>WLWE01003129.1_pt1 | contig 9891 bp, 10 predicted proteins | sample 6718301 | NCBI WGS metagenome assembly WLWE01 (sample SAMN12718691, study PRJNA515312) | sponge metagenome | isolation source: marine sponge | host: Mycale hentscheli | place: New Zealand: South Island, Marlborough, Capsize Point | collected 2003-05-01 | reverse complement strand
AGAGAAGAAGATTTAATGATTGCTTATTTGGAAGATGTTCTAACAAAAAAAGGTTTCGAATATTACAAAGACAGTATTGGTAACCTATATGTTACGAAAGGTGAATCAGAGTTTTACCCATGTTTTGTGTCACACACAGACACAGTACACCAAATTAACCACAACATGAAAGTTGTTGAACTAGAAGAGAATGGTAAAAAAATACTAACGGGTATCGACACTGAAACAATGAACCCTTCAGGTATTGGTGGTGACGATAAATGTGGTGTTTATCTTTGTCTTGAAATGTTAGACAAATTGGATAATGTTAAAGCAGCTTTTTTCGTATCGGAAGAAATTGGTTGTATTGGTTCTAGACAAGCGGACCCTGAGTTTTTCAAAAACGTTGGTTACGCTATTCAGTATGACTCACCTAAAGGTAACTCTATGAGTATGTCTTTAATGGGGATTGAATTGTTCGGTAAACAAACAAATTTCGGTGAAAAGGTTAGTCCACTAATTTTAGAACACGGAATTACTGATTGGGCTAGACACCCATATACCGACATATGGCCACTTATGGAAAAATTTGGTTTTTCATGTCTTAACTTGGCTGCTGGTTATTACAACTACCATACAGCAACAGAATATGTTATTGTTGATGATGTTACTAACGCTTTTGAGTTGGGTCTTAAGTTACACGAACAACTAGGTGAAAACTTTTATGAAAGACCTAAGAAAAATAAAAACATACTCAACTCAATATTTGGTGGTTCACAATACGGTGGTGGTTTAACAACATTAAACGGACCTGACGATGATGATGATGATTATGACGATTCTGATACTGAACTTTATTTTGACGAGGAAAGTGAGGAAGACGAAAAAGATATAATCGATGTATCAAATGACTATAAGGTGGGTGAGTTTGAAGACCTATGGGATTATGATGATTTTAATGGGGGTTACACAATACAAAAGTATGGTGAAAACACATATAATGACGTTGATTTTGATTGGTAGTCGTTAGAATAAGGTAAGGGTAAGTGTAGTCAATAAATTAAAACGAGTTAGGGGGTCGTTCCCATTACACATAGCCTTACCTTTTTTTTGCCACTTAAAAAAGTTTTATTATATTTGTATAACAACATTAAATAATAACAACTATGACAAAAACAATTTCAGCTACAGCATCGATAAAAGGATACAAAGAATCTAAAATAGCTAAATCAGAACATAATGACTGTTCTGTTAGAGCGATAGCTAACGCTTTTAATGTTGATTATGATAAAGCACACAAATTCCTAACAGAAAATTACCAAAGACCAAACAAAAGAGGTGTGAACACATACAATTGGCATAGAGTTAACGACAAATTTTCTGATGATAATACTACTGTATTTGGTAAAAAAATCAAAAAGGTTGAGTACGCTGAGGTTGAGGTTGACGCTAAACAATGTGAAAGAAGAACTACTTATTGGAATGAAGGTAGTTCTTATAACTACAAAAAGAAACTAAAACTATACACTAAAAGGGGTAACAAATACAGTCAAATGACTGTTGGTAGTTTCTTGAAGAAGTATAAAAAGGGTACTTACATCCTTTCTGTTAGGGCACACACATTCACAATAAAAGATGGTGTTGTTTATGGTAATGGTTGTGATGGTGTTAAAATGAGGGTAAGATTAGAAAAGGTTTGGCAAGTTGTTTAAAAAAGAAAAGGGGACATAAGTCCCCTTTTTATATATAAAAAATGTGTTATCAATATTAAAATACTGATATTGCTCTATCAAATCTAAGTGTACATGAAATATCAGCGATATCCGAAGAAGAGTAATCCAAATCTCCAAAATTTGCCGATGTAACCATAGTCCCTTGTAATATCCATTTTTCAATTACAACACCTGTTGGGTCTAACATTTCTAATTCAACGTCTTTTTTATAACCAGCAGCGTAACCTTGTCTACCTGTAACAGATTCCGAATGTAATCTAATCCACTCCATAAGTGCTTGAGTAGCTGAAGGACCAATAGGGTCTCTAAATGTTACATCGATAGTTTCCCAAGTAAATCTACCTATTACGAAAGTTGATGTGTTTAAAAACTGAATTTCAGTTTCTTCTGCTGTATATGTTGGTCTTGCTCCTGATGAAATGAACCATTCTTGGATACCCAAAGGTGTTGGGAATCTGAATATAAACCTGTTCTTCTTTTTTGGTTCATAAGGAACAGGCATCCTCATTAATAAATCTGCCATTGTTTAATGTTTTTTAATTTGTTTTATTATCTTTATTATAAATATGCGACAATTTTATTTTATTTCATTAATTGTCTTATTCTTGCTATTTCTTCACCTAAAATATCCTCACCCTCAACAAATTGATAGTCGTCTGATTTAGTCTGTTTGTATTTTTTACTAGAACCACCCTTACAGCCATATTTTTTACAATAAGCTAAAACAGCTTCTTTGTTATATGGTAATTTTTTACCTTTAGCTCCATAATACATCATGGATAACATTGCCATAAACTGTGGTAAATTTTTCATAAATAGGCTTTCATCAAAACCTGCCTGACTAGCTGAACTACCTAAACTTAATTCGGTTATTAAATCATACCTACCATTTAAAGATTCACCAGCTAACCCCATAGCTTTACCTCTTTCACCTGGTTTAGATACTTTAGCTTTTTGTCTTTCACCTATAGCAAAATCTTCTGGGAAACCTTTCTTTAGTTTAGTAAAAAATGAACCAATACCCTTCCTAGTATTCCTAACCCATTTAATTAAACCTTGGTTTTTATTACTTTGTACTTTTGCCATCCAAGCTCCAACATTAAGTTTTTTAGTGAAAGCGTCCTTTTTTTCTAGGTGTTTATGAAAAGCACTTAAATATTTTTCTTGGTCTACTTTTCCTTGACCCAAGGCTGCGTCAAAGAAACCCGAAGGTAAAACAGTACCTTCTTTTAAATTAAGACTATCCCATAAACTTTTACCACCAGGTAAGAAATTTTGAGACAAATAAACTAATTGCATATTTCTATTACCCTTTAAAAAATCTGCGGGTATATCAGGTGTTGGCGGTATTACTTCTGGGTCCACTTTTGGTTCGACACCTGGTTCCACTTTTGGTTCTTCATCTGGTTTAGGGTCTTTTATTACAGGTGGGTTTTCTTGTGTTGGTTTAACATCTTGTAATGATTGTAATAAATCATTTAAAGTTTTAGCTCTAGATTGTCTTTGACCTTTTTCCCTTAATACTTTTACTGTTATACCTGCCGCAACTAAAGGTATTGCCAAATAACCTAAAATTGGTGCCAAAGAAATTAGTTTAGCTCCACCAGCGGTGGTAACTACAGTTTTACCGGCTTGTTTTATTAAAATTCTTCTAGCCCTAGTAACAACCATTTTAGCTATAGCCGATTTAGCACCACCATATTGTGAAAATAAACCACCCCTTGTACCATAAGTACCTTCTCCTGTGTTAAAAATATCTCCTATAGTTTGGTTAGCACTACCATCACTTAATTGTTGTGTTAAGTTAGCTACAGACTCTGCTCTAACTTTAGGGTCTATAAACTCTGATATAGCTTCAATACCAGCTTTTTCATTCCCGCCACCATAAAACTTTAGTGCTTTGTGTAAGTTCTCAACTGGTTGGTCTGGCCCCAAATTAATACCCATATCTGAGGGTAAGTTATTTTGTATGGTGTAAGTAAGCCCATTAGGGTCAACGTTTATATTATTCGCAACCGTTTCTTTTACTGTATCAGTACCCCATTGAGCCGGAGTATCTATAGTTTCACTAACTATATCCTTAAACCAATCTGTCTGTAAAACCCAACCAGTGGTACTCATAACACCACCTAAAGCCGTTAATATAGCGGGTAAAGTATTACTTTCTAGACCCTTTTTACCCATTCTGGACGTTTCAAAATCTTTATTACCAGATGTTTTTTGTTGTTTAGCCGATGTACTTGAACCTTTCTTTTGTGGTTTATCTTTACCACTTTTAGCCCCAAAAGCTTTATCCATTGCCTTACTACCAGCATCCTTAATTTTATCTAATCCCCTACTTAAAAAGTTTTTTTCATATAATAAACTTATTTCCTCTTCTGTTAATACATCATTTTTTAATATTAACCTATCCTCTTCTGTTAATACATTGTCACGACCTTCTTCAGACTCCATTGTAGTGTACACCGTCTCCAAATCAACATCTAACCAGTTTTTAACTATTTTTCTTAAATTACCTATCAATTTGTTTGCTGCGTCAACAGGCATGTAACCTTTTTCTTCGGGTTTCTTTTTTGTGGCTTCAACAATAGAATCGTGGAGTTGTGAAACACTTATAATACCCCTAATAAAACCAATCCTTTTTTCGTTGTTTGGAAATTTTGGATATGTTTTTTTTATTTGTTTTAGTAATTCAGAAATTACTTTATTACTTTCATCTTCTAAAATAGCTTCAAGTTGAGCTTCTGCTTTAGCTCTAGCCTTCATCCTACCTTTTATTTGTAGTGGGTTTTTACCACCAACCTTATACTTGGGTAGGTACTTACCTAAACCATATTTTATTTTTTCCCAAGCACCCTCATTTAATTCATTATCATTTTTAATTGGTTCTAAAGATTCGTATAGCTTGGTTAAAGCGTTATCGTAATTTTGTTTTTCCATGTTATTAATGTTTTTTAATAAATATTCTTAAAAGCACAAAAAAAGGGGTGAATACCCCTTTTTTATTTTAAATCTAATTATTCTTTTTCAGGAGCCCCAGATTCATCACCATGAATAGAATTAACGAGTTTCTCAAAATCAAGTAAATTACTAACTATAGCATTACAAACTATTTTTTGTATTGTGGCACCATCGGTGGACTTATTATTTAACAAAGCTTTAAGTTCATCACTAATTTCTAAGTCTTTGTATAATTTATTTATCCACGAATTAACCACATCAGTTCTAAAAGGAATTAAACTTTCTTGATTTATTATTGATTGGACTTTTTCAGCCTCTTTTTGGTCAGCAAAATATCTGCCATCACTTGTTTTATATTGTATTTGTGTTGTTACTCCCATTTTTATTATTTTTTACCCGGCCCAGCAGAATTTAGTTGGGTTATTATTTCTTCCATCACTTCTGTCGATGTTATTAGTAAGTTTTTAACAACATCCAGTGCTATTGTATTGTTGTACTTTAACCCTAACCTTTTTTTAGTATATTCACCACCCCTACTTAGATAGTAAAAATAAGGGTTTAACCCAGCGTAACCATCAGCTAGTTTTTGTAATTTTGATATACTTTCTTCTGTAGCTTTTTTACTGTCCTTTTCTTTTGTGTAATTTAATTCATAAGCGTCAGCTGTTTCTTTAACTGTAAAAATACTTCCATCTGTTGTTACGTATGTAGTTACCACATCTATTTTTTGATTGTGTGCCATTGTTGTTTTTTTATTTGACTTATTATATAAAAATAAATATCATTAAGAACACATAAAAACTTAAAATAATGGGAGAATTTAATAAATACGCTAAAAAACACCTAGGAATTAACTCTAATTTAATAGAGGGGTATCAAAATATACAATCAATGACCCCAATGGTTACAAACTCGGTTACACCAACAATTATTGAAGAAAGACAACTAAATGTTGCGGCTATGTCTGTTTTTGATAGACTAATGATGGATAGGATTATATGGTGTGCTGGACCTGTAGACGATAGAATGGCTATTGTTGTACAAGCACAACTACTATTCTTATCACAACAAGACCCAAAAAAAACAATCACCATGCACATCGATTCTCCAGGTGGTTCAGTTAAAGCCGGACTATCAATGATTGATGTTATGAGTTATATTGAAACAGATATACAAACAATCAACACGGGTATGGCAGCATCAATGGGTTCACTACTATTAGGGGCCGGAACTAAAGGAATGAGAAGTTCACTTAAACACTCAAGAACTATGTTACACCAATCAAGTGGTGGGGCTGGTGGAAACATCCAAGACGCTAGAATTATGTTCGATGAGTGGGAAAAAATAAATAAAGAGCTTTTTGAATTGTTAGGTGGTTATTGTGGTAAGACAGCTAAAAAAGTAGAAAAAGACGCTCAAAGAGATTTATGGTTGAGTGCTGAAGAAGCTTTAGATTATGGTATTATAGATGAAATAATTGGTAAAAAATAAAATAAGGGACTTAAGGGTCCCTTTTTTTATGCTTCAATTACCTTGGTTTTATATTCTACACCTGATTCGTCAAAATAAGTAACCCACCAGTTTTCTATAGTTGCGTCATCACCATTATAACCATCCCATTCTAGAATCCCCATATCACGAAGGTCTTCATATAACCATTCAGTTATAAAGTTTATTTTTTCATTATCATTTAAAGGTTCAGCAGCTTCTCGATAAGATAACCCCATTTCCATTTCACTATTAACAATATAATCATGATTACCCGTTAGATATAATTCAGCTAGTTTATTTAAACTTAAAAACCCCGATGGTAGGATACCATTCTGTAGTATTTTAACATGCCTTGTTAAATTATCAACACCTTGACTGTTGTTCTTAAAGTTCTGCCAATTATCAGACCATATGCCATACTCTTCGCCAGAACCAGTAGTCCAATGTAACCTAAAACTATTCTTTGGGTTTTTTTGAGCGACGGGCTCAGTAATTTCAATAAAAGAGGGTATTTCTTTTATCCAATCAAAATCTGATTCTTTTAATATTTTTTTAATTAATTTCTCCACACCCACGGCCTACTTTGTTCTCTATATCTTTCTAAATTTCCTTCCGTCCATTTTTTGTAATTAGGGCCAATATAATATTTTAATACACCATAGGGACCTTTTTCTGTTTTAACTATGCCAGAGTCCTTTATAGACCCCCAAAACTTTGTACTATAACCTGGATAGTAATCAAAATCATAAACTTCTTTATAAAATTCTTTCGCTGTCACCCCAGGGTTCTTTTTAACATAATTAACAAACTTATTAATTGTTGTGTTTTCTCTTGGTGGGTATTTAAACACAAAAGTAGAAGAACTGTTAGACGGAACCCAAAACACTTTATCACCTGAGTCATAGTAAGTTTGTTCACCTTTTTTCCATTTACGACCCCAAGAGTACGAAACAACCATATTAATTATTTTTCTGTATAAGTAGTCTACTAGTTTTTTCTTATCTAAAGATTCGAATAAATTTTTTCTAGTAGCAACAAAATCCTTAAACGCATCCCTATTTGTTGGAGCTTGTCTCATTGTGTTTCTACCATATAGATTGTAAAAATTACTGTGGTCCATCATAACCTCATTATAATCTACTTGATTACCGTTTTCATCATTAAGTTGTATTTCGATAAGTTGTTCATCACCCGACATTTCACGACCCCCAAAGACATAACCACTAAAAAGAGGGTTATCCATAAATTCTTCATATTCTTCGTCTATAACATCATAACCAGTGAAATTATTTAAAGAAAACCAAAATGTATTTGTTGAGGCATCTGCCTCTAATTCACCAATACCACCATTTAACCTAACTACCTGTTCGTTAGGTAAATCACGTTTTATTTTTGCCATTAAATCTCTACTTACACCATCCTCAACCCATTTTTCTTGAAGTTTGGTTAAAACCCTATCCACGTCTTCCTTTTGTGATTCTAAAATTTTATTTTCTTTAATAATAGCGTTAGCGTAATAAAGCCTAATTTTCATTACCATTTCTTCAGGTAACAAAGGTAATACATGATTTAGTTTTACTGTGTTATCGGCAGAATCATAAAGTGTGGCGTCCTCAATCCTTTTTGCTGAAAATTTTTGTGTTTTTTCATTCCACTGAAATAACCAATTTAAAGCCGCTTTATACATAACATTGTCTTCACTTGTGGGTGAAGATTTATCTATTAGATAAAATAAAAGAGCGTCATTGGTGTATGTATCAAAGTGAGAACTATCTCTTGATGTTGTACACCATTTTGTACCTGAACCATACGCACATGAAGCTTTATGTGTTTTAGGTACTATAACACGCCACCTAGGACCATCGTACACAACATCTTTTTGCCCACTTAATACCTTATCTCGTTCTTTACCTATCTCTAATTCTGTAGCTTTTTCCACAACAGCATATAAGTTAGATAAATCTACAGAACTACTACCTTGGGGTGTTGCGTATTCTTTAGAATAAATGTCTTTATTTTTTATAAGATTTTTTTCTGATAATCTATGGAAGTTTTGAATTAATGGTAGAACTTGTTCAGCTTCAAGACCATAACCACCACAACACATACTATTTAAAACAAATTCTAGATACTTTGGGTGTGGCAATTCGGATTCAATATGTTCTACTACCTTGTCAAAATCATCCTCCATCATACCGTTTACTGGTGTGGGGTTGTCATTTAAAGTATCGGTTAACCTATCACGATATTTTTCTATGACATCCTTTCTACGAGACTCAAATATCATCTCTTCTAATATGTAATTTAATTTACCCATCTTTATGTAACGGTTTTCCTTCCTTATCCATTTTATCCAACCAATTTATAAACACATCTAACACCTCAAGAATGGTTAAATTGTTTTTTTCAGAATACTCACCAAAGAACTTATACGCGGACATTATTTCAGAGGCAGCACTTTGAATTGTACTTTGACCGCCAAGAGCTGAAAGTGGTTGTGTAAATTCATAAACCTCTTTAGCTAAACTTGCATATTCTTTTATTTTACCCCTTCTTGGGTTAACTAAATCACCCACCATCTCTTCTAAATCTGCCAAGTCTTCCATAAGGGACAAATGTGCCATCTCAGCGTCCTCAATCCAATTACGCCACCAAGAACTATCACGTTTAATATATAAACCTGGTGAATCTCTTCGTCTATATTCATAATCACCTATACCATAAAAATAATCATTAAAGTCATCCAAAGGGTCAACAGACTTTACCCAATCAAGGTTATCTAAATCTTCTTTTAATATTTTACGTATTAAATTTTTCATTCTTTTTCTATAACCATTTTACGTTTGCCCCTATCTGATGTATCATAAATAACAAAATTTATTTCAGGGTACATAACTGACAACTCATTTTCTATGAAATTTTTAGCTGCATTAACGTTTGAAACATCGTCATCTGAAAAACCAACAGAAAACTTTTTATAATCACTGCCAATTAATTTCTTAACGTTATTAAATATTTTTTTTGTAAAATGTTCTATAGCCATTTTTTTAGCGTGTTCAGGGTTAGAAGCTGAACCATTAGTATCCAACCCAAACTTTTCACCAAATTCTTCTGAAGAAACTGGATAATACTCCCCCATCTCATCTAAATACAAATCAATAGATTGTTCATCAGTTAACCCCTCACTAATTTTTATTGCTTCTCTTATGTTATTTAACATTTTAGATTTTTCTTCTTTTGTTAACACCATATCGATAAAAATTTTAACACCTTCTTTAAGTGTGTTGGGTTTATGACCTCTTGCGGTATTAATAGCAAATGTTCTAGAGTTTATTAAAGCTTCTTTAAATTTATCAGCACTTGGAGCGAATTTATTTTGGTGTATGGCTTTTTTAACATCTTCGATAAATGGTTTTGATAATCTAAAATCTATAAAGGCTAGTTCTGCATTATTATCTCTTAACCTATAATTTTTATCATTCCTAACTTTAACAAAGTCATCTGTTGACACGTCTAACGGCACCCATTTATCACCATTTTTTTTATCCATTTTAATGGTTGTTGGCATATATAAAATATTATCATCCCAATCGAAAATATAGGACCTCATTGTCATTTCCAACAACGAACCCCTTAATCTAGTATATTGGGACTTTTTTAATATTATTTTACCCATAATAATTTGTTTTTATATAAATATTCTCTATATTTGTAATAATTAAAAATA
>WLWE01003128.1_pt1 | contig 9892 bp, 3 predicted proteins | sample 6718301 | NCBI WGS metagenome assembly WLWE01 (sample SAMN12718691, study PRJNA515312) | sponge metagenome | isolation source: marine sponge | host: Mycale hentscheli | place: New Zealand: South Island, Marlborough, Capsize Point | collected 2003-05-01 | reverse complement strand
AGATAGTATCGTTGTACTTGTAGACACTTCTCTGTACGGCTGGACAACTGGCCCTTCTACTTCTGGGTCTGTTATAATATAAAATGTAGCAGCGTCAGGAATTAAAGCATCATACTCAGATTGTGTTAACTTTTCTATGTGATGGACTTCTTCACTAGTGATTACTCTTTTACCGCTAGCAGTAATATTACCACTAAGAGAAACATCCGTTCCATCGTAAATAAATGTACTGTTGCCGCTTAGACTGCCGGAGTCGTCAAAGAAACCTATGCCACTAGGTATACCAGTTGAACTACCGCCAGCACTGCCTAGTAACCCAGACACTGTTGCTATATCAGAGTCCGCCTGATCTACCCTTGACTCGAAATAACCAGATATTGACGGAGCATCTGTTATGATATAAAAGGTTGCTGAGTCGGGCGTTATAGCGTCGTACTCGGATTGCGTAAGTTGTGTAATATGATATATATCTTCACTGGTGATAACTCTTTGACCGCTAGCGTCAATGTATCCGTCCAGTGTAATATTTTGACCATCAAAAACCAGCGAACTGTTTCCACTAAGGCTTCCTGCGTCATCAAAGAATGAGATCCCGCTAGGAACACCCGTTACATTCCCGCCAATCTCATCGCCATTAAACATTAGCGATCCACTTACGTTATACAACACATTCGTTAGGTTGGAGGGTTGACCATCTAGAAGTTGTAAGCCACTACCAAGTTGTAATTGACGATTTCCACTGTCAAATATAAATAGCGGGTCTGTTTGTGAGCCACCAGCAGTTGTATCAGACTTAGTAGTGACAAATGGAACACCGCTTAAATTTAACTCTGCTTCTGATTTTAAGTCACCTCCACCCAGTTTAGGATGGCCGATTTGAACAAGGATAGATCCATTAGCGCCGTGACTTCTAATAACATGACCAATGGTAACTTTATAATTAGGAATTGTTGGTGAGACATTTACACCGCTACCGACCTCAGTGGCAGACAAAAATATCTCATCACCAGCAGCACAGTGAGACGTATCTACATTTCTAACAATACCATACGTAGTAACGTAGCCAAAAGAACTGTCTTCAATACTGTGGGTAGATAGACCAACTATTTGCGATGTAGATTCCGAGGTTGCGATTGCGCCAGATATTGTTGGAGCAGCATTTCCGTGAGAACCAGTAATCAATACGGCAGTTCCGTTAGTGATAGTTGCGCCAGTATTGTTTCTAACTCTTAAAAACTCTTCTTGACCAAGCTGTAGAGTTACGTCTGCCTCATCGTTGTATAAACTAAGCGTGTGATTATCAGCGTCGTAAAATACAACACCCTCTTGGTGTGCTGGGTAGTTTGCTTCTGCTAGAGGTGTCATATCTAGACTGTCAAACAATCCACTACTAGCCGTAATATTATTATTGGTAATAGTTAGCGCATTTGTAGTGGATGCCCCATTATCGCTCACAGTCTGTAAATTGTGACCAGATGCGTAAACAGCAACCCCAGAAACATAAGCAACATCAGAATTTAATTGAGTTATGTCGCCGTCATTGCTAGTTATCTGTGATTGTAAATTACCACTAGTTGTAGATATTAAATTAGTAATGGTGGTTGCTATATTGGCATCATCGTCTAAGGCCGCCGCAATCTCATTGAGAGTGTCAAGAGTAGATGGTGCGCCGTCTACAATCATAGCGTAAACATCGCCACTTATACTAGACAGATCTACATCAAAGGTTCCACCGGCATTGTTTGTGTAAGTAAGTGTTCCTGCGGAATAGCCTAAACTAACACCGCTAGTGTCAAAAGTAGATAGACTAGACAGGTCGGCGGTAAAGCTTCCTCCATAACTATTATTGTAAGTTAATATATTCCCTGCAAAATTAAAACTTTCACCGCTAGGTGTCAGAAGACCAGAAACTGTACTTGTGTTAGAGTCTGCTTGGTCTGCCCTAGACTCAAAGTAACCAGAGTTCGCAGTAACGCTAGAATCAGTAGAGTCTACGCGAGACTCAAAGTAACCAGAGTTCGCAGTAACGCTAGAATCAGTAGAGTCTACGCGAGACTCAAAGTAGCCAGAGGTTGCCGTAGCGTTAGAGTCGGCAGAATCTACCCTAGACTCAAAGTAACCTGAATTAGAAGCGGCAGTAGAATCTGCGGAATCTACCCTAGACTCAAAGTAACCTGAATTAGAAGCGGCAGTAGAATCTATAGAGTCTGACCTGCCTTCAAAATACCCTGAAACTGACAAGATATTGGAAGAGTTTTGATTAATTTGTGACTGTAAATTGCCGCTGGTTTGATTTATGTAATTTTGGGTCCAACCGCTAATCGCCGTATCTTTCGTGTCCACATAATACTGTAGATATCCGCTAACCTCAGTAACACTGTAATCTAGGTTGTCTATCTGCTCTTGAAAATATCCGCTACTTGTAACAATATCTTCAGTGTTTTTATCTACTAGCGCTCCGCTTGAATAAGGTAGGGCGGCAGTTGTTTGAGTGGTGCTATCTGAGAACCTGATAACTGAAAATCTACCGCTAGGAGATATTATGCCACCTAAAGTTTCAAAATCTCCATCTCTATTAATGCTCGCCTTTTGACTTGAAGAAATATTCCAAGTTTGTATATTAGCGATATGTCCAACTCCCGCCTCTAGGGAAAGAACATCTTGAGAAATGTCGTTATTTTTAATATTAAATGTGTCTACAGATATCTCTCCACCATTATCTTTTATGTGCATAATGGTATTGAGTCTGTGGACTACCTTTATTCCCTCGTCCTGCTCTTGTCCTATATTTAGGCAGGAAAGTGCAGATCCTTTTAGTTCTACAAATCCTTCTTTTGCTGAAATATATCCATAAGAAGGCTCTACTGAATCTGTACTAGTAGTTTTTAAACCAATCTTCCATTCAGGACTCATTGATTCGGACATATAAAGAGATAGCACTCTAGAGGAATAGTCAGTAGAGTATGCCTGCCAGAAGTCTCCAGAGTCGGATCTTTTGAAAACAAATGGAGTTGGAAATACAACGGAGTCGTTTTCGTCTTTAAAGATAATTTTGTCGGCAGGTAAGACAGAAAAAACTAGAGAAGATCCCGTCAGGTTTATTCTACTGTCACCATTAGAACTTTGAAGAATAGTGTCTCTGCTAAAACTACCTAATGAAAAAGAACCAATACCAATCTCAAAATTAGATTCATTTTGAATGCAGTAGTAAGTTGAATTACCTTCACCTATAGCTTCGGAGAATGATTGAAACCCACCAAACGTACTGCCACTTAGGGTAATTGTTCCAGTACCCTGAGTGACGGTGGTTTCTTTTACTCTATCTGCTATTATAAGTGCCATTTTCTATTCCCTATTATGTAGATATTTTGCTTCTCCTACAAAACTATTATACACTATTTCGTCAAACCCATTTTCCTTGACGAAATGTTGGTAAATTGGAGCCATGTCTAAATTTAACTCTACAAATTCTAGCACATAGTTTCTAACCTTGTAGTAATGCTCTAGTGGGTATCCGGGGGTTTCTGCCCTATGAAATTTGTGCATCCAAGCTAAAAACGGAAGACAGAGCGTCTTGCAACCTTTCTGCCTAAACTTTTCGTGAATGTAACACTCTTCTCCACCAAACCCCCTTGCGTACTCATTGTACCCAAGCCAAGCTTCTTTTCGCACGAAGAAACAACCAGTTCCTTGACCGAAGATTTCAAATGGTTCTTCGTTGAATGTTGTAACCGCCAAGGAGTGACCGTCTGCTGTCAGAAATTTATAATAGTTTTCTTCGTCTAGCTTAGAAAAATCATAGCTGCACACTGGACACCCTGTAATGATATCGCTATTTTTTGTTGATCTTACTACAAATTTTTCATCAATCGACTCTAAGTCATAGTAAAAGTTTGAGCAAGAGCATTTCCAAGATGTGGCCCACCCTCCCCACATGCCACCACCCCAAGTGTTTCTAAAATGCGTAGACACACTTGTGCAGTTATCGTAGACCAAAGGGCCGTTGTGCAGGTTATTAGTGTCTGGATTTTGATCCATAAACTCAAATAATTTTTCAAATACAGAAACGGTAGGACACAAGAGTACATGAGAGTCTAGCATTAGTACGAAATCACCTTTAGCTGCCCTGATAGCAGCGTCTTTCGGACGAGCGGTTCCGTTCTCTCTTTCTATAACATAGGTTAATGATTTCTGATTAGCTAAGTTTTGAACCGCAAAATTCTTTAACTCCTTAGCATGATTAGAATCTGGGTTGTTTTCGCAGATTACAAACTCTATTTGTTCTAATAAATCTCGCCTACCGTTAAATGCTAATTCTTTTCTTATGTCTTGAATAGTAAAATAAGCGCCATCCAAATCGTCATAGTGGGCTATTGCCACTGAAAGTCTTTTGTTCAATTTCCTCTCCTTTATAAATCTATTCTTCTTGAAATTACGTCACCTAGACTGGAAAAGTAAACTCCAGTAACCGCTTCTTCGCAACAATAAGCCTGTATCTCAAAACCGTCTGAAGCTTGTAATCCTGTCGTGTATTCTGAGAAATATTCAGAAAAAATATCACCAATATCAGATGGGGTGGCACTACTAAGAAAGTCTATGTTAGCTTGAATACCAGCCAAGCCTTCGCAGTCTACCTCTTGTGGCGTACCTTCATTTTTTACGCAATCGTTAATATCGCCACCATCCCCGCCGGTTTCTCCCCACTCGCTTGGGTCATTGTATTCCCATTCGTATGTAGCTGACACCGCTAGTGTGCCTTCGCACTCAACGTCGCACGGGTCCGGTGGGGCAGTTGTAGTGGTGGTAGTGGTGGTCGTTGTCGTTGTCGTTGTGGTAGTTTGGTCTTCCGTGCAGCAAGACGGGGTGAATCTTCTCTCACCAACATAGGGGTCAGGACCAAGGGAGCTTGGGTCAATTAAACATTCACCAAGTCTGATATTATCTATCAGCTTCCATTCGGCGGAAAATCCCGTCTGAATCCATTGCCACTCGCAGGCTCTAAGGTTATCATCGCACTGAAAAGTATTGTCAATTTCCGTACAGGAATCTGGCCCTACGGTTGTAGTGGTTGTTCTACGTGAGAAGCAAGGGCTTTGTTCGCTGTTAGTATTGGGCTTAAAGGTGGTTTTTGTTGGAAAAAATAATCCCCTTAGTCTAGCGACTCTCTTGTTGCACTCACTTCGCGTAAGCCCATCCACGCTGACTTGAAAATTTTGGTTAATCTCACCGTTTGAGTCAATTGGTCCGTAGCAACATAATCCTACATCTTCTGATTCTGGACAATCGCTCCTGTCTGAGCAAAAGCCGCGTCTATCTTCACACTCTTGCCTGTTAAGGTCTGTAAACACCTCACCCTCAACACAGCAATAATCGCAAGGTGACTCAGATATATTTAGATATGACGTTGGCATTTTAGCTTCTCTAGGATGGAGTAACTGTGTAGTTTATATTGAAGTTTCCAAATAGCTCACAACAAACAATAAAGTTAATCTCTTTGATATATTCATTTTCTAAAAACGTAAAATCTCCTGCAATATTTTGTGGCACAGGACACCCCAAGTCTAACAAGGCTTTCTCTATACCCTCTACTTCGTAGCTAACATTAACTTTAATACCTTGAACCCTCTTTCTAAAAACCAAAGTTATGCCTTTGGAAACTTGACCATCGCACTGTTCATTAAAGTTAACATCATCTAGAGACACGACGTTGTTTTGTGTTATATCTGTATCTCCACAGGTCTGAACAAAATTAGGATCAAAGTAATCTGCTCCACACTGTAGTTCTGTTATATCGTCATAGCCATCAACCTTTGGGTCTATTGGCGTATATGTGTAGGTTATATCAGACGGCTTAATCACAGAACCATCGTAATAAGTTCCTCCACCACCACCTAAGCACCCCGGAGTACTTGAAAGATACTCATTTATACTGTTTTGATTTAGAGATGCGCTTATAGTCTGAACACTCTGATGAAACCATATCACGTCAGGTGGGCCGTCAATAACTTGTCTTTGGTATGTAGCGCAGCAACAACCCACTATTGCTGGTGGAGGACAGGGATTTGTATGACAAGCGCCTACGCTTGCTGAAGACCAAGGGTAAAAACTTCCAAGATCTTCACAGCGAGCGAGTCCATTTATCGGCTCTGTTCCAAAGTGACAATCAACGCACTCTCCGGTATCTGCATTGCATTTATGATGAGGAAAACTACAGATAATACAAAGGTCAGGTGAACAATTTTCAAAGGTATTTATGTATGCTAAGTCACTGGTCGTGAAGTTCTGACCTTCTTTTGTGTCCCTATTAAGAACTTGGACATCTCTTAAATCTGTCTGTACTGGCTCAGAAATTAGGTTTGTTCCGTCTGGCGTGTTCCCTATACGAAACGGAGAGTCTAAAACAAACCCAAGCCTATTGATGTGTAGGTTTACATAATCAAAGATGAAGAATGGAGATCCAGCGTCTTCTGTTCTTGAATCTATCTCGTTGACTCTGGTGTGCTGAATAAGCCGATCACGATAAACATTTAGGTTATTGAAAGATCTAAAGTTGCGATAAAGACCAATTATAACCCTCTCGTTGTTGAATAGTTCTATTCCATTTTCTTCAACATTTTTATGAAAGAATGTAGAAAACTCCGCTTGCCTATCACCGTAAACGTTTTTTCCACCCCAAAAGCCACCGTCCGGTATATTTGAAGCTTGACAGTCAATCTCTGGGCCTTTAGATGTGTTAGCGTCTACCAATGAGCTTTTAACATAATCTATGTCTTTAAGTCTAATTTTATTGAAAGCTGTAGGCCAGTTAGAGTAAAAACCACCGTAGATATCTGTTCTTATATTCTCAACAGTGACGCCTATATTTTCAGCGTCTTCCTCGATTTGATCTACATCCCAAGTATTACGAAAATTAAAGTTACCGCTAAAATTCTTTCTTACTATAACCTCGCAGTTATAACCGTCTGAGTCGGGCGTGTTTAAAACATAACCAAACCCATAACTATGGTGACATAAGAAAACGTCTTTAACGTCAGAAATTATTCTTTCTCTGTTGTTTACGACAAACTCATCCATCCACCTAGACCAATCGGTTTGATATGTGCTGTTGGAGTCTGGACCGGCTTGCGACGCTGCCTCTAGCTTTTCAGGAAAAATGTCTGAAAACGAAACGCATTGTAATGTATTGTCACTCCATAAAATCAAATATAGTGAAGCTGACATACGAGGCTGTCTAAAAGTGGCTTTATTCGATTGATATGCAGAGTAGGCTTTTTTTATTGTTAGGTTTGAAGAGGGTGGTGTCACATTACCGATGACAGGATAAGACCCATTGTGACCACAAACTATTGTGTAGGAGTCTTCCTCAAATGCTTTTAGTATTACGCCTCCGTCATTCAGCCTAACCGCGTCTGAAGGTTCATATCTTTTCCCGTTAGTAATAAAGTCTTGATAAAGTGCGTCATAAGACAGGGGCGCCCCACCAACACCAAACCCTATGTAATTAGGTCGAATAAAACTACCAAAAAATGTAACATTATTGTTAGACCCATCATAAGCCTTGAACCCTAAAAACCCTCTAGAAGTTGGCATTACTTCAACGTAATCCGTAGATGTTTCAGATTGTTGATTTTCAGAATTTAAATAAAGCCAAGATCCGTTGCCATCTATGTTAATATATTTTTGATTGTTTAGTAGATCATCTCCACCAAAGCTTGGATTCCCCCAAGTGTATATAGCGCCGTCACTAGTCAGCACGGCTGTAGCAAAAAAGTTCTCTTCTATTTTTATTGCGTTTCTTATAGAAGCAACTTTTTGAAACCTAGATTGCGCCCTGTTGAAATTGTACCAACAAGACTTATTTAAGTTATTAAGGTTAGGCCAGCCAATCCGATTGTCGATAAAGTTACTGTATGTAGTTCTCTCGTCGGAACTCAGTCCAAGGTCTAGATCTCCGGGGTCGTTTGTAGAGCGGATGATTTGATTATCTGGATTAGTGCTACTGGGAGAATATACATCCCAATCAGTTTCAGTAGGCAATGGAATTACAGCAGCACCACCGTTGTAACTTCCTGCTTGAATAACTCTTCCAGATCTTACATCTTCTGGAGAGTAGATAGCTGTAATACGACCACCATATTTGGAAGATATTTGAGAATACTTGTCCGTCGTTTTAAGGTTAGTAGCACTAAAAAGATCATAGCCTCTTGGTGATCCGCTTTCACCGCAACTAGTACCCGTACTCCAGTTTACGTACTCAAGTAATCTTAGATATCTTTTTAAGTAAAGCGAATCGCCAGTTAGATTTTTTAGATTACCCTGATCGTCTAGCCATATTAGATTTGGAAGACCAGCGTACATATCGCTTGTCTGTATTTGACTTGATGTATTCTTGTTAAATCCGGCAGCTTGAGCTTCTGCTGTAAAATCAAAAATTTCGAGCTTATGCTGTCGGTATCTTCTATCATACAAAGTTATAGCAAGATATAAAGAATCATCATTGGTTGAGAAAAAGAAGTAATTTACTGGTTGGTGGTTTTGATAGTGGCCGCAACTCTCGTTCCCTTCGCTTGGAGGGTCATTTGAAGGAATTATTATATTTTCGGGATCATCCGAAAAGAATAGATTTTGAGAAAAAGCGTCAGGGGTAAAACGATGAGCGCTATCCCAGCGACTCAATGGAATATAAGTCTCGTAAACACCCTTGTCACCGTCCGTATCTAAGTTTACAATAGAACAAGGTTCAATACCACCACAGGGTAAACCAGCACTAAAAAAAGAATTGGTGTATGTAGCGCACTCTTCTTCCGTTAAATCGGGAATACAGGCGGGTTGTAATCTACCGTTTAACTCTTCTGTGTAGCAACACGCCCCAAGCTCCTTTGCGTTAGGAGGCGGCGTACAGCAGCAGCTAAGACCTACACTTACCATTATTCGATCCTTTATTCTTCTACGGGTTCGCCGCTACAGGAAGCGTAGATCGGTCTGTATTCCCCGTTGACAAGCGTTGCGACACAGAACAAACCACCACTAACCTCAAAGAAGAAGTCTCTATTAATAATGTATTCTTCGTAAGAGTTCGCAAAAAGATCGTTCTTAACTGTTATTCTACCGCTGGTAGGGTTAGTATAGTCATCTGGCCCTAAGATTTGATCCACTAAAATACCTTCAATCATCGTGGGTTTAGACCACCTGTTCGCCTCAGACTGGTAAGGTCTACCGTTCGCGAAAACAATAGCTCCAGAGTTAGCAGGAGACGCAGGAAGGGTTGTGTTTAGTGTGGTTAATTTGCCGTACCTTGGAGTAATCAGATATCCACTTGCGTTAACAACGTCGTGATATGAACCCGTGTTGGCAACCAGTTGACCACTGGGGTCTGACGCATCATCTCTTCTGTCGAGAATAACCTTGTCAAAATACCCACTACCAGCAGTAAAGAATGTATTATCGTCAGAAAGCTCTATTCCGCTTGCGCCATAGTAGGTGTTTGACTCAACTTGATCAATCAAACCTCCCACTCCAGAGATTGTCACAAGATCATCATAAATGGTGTCAAAGTTATCTCGCGCCCAACCGCTAACGCCATCTATTAATCCGCCAACTCCAGATATAGCAAGTAAATTACTAGCAGCAAAGCCACTTACAGAACTTGTAACCCCATTAGTTCCAGAGATAGCGTTAAGGTTAGAATCTACCCAGCCACTAACTTCGTAAGTATAATTTTCATTCCAGCCACTAACCTGATAAATTAGACCGTTATCTACACCAGAAATAGAATCATTGAGTATATCCTCAAAGTATCCGCTAGTTAAAGCTAGTGTGCCATTGGTTACACCAGAGACAATGTTTACCTGCTGTCTGGTGTAAGCTTTTGCTTGACCAAGAATGCCTAAGT
>WLWE01003125.1_pt1 | contig 9896 bp, 6 predicted proteins | sample 6718301 | NCBI WGS metagenome assembly WLWE01 (sample SAMN12718691, study PRJNA515312) | sponge metagenome | isolation source: marine sponge | host: Mycale hentscheli | place: New Zealand: South Island, Marlborough, Capsize Point | collected 2003-05-01 | reverse complement strand
GACGCATTGAAAAATATGCCAGAACACCAGACCAGCCTCACCGCCCGGCGAAACCGGACCAAAATACTTGTGGCCGGTGGGGGTGTCATAGGCCGTATTGATATCGTCACAGTCGACCTGAAATATGTTATGCGGCGTTCGATCGATATTCTCTGGCCCCGTATGACCCAAACGGCGAGACGCCACTTTGTTCTTGAGGTTTGCTGCCTTGCTGGCCCGCAGCGCCAGATCGTCGGATGCGAAATAAACAACCACATTCCGCGACGCATGGCTGACCAGCACACCGGGCTCATGTTCATGCACGGTTTCATTGACGACATCTGCGGCAACCATGAACGTGTTGCGAAACAACAGCGGCACGCCCGACGCCAGATCATACCGATCCCATTCCATCAACGTCTGGCGCAAAACCCGATTGCCCATCGAATGCGCCAGCAGGTTGATCCGTTTCAGGCAGGGGGCAGATTCGGGCTCGTTATCCTCACTGTTGCGCCATTCCAGGAAACGCTCCAGCACCCGCGCAAAGGAAAAGCCGCTTTGGTCCGCGGATTTCTGGTCATCCCAGTATTTCTGAACGATCCCCTGCTTGGCATCGCTGGGCCAGATCAGAGGCAACACCATCACTTCACCGGGTTTGGCCTGATCGCACAGACGCTGAAGCTCGGCCGTTGTTTGAAACACATCGTCGGGCAGGTTGTTGAACCCGTGCAAGTATAACAGGATCTGACGGCAATCGCTGTCGCGCACCCGCCGCAAGAGCTCTTTGCTGGTAATTTCGGTGTGGTGTTCATCCTCGCCTTTTTCACAATAGAACACCGAATTCGAAGGTGCGTTGTTGTCCAGATCAAAAGTGAAGCGACGTCCTTTACGGGTGCGAATACTTTGGGTTGGAAATCTGTTCGTTATAAAAAGCATGAAAGCCCCTCCTGTTCAGGATGGAACCAGCCTAACAAGTCGACCGCATAGGCGACACAGAAATCCCGGAACTCTGACCGTATCTATGGTCGTATTTACACAAAGGGTTTCACATTGGGTCGGTCATGGACGCCCTGAACGAAACTGGGGCGGCTCCGCCCGTGCTTTAGCCTCATAGCTCGCGGTCATCATCAGGCATCAAGAGCCGACCGAGGGGCTCTGCGACAGGGTTTAACCATTCCAGAGGCGGCCTTACGGCCAAGATCCGACTCCGGCTGGGTCCTGTGCCGAAGCGACCTAATTCACTGCAGCGTTGATTGGTGTTGTTATGAGTGATGGAGTGATTTGGCTGATTGTTCTGCCCCATTTTGTGACGGGGTTTTCTGCGATGAAGATGATGTCGTTGGAGCGCAGTTGGAAGCGGGCGGCGAGGGTGAGTTGTGCGGCGTTTCGGATGTCGAGGTGCCAGGCGGTGACGGCGCCGAATTCGCGGGCATCTTGCGCCGCGCGCAGGACGTAGACCTCTGACGCGTCGCCGGTTTCCTTGGCGATGCCTCCGCCGGTGTCGAACAGGGCGTCGGCCAGGGTGGCGGTGTGGTTGAACGGCAGGGCATAGCGGCCCTGTGTACGCACTTCGCCGGACAGGTAGACATAGTCGCGGTCAACCGCATCCAGCTCGATGGATTGAATGTAATTGCTGCGGCGCTCGTCCAGGTCGGCGCGGCGCAGATTGACTGCGGTGTTCAGCTCTTGCAGGGCGGTCTGTCGGCCCTCGAGCACGGTGTCGCGCAGCGCGATCTGCTGGGCAAAGTAGCGTTCGGCGCGATCCAGATCATAGTCGGTATCGACAAAGACCGAGTCATCGGCGACCAGATTGAGGTTCTGCAATGCGGTGCGTGCGTACAGATCTTCGAGAGGGATCTGATACATCTGCCCGTCGCGGTAGATGCGCACCGAGGAATTGTCGATATCGCTGACCGAGACCGATCCGGCAGCCGACAGCGCCTCGCCCAGGGTCAGCTGGGTCAGGGTGATGGGCTGGATACCGGGCTGGCCGACGGCGCCGCCGACCGAGACGCGGCGCGAGTTGAACTCGGCAATCTCAAGGCTGAAGGTGGGGTCGATCTGGTTTTCCACCAGGCGCTGGAACAGCACGGCCTCGGCCTCATCGACGGTCAGGCCGCCCAGCCGGACGCGGCCGACATCGGGGATGTTGATCGAGCCGTCATCCTGCACGGTATAGCCGTTGCGGCTGTTCTGCGCGGCCAGCAGGCCCGACAGCTCTCCGGCGGTGCCCTGGGTGGACGGCGTCGACAGCACCAGCACGTCACCGATGCCGATGGTGTAAGGGCCGGGGTTGACCTGTGGCGGCGGGTCCAGTTGCAGCCCGGCGCGCGATCCGTCCTGGGTCGAGGGCGCCTCGGGCAGGGGGCCGGTGCCGCGCAGGCTGGTGCCAGAGCCCGATCCTGCCGACAGCCCGAACACCGTTGGCAGGGTCTTGGGCGCGTATGGCGACCGGTTGGCGACCAGCACGGTCTCTGGCGTGACCGGCACAACGCGGACTTTGCCCGCGTCGGAGACACCTGCCGTGACCGACGGGCTGCGATAGATGGTCGTACACCCGGCAATCAGAACGGTCACAGCCAGCGCGCTGAGGAGAAGTGGAATATGGCGCACGATATGTCCTCTGCTGTTGGAAGTCTTAACTGTCATTGGGCACAACCTTTATGAACATGTTGCCGAGGAAATTGCCGGTCCATTGCGAGGATTGAACGATGCGTCCTGAACTGTTTTGCACCCAGTAAACGTTGGTAAAACGATCCACCACCCCGAAGCATTCCTCTTGCCATTTTTCCGTTGCGACAGGGTTTCCGCGCAGCAAAACGGTCTCGGATCCCACGGCCTCGATCTGACACTCATAAGCATGTAACTCGATCTCATCGTTGGCGTTGAGAAAGCTGTGGAACCGTTCGACCCGGCCCGGACCGCCGCCCAGGATCCGCGCCGCGCTTTGGTGCACATCGGACGCCGACATGCCGTCGCCAAACCCCAGGGCCGAGGTCAGCATGCCGCGTTCCAGCGTGATGGTGGCCCCGTCCGCGGTCAGCCAGGTCTGTACCCCCGCGCGCTGGGTCTCAAGCAGCATAACACCGGCAAGATCGCGACTGGGAAACCCGACCTCAAGCCGGGGCGGGATCGGGCGGCGCGCGCCAAGGGCCTCGGCGCGCGGATGGAACCGGGGCGCATTTGGAAACAGCGTGCTCTTGAACAGGTCGACATCTTCCTGGGCCTCGCCGCAGGAGATCAGAGCCAGGGCCAGCAGGGCGGTGCGCAGGACCTTCATCGCCAGAACCTTCCCCAGCCGCGCGACAGATCCTGCGCGCGGGCCTCGCGGGTCACGCCATACAGCCGGTTGCGCACGTTCAGCCGTGCGCCGCCATCGCGCAGAACCGGACGGATGGTCTGGGCGATCTTGTTGCGCGACGGGCGGCCGGTCAGCCACGAGATCGGGATTTCCAGCCGGATACCCTTGTCGAACGACCCTTCACCGAACTCCTCAGAGCTGACATTTGTCAGGGTAAAGAACGCCCCCACCTTGAAGCCGTTGTTGAACTCGCGATCCAGCGCGAAGGTTGCGCCATAGTCGCCGGCCAGATAGCGCCCGACATCGACCTGCGCATGATACTCGCCCGGCAGATCGTAATAGGCCGAGACGTGCCCGGTGAAGACATTGTAATCCTGAAAGCCGAACAGCACGTCAAAGTCGCGCTGCGCCACATAGTTGGCCTCGGCCCCAAGGGCCAGACGACTGTTGTTGGGATACCAAAGCACTTCGGTGGAAAGCCCGCCAAACATGGTTTCCAGGTAGCCCAGCGTGGTGCGGGCATAAAGGTCCTTGCCCGGCCGCCACATATACTCGGCGGTCATATGCTCGATCCGCAGGTTGGATTCGCGTGCATAGATGTTCCAGTCCGAGCGCACATGCGGCAGGGTCGAATTCGACGGCCGGGTGCTGTCATCGAGGGTACTTAGGATCGGCTGACGCAGACCTGTCGAAAAGGTCAGGCCCGGCGACGGGGTGTAATCCAACGCCAGCGCGGCCCCCAGTTCGTATCGCAGCGGGTCGTCGGGATCAAAGAACGAGAAGTTCAGATAGGGGCCGAACCGATAGGAAAAATGCGGATAGGCATCGGTGAGGAAACCGCCCTGCACCAATGGCAACGTGTCCGAGATCTCGGCCCGGGCAAAGCTGCGCCAGGCGTTGTCGGGGTCATGTTCCAGTTCATAGAGGTCGTCGCGGTTGACGCGCACCGCACTCAGCGGCACGCCGTTCGACATCAGCGCAATGTCGAAATGTTCGGCTTGGGGCGGTTCTGTATTGACCAGCACGCGGGCGGTACGGCCCAGAGCCTGCGCGGCCTGCCCATAGCGGTTGTTCTCCACCCCGACGCGGACAGTGTCGCCGCTGTCGGACAGATAGACCAGCCGCAGCCCTTCCTGATCCAGGGCGGATTGCATCCGCGCCCGGATATCACCTTTGCTGCTGTTCGCCGTTGCCGCAGCGACCTGCGATTCAGGGCGCAACGGCGGCGGTGCGGCACCCTGACCGCCCGGCGTCACCGCTTTGCGCGGATTGACGAAGTAGCTGTAGGTCAGCCCCAGCGAGGTGCCATAGAGATAAGAGGCCGTCAGCTGCGAGCCGTTCCGGAACCGGTACTGGGCGCCAAAATTGAAGGGCGATTTGACCCGGAAACTGTCATTGACGGATTCCGCCGTGTAAAGGTCGGGCGAATACTCGGCCAAAAAGGTCAGCCGGTCATTGTATTGCCAGCTGGCGCCGCCAAACAACGCCGCGTCGCCACGGAACCAATTGCCAAACTCGAGCTCACCCCCCTGGCCGTTCGAGTTTGACGCGGGCCGGGTGTCGAACCGGCTGCCGAAAATACCCAGCGGGTTGGAGAACGCACCACGCCCCGCCATGCGGCCCCATCCAATACCGCCGGTCAGCTTGAACCGGTCCTGAATGGTCTTGGTGGCCACGAAGTATTCCGCGGCATAGATGCCGGTGCCACCAAAATCGCGCAGCCCCATCACGATGGCCGGGCCGTGCCGGCTTTCTTCGCGCAACCGGAAATGGACGTCAAAGCTGCGGTCATACCGGGTGCGGTCCGTGCCGCCCGAACTATCAAACCCGTCAATCACCGCATAGCGGAAGCTGCCATGCACCCAGGGCAACATCTGAAACGTCATCGTCGCCCGACCGGTGTTCCTGAGACCTGCGGCGGTAAAGACAAGCTCACCATCATCGAACATCTCGGCGGTGGGGATCTCGATCAGTCCGGGTGTGCCATAGGTCGACACGGATTGTGCCTGCGCCATGCCGGTCGCCATAGCGCATATAAACGCCAAGAGAGGCTTCCGCCTGACTGTCACCGCTCGAATAATCTTCACGTCTTTATGTCGCTTTTGGGACGACGGGCTAACCCTATCGTCGATCCACGTCTCGCCTCGATATGCCCGTGGACTTATTTTCTTTGGGTTTGCGGTGCAAATACAATTCCGCACTTCAGTTAAATGAAAACCGGAAATGATTTAATCTACTAGAGGTTGAATTGGCCAAAGGATCTTTGCAACTTTCGAACAGGGTAAGCGGCATCGATTCAAGGCAAAGCATTCGAATTGATAATTACATCAAAACCCGAAGCTGATCGCGACATTCACGCCAACGCCACGGCTGGACACAAGGGGATCCATCAGAGGCGCGGCCCCCAGTCAGGCGCCGCCGCGGCGCATCATGACAGCAAGCGTCCGCCACACAATGCGCATCTCCATCGCCAGGCTGGAATTTGCAATATAGTAGAGATCAGCCTGAACCTTTCGACGCGTCGCATCTGTGCCTTCGATATAGCCCAGCTCGACCTGCGCCAAGCCGCTGATGCCAGGGCGAACGTCGTGACGTTCCTGGTATCCAGGCACCTGCAACAAGTACATACGCGCATGCTCAATGTAATCCGGACGAGGTCATTCTGGTTGGCGTGTACTACGCGTTTGTTTCCGCTGTCCCATTGTACAAGTCCACGGTTGTGATCTTGCTAGAGATGGAAAAGGCCAGCGTGGTTGACCTGCAAAGCGTTTTCTGCGGTCTGGCCGGGGACACGGCCGAATTCCACATCGCGCTTCGCCCGGTTTCTGCAGTTGCTGAAATCAAGCAGTGCATCCGGTCCCTACTTGGGGCTCAAGCCGACCCGGAACCAATATCTGTCTCGTTGTCCGGGCAACTGATCCGAGACAAAGTAATCTCTGCGCTGCGCAAGGTCTCCAAAGTGCCCAACCTTAAGCTGGTTCTACACGGACAATCAGCGTCTGGCCGGCCCTGTGCCAGGCCAGATCAATGCCCGCAGCGTGACGCACAACAGTTATTCGTGTGGCAGCTAAGCGACAAAAATTATGAAAATTTAAGGTGCGGGCGACACTCTGAAAAGAAACAGCGCGCCCTAAAGGCGCGCTGTCTTCATTTAAGCTGGGGATAAGGGCCTTAGTTGGTGCCCGTCGTGCTTGTGGTGCTGTTTGTTGACCCGCCGCCAGCTGCTGCAGCGATACCAGCTGCTGCCGCAACCGCGCCCAAAGCTGGGGCAACCAACGGTACAAAACCTGTGACACCTGCCGCAGCCGCGCCACCTGCCGCCGCACCACCAGAGCCTGCACCGCCTCCGGCGGTAGCTTGCGCCGCACTCGCATCTTGTGCATGAACGGCCGTCGCTGAAAGGGCTAGCGCAAGAAGAGACGCTCTGATCATCCTGAATCTCCTAAATCAAGTGTTGTCTGACCGTTATCACACAAGCTTCAACCTGAGAATGCTGAATTCCTGAAAATTCCTCAGATTTTTTGCAATGCCGCTAAGTTGCTTTTTTGAGGGACTTTTTCCCATTTCTACATCAAAAAATAGTTGGGATTGAGCAGGTTTTAGGTGCCTCAAAAACGGTCTGGCTTGCGCGTTAGCCCGCATTTGGCGCAGGCCTGCCTCAAGCAGGTCAGATGCTAACGAAAATTCGGAATGGGGGCGTAAGAGGCACACATGCGCATTTACAATCGGCAAGCAATACAGCAGGTGAAGTAGTCACCGGCTTGCGAATATGAGGGCAAAGGTATGAAGATTGCAGTTGTAGGTCTTGGATATGTGGGATTGTCCAACGCGGTGCTAATGGCACAAAACCACGATGTCACGGCAATCGACATTTCTGAAGAGCGGGTCCAAATGGTGAATTCCGGCCAATGCCCCATCGTCGATGCTGAGCTTGAAGACTTTCTTGCCAACCGAACGCTGTCGCTCAGGGCAACTACGGAACCGGCCTTCGAAGATGCCGAATTCGTCGTTGTTGCAACCCCGACAAATTATGATGCCAAATCCAACTACTTCGATACATCCAGTGTTGAATCTGTCGCCCGGCAGGTGAATGCGATTAACCCCAAGGCCACCGTCATCATCAAATCGACGATTCCGGTGGGGTTTATTCAGTCGCTGCGCTCTGACCTGGGCAGCGACAACTTCATCTTCTCACCGGAGTTCCTGCGTGAAGGGCGCGCGCTTTATGACAACCTGCACCCGTCCCGCGTGATCGTTGGCGAACGTTCGGACCGGGCGCGGGTATTTGCCGAGCTTTTGCTTGAGGGTGCCCTGACCAAAGACGTGGACGTCCTGTTCACCGACCCGGATGAAGCCGAAGCGATCAAGCTGTTTTCCAACACCTACCTCGCCATGCGAGTGGCCTTTTTTAACGAACTGGACAGCTATGCCATGGCTGGCGGTATGAACACACGCCAGATCATCGAGGGGGTCTCGCTGGATCCCCGAATTGGCGATCACTACAACAATCCGTCCTTCGGGTATGGGGGGTATTGCCTGCCAAAAGATACCAAACAGCTTTTGGCCAATTACAGCCATGTTCCGCAAAACCTTATTCGTGCCATCGTGGACGCGAACCGGACGCGCAAGGATTTTTTGTCAGATCGAATCCTGATGAAAGGCCCACGCGTCGTTGGTATCCACCGGCTGGTCATGAAAGCCGGCAGCGACAATTTCCGTCAGTCTTCCATTCAAGGCATCATGAAGCGGCTGAAGGCCAAAGGCGTGGAGGTCATCGTTTATGAACCAACGTTGGAGGAAGGTGAATTTTTCCGCTCTCGTGTTGTGCAGGATCTCGAAACCTTTAAGTCCGAAGCCGACTTGATCGTTGCCAACCGGCATAGCCCCGAACTTGAAGATGTCGCGGACAAGGTGTTCACCCGAGACTTGTTTGGCGCGGACTAAACGGTTTTCACTTGTTCTGCACTTCTGGGCAATGACCTTATTGATCGGTTTGACAGGATCAAAAACCGACGATCAGCTTTGCTTGATCAGTTAGGTTTGCAAGGCTGCAATCCCTGCCGCGCGTTTTCAAACCAATGTCACACAGAACCCGGTGCGCAGTTCAGCCCTTGGCCCCCTGCCCGCGCGCGTATTTATCTTCGTAACGCACGATATCATCCTCGCCCAAATACGTGCCGGTTTGCACCTCGATCAGGACCATCGGGACCGTTCCCGGGTTTTCCATCCGGTGCATTGCCCCAAGAGGGATATAGACAGATTGGTTCTCGGTCACCAATTGCTCACGATCATCGATTGTCACGCGGGCCGTTCCCTCAACAACAATCCAATGTTCGGAACGATGGAAATGGCTTTGCAGGCTCAACGATGCACCAGGGTGCACATAGATGCGCTTGACCTGAAAACGCTCTCCGACCACCAGGCTTTCGAACCATCCCCACGGGCGGTGATCCTTCGGGAACGCCGTCGCCTGCGGCGCGCCTTTTTCCTTTAGCGCGCTAACCGCTTTTTTGACATCTTGCGCCCGCGATGCATCGGCAACCAGAACCGCATCATTCATCGCCACAGCGATGATGTTATCTAGCCCGATACCCACAATTTCCAGCTGTTCGCTGTCCGACCGCAAAAGGGTGTTCTGGCAATCAATCGCCGTTGCCCCCCCACTGGTCACCACACCTTGTGCGTCCGGGCCGCTTTCGCGCCATACGGCGTCCCAGCCGCCCAAGTCCGACCATGCGGCGCCGAAGGGCACAACCGACAAGTTCGTTGCCTTTTCCATCACGGCATAATCGATCGAAATATCTTCGGCCTGCGCCCAGCTTTCAGGGTCGAGACGCAGGAACCCCAGATCCTGCTTTGCTTTTTCCACCGCTGTCTTGACCGGCTCGATCATATCGGGGGCATGCGCCTGGAAGGCCGCAATGATGTCCGCCGCCCGGAACAGGAAAATCCCTGCGTTCCATTTGTAATTCCCGGCCTCCAGCATTTCGGTCGCACGGGCGAGGTCTGGCTTTTCGACAAATTTCTTCAACGGAACAGGCACACCGTCACCGCCCGAACCAGCGGCCAGTTCAAGGTATCCGTACGCTGTTTCCGCATGTGTCGGGGTGATGCCAAAAGTCACCAGTCTGCCCTGCCTAACCGCCTCCAAACCCCGTGCAACGGCGGCCCGAAATTCAGCTGCATCCGGAACCACGTGATCGGAAGGGGCAACCAGCAATACAGCAGCCTCGTTCTTGGCATAAGCATGCACCGCCGCCGCAAGAACCGCTGGCGCTGTGTTGCGGCCCTCAGGCTCAATCATGATCGTGCCGGGGTCAATTCCGATAGCCTGCAGTTGTTCCGCGACGATGAACCGAAAGTCCGAGTTGGTCAGAACCACCGGCGGTTCAAACTCCAATTCCGCGTTTGCCCCTGACAACCGGCGGGCAGATGCCTGAAACAGGGTCTCATCTCCGACCAATGGAACGAATTGCTTCGGGTAGCTCTTTCGAGACAAAGGCCAGAGGCGCGTACCGGAGCCCCCGCAAAGAAGGACAGGACAGATCAACATAAAATGCTCAATAATTTGACGCGGTTCCTAATTTTCCTATTGAAACCGTCATGACCTGACAAG
>WLWE01003111.1_pt1 | contig 9928 bp, 15 predicted proteins | sample 6718301 | NCBI WGS metagenome assembly WLWE01 (sample SAMN12718691, study PRJNA515312) | sponge metagenome | isolation source: marine sponge | host: Mycale hentscheli | place: New Zealand: South Island, Marlborough, Capsize Point | collected 2003-05-01 | reverse complement strand
AGAAGATATACAGTTCGGCGGTGGACAGTATATCGCTTCAGACGACGCCAGCTCTGACTTATATACTTCACCTGACGGTATTACTTGGACCGTGACTCCTACTAGTCCCAGTACAGTGACACTCGGACTTGCATACACCGGTTCCTATTGGGTTTCTGCGGGCAAACAAGGTGAACAAGGTTACTCGCCTGATGGCATAAATTGGACATCTGCGAAAAATAACGACATTGGGGGTTCCGCCACTGATGTTATTTATGAAGATGGACAACTCTTTATGACTGATCAGGATGGACAAATTTGGACATCTGCCGGCCCTACTACAACTATCTCGATCGCTAGCGCTCAAACCGACGGATTCGAAGCCGAATGGACAATCGACGATTGTGGTGGTGGCGCAGGCCCTGGCACAATTCAATCTCTTGATGACACTCAAGTGGTTTTGGAAGGAACCCCCACAGGATTTGATATTGGTGATAACATCTGTGCGGTTGTGGGGCCAGTTGTTGATTCTGAGACCTGTTCTACAACAGACCTCACTACTTGGACACCTGCCGGTCCTTTAGACTCAGGCGCCAATTACTACACTCGGGTTCGTTACAATGACAACACTACTCCCACACCAGTGACTTCAGACTGGAGTGCTTGGAGTAAGTACACAACAGCTTGAGTTTAGCTTACAAACAACAAAAGGAGGACCTTTCGGCCCTCCTCTGGGGGATCTTCGGATCCCTCTTTTTTATTGTTTTACTTTGGCCCCAATGTGCTATAATTTGTAAGAGACACCTAGAATTATGAATCAAAAAACAATCAAACAGAAGAAAGTGCTCGTAGGCACAGTGTCCGAGAAAAACTCAGTATCGCTTGAATATAGCTTTTCTTTGGTGGAAAGTGTGAAGGCTGCGTTGAATCAAAATACTGTTATTAGCGCGAAGCTTTACGATTCGGAAGGTAACACTACCATGAAGATAAATCAGCTAATTACTTTGGCATGGAGGGAAAAGGTTGATTCTTTGCTCCTTGTGTCTCCTGATGCCTCTTGGTCCCCTCAGTCGATGATGGCAGTTGTAAATTCAAAAACCGAAGTAGTTGCCTTACCAGTATGTGGTATCAACGGATTTTTAGTGGGCTTTGATGACATCAGAAAAATCACAAAAAAGAAAGAGACTGGAGAAATGAAAGTGAATAGGGCCAATCTAAACTTCTTTAAGCTTGGAGCAGAAGCGTTGCGTTCATTGTGTGAAACAAGCCCTGACATTATTTACGAAGAGGAAAATGTCAAAGCTGTTATTGGAGGGGCAGATATTTTTTCCTCTTATGCCGCAAACGATGCACTCCTCTTTGATCGCCTACGTGAGTGCGGATACGGGGTTTGGGTGAATCCAAATCATACAGTCCAAACAAACACTATCTATAGGTCACAAGGTGACTTTTTAGCCGTTATGGGGAAAGCTTTAGGTGAATAAGAAATTCAGATTTATGTCCGGTGTTCCTAGATCCGGAAGCACCGTCCTGTGCGCACTACTTTCTCAACATCCGGACCTTTTTACATCCCCCACATCACCAATGAGTGACTTGTTAGCATACGCAAGAGGCTTTGGGTTCAACGCAAATCCTTATTTTTCTCGTAATTGCACAGAAGTCCTTAACATACAAAGAGGGATAATGGATGGGTTTTATCACCATGTCAATGAACCTTTCATTTTGGAAAAAGACAGAAATTGGGCCAACAAATGTTCACTCCTTGAGCTTATTTTAGAAGAAAAACCAAAAATAGTGGCAACAACTAGGAGGATTTCTGAAACCATTGCTTCATTTGCTTTATTATCTGATGGTGAAAATCCACTAGACATGGTGAATTATGAAATTAAGGATAAAAATCTTCCCGTAAATATTTGGACCAAACCTAGAATTATTTGGGATAATTTTATCTACACAGATTGGAGGAATTTTAAAGCTGGGTATGAGTCGCATCCTGAATGTTTCTTGACAGTAGATTATTCTGAAATAAGCACCGATCCAGAAAGTGTTGTAAATAAAATATACAACCATTTTGGCATGGAACCCTGTGGTGTCCGACAAACAGGTTTAACCAACCCATCACCAGAAGATGACTCGGTTTATGGGATTCCAGGACTACATGATATCAGACCCACACTAAAGAGAACATCCCCTCCGCCTGAAGAGGTTTTGGGGGAAGAAGTTTGTGCTTATTGGGATAGCAAAGAATTGGAATTTTGGAATAAATGACTCTTACCAGTCCATGTTCATTTCATCTTCACTTGTAGCCTTGAATGAACCTAGCCTTTCCACTGGTGTAGCGTAATCATCAGCGCCTTTGCTTCTATTAGCTGAGGCTAATGATGGGCGAAGATTTGCTCGCCTATAGTGGAAGTTTATCCATGAGCTTTCTAAATCTTTTTCCTTTATCTTCTTACTGTTAGGTGGGCCAGCCAGCGCCACATCGCAATATGTCAAACCCTCAAACGCCAACCACTCATCGCACAACTCGGCAAAACAAGATCCGTAATGATCAATATCAATCTTCATGCCTTTACGTAGCATCCTACCTGTGTTGCAACATTCTGCAAAGCCCCAATCAATTTTTTCACGGGCTTTTTTCATTTGGTAAGAAATTGCGTTTCTCATAGCGCCCCTTACTTTCTTATAGTGAGCGTTTTCCGGAGTATCAGTACCTTCTCTCTTTTTAGCTGGGAATAGTGCATCCACAAGCTGTTGCTTTGGCACCATCACGTCATGCAACTTCCCATCCTTTTCAGAAATTGTGCGCAACACAATCATCTTCACTTTTCTCGGCCCAATTTGCTTATTTGCTATACGGACTTCAGTGCAAGCACGATTAGCAACAACGGCCCACTTATCACACATACGGCAAGATTGAAGCACAAACAATCCAGGCTTACCAACAAGCTTAGCTCCCGCTCTATGATTTGTGATGATAGCTGTTAGTGTTTTAGAGAAAGAGCCTTTGCCGTGTTCCTCGCCTGCTATGGTTAGTTTTTTTAGCGCCATGAGTTTACTTCTGGGTTTTTTGAGTAAAATAACTATAGAAGATTTTTACCCACATCTATGGCAACCAAACAAGAATGGGATCAGCGATGGAGCTCGCTGAGCGACGAAGGGCTATTAGCAGTGGCTCTTATTCGAATGGTAGAGTGCGCTAATGGCACGATCCAATATGCATTCCGTGGCAAAGATCAAAGGGCACTTGATGTTGATAAGACACGAGAGGCCATGGCGCTATCTATGGGCATCATCAAAACTAAGAAACTACCAGACGGAACAGAACTCCCTGAAGAAATCCATGACATTATGAACGATATGCGTCGTCTTTATATTGATGGTTTCAAAAACCAAAATGAGGAAGCGTTCAATGAGTTTATGATGGCATCTGTTGCCAATGTTGAAGCAATGGGGAAAGAAAGACTGGATGTTGCGGAACGCTACGTAAGGGAAAATTTCACAGAGATTTTCACAGAGGACTATATTACGTATGGTCGCTATTATCTTGACAACCTTGCAGCCTAAATTTTATGGGAGCTAAGCAACTTCTCTTCATGTTAATTGGTGGGTTGGCTATCACTTTTCTGAATTTGTGGGCGGTGGAACGAGACGCTAAATTATTTGGCCTTGGGCCCCAACAAGAAAAGTGAGTTTGGCGGTGAAACCCACTAACACATTTTGGGCTCTTGCAACTTTTACTTCTCTTTGTTTGTCGGTCGCTCTCACATCGTGGCAATCGAAACCATCAGGGATTACTACTAAATGTGACTGTGGGGGTATGAAATAATGAGATGAGTAAGAAGCAGTATTGCCCAAATGCAAGAATGGTCCTCTCACCTTATGAGGACCAAATGATTGAAGTCAAAGCACGTTTAAAGGAGTTTAGAGATCACCCAACAAGAGAGGATTTGAGATCAGCCGTGTTTGTTCCAGCAATACTTAAACCATTTGATGGGTCATGTGAAATACATTTGCACCACCTATGGATCTTGCACAGGCACTTACAATCAGCAAACTGCCACCTGCATAAGGGGAGATGGACGGAGTTTATCGGCAGTGTTTACAGTTATAAAAGACTGGGCGGAAAATCAAATGAACGAGGACTTAAGGGAACTTGGGACTTCGGAGTACTTCCAGTTGAAACATTGAACAACTAAACTATGACAATTGACAAAACTTGGAAAGTAATGAATGATCTTGATCAGGCTTTCTCTCAAATTACGACTCTCACATTCTTGGCAGAACAACTTCAGGAAGCAGCAGATGCCCAAGAGAAAAAGAAAATAGTAGATGCCAGTTTGGCACTAAATGCTTTCATTCCAATTTTCGTACAGAACTGGGACGATAAGTTCCACACAGCATGGAAACATGTTGTCACCAAAACTTCACAAAAAAATAATGAGTGAAAAAGTAGAAGCTTACATTGAAATTTACAACAACTGGAGAAAAGACTACTTCTTCTACAAATACTTAGAAGTCCTTGCTTACATCAGAGAGAGCATGACAAAAGAAGAAGCATTGGAACTTTCCCGTCGTATTATCCCTTCACGTTACTAATGGCACTATCACAATCAGTCACAGATTCACTAAAAGAAGCAGAATCACACATCCGCAATGCATTAGCTTATGCATCCAGACAAGAAAGACCGAGCACCTGTGAAGGTATAGCTCAACTTTTAGCAGATATAGAAAAAATCGGTTTAGTTGATGAAGTCCTAGATAGGTTAGATTTGCACCAAAATCCAGATTCTCAGAGTTGAAATGAACCTTATCAAATTCCCGTATAGATACGATTTTGGGCACGACTGGTGCGTTCAAATTCTCGCTATCAAGAAACGATCTTTATTACAAGTGGCAATTAGTTGGAGTGAAATCCCGTCGCCACCCTTCCTTCAGATAAAGTTTGATGAAAGAAACCCTATTGATGTGCAGTCAATAGTTTATAAACTAGGATTTGACATGACTGTTTGCGGACGCACTTGGTTGCGCCGCTATCACAAAGATGAGTAGCTTGGATTTACTTTCCTGATCTCCATGCTATAATAACCCTGTTAAGTAAAGGAGATTGCGCTATTGGGCGCCGTACCTGAAACAATTAATTTCGCTGAGTGCAAGCAGCAATCTAGCACTTGGGCTAAAGAAAGACTCCACGACAGCAAAACTCTTATCGTGGATACTGAGACCACTGGCATTCTCAAAAAAGATCCAGAGACAGAAATTTGTCAAATCTCAGTGGTAAACACTAAAGGACAGCCAGTTCTATCCCTGCTGCTTAATCCTGGGAGGCCTATTCCTATGGTTGTGCAAAAGATTCATAGGATCACGTCAGAAGATGTGAAAGACTCCCCGACCTTTAAGGATGTTTCTCAACTGCTGTATCAAACTTTCAGTGGCAAGCATGTTGTGGCATACAATGCGGCATTCGACATTCATTTAATTTGGCATTTGTTTGACAAATACAAGTGTCCGAAACCTGAATGTAAGATTTCATGCGCTATGTTAGAGTATGCCAAGTGGAATGGAGTGTGGGATCCACGTAAAGATGACTTCAAGTGGATGAAATTACCAAAACTGGCGTATGGTAAAGCGCACGATGCTCTCACTGACTGCTCAAGCACATTAGAACTTTTGAAGCTTATGGCTTACGAAAGGAGAACAGACAACACAGACCTAATCGCACTAAATTTTTAAGTGGCCAACAACACTAACAACTACAGAAATAATCGTGCTTACGATGATATCAAGGAACCGAGGTGGATGGTTTCCATTGAAGGGCAAAAATACTACTTCCTTGATAAAGCACTGGCAATGCGGTGCTGGCACCAATTCGTTGAAGCAGAAAACCCAATTTTAGTTCCTTTTTCACGTTACATTAGAGACCCAAACCGATGAACCAAAACGAAAAACAGGTTTTTTTAAACACAGAAGAAAAACGAGCACGAGCTATTCAGCTTGTTATTGATGAACTGATTGACAAGAAAAACCGATCAGCTACCCTTCAAATCGAAGCTGCTTTATGGGGTCTTGGTAAGGAAGTTGATAACGCATACGAAGAGCTCATTGAATATGCGAAGTGTGTCCTCCGCTCCTACATCTAATGAATGATTGCAAACTAATTTGGGCAACGCCTGGAGCCGAAAAACTAATTGCTTATTTAGCACGTGTTTCCAATGTAAATGCTACGCAAGATGACCCATCTTCAAAACTTATCAGGTATCTGATTAAGCACAACCACTGGTCACCTTTTGAAATGGCAGGTATGTGTTTGGAAATAAACACTACTCGCGGAATTGCCGCACAAATTCTCAGGCACCGTTCTTTCACCTTTCAAGAATTTTCTCAGCGCTATGCTGACGTTTCTAAACTAGTTGATCATATCCCAGTTCCAAATCTGAGAACACAAGACAAGAAGAATCGACAAAACTCTGTCGATAACTTAGATCCTTTTCTGAAACAAGAGTTTGAGATCAAAGCAGGAAAACTGTTTGCTGATTCTCAAAGTCTTTATGACGACATGCTTCATACTGGGATTGCAAAAGAGTGCGCTAGGTTTGTTCTCCCTATTGCCACTCCGACACGCATGTACATGTATGGGACGCTTCGTTCATGGATTCACTACATTGGCTTACGATCGTCTAACGGCACTCAAAAAGAACATCGGGATATTACTATTAGTGCTCGCAATATCTTCACAGAGGAGTTTCCAGACATTGCAAAAGCATGTTGGGAAGAGCGTGAAGAAGTTGACCCGAAAGACACAAAAATTATTGAGTTGGAAGCGGAAATAGCCACTCTGAAATCCACTATGAAAATGAACAAAGAAAATGGCTACTAAGTTTGAAGATTCATTTGTAGTTCAAAAAGAACCTGCACCTTTAGTCATAATAGATCTTCTCGTTCATGCTCATGTGGTGAATAACTACCTCGACAGAATAAGAAACTTCGTAAACCCTGAGCACGAAGATCAAGTTATCAAGGCTTTATATGCTATTGATATCAACCGTGCTCCTGAGTTTCTCCCTCCTTTCGAACGCCGCATTGTTGTTGTTGCTGACCAGAAATACAAATCTGGGAAGTATGAAGGGCAGTATTGGCGTGGCAAAGAGGTTGATAAGGATGAACGTATGGAGTTTATATGGGAGGATTACGCCGAAACCGAAAAGGTTAAGGTTGAAGATCTCCAAGTGGGATACAAGGGAACAAGAGGAACTAAGTCGGATCAACTTATCAATGTTATCCGCATTGGGTTTGAGTATTGTCGTGCTTACTTCCCTACTTTTTGTGAGGAAGGTTATGAGGCAGATGATATTGCTGGTGCCGTTTACCGACGCAGCCGAGATTTCACTGGATTATGTAGAGACCGCCAAGTGTTTCTCTCCACTATTGATTGCGATTGGCATCAACTAGTTGATAACGAGCACAAAGTCTACTGGGCTAACACAAGAATCCCAAGGCCAAGGGAGAGGTTTCAAGACCGATTGCGTGGTGACGACCAAGTTATCTTCCACACACTGCATAAAGCAGGGCACAAGATCGACCACCCTTCTAAACTGGCTGAGAAAAAGGTTATTGTTGGGGATTTTGGGGATAATCTTCCGCCAGGTTCTCCTATTGAATACTTTGACCTTTGTGAAGAGAACCCTAAATACAGCATTGAAAAGTTACCCTGGTACGAAGACTTTGTCGATGCACTCAACGATCCAGAACCGAACTGGAGACAAGACCACATGAAAAAAGCAACTACCGCTTTAGTCAAAGCAGGTATCGAACCCATTTTTAACATAGGATAATGAACAACAACAAAGAAACACTAGCACAATTGATCGAGGCTTTCGGCGCTGCACGTTATTCGCAAAACCAAGACTTGGTGCGAATGGCAGCACAGCAGATTACTGAATTCCTACAGAAAGTAGAAATTGTGGGGCTACCACCTGTGCCGCCACAAGTACAACTTCAACAAGAACCTGTGGCAGAAGTCGCTGAGTAATACAAGGGGGCCTTCGGGTCCCCCCCTTTTTTTTGTTTATAGGGTAAAACTATAAAAATCCTCTACACTAAGTATGGCATCTTCACTTGGAAGACTAATTCAACCACTTGTGAGTGTCACCTGGGGTGGATTAACTCTTAGTGAGTGGGACTACGGCGATAAACAAAAACGCCCAGTAGTTTTTAATGTCTCACTCGACCTTAAATCAGGTAACAAACAAGTAAACAAAGCATCTATGGAGTTTGACCCTTCGCCAGTTGGGTTCAAAGCCTATGCCCAATGTATAAGTGAAGAATATGTCAAAAAACCTATTATCATTCGTATGGGTTACGAAAAAGGTTCTTTTTTTGAGGTGTCTTTTTTCTTCCAAAATGTAGATTTTGTAACAGGTAAAGATCAAAGAATCACTGTGCATTTAGCTGGACTTCAACGGAACTTACTTACTTCCCACTGGTGGAATGAATACATCGGTGATGGTATACAGGAACGTGATGCTAAAGAATTAATTTCTTATGTAACTCAGAAAGCTGGTATGACCGCTGAATTTACACCCGGCGCAGAAAAATTGATACAAGGTCTCCCTAAAATTAAAAAGGCTGGTATCGTCAATCAGACTGTTGGTAACTTCTTAGTTGCTTTAGCAGAAAAGTATGGCCTCACTTTAGAGTATCCAACCGGATCTGCCGATGACTCTAAGAAAATCGTAGTATCTACAGCAGCAGCAGTTGATGAAGAACAATCAACTAAGGAGAAACCGGCAGGAGCACAAAAGATAGAAATGGGGTCGAGGCGTAAAGGTGAGCGATACGGCTTTGTAGTCGGACCTACTTTGGCCACTTCTATAAAAAGATCAACGAAACCTTTTGGATCAAAGGATAAAAATGCTGACATGTCTTATGATGTGAAGCTGAAAGCCGACGATGGCGAAATAGATTCTAAAAACGCTGTGGAAGAATCCAGAGTGTTGCAAGGAAAAAAAGCACCATCAGGCTCTACTTCATCTAATGAAAAAGCCAGCCTCACTGAATGTGAAGGCAAAGCAGGTGGAGAACTTGCAGCTTGCAGAAAGAAGTTGAGGGAGAAAGCAGCGAAAAAATCCGAATCCGAATACTCTGATTGCTCGGTGTCTGTGATGATGGTGCCATATATGGTTGGAATAAGGCCCTATGATTTTGTACTTTTCCCATCTCTAAAGGGAGACTACATAGAAGATTGGGAAGTCGACTCAGTGTCGTATAAACAAGATGGGGCCGCTGTACTTGTCAGCATAAACGGCATGAGACCCCAAACAGGTCAAGGTAACCTTATGATTGAGGGGGATTTGAAGAAATTTCAAGAAAAAGTTAGCACACTAAAAGCCATCAGTGATTGGCACGGATACTATTGGAGTTTAACATAATGACAGTTCCAATTGGGGCTATAGTAAATACGGCAGTGTCACTTGTTGATGCTACAGTCAACCCATCTATTTCTAATGTTGTTGGACTGACTACAGATGCTGTTGCCATATTTAACAATCCGGAGGCGAACAAAACTGCACAGGCTGCATCCCCACTAGTTTCCTCTTTGGCCAATACATTAATTGGCGGCTCACCATTTAACGCTCTTAATGTTTCCAACCAAGCTGTGAAATTGGCACAAGGATTCCTCGATCCAGAAACTGCTGATATAGTCGGGTCCGTGTCTGGTGGGTTGAATCAATTGTTTGGTAGTGGAGGGGCTTTGAGTCCTATTAATATTGGCGGACAAAAGGGTAATAAGCCCATTGGTCTTAGGACAGACACCATGGCTACTCAGCCAATGCAAAGTGCATATAGTCCTGGTCAAGATGTTGCTTTTTCGTTTGTGAGAGCTGGGTCTGCATTGGAAGCTGCTACTACTGGACCATTTGACTCCGGCGGAACAAGTGATTTCCCCATC
>WLWE01003108.1_pt1 | contig 9935 bp, 5 predicted proteins | sample 6718301 | NCBI WGS metagenome assembly WLWE01 (sample SAMN12718691, study PRJNA515312) | sponge metagenome | isolation source: marine sponge | host: Mycale hentscheli | place: New Zealand: South Island, Marlborough, Capsize Point | collected 2003-05-01 | reverse complement strand
CGGAAGTCAGCTCTGCCTTTGCGCAGAACAACTCAACGATCACCAGCACCAGCAGCTACATGAAGGAGCGTGCCATGGAGCGTGAAAGCCAGACCACGATCGGCAGCGCCGGATCAATGGTGATCGAGACGCAGGTCATCAATAATGTGGAGTATGCAACGGTGGAACAGATGCGCCTATCGAATGCAGCCACAGCCAAACAAGCAAGGGCTCAGGTGTTCGCCGACCTTAAGAACAAGCCTTCCGCAAGGGCAGCAGTAGGTATGCGCTAATGCTTGCGATTGGAACGTACATCAAGCTGATCAAGGAAGACGGCACTGATGCGGGCTACTACTTCCAGAACTTCCACTACGGCGAAACCCGCAACTACAACGGCAGCTCATACATGTATGGCGCTTTCGGATTTAGCGGTGGAACGGTTGACCTAGAAGCTGCCAACATCAACGCCAGCTTGGTCTTCGCTGTCAACAGCTTGGCATTGTCTGTCTTCAAGGAAGCTGCTGAAGATCGCTGGCTAATCGAGGTACGCACGGTATGGCTTGACCCCGACACGCTGCAAGAGAGCAGCACCTACGGCGAAGAAACTTACCAAGTCACGGGCTTAGAGCATGACAGCTTGCAGCTATCCGTAAGACTGGGTAGTCCACTCGACGCTGTTTCACAGAACGTTCCACGCAGAGTGTTGACACAAAAGCTCGTTGGAGCGCTCCCTTCCACCGGCAATATCAACCTGAACTGATGCTGAATCCCGATCGTCCTATTGCGCTACTGCCCCAAGACCGGCAGATCATGCAGCTCACTGGCATGAGCGAGAAGGAATATCGCTTCTTTGTGCGTCAAACAATTATGCATTCCAAGCTCCGCCCTGGGGAGCCGACTGCATTCTTAGATCCAGTGACCGCTTCGATTGTTATCAATCTGGTCATTGGTCTTGCTCTTACTGCAGCATCAGTTCTATTAGCACCAAAGCCCCGGCAACAAGAAGCGGGAGAAGCAAACATACGAGACGTTCAAGGTCAAAGACTTGTCAACGGTGCTCGCTACACACCCAAGACCGGCTTCGACTCAGTCCAGAACGTGGTGGAGCTGGGCAGTGTTGTGCCCTTGGTTTATTCCAACCGTCAACGGTTAGACGGCATCTCATACGGCGGGGTGAGAGTCAACACCAACCTGCTGTGGTCACAGATCTACAGCATCGGCGGTGGCCAGCTGTTGCGTGCCGTCTTCCTAGTCAGCGAAGCAAAGATTGAATCACTCGACGCCACCCAATTTGCCATCGGCAACAACCTGATCAGCGGCTACGACCTGGAGCGTCGTGATGCAGGCCGTATCTGCCTGTACTTCAGCTCAGACGGTGGCCGTCTTACCGGTGGTGATTACATCGCTGGCATTGAGCCAAGCGAAGACGAAGGTAACGCAGAGAACGCAGGCGGCGGTGATGTCTTCCAAGTCCGTGGTCCGGGTGATGCCTTCACCACAGATTTCTGCTACGTCAGCACCCCAAGCAACCAGACCACCTTCGGGTTGTATGGCTTCATCGGCAACAACATGCCGTTCAGGGTCAACCCTATATTCCGCCCAGGTCGGATTGTTCAGAACAGAGCAGACGGCGACGACATAAGAATCAACTGCAAAACGGATTGGCAAGAAAAAGCAAACCGTCTAAAGCAAGACACCCAGTTTGCTGGCCACACCGGAGTGACGCTAGACGGAGACTACGGGAACGTCAGTGTCGGCGAAAAAGTAGTCATTGACATCTACCAGAGCACTGATGCTGATCGCAAGTTCACCGCTAGCAATGGCGCAGAAGCTACGTGTAACGACGTAGGCCAAGCAGTCTCATCAAGGCAACGCTCGATCGATGAGCAGATCAGTTTCGGCGATCTGTACCGCCTAGGCAGTGCAATGGGTATCTGCACGTACAGAAGCCCCGATGCTTTCGTTTCCAATGCTGACGGAACAGGTGGCAACTCAGTCAGAGCAGAGTTCACGATTGTCCGCCCCGGCTACATAGACGCCTACGACGGTGGAACGTTGACTAACGACGGCGGCACAAGCGCAACAGCAACATCTCATGTGATGCAGATAGCAGAAGCAAACGTCACCACTGAGCGTCAAGGAAAGATTGTTGAGCTTGGTCTACGCAGCCAAATGCAGATCAACATCTCAGGGCTCTGTGATTTTAAAGATGGCAGAGACTATAGAAAGATTGACTTTGATGCTTGCGACAACGACAACGACCAGATAGCAAAAAACGCCAACCTCTTAAGGTTTAACAGCGGCACCTATAGCACATACGAAACTCGCTATTCCTTCTTCCGCATTGCGTACCGTGTCGCTGGAACGAACGAGGACTACCGAGAGCACGTTGACCTCTTTGGCATCCGCTCCACCACGGGCGTTGCTGTTTATAACTACCTGCGCTTTGAGTTTCGGGAGGACAAGCGCTGGGAGATCCGCCTCACTCCAGTCAGCGGATGGGAAGTAAGAAACGACATCCAGACTGGGATGCTTCACGTTCTTGATCCGCACTACACCGACGTTATTAACGAAGCAGTTGACACCGATCCAACCAATCCGCTGGCCGTCGTTCGTTTCACAGGTCAGTTCAACATCCCACGCGACCAAAGCGTGTTTGGCATTGAAAGCTTTAACGGCACCAAAGTTCAGGGTTGCGCAATCCAATGTAATGACGGCAATTTTCAACCTGACGACGGCATCTACATGGTGGATGCATGGGCACGCCTAGCAGAAGGCTTCATGTACAACGAAGTGCAGGCCACCACAACCCAACCGGAACACAATGTTGTATACCTAAACACCGTCTCCGAGAACGAGCAGACACCTAATTACGACGAGATGGCAATTGTCGGCATGAACATTCGTGCCAGCAAAGAGATCAACAGCCTGAACCAGTTCAGCGTTTACGTGAACCAAGGCATCAACGCCACCAGCAACTTCCCTGAGGTGCTGTATGACCTCATGACCAACGACCGCTACGGCACCGGCAAGGTCTTAAACCCAGCCCAGATCGACAAGCCCAGCTTTGATGCTGCCACCATCTGGGCCCGGAACCGTCGCTACTTCTTTGATGGTGCCATCAGCGAAAAGGTAAACATCCGCAGCTGGGGTGCTGAGACAGCCAGCAACTTCCTGCTTGATTTCCTGGTACGTAACGGCAAGTTTGCGCTGAAACCTGTCGCCAACTTCGACGGCCCCGAGGAGATCACGGGTCTCTACACCGCAGGCAACATCATTGAGGACAGCTTCCAGCTGAGCTACACCGATGCCCAAGACCGGATCAAGCCACGCATCTCAGTGATCTGGCGCGAGGAGCGAGAGATCGACACCGTTGACAGCAAGGGTCTGTTCCCTGTCATCCGTGAGGTCAGCGTCCGCGAGAACGGGGTTGATGTAGATGCACCACTGGAGAAGATCGACATCAGTGACTACGCCACCAGCGAACGCCACGCCATCGACCGCGCCAAGTGGGAATGCCTGGTGCGTCGCTTTGTCACCCACACCGTGACGTTCAAGACCACCCCAACCGAAGCAGCCCTAGACATCGGCGCTGTCTTCAAGGTCGGGATGGAAACGATCAACTACAACCAGCCCCAGAACGGAGCCATTGCTGAGAACGGTGAGGTGACATCATGGCCACCCTTGGCAGACGGTGCATACCCTGTTCTGCTGTGGGACGGCAAGACGCAAGCAATCCAAGAAACAACAATCAGTATCAGTGGTGGTAAGTCATCACCTGCCAGCTCAGTGTTCTGCCTGCGCAACAGCATTAGCGATGTGCAGACCTACAAGACTCAATCGTTGTCCTTCGATGAGGACGGGAACATTGATGTTGTAGCGACTTACTTTCCAACTGACTCTGCGGGTAACTCGCTTATGGTCAACCAATTTGACGATTCAAACTTCGAGATTGAAGGAAGACTGAATGCTTATAGCGCTGCCTAGAATGGACTGCAAGGTCGAGGGTTAAGCATGGCGGTGGAGTTTGGCGAGCTAACGACGTGCGGCCCCACCAGGCGCTCCTTCAACCCCGGCAGCTACGCAACAAAACGATACACATCCATCAGTGGAGCTGGAACGACCCGGCTCTACGGCAGCAAAGCATTCGACGCATCGCTCCAGCTGACCTTCATGCTGAGCGACGAAGACACCTGCGTCGTCATGCAGTGCTGGCACGACGCGAAGGGAACCTACGACACAGTGATACTTCCAGAAGAGTTTCTCAGTGGCTCCAGCACCCTGCTGGATTGTGGTGTACCGGACTATCTAAACTGGAGATGGGCTGAGGCTCCTTCAGTCGAATCCATGCTTCCTGGCAGGTCTAGGGTGCGAATCAACCTTGTTGCAACTTTGGACATCTAATGGCAGTTTTAACAGGAGCAGACGGACAGCTCAAGTACAACAACAGATCCATTGCCAAGGTCCGCGATTGGAGTCTCACCGTCAACAAAGACGCGATCGAAGATACCTGCCTCGGAGTAAATGACCGCACCTACATCGAAGGATTACGTGGTGCGACCGGCAGTGCCTCCCTGCTGTACGACCCCAGCGAGAGCACAGCAAACGATCTGCTGAACACGATCTTCCAAACCGAAGGCCAGAGCGAACAGCTCACCTTCATCATGAACCGCAAGAACTACGCCGATGGCGGTGGAACGTTCATCTGCAACGGGTTCATCACTAACGTCAGCCCCAGCGTTTCTGTTGGTGCTGCCCAAGCCGTCAGTGTTTCGTTCCAAGTCAGTGGACCGATTGAAGGTAACTTCTAATGGCAGTCCTCGGGGTTGGCGGCAGGTTAGTTCTCAAAAGAGAAGCACCTGATGTATGCATCATTAATGGTGACTCCATTAATGCTGACCAAGATCAGATCACAACGATCTGCCCCGGCTACTGGAGCGGCGACCACATCTCAACGGATTGTCTTCCAGTCAACGAGGGAACATTCCCACCAAACCCTGCGGGCTACGCCACCTACTACGGCAGCAAGTGGTTCCTCGGTCCCAACCGTACCCACATCATCAGCAACCGGGACATCTTCTATAAGAACGACCGGGAGGATTACCCCGATGGCCAGTTCGGAGACGACGCGCAGTTTTATTGCCGCGAAGGTGACGTATCTGATGGCAAAGAGATACCACCATGCACCCCCGGTGACTACTGGATCCACATCGACGCGCTGGGTTACGTCAGTTTCTACACCAGCCGATGTGATGCACTAGCCGGTTGCCCTGAGGACAGAGTCAACCTCGAAGCTGTCGGCGGCAACATCAGCGTCGCTCCCTACGGCAGCGTCGAGTACGTCAACGCGGTGTGGGAATGCATCAACGCCATGGGCGAGTACCGCTTCTCCGATGGCCAAGACACCGTAACCCTAGTCAGCATCTGCGAAGACCCACCGCTCTACGAGAATCCAAAAGCAGGCTTCCCCGAATACGACAACGCAGACATCCAACCCCGTGGAGCGACCCAAGGCAAGGGCGCACCATTCTGGCAAGTGCTCTGCGAGATCCGGGAATGGACCTTAGAACTCAGCGCCCCAGCTGTAGACACCACCTCCGTCGCGGAGAAGTTTGGCAACGCAGTCAAGAGTCTGGTCACTGGCGGCGGCAGCACCGAGTTCTTGATCGACCGTCTCTGCCTAGAGGACAACCAAGAGAACGGCCTAGTGCTGATGCAACTCCTCCTCATGACAGAGAAAGGATGTAAAGCCTCCGCGCAGTTCTGGATGATGACTGGAACGAACGCATGCAACCAGAAGTGTGAGCGTGAGGACCGCATCGACGGCGGGCTGTACTACGAAGCAGACATCCTTGTAACCGACACCGCAGTGAATGTACGACCCACAGAAATCGTTGCTGGGACGGCGAGATTTGTAACGACGGGGGACATTAGACTGCTCACATCGCCTTATTAGAGTAAACGTGGCTGAACTGAACAGAGCCGGCGAGCTTAATAGTCTCGGCCATATCGACACCACGCAGAAGACGTTCCGTCAGCAGATTGATGTTGTATCTGATGAGCTGCGCCAGTTAGCAGGCAGCGCGGACGTACCCGAAGAAGCACTGAACGCACCATATCTGCTGTACGTCAACCCATACACCGGACGCGACACCTACGTTTCAGGCGACTACAAAACCACAGGCGACCCAGCGCAACGCATCAGCCTCCAGCGCCTGGAGTGTGGCTACACCGAAGCTGCCCCATTCCGCACGCTGTCCAGGGCCTGCCTCGAAGCCGCAATCATCACCAGCCGCGACTACCAAGACGCAGCATCTAAACAAAACGCACTGGTCAGCATCGTCGTAATGACGGGCAACCACATCATCTTCAATGACAAGGGCCTACTAGACAGCGCCGGTAACTTCCCCGCATGGGAAGACGGCAAAGTCCCAACAGACGCTGAACTCGCATCCTTCAACCCCCGCACCAGAGGCGGCGTCATCCTCCCCCGTGGAGCGAGCCTCATCAGTCTCGACCTGCGCAAAACAATCCTGCGCCCCAACTATGTCCCAACACCAGAAGACGAGGCAGCCGACCTATCCAACCGCACATCATTGCTGCGCGTCACCGGTCAGTGCTACCTCTACGGCTTCACCCTGCGCGACAAAGAAGGCGCTAACTACAGCCACCACCTGATCTCAGGCTTTGAGTACGCCAACCAAACAGAACTTGACGAGTTCTACAGCAAAGTGCTCAAAACCTTTGGCGGGTTGAGCGCAGGCAACGCTGTGCCAGACCTAGGCGAAAACACAATCGTTGGACCGGCACCACGCAATCCTTCCGAGCCAACCGACACCACCGGCTCCGCTAGCCCTTACGTCTACAACACATCGCTGCGCTCCGAGTGGGGCTTCTGCGGAATGTTTGCCGATGGAGCGCAGGCCGCTGGCTTCAAGTCAATGGTTGTAGCACAGTACACAGGGGTGTCACTGCAGCGCGACCTCAGAGCATGGCAAAAATACGTCGCTGGCAACTGGGTTACCTTCACCGATTACAACGACCTAATCACAACCGACCCTGACGATGTACGTTCCGACCCTAAGTGGCGTTCGTTCCACGTCAGAACAAGCAACGGCTCAGTCATCCAAGAGGTGAGTGTGTTCGCAATTGGTCAACAGATTCACCACCTGGCAGAATCCGGCAGCCAAATCACCATCACCAACAGCAACAGCAACTTTGGTGGTTGTGCCGCATTAGCAATTGGCTTCCAACCCGAAGCTGCACCTGGCGACACCCCATGGAGCATCGAGCTGGTACGCCGTGCCGTCAACCCCTTAGAGAAGACCAGCAACATCAAGCGCATTTTCCTCGGCCAACTCGAAGACACACAATCAAACACCGCTACGACGCTCGACCTAACCGTTGACCTCACAGCCTCCACATCTGACCCGACCCAGCCTGATTTGCTGGTGCGTGATGACTACAGCCTGAAAGAGAACGATTACGTCTGGGTTGAGAACCCCGGCGGTCCTGATTATCGCGCCCAGCTTGCAGCAACACCATGGACATCCTCAGCTGCAGACAAAATTCAAATAAAAACAATTGTTCGCACTGACAACAAGTCAGGCAACGTTAATCCTAGTGATGCAGATGCAGACGACAACGTATTCACTGACCTCGAAGGTAAGCGTGTTTACATCCGCCGTCTTCGTGATGTCCGCAGAGTAGAAGAGCGTCGTTACGCCATCATCAACAGCGGCGGCATCAACAAAGTCCGCCTGCCCGTTCGTGATTACGTCATTCAGCCAATCCTTGGCGGTGACTGGGACATGCAGCTGCAAGCCGTAGCTGGATCGGAGCGCACTGAAGAGGTCAACAACGGAGCATTAATCGAGCTTCGCTACTCCAAGCGTCCTGACGCTGACACCGATTTTGACCCAGCTGTTTATTACCGCAAAGCTGACGTTGTCCGCAAAGATAACAAGCACTGGTTCTCCACCCGCAACAACTATGGACCATGGGATCCCGATGGCTGGAGCGAAACCTACGTCCACATGGAAGAGGAGTATGCCCCCGAGGGTTACTTCAGTAACGCCCAACCAATCATCACGTTCAACAAGGACACAGCAGAAGCAGAAGACAGCCTCCTGCTAGGCAACGCACTATCTGACACCCTTGTTCAAGCACAGCTTCGCTCCGCTGTTGACTATCAAGGTCTGTTCTACCTGTTACTCAACCTTGGCTATACCCGCAGCCAAGCTTATGCCTTCCTTGACCCCCAGCCAGCAGACAGCGTTGACTCCGATGTGAGCGGCAACAACTGGAACGTTGACTTTAGACGCCCCACCAACATCCGTCTGTTTGGCCATGCCTATGAGTGGGCTGGTTATAACAACTACTCCAAAGCCTTGCCTCAGTACCAAGGCGAACTGACTGCCAATAACAAGTTCACGTTCTACTTCACCAACCAAGACGGCGGCAAGGTTTATGCCAGTGGCTTTAACGAGGAAGGCTTAGCGGTCACACCCCGAGGGCTCGAAGACGTCACCACCGGTCAAGTCCTTGGCCTGGAAGAGATCGGCAACCCCGACCGTGACATCAGCTTCCCCACTGTCTTTGAAAACCTGCAAGTTACAGACACGCTCAACATTGAGGGTGCAGAAGTAATCGGGTTGCAGACAGGTTTAACCACCCGTGTTGGCGGCGGCGAGATTGCATCAATCCAAGAGATTGAAAATGCAAGTAAAGCTAATAACGATGCTGACCTCAACAAGCCTCAGCCCACCAACTTCCTAACCCCCGAAGGTCTGAAGTATTGGGCGAGCTGGGCAAACGTTGTCACCAAGCGCCCCGGCACTGAAATTCTCTATGTCGTCCCAGATGATGCGGTGGAGGGCGGCAGCTATACATTCAACGGTGTCACCGAAACGTTAAACGCTAACCCAAACCGCAACGCCAATGAAGACCCACCACGCAGCAGAACCAACGCCTGCAAGTTTAGCAACGCTGTTAGTTATGCCAACGCTAATTTCAGCACACAAGAAACAGTTCAGTATCGTTTAGCAGATGGTCCTTACTGGACCAGCCAAGTTTTCAACCACATTGCTCAAGTCATTGGAGCGACATCGAAGTTCCCTGACACAAATAAAGTTGCAGATTTTACTACGTCAGTAACACCAACAACAAATGTAAAAAGGTTGATGGACAGATTCGAGATGCCTGTTCTAGCTACGGTGCTTGAGGCTAATTACTCAGGCCCAGTAGAAAGAATTAACGCTAGAGCTAGACCCGTATACTTGAAGATGCTACAAGGAGGCACAGTAAATGGGATCGCTTGGAAAGGCGCTGACGAAACATTCGCTGACACCACAAATTTTCCTAACTCGTTGTTTTCGTCACAGCTAGTTCCATTCCGTGGGTCGCTAACAACACCCGAAGCTATTGACGCTTACATAGACCTGCCTGAAGTGCCATCGGGTTACCAGTTTGATAGGTATTACGGCTTCTCAAACATTGGGGTTGAGAATAATTCTCTGCTTGTGCGAAATTGTATTTTCGGGGCAAAAGCTCCTGGCACAGCTAGCATCGGCTATGGCACGACTGGCCCAACTGTCAATACAACTGGTGACTGCACTGTTGCATTATCAGGGATTTTCTTGCTAGGCAATGTTTATGGAACCTCATATCCAAAAGCAGAAGCAAAGTGTTCGAGAGTAGTTACCGTTTACGGCATACGAAACACGCAAGAGCTTGTGGGGGGAATTGACGCAACTAGAAAGCCGACAACACTGACGCTTTCATTCCCTTATGTTAAGCGCGATAACTGCGATGCAAACGCTAATTGTGAAGTGAATTATGACGTCAACTGTGTCCATCTTTTGGATAATAATGGACGCTACGGCACCATGGCAAACAGAAACAATACCAACGGAAGCCGTGGAGCAACAATGACATACGTTATCGGTGAGTTACCG
>WLWE01003100.1_pt1 | contig 9960 bp, 10 predicted proteins | sample 6718301 | NCBI WGS metagenome assembly WLWE01 (sample SAMN12718691, study PRJNA515312) | sponge metagenome | isolation source: marine sponge | host: Mycale hentscheli | place: New Zealand: South Island, Marlborough, Capsize Point | collected 2003-05-01 | reverse complement strand
ACATCACTGCGCTGCATGCCTTCTGGCAGCACGGGGTAGGTTTCGGGTTGGCGAATTCGCGCCTGTAATTGAGCGTTCATGCTCACTGCTCCTCAATTTTTTATTTTGAAGCAAGGCGTTTGTTGGCCTCAGTCGCAGGCAATATTTTTCTGTTCGCACGAGTGCGTTTTTACTTGCCTGTCCTGTAGGGAATGCGCTAGAAAATACGTGCAACCGGATTTTCTACGCATCCCCCCGTATTGGCCACCGCCTTGCGGGGGTTTGTTCTTTTAAGGGTCTGTCAGTTCCTCCTGATTCTCATGGCAAACTTGCCCGGATTTTAGCAGCATCACTGGGTAGCGGATAGATGTAGTGGCTACTCCTCTACGCTTATCCAATAAATTGTGCCGCAATCTATGAGGCATCAGTACCTCACGACCTCGTAGCCGTGCGCACCGAATGCATCAGTCCATTCGACGCCAATGCCGCGGAAGGAGTTTCCACATGTCCGGTTCAACCCCATCCATGACGGGATTGCACCGGCTCCGGCTCCAACTTGGGTCAGATGATATTCAGCGTTCTCATCATATGTGCCACGTTCGGCATAGAACGTTTCGACACAAGGTCCGTCCCGTTCCATAACCCTGTTGCTATAGCGTTGGACATCCCAGACCTTGATCGACCGAACGATATCAAAATCCGCACTGGACAGATCGACCGTATAGCTGATTTCGGCAACGGAGGATCGGGATTGATCCGCAAACGATGCCTGAACAATTGCAGGCAGGGCCTGTGAAGGCATCTCGGGGTAGGGGCTTGCGCTGTTTCGTTTGATTCGCTCGAGGCGCTGCATTGGCGTTAAATCACGCGCCCCAGCAGATCCGCCCAGCGGGCAGCGCCAGAGCTGCAGAGGTGGTTCAACCGGGAAGGGTGTGATGCGCTCGATGAACTCAGCCCGGGCGGTATTGCATTCCTCAGAAAAGGGCCAACCACCGGCAAGGCAGAGAAGTATCGCGCAATCGACCGGATAAGCTGCAGCAGGCGTAGCAAACAGGCCGGTTGCGGCCACGGCCAGACCGGTGGTGGAACTTCTAAAAGTGTTCAGCATCGCGCCTCTCCATTTGGCAATTGAGATTTGAAAACAAGCCCACTCGGGGGAGCAGATTTTTCGGCACCAGGCCGTCCAAATTACGCAGCGGTTATTCTTGTGATTGCCCTTTTTATTGTCCCCCAACACTTGGCATTGACTTTAGGTAAGGGGTAGCGCCGCTCGAAATTGAAAGCAATGAAAAACATTAAGGCAGGTTAAATTACAGGTGATTGTCTGAAAATCACGCGATCAAAAATTCTTCAAAAACCCCCTGTTTTGCCTCTGAAATTCCTTAAGAATCAGCAGCTTCAACGGTCAGCGAGTGTATTATTGATCAGGGAGTTAATTGGTTTGGCGGCTATGCAAAACCTTGGGAAAGCTATTCGCAATTTGCGAAAGGCGAGAGGCCTGAAACAGGCAGACCTGGCCAAGTTGTCAGGCGTAAGCACAGTCACGATCAGCCAAATCGAAAACGGCATCACGAACCCTTCAATTGGTACGATAGAAACTCTAGCCGAGGCCTTGAATACCAGCGTTCCAGCGCTGTATCTAAGTATGCCTATGAAAACCCGACGCACGGATGAAGGTTTAAAGAAGCTCGTAGGAACAAACGTCCGCACACGTCGGGAGTTTCTTGACCTGACTCGCAAACAAGCCGCAGAGCGCGTTGGTTTATTGCCCCAATACTTTGCAACGACTGAGAATTTTAACCGCCTACCTAAGCTTGGGAGCTTAATCAGGATTGCCCGTTCTCTTGAGGTTCAGCCCAGCTGGTTGCTGGAAGACCAGTTTGATGTCCACAGGTCCATATCGAAGGGATCTGCCTACCTTGATGTTAAGCAAGTCATCGGGCGTATACAAGATGAGCGGGAGAAGCAAAACTTGACCATTTCCCAGGCGGCCAAATTGGCAGATTGGTCCACCGCCCAATGGTACAAACTCGAAAACAATAGGCGCGATGTCTCCGCTTTAGCAGCTCAGGATGTATGCCGAGCCCTGAGAATCCGACTTACTCGCTTGCTTGACTATTAGATGTTGACGCAGCTCATTTTTTCATCCAAAAGATAATCAATTGGAAAATTCAAATGCGTCAAATCGCTTGAATCTTGAAGAGCACAAGAACGAAGCTCCAGGATTTAGCCGCAACAAACCACGCTGTCATGTCGAGGGGTCCACATGACGGCGTCCTGACCAGCCCTGCGGGGCATGAAGAGAAGTACGGCAACGACCATGACTCCTATATCTGTATTTGATTCTTATCAGACCCGGACTTCGTTCTCATCCTCCGCTTCCTCACGCGGACACAGCGGGACCGCTTGTTCTACTGCCGGATGGTCCAGAGTTGCACTCGCACTCCTGATCTCACTCACATGCGGGCCAGTTCTTTCCGCTCCACTTCAGAACACAGAGCTGCAGGGGGCACCGCAAGTTGCTTCAAAGCAGCCGATTCAATCAGAGCGGCTTGACCCCTTGCCGCTTCCTGAAGGGTTCCTGGGCAAGTCCGCGTTACCCCCCAAGTCCGCGTTACCCCCAAAGTCCGCCTCCCCGGCAAGCACCCCGGCTACGCCGTGCACGTACACGGTCGTAGCCGGGGACATGCTTTCCACGATTGCCTCCCGCCAGCTGGGCAACATGTCCCGCTGGCCAGAAATCGCACGATTGAACAACCTGACAGGCCATTCGGTCATCCGTCCGGGGCAGACACTCCAGATGCCCTGCGCGACAGGCGGGAAGGGGACAGCCACTCATGGTGCGCCTCTCTCCGCACCGGTTCTCGTCTGGACGGCTCGTCCGGGTGAGCATCTGACCGACGTCATTTCCCGCTGGGCCCGGAAAGCGGGCTACACGGTGGTTCAGGATGGATCGGATGAGTGGGAAGTAGATGTCCCGATCTTTCTTGAGGGTGACTTCAAAGGCGCTCTGGAAAGCCTGGTTCTTGGTTTTGAGGCCAGTGGCCGTCCCCTCGCGATCAGCCTTTACAGCAACAAGATCATCCGGATCGGGAGTCCTCTTTGATGCGTTATTTTCTGAACTCTGCTGCACTGCTGGCAAGCGTGAGCCTCCTGTCGGGCTGTGATGCAATCAAGGAAGCCGATGATGTGACAGGCAAGCTGTCATGGCGTGCGACAGAGCGGAGCTCCCAGCTGAGCGCAGCACAACGCGGCCAGGTGCACGAGGTTGGCCGACCATATTACGGAAAAGCAATTCAGGTCGAACGGGCGGACCGGCTCGGAGAACCGCTGCCCGGGCATTTTGAGCAACCGGACAGCATCTCAGTGACAACGGGTGGCACCGATGTAGACATCAAGAAGCTGGCGGAGCTGATCTCTCAACAGGCAGGTGTGCCGGTCAACATCCGCACAGTCTACAGCCAGGCGAACAATCAGGTTCTGCGCCTCCCTATCAAGACAACTATGTCGGTGGATCACGAGGGGCGCTTGTCCGAACTGCTCGACCAGATCGGCGCGCGCATGGACCTGGCGTGGTCCTATGACGGCAAGGCCATCACCTTCGACCGGATGATCACGAAACGGTACCGGTTATCTCTGCCGGTTGGCGGATCTGCACTGGAAACCCGCGTCGGCGGTGTTGTGGGCAGCGGTGGGGCAACTGGCAACCGAAGCGTCACGTTCAGCCGCGACATTGAGGAACACAATGCCTGGGCGGATCTCAAAACCCAGCTAGAGGCTGTGGCACCACCTCCGGCGCAGATTACACTCGGAGAAAGCAGTGGCCGGGTCTCTGTCTTTGGCCCACCTTCGGTCCAGGCGCGCGCCGCGCGGGTGATTGAGGATTTCGAAGAGATCTATTCCACGCGCATCGCGATCGAAGTGGCGGTATTCTTCATCGACACCAGCAAGACCGACACCTTTGCTGTTGGGCTTGAAGGGTCCGGCACCCACGGAGCAATCTCGGGTGCCGTCGGAGCCTTAACGGGCAGCGGTGTTGCCACGCTCACGAATAACTTTGGCTCGATCAACTTCCAGGCTTTGGCGGAGAACAGTTCGGTGGTGGACTACCGCCTTGCATCTACCATTGCCCAGTCCGGAACCATCGCGCCGATCGCATTGCCTGCATCGGTGAACTACGTGAGTTCCATTGGTGAGACGAACAACGAAGACGGCACAACGACCACGACGGTTGAGACAGACACGATCGACACCGGCATTTCGATCCATGCGCTGCCGAGACTTGTACAGAACAACCGTATTCAACTGTCGCTGACCCTTATCCAGAACGATCTGACCGAACTGGAGAGCTTCGACACTGGCGACGGCACAGTTCAACTGCCGCAGATCGACCAGCGCGCCATTCAGAACGACTCCCTGCTTGCGCCCGGTGAAACACTGATCCTGTCAGGTTACGAACAGGACAAGGCGACACGCTCGAATACCGGCACTGGCATAGCCAAATTCCTTGGACTGGGCGGCCGCATCAGGGGCGAGGTTGGCAAAGTCCGGATGGTCGTATTTGTGCGCCCAGCCATCATTCCGGCTGCGGACTAATCCAGATGATCCGTGTTGTCACATATCAGGGCCAGGAGGCGGTAGCCGGTTTGCGGTGGGGCAGCAGGGCAGCGCGCTCGTTCTGGCGGGCCATGCCCATTGCCGCGCAATGGTCCAACAGAACTGCGCTTCTGCCGGGCGGGGATAACCTGATCGGAACCCCCAGCCTGCTTTCACTTCTGGTCAGCAGCTTGCCGGATCAGGCATCTCGCGGCACGGTTTTCTTCGCCTTCGAAGATAGGTCTCAGGACCTGTATTTTGCGGCGGTAACCGTGAACGGCAGGCCCCGGCTGGCGCAAGAGTCTCTGTTTGAGGACCGCAAGGCGTTCCTCGCGTTTGTGAACCGGGAATGCGGCAACGGTGGGATTGATCGTATTGCGACAACCGCCGAGCTGGCCAAGCTGATCCAAACGGATATCAAAATCGCCCTTATCAGTGATCTGGCACCGGCATATGTTCCGGTTCGCATTGAAGGTGCGCCACGCAACCAACACACATATCGGGTGCTCGTTGGGTCTGTCGCCGGGGTTGGTGCGGTCGTTGCCGGATTTCTGTGGCTGAAACAGCCTGAGCCGGAACCGGAAGTCATCCCGAAGATTGCAGTGATCATCGACCGTACGGTCTTTGAGCAAAGCTGCCTGGAAGCGTTCCGGGAAGGTTGGCCGCGGGCACCGGGTTGGGAGATTGTTGCCGAAGGGTGCGCCACACCTCACATGCACGATCCGGCCCTGAACGGGACATTGCGCACTGAAGCGCTGGCCTATCGCGAATACAGGCTGAAAAAAACCTACACCGGCGAAATCGCCCGCCGGGCCGCCGAGGCAGTGCATGAGGGCACTCAGGTAAACCTTCGCGTGGACGAACAACGTCTCTTTGCCACCAAGGCCATCCATGCGCCGCTCATCGAGTTAGGGCAGGGTGGAGACGTCCTTCCGGCGAAACTCTCCCCGGCAGAACTGCGGGATGAAGCCTCAGCAATCTTTTTGGGAAGCCACGGTCTCAAAATCTCCCTCGGGGGTGGTGCGGACCCCAGCGTGCGTATCGAATTACAGGGCAGTTTTGAGGAAGTGCTTGCAACAGCGCGCCGGATGCCTGCGACCGCAATCTCCCGACTGTCTCGCAACGGCGAGACCATCACCCTGTATCTGTCACCTCTGAAGCCGCGCCTCGTGCCGGTTTCCAGCATTGAGAAAGGACCTTTGACATGACCCGGCTGTTTCTGACCTCCGCTCTTGGTTCCGGTCTGAGCCTGTTGCCGGTTCTGGCCTATGCGCAAAGCTGGGACCACGCGCGCTTGCGGGATGAAGTTGTGAACTCGGCTGCCAATTACACGACGGTGCTGCGCACGGCTCACGCGGAGGTCAGCAAGTACATCACCTGGAAGGGCTGGACCACCGGGTTGAGTGAAGAGGAGCAGGAGGCGCGCACGGCGGATATCCTGTCTTCCATTGAGGCCAGCGAGACCATCACGGATGATCTGGTTCCCACGCTGTCGCAGGAGACGCTTGCGAGCTACGACGTGAGGTTCCGGTATTGTGATGGCAAGTTGCTGAGTTATTTAGGGACGCCGGACTTCAAGCACAACCTGACGGCAGATCAGATTGCGGAAGCGCCGATCCTGCGATCCCAGCGCCGGGGTGAGAATTTTACCGGGCGGCGTCTTGGGGTTCTGGAAGCAGGATCGGACGGAATGATCCTGGCACTGGCGAGTGGCGGGCAGCGCCGGAATGTTCCGGATTGTCTGGTCAAGGGTAACTATGCGACCAGTCTTGGCGTTGGCATATTGGGCTATGTGAAAGATGCACCTCAGAAATACGGTGTAGCGCGCATCCGGCGTCAGCGGGAAACGCAGACCGTGGCCTGTCCAGAGGGTGAAGTAGGCCTTGGCCAGACCCAGCGGCGCTATCTCAGCACACCGTACAGCGCTCAGCAAGAACAGGTAGGTGACCCTTACTATGACACGTCTGATGGTGGGGATGGCAACTGGACGGTGACCGCGGATTTCTGCCGCGACCCGGTGACCGTTCGAAAGCGGAATGTGGAAGCCTGCGATGCGGTGGTCCGGGGACCAAACCGAACCATGACCATACCGGGCAAGGGCAGGGCGGTTTATGACTACTATGTCACCGAGGCGCAGGACCCGGCTGACTTTACCAAAGTGGTCTGGCTGCCCTCGGATGCAGATGGAAACTACACGTCAAAGGTAACGGGCATCCTGTCGCAACTGTCCAATTGCGATGATCTTGCGCCCACGGCCACGGTCACGCCTTCGGTCAGTTCGGTCACGGAAACGACTACCTCTGCCTGTGCAGCGGGCTGGACCCATGGCGACCGGGATTACCGACGCACGGTGACCACGACAACCTACACCTATTCCGGTATGAAACCCGGCTGGGAAAGCGGTCTGTCAGCCACGGATGTTGATGTGGTGCGCTACGGGGAATGGTTCCTGACTGATAACAGCTGCCGCAAGTGGTACTCTTCGACACTGCCCGAAACCAAAAACGTCCCGTGCAGTTGCTCCGGCTCTGTTCGGTATCAACGGGCGGTGACCACCGAGGGTTGGGACTGGCAGACCCACGCCGACGAGATCAGCACCACCTATGGGGACTGGACCCAGGTGTCCGGTTCTTGCGAACCGGCCTGGAGGGTCGAACGGCAGGGCGGCAGCTGCAGTAACAACAACGGCTCATCCGGCGGCAATAGTGGTGATCGCGATGGCGTAGAAGACAACGACCGTGATGGTGTGAATGACAACCACGATCAGGACGACAGCGATCCAAGCGTGGGTGCCAGCAGAGGCGGGGCGGATAGAGGCAATGATGGACACACCTGATGACCCAGGTTGTGCGGGTTGTTTTGGCAAAGACTCAAAGGACATTACAGGAGGACAACATGTTCAAATTCAAAGCAGGGTTTGCTGCAGTTATCGCTCTGGCGCTCACGACCCCGGCCCTCGCGCAAGACGCAGAGCGCGAAATGTATCGACGTGGCGAGATCTTCCAGAATGTTGCCGTCGAACATGTCCGTCCACTTCTGGCCGACACTGCGTGGGTTACACACTGGTGGGATGACCAGACCAAAGAAAGAGGCGGTTATATCCGCGTCGTCTGGTACGGCGCAGATGGTCGCGAACATGGCTGCTTGACCGATGCCGAAGGCAAAACAGAAGGTGCGTGGTCAGCCGCCTACTCTGGTCGCACGATAGACCTCAAAGGCCATAAAGTACGCTATCCGCTCAAGCAAAAAACCCGCGTCGATGGTAGTCGGGGCTACCAGCTGCTGCGTTACAACGGCAAAACCGGTCAACTGAACACGTTTTTATCGAAAAACCGGCGCTGGTGGGAAAGCGACGTGGGCCACCTGCAGGCGCGCATCCCCGCGGTGGTCTGGGATATCTGCCCGGACTTTCCCTCCGCCGAAAGCCTCGGGACCGAGGTCAATACCAAACAGACCTCACGGTTTTATGGGGAGATGGTGCAACAGGACCCCGGCGAACGCATCCTGCGTCCGCAATATGTCAATGAATGTGCCCATGAGTGGTACGGCAGAAAAGCACACAAGAACTGCCAGACGGGTAGCGGCAACTGATGCGAGTGTTTCGGTCCCTTCCAGCGCTGACCGCCCTTCTGGCAATGACACTTGCAACGGGTACGGCCGTTGCCAAGGATAAAAAACGGGAAGTGTATAAACGTGGCGGGATTTTTCAGAACGTCACCGTCGAGCATGTCCGCCCACTTCTGTCCAACACCGCACGGATTAGCCATTTTTGGGACGGCCAAAATATGGACAAAGGCAGTTATGTCCGCATCGTCTGGTATGGCGCGGACGGTCGCGAACACATCTGTCTCACCGATAACAAAGGGGTTTCCGGAAATTGGGAACAACGAACCTATACCGGCCGAACCATCGATCTAAAGGGGCATAAGGTTCGTTATCCCCTTAAAGAACATGTGTATGAAGGTAAGCCTTGGTATCAGCTTCTACGTTACAACGGTAGCACGGGCGAGCTTACCACTTTCATCGCCGTGAACCGCAAGTGGTGGGAAAGCGATGTCGGTCACCTGCAGGCTCGCATCCCGGCTGTGACCTGGGAGATCTGCCCGAACTTTCCCTCGGCCGAAAGCATTGGCGCAAAGGTCAACACAAAGCAGACCTCGCGGTTCTACAAAGAACTGGTACAACAGGACCCCGGCGAACGCATCCTGCGTCCACAATATGTCAATGAATGTGCCCATGAGTGGTACGGCAGAAAAGCACACAAGAACTGCCAGACGGGCAGCGGCAACTGATGCGAGTGTTTCGGTCCCTTCCAGCCCTCACCGCAGTTCTGGTCTTCACCTGTGCCGACACCACTTTGTCAGCCGAAGAAGCGACCCAGGAAGATAGCCTGTCCCGGCTTGTGGCGCATTTCGGGAAGGTGATGAAGCTGCCGACCGGGCAGCGGGTGGTGTTTTACACACCGCTGGATGAGGTCTGGTACATTTCGGAGGACAGCCAAACCTTCGAGCGGGGCACTGTCCGGACAGACCCACCGCCAGCCTGGAAGCTCGAACTGCACTGGCAGGATGGCGATATCGACGCCTTCGATGCTTCCAATATCGATCAGATCACCCTTCTGGACGAGACGCCCGTGATTCTAACGCAGCTGGAGCAGATTCGAGGCGAGCGCCTTGCAGAGGCTGTTGGGGAATTGCCAGCAGGTGCGCAATTGCTCGAAGGCGGGGCGGTCCTGGACGGCGAAGACAAGGTGATCGGAGACTGGGAGATCATTCTTCCCGGCATCGTGGCACGCCCGCTGAATGGTTCCTACACCTTCTACGATTTGACCGATCTCGTTGCAGCACTTCCCACAGAGAAAAAGGACAAGTGATCATGGTGCGCCAACACGTCAAGTTAACCGCACTGACTCTCGCATTGTGTACCGGCCTCGCGATGGCAGGCGAGGCGCGGGAGCAACTTGAACAGCTTTCCCCAGTGGAGGCGGGGTCGGGCGGGCGGTCTCGGGATATCCTGAGCTGCCCGTTCGATGAACTGTCGGCGGCGTACACTTCGATCTACACGGATATTCAGCATATCAATGCGGCGGCCATCTACAGCGAGGTGTTGAACACCTGCGTCGAGATCCAGGGGCAGGTGAAGGAGATCCTGAACAACGAGCAGGCGGTTCGCGATCAACTGAAGAACCTGCTTGAGCCTGCGCGGGTTACCCGGACCGAACCGGATCAGCCCCGGCAATCCGTGCCTCGTGTCCCTGAGCCTGACACGCATCCTGAACCTGTCCCGGTCCCGGTGGACCTGAAGGCCGCCAAAGCGGAGGAGCTGGAGAGCGCGCGCCGTGTAGATGTAAAGACGGATGAGGTGGTTGCGGTTAACTTGACGTGT
>WLWE01003092.1_pt1 | contig 9979 bp, 7 predicted proteins | sample 6718301 | NCBI WGS metagenome assembly WLWE01 (sample SAMN12718691, study PRJNA515312) | sponge metagenome | isolation source: marine sponge | host: Mycale hentscheli | place: New Zealand: South Island, Marlborough, Capsize Point | collected 2003-05-01 | reverse complement strand
ATGACCATAGAATACAAAGACTCTAAACGAATTGTTGCATTGTCAACTGATTATATTGGCACATCAGGTTGGACTACAAGTAATTCATCAAGTATCGGTATTTCAGGTGACGAGATAACCATACAAGAAAGAAATGGGGATTATGATGAAGTGGCATACAAATCATTTACAGCACTTGGAGCAGATGCTAGTTTTACATTCAGATTTCCAATAAAAATTACTACTATCGATCAAACAGGTGGTACAGATTCAATTAGGGTTGTGATGGGTGTATCAAGTGCCAGTGATATTGCTGATAGTACAGCTAGAGATGAAGTTGGTATAATATGGAGAGTCACAGATACTATAAACAAATTTTATGCTTTTACAGCAGATGGAACTGGATTAACAAGTCATTATTCAGGAACAGATTTTGCTACAACACCAAGCACAACAGGTGGAGATGGAAATGGAAATTACTATGTAGAAATATCAGGAAGTGGTGGAACTTATACATTCAAACTATTTTCAGATTCAACTTATGACACACTAATAGAATCAGAATCAATAACAGATGCAGGAATTACAGGATTACAATATTATGTATTTAGAACATGGGAACTTACTACACATAGTAATCAAGCAAGAGCAACAGTTACAATATCTAACAAACCAACTGATGTCCAAGACAATTCTATCCTAGTAGAAAAAGATACTGCTAGACGATATTGGTTTGATAAAGCAACACCTACAACATACGAATCAGATTTCTCAAGCAGTACAGGGTGGACAACAGCAGGAAGTGGTGTAAGTGTAGATACTGTTGGAGAAACATTAGATTTTAACTGTGTTAATGGAACAAATAACGGAACAAGTTATGATTTACAGAATGATTTAGGTTCAGGCGTTTTCTTAGACTCTGAAAAATGGCTTTTTAGATGTAAACTTGTAATTACAACATCAACAGAACATAGTGATCCTAATGTTAATCTTGAAATAGGTGTTTCTGATTCTGATAAAGATACGTCATTCTCATCAAATAGAGATGGGATTGGATTACAATTTAATCAGAGTGATGGTTCTAGTACAGGTTGGTATGCAACTAAACCTGATGGAGCATCTTGGAACTCTGCTAAAACAAAATTTGCATATCAAGATGCTAACATTCAAACAGGTACATATTATATTGAGATTAGAAGATTAAGTCCAACATCAGCAGAAGTCAGAGTATCATTAGATGATTTTGTAACATATCAAGAAACCGAATCACTTACTATCTCAGCCACACTCGATCAACTTAGATATTTAATTGTTCAAGATAGAAATGATGGTAGTGGAACAGGTAACAAACTAATCGGTACTATTGATGATATGAAAATCTACAACGGTGTAACATCAACAACACCTGCCACTTGGACTATGCAACCAACATACGATACTGATTTCTCAAGCAGTACAGGTTGGACAACATCGAACAGTTCTAAAGTTGATATTGACACTTCTGCTAACGAGTTACAAATTAAAGAAAATGGTGGAACTTTAGCTCAAATGTATTATGATTTAGGTTCTGATGTATCTACAACAAAATGGGTTATTAGATGTAGAATTATGCTTAATGGTAGTGCAAATACTGACGAACCGCTTTTCAAGTTTGAATTAAATGATACTGCCAACGCTTCATCAAATACCAATTCAGATTCTTTAGGATTTTACGTTTATACAGATAGAAACAACACATGGAGCAGAATATATCAAGTATGTAAGGATAGTACAACTTCTGTTCTTGGTGTATCTTCATCTCCACAATATTATGGAGATATTAGTAGTTCGACATATTATTACATTACACTCACTCGAAGTAGTGCAACAGATTTTGAAGTTAAAATTAGAACAGGAAGTCATAGTGGAACTGTTTTAGGCACGTTAACTCAATCATCAATCCCTTCGGGTTTAACAGGATTAAGATACCTTACTGCTCAAAATTATTTGCAAGGTCAAGGACAAACTATGGATATTAGTGAAGTTGAATTCTACAACGGAGTGACTTCAATAAATTGAGCCAAGAATACTATGACCATTTGAACGCAGGGGAAAAATATACCTGTGACAAATGCCAAGTGGCCATATTAGGCCATCACGAATATGACCAATACATCAAGTTCCAATATCATTACTGTGAGTCATGCTGGAATTATATGCATTTAAAAAAGGGTACTTGTGGCCAATGTGGCAGCACAATGACCAACAGAAGCGAACAGGCTAGTATATTTATATCCTGTGGATGTGGAAATAAGGTAGAGTTAAAATGGCAATAGAGTGGTTAGCAGGTAATCGACTTAAAGGAACTACGGCAGAAAGACCTAGTGCTAGCTTACAAAGTCCTAGTGTAGGTGGTTGGAAAGAAGTGGCAAGAACCACACTTGGAAGTTCTGGAGCTGATATTACAGTTTCATCAATTCCAGATAAGAGATATTATATGGTGTTATCCAGAACATTCAACGGTAGTGGTACAATACACGATCAATCATATAGATTAGGAACTTCGGGATCAATAGATCCAAATAGCAACTATGCTTACAGATTACATAAAAACGGTTCAGAATCCCCACAATCAACTAAATCTTTAATTAAATTAATAGATGCTCAAGATGAGGATTTTGTAGTTGGTTATATTGCAAACAAATCAGGAAAAGAAAAACTAACACATTCTCATGGGGTAAGTGGATATGGAAGTCAAGTGTCAGCATCTATCACAGCAGGTAAATGGACTAACACTAACGTAATTGATAAACTTCAAATTTATAATGAAGCATCTGTTCATACATACGGTGGAGATTCAGAGTGTGTCGTACTTGGCTGGGATCCTGATGATTCGCATACTGACAACTTTTGGCAACCATTAGCTGATGTAACATTGGGAACTGATGGAAATGTACTTTCAAGTGGCACTATAACTGCAAAAAAATATCTATGGGTTCAAGCTTTTATTAAAAATAATGGAGATACTTCAAGATTCAATACACAAGTTACTTTCAATAATTCTACAAGTGGGTATAACCAAAGGAGAACCATTGATAGTGGTTCTAGTTCGGCAGCTTCGGGTATAAGTCAATTATTTAGTTCAGGAGTGACAGGTTCAAATGATGATTTATGGTGTATCAATATGTTTATAGTTAATGAGTCAGGAAAAAATAAATTTTGTATTGCACACGGATTTGACACATATATTGGATCAGGTGCAGGAGCAGCACCAAGTCAAAAATTTGAAGCAGTAGGAGAATGGACAACCACAAGTGGTCAAATTACTGAAATTGATATTACTAATAGTGATACATCAAAATATGATGCAATAAGCGAAATAAAAGTGTGGGGTAGCGATTAAAATGGTATGGGCTAAAGCAGGAAGTGCAACGTTATCAGGTTCAGCAACTAGTGTTGATACAGATGTTTCTGTCAATAAATTTTATCAAATTTTAAATCATGTAATTACAGCAGGAAGTGGAAATATTGGTACAAGATATCGATTTAATGATGATGATGGTAGCAAATATTCACAAATGTTTCGACACGATGGTGGTTCTGTTGGAACTAGTGTAGATCAAGCACAGGTGTTTACGGAAGTTAATGATGCAGATGAGGATAGATTCCAAATAGGTTATGTTTTTTCAATATCAGGAGAAGAAAAATTAGGGGTAAATCATTTAATCGAAACAGCAACAGGTGTAAGTGCAGCTCCACAAAGAAGTGAAACTGCTTTCAAATATGTTCCTAATCCAGATGCCACAATTACAAATGTCAAAGTATTTGAAACAGTTGCAGGTAGTTTTGGTTCAGGAACAAATCTTTCAGTATTAGGTAGTGACGGTACAGAAACATTAAACGTTCAAGACGGTGCAATCTATTATGATACTGACCTAAACAAAGAGTACGTCTTATACAACAACACCTGGACAGAGTTGTGACCCTAAATGAGTGTAACTCAGAATAGGTTATTTGACCCAGTAGTTTTTGACGATAACGTATTTGATACAAGGACAAATTACTTAGTAACATTAGAAGAAACCAGACAGTTATTTGACGAAGCAGTATTTGACAGTGCAGTATTTGACACAAACAGGGGTGGAGTGGTAGATACAACAGATTCAGTAGCAAACCAATTTTCAGGATTAGCATACTTGACTGAAAATGTACCTGTAGGCCAAACAATAACCAGAGTATTGTCCAGTCTTAGAAGCATGACAGAATCCTCTACAATTAACCTTACAGACAGTGTATTAGGGGTATTCGGAGCAATAAGAAACGCAACAGAGTCAATAGCTGTATCTGCATCAGTAAATTACATTACACCTACTGTGGTCAGAAGACTATTTGACAAGGGCCGATTATTTGACTTTAACATATTTGACAATGCTGTATTTGATACAAATGTCAAATCCAATGAGATTACAGACAGTGTGGCTAGAAGTGATATTAACAAAGAAACCATTACAGAGCCATCAATTACCCTATCTGATAACGTGTCACGAATAATGGCAGCAGTTAGGAGTGCAACTGAAAGTGTAAGCTTGTCTGATTCTGTAAGCAGATTTACTCAAGTATTTAGAAACATATCTCAAAATGTGGCCATTACAGCCAATGTATCTGTATTAACACAGGCATTTAGAAGTGTATCTGAAAGTATTAGCCTTACAGACTTGGTAACAGGTGGAAGAGCATCATTCAAGAGCATATCCGAATCAATAAGCATTAGTGATGTTGTAGTAGGTGGTAAATTAGTATTAATCCCATTCAGAGGTACTGTTTATATACTCAAAGAATTAAGAAATACGCCTGCAATATTGGATATAACTAGAGGAACTAGACAAATACTCAAACAATTACGCGATACTGTGTCAATATAATATTTATATGATATAAAGAGAAATAGATTATATGGTAGCAGGAAAAGTCCATCTTGGGGATACTCACACAGATTTCCAATTATTAGTACAGAAAACACAAGTAGATGGCACAAATGTAGCTGTAGATTTAGCAGCAACATCAGCAAGACAAATGATATTTACAGACCCAGACGATAACGAAACAACGGTCACAGCAACTATACTAAATGCTCCAGGTACGGATGGATTAGTACGCTATATTAACAATGCAGGTGCATTAGTCATAAACTCTATTGGATTATGGTCATACAGGGCCAAAGTAACAATGTCAGTAGGTGGAGTGTTTCAAAGCAACGAAAGTACGTTTGAGGTAATAGGATAATGGCTACAGGTAAAAAAAGATGGAATAAATTAACAGATGAACAAAAGAAAAACACATATTCATCATATACAGGTGTAGCACCAGAACACGTTGATTTAACTGGTATGGATTACAATGACTTACCTAAAGATGTTAAGAAAGGTGTAAAACAATCACAACTAAAGGCCAAATTACTTAAAATGAAGTTGGCAGCAGCAAAGAAAAACAATCACCCATATTTTGATGGGCCAGTAACTAAACGTAAAGCAGATAAAGCAGTTAAAGACGTTTATAATAAAACTTCCACTAAAAATGAAATTCCACAAAAAATTAGAGAATTAGAAGGTACAAATGAGGTAGGGGATAAAAGAATACCACGACAAAAAGTAGATCAAGCAACACATACACCAAATTCATTAAGGTCATTTACGAAAGAGAACGCTAAAAAATATGCCATATCTATTGCCAAAAGCAAAGTAAACAAACTAAAAAAGAAATATGTAGATCCTAACCCACAGGCAGAAACACCTGAAGAGATTATGCAAAGTGCAGAGTCAGCAGGTAGAGAGCCATCATACATCGCACAGGAGCATGGCCACAGAATATCATTCAGAGCTCATTCAGCAGGCAACTATAAAACTGCAAGCCTAAACGAACAGTCTGGAAAGTATGCAAAGTATTGGCTACTTAACGCCAAGGATACCAACGGTAACGGATGGGGTATTGCAGCACATACAGCCAAAGACAACATGAAGAAATTTATCGGCAGGCCATTGGTAGTTACAGCAAGTTCCTGGCATGGAGCTAGCGAATACGGAGACCAGTACGAACACCCATACTTGCCAACTAACGATATAACAGCTATTCTAGACCATCAGGAAAAATTCAGAGTAGGAAGCATTGTAGATGTAGTTGAGGACAGTCATGGCGACTGGTACGCAAATGTAGAGATGCTTCCAAAGTTTGCAAACAGCAGACTACCACCGTTCTGTTCTCCAGCAATTTATCAGTTGGATGCATCTGAAGCAGAGGGTCAGATAAGCAAGTGGGAAGCATTACACCTTGCAGCACTTACGGAAAACCCAGCATACGGTGCAAGGATTGCATTACTCAAGGGTACGTGCGTGGGCACAGGAAGCGAATGTAAGGTTCAGTTCAAGTCAGCCAAACAGTTAGTTGCAGAATCACCTTGCCATGATAACTATGAAATGATAGGAACTAAATCAAAAGATGGAAGAAAAGTACCTAACTGTGTACCATCAAAACAAGCCAAAACAGTATGCCCAAAAAAAAAGCAAAAAATCTCTAGATTAAAACAAAGACTAGCTTATGAAGGTGGTAGTAATTATGATAGGCAAATAACTGATCTAAGTAAGAACTTTGAGTCTCAAAGAAATGAGATAACAAAAAGAAGACCTGATAATTTAGTTCCAAGACAACCAAAAAATGCTTTTGGTCATGTTTGTACCAATGAAGCTACTTGTGGTGCAACATCAGGGTTTTTAGGTGTTAAATTAATGAGTGAACATGGATTAAATCATAAACAAGTAAAAGTAGAAGGTGGTATGTATACTGGCCCAGGTGGAGAATTTGCTTCTGGTGTGTTTAGGGATAATGATGAAACCCCAACAGTAGGTCATGAATGGATTAGATTAGATGACGGTACTATAATTGATGGATCAGTAGGACAATTTATGGATCAAAAAAATAAAATAAATCAGAAACAAAGACTTAGAGTTATTCCACCAAACGCACCATTACAAAAATATTACAAAGGACATTATTCTAGAAACCCAATGATGCTAAAAAGAGAGTGGTATGATAAGAATGACCCACTTAAAAAAGGTATTGAGAAATACGAAAGAATGATGAGAAAAGGAAAAGAAGACCCAACTGAAAAAGTAATAAGAGAAGTAAAAGACCCTGAAAAGAAAAAAGACTTGCTAAACAGACTTGATAAAAAGCCTAACGAGTATGGCCCAAAGAACTATGGTGCAACCAAGCCAAAAAACTTTGGTAAAAAAATAGGCAAGCTAAAACAAAGACTAGCTGGAGATAATTGGAGTGCAGTTGAAGATGATGATTTCTTTACCAAGCCATACAAAGCTCCACCAATAGAATATAGTAAAGAGTATGGATTTAGTGCTATGGATCATATATCTAATCTGCATGACGAAGCATCATACAACGCAGGTCAAAATGCCATGAAAAAATTTGAAGGGTTATCACATCCTCTTTCCAAAAAATTTGCATTTGAAGCTATGGATAATCATCTATATAATTCTAGTTTAATGATACAAAATAATTATCCTGACATAGAAGATATTGTAGGAAACAATGACAAAGATTCATTATATAATATATTAGAAGGTCACAGTGCTGATACATTAGAACACGCTAATTATAGAATAGAAGATAAGTTTGGATTTGGTGAAGAATCACCTCAACCACAAAATGAAGGAGAAGAATTAGGAAGAGCATTATTTGAACCATTTGAAAGAATGAAAGATGAAGAGTATGCTCAAATACCAGATAGAAAAGGAGATATGTTAAAGACAAAAGACATCATAAATGAATACACAAATGATGTATCAGGTGGAATAATGAAATCTTTTGGTAAATATACCAAACATCCTTTACAGGCCAAACTAAAAGCAAGACTTGCAGTAACAGCATCTAAAAAAATACCAACATCAAAAGTAGAGGGATTTGCACCATTACCAAACAAACGTGGTGATGTAAGTGAATTTGCCAAATCATTAAGAACAAAAAAAAGAGATATTTATGAAGAACTTGGACATGAAAAAGGTAAAACAGTTCCATATAATATAGTTAAACGACCAAACAGATATACACATAAAGAAGAATATGAAAAAGGTAAAAAACAATTCGTAGATCATATTCATGCAAAAAATAATAGACCTCAAGAAACAATGAATTATATGAAAAAACATGGAATCCATGAGGAGTTTGAAGAAAATAGAAAACAATTATCTGTGGCTGAAAGAAGAGAAAAAGGTATTGGTACTGGGTTTGATCATCCAAACATAGCAGGGTATACAGCAGAGAACGCAGTAAGATGGTCAAAGTTAAAAACAAGACTTGCAAATCTTGGAGAACAGAACATGACCTATCAGGACTCTAAAAAGGTAAAGATACACAAGAAAAAGAATATGGAGAAACATGACAAATCCTGACCATGACTGTCCTCAGTGCAGAAAAAGAAAGAAAGAACAAGAACAGTTAGAAAACGATTAAATTAACAGTAATACTCAAGTATTATTTATATTTTTTTACTTTATATACAAGTAATACTATATAAAGTCAATGACAAGTTCAACGAAATGGAATGTCACGAACGCAAAGACAATTTTTGCCAAACTAACAAAAATCGCTAACGAGCAACTAGATGTTGCAGCCGAGCCAGCAGACGACTCTATGTCAGCAGGCCCTCAAGAGGTAGTAGATGCTTTGGAAGTAATTGTTCAACAACTAGAAGAAGTACAGGAAGCAATTCCTGCTGAATCTTCTATGGAAGAAGAACAAGTAGAACCAGAGCAAATCGAAGCACCTGTTGAAGTACCTGAAGAACCAGAGGTAGTCGGTAAGCTCAAATCTCAAGTTGCAGCCCTAACTTCACAGTTAGACAGCATCAACAAAGAGAAAATCGCTAGTGAATACGCAGAATTGTTTGATGAACCAAGAGTTCAACAAGCAAAATATGATGAAGTAATTTCATCTAAAAAAGATTCTGCCTATTGGTCAGCACAAATTGAAGCAATCGGACAATTCAAACAAGAAACAGGAGTATCATCTTACAAACCAGCACAAAGCACAAGTTCATGGGTTCAACCAAGAACAAAAGTAGCCAAAGCTGTTAGTGAGATGAGGAGTTTGTAATAATGGCTTTTGGAACAACATCCGCAGGCACTATCACAAAAGAACAAACACTCTTAAGTATCAGACGACTCCCAGTCGCAGCAGCAACAACAGTAACCAAAGGTAACGTTCTAGAAATAGATGCTAATGGTAATGCTATTGTTGCATTAGTTGCACAAACAGCAAAAGTCAATCATTTTGTAGCCCTTGAGACAGTAGCAAACGCAGGTGGTGCAGGTGCTTTAACAGTACCAGTAGCAGTTGCAGGTCACTTTGTAACAGTAGTTGCAGGTGGAGCTATTAAACCAGGTGCAAATGTGGTTGCAGGTACAGCAGGACTAGCAGGTAAAGTAATTACTATGGCTGGTGGAAATGCTGCCGACCAAATTGTTGGAATTTACTGGGGAAAAGAAGGTGGAACTATCGCAAAAGCAGCAGGAGCTCCTTATTTGGAATCCTTTACTGATGAAGCAGATTTCCCACCAGTCGCATGCGCAGCAAACGATGTTATTGAGGTACAGTTGGTAGATTAATATGACTAAAATATTTAATACCAAAAAAGCAGATTATAATGGGATGCAACTATGGTTGAATCCTGTTGATAAAACTGTCTATGCCACTGAAGGAGCACCAACACATTCATTTGCAGAAGCAGGTGGATATGCTATCTATGACTTCAACAAACACTTCACAAACCAAAAACTTGCCAAAGATGACTTTGGTAATGGTGCATACTCACATGATGCATTTGTAGACTCTGAATTTAAGAGTCTTGCAGAAGATTATGTAAGCGATGTAAAAGCAGGTGGAAGACAAAGACAAGCAGCCCTCAGAAGTAACACAAATGCAGCAGTAGATATTGTCAATGTATGGGAAACCG
>WLWE01003089.1_pt1 | contig 9988 bp, 5 predicted proteins | sample 6718301 | NCBI WGS metagenome assembly WLWE01 (sample SAMN12718691, study PRJNA515312) | sponge metagenome | isolation source: marine sponge | host: Mycale hentscheli | place: New Zealand: South Island, Marlborough, Capsize Point | collected 2003-05-01 | reverse complement strand
ATTGGGAGCCTCTTGAAGTTTTAAATACTGAAAATGTGCCTGTAGCTTTAACATACTCTGTAAGTGATGTTAGAGACGTTTCAAAAAGAAGTGCTGGTTATTCTAAAACATTTGAACTACCTGCAAGTTCACACAATGAAAGAATAATAGGAGTTTTATCAGGCCCAGGTAGAAAAAGAGATGGTGAAAGAGTTAAATGGAGACACGCTAGAATTTCTTGTGGTGGAGTAGAGGTTTTTAAAGGATTTGCTAGAATAGAGGGGTATGATTCTGATAATGGCGGTAAATACAAATGTCACATTATAGAGGATCCTGTAACATGGGCATCATTAGTCGGTAATAAAAAATTATGTGATTTAGCATTACCTCATCATGATAAAAACGCATTTAATATGCACAGAGGTTTGCATCAAGATATAAACGATTTTACTAATTATAGCACAAGTGCTTATTATAGTGATATAAATGTTGAAGGTAACCTAACAGGAGTAGAAACACCATACTTATATCCTGTTATAAATTATGGAACATGGGCTTCTGATGGTAACTCTATACTACCCCAATCTGTTCATCCTGGAGTATGGGTTAAGTATTTAGTTGATCAAATTTTTCACGAAATAGGTTATACTATTAAAAGCTATTTTATGAATAGCACTAAAAACAATGCAGAGCTTGATTTAAACGGAAATCCTATAGATGGATTTGAGTTTCCTGAATTAAGTGCTGACAACTCTTGGATAGGTAATGAAAACACATTTAGAAGGTTATTTATTCCATACACATCAGGAGATGATTATGATAATTCTGAAGGAACTTTAGGGGCAGATGGTGAAAATACTGTAGTAGCAGGAAGGTCAGAAAGACTAGTTTTTCAAGCTGCTATTGGAAGTACAGGTATGGATGGAGGAGACAGTAATGCTAGTTTTCCTTATTTAATAGAGGAACAAGATCCTGGTAATAATTGGTATCAAGCAGATATAAGTGGAGCTAATAGTCTTAGTTTAGGATGTTCTAATGGAGTGACACAACAAAATGAGAATGTTAATGGTTATGGTGGTAGTATGGGCTATCTTAATAATACAGGTTGGGGTTTTGTAGCTCCATTTTCAGGTTGGTATCACATAACATATTATGCTGAGATTATACCAAGAGATTGTAGTTTTTCAGATTATCAAGGTGAAAAAGGACATACAGTAGTACAATTTCATTTAAATGGTAATATAATAAAACAAGTTGAGTCAGGTGGTACAGTTTTTGCAAACCCAACTCCTTCTAACGCAAATCAGTATTATGAAAATGGTTGGACATCTCCTGTTGTTAATGGAGAGCAAATACAATCAGGAGATACAGGTAGTATAACAGAAAGTGGTGTTGTTAGTAGAAAGGTTTATTGGAAAAATGAAGGTAGCAATCAAAATGCTTATGATAGCTCAAACGGAAACTATGTTCCTGTAATGATTTCTATGGAAATATATCTAAATGCTTTTGATCAAGTTATGCCAGGTATATATTCAAAAAATGACAATAATGCTAATGATTGGTATTTATTTGGACAAAATCAAGAGTTTCACGCTTACCCTATGTCAACTACAGCTGCCCCTGAATCTGATGTAGATTTGTCAAAAGTTTTAGGATGTAGTATGTCACAGATGGATTTAATTAAAGGGTTAACAGAAATGTTTAATCTTCATTGGACTGCAGATTCAGTTAAAAAAGAAGTTTATGTTGAACCTTATAATGACTTTTATGGTTCAGGTAAAATACATGATTGGACACAAAAGGTTGATATGTCCTCTTGGAGTGACAAATATATTGTTGATGAATTGGCAAAAAATGTAACATTTAGATATAATTCAGATAGCTCAGACTCTATAATTGAAAGTTATGAAGAAACAAATGACCCTTTGTGGTCTTTAGGTTTATCTAATGATCAGCTATATAATAAAACTGATTCTAAAGATTTAGGTACTAAAATTTTCTCTAGCACAATACAGTTTAAAAGTCACCCTATAAATGAAGCTGACGAGTTAATGGGTGGTGATGGTACATACCCTTGTAATAGTTATGGAACAGGTAACCCTGATATGCCTGTTATATGGGGAGATATGGGAATAGAAGATGATTATGATGAATGGGAAGACCCTACCCCCTTATTTGATTATTTAACAACTAACACAAGGCCTGTTGATACTACAATAGGTAAATTTAATACTAGAATACTATCTTATTTTGGACAAAAACCAATGGGTGGTAGTCAAAATCTTTCTTGGACTTCTAATAATGCTGGTTTAGTTACTGATATGAATGGTAACCCCTCTTTATCAGGTACTGTTAATTATATGGCAAAAGAAGGACAGGATTATCATTCTTTAGCTTGGGAGGACACTCTTGTCACAGGAGTTAATGGTGGAACTTCTTACTCAACCCCAGGTTTGTACACTAAGTATTGGGCTAGACATTATGATAGAGTTAACCTTAAAGGTACTTTAAGAACTTGCAATATCGCTTTAAATGCAACTGATATTAATAAATTTGATTATAGAGACATTATATTAATCCGTTTTGGAAATATGGCTCATTACTATACTGTAAACAAAATAATTGATTACAAGCCAGGAAAAGACGAATTAACAAAGGTTGAGCTACTTGGTTATGATTTAAAAAGAAATATAAAGCAAGAAGATTTTTCTTATAAATCTCAATCTTATAATGTTAAACCTAAAGACCCTGTAAAACCTACAAAAAATAAAAAAGTAAAAAAACAATCTTTTAAGAAAACAAAAAAAGGAGGTTTAGTTGCATCTAATCAAACTCAAAATAAATCAATGGGTAGTGGTATTGCCATAGGACACGCTGTGGAGGCTCGTAATAAACAAACTGTTATAGGCAGATTAAATATACCTAATCATACAGATTCTTTTCAAATAGGAGCAGGTTATGTGACATCAAGTGGACAAGTTGTTAGAAAAAATGCTTTAGTGATTAATGAAGAGGGTGAAGTTGTTGTGAATGGTGGAGCTATTTGTGCTGACTTTACAACATCAGATGGCTCTTTAACTGTAACTAATGATATTTACTATGTAGATGATAGAGATGGTAAAAGAAAAAAAATATATATACAAGAATAAAAATTTATTAATATGGCTAAAACCTTATATACATTTCAGGCAGATTTAAAAGAATTAGAAAGATTAAATAAACTTTTTAAACAGGCTACTAAAGAATTAAAAGCTATGGAAAAAGGCACTAAAAATGCCAAAAAAGGATTAAAGAGTCAAAAAGATTCTGTTGATAAATTAAATACTAGTTTAGAAAAAACTAAAAATAAAGCAAGAGGAGTTGTAAATGCAACAAATCAAGTGTCAGGAGCAGGTAGAAATATGACTAATGTTTTTAAGTCGGCTGCTGTTGCTATAGCCGCAGCTTTTACTGTTAGAGCTATTGCAGGAGGTATTAGGGGAATGATTAATGTTTTTAAAGAATTTGAATCTAGAATGGCTGCTGTAAAAGCAATATCAGGAGCAACTGATAAACAATTTAAAGAATTAAATGAAAGTGCTTTAGAATTAGGTAGAACAACAGTTTTTAGTGCTGCTCAAGTAGCAGCTTTACAAGAAGAGTATGCAAGATTAGGTTTTACTACCGAAGAAATACAAGCTGCTCAAAGAGCAACTATAGATTTAGCAGCAGCGACAGGTGAGGACTTGGGAAGTGCTGCAGCAACTGCAGGTTCTGTTTTAAGAGCTTTTGGTTACGAAGCTAGTCAAACTCAAAGAATTGTAGATACTATGGCTGCATCATTTACAGGTTCTGCCTTAAATCTAGAAAGGTTTTCTGAATCAATGAAATTTGTTGCCCCTATTGCTAGAAATGTTGGTTTTACAGTAGAAGAAACAACTGCTATGATGATGAAACTTGCAGACGCAGGTTTATCAGGATCAATAGCAGGTAACGCTTTAAAAAATATATTTTTAGATTTAGGTAATTCTAGTTCTAAATTATCTAGGTATTTAGGAGGCCCTGTTAATAGTTTAGAAGATTTAGTTGTTAAGCTACAAGAATTAAAAGAACAGGGATTTGGAGCTACACAAGCAGCAGAACTGTTAAATAAAAGAGCAACTCCTGCCTTTCTTCAATTAATAAATAGTGCTGATGGTTTAGAAAAAATGGCTTTTGATTTAGCTATGGCGGATGGGGCTGCTAAAGAAATGGCTGCAATAAGGCTAGACACCCTTGAAGGTGATATGGTTTTATTACAATCTGCATCAGAAGGTTTAGGTATAGCTTTAACTGACACATTTGATATTACTTTTCGTACTATTATAGGTACACTTACAGGATTTTTACAGTCTTTTGCAGAAAGTGAAACAGCTTTAAAAAGATTTAGACAAGGAGTTACGTTACTTGCAGGAGCTTTAATTTTTCTAACAACAAAAATGGCTGCAACTAGAGCTGTAGTTCTTTTAACAACCATTGCTTATAGAGGTGTTGCTACTGTTCAAGCGATTTTTACTGCAGCAACAAATGCTTCAAGTTTTGCTTTAGGTAGAAAAATAGTAGGATTAAAAACAGCTGCTAGTAGTATGACTCTTTTAGGTGGTAAAACAGTTGCTGTTACAGGATGGATGAGAGCCTTTAATGTTGTTTTAAAAGCTAGTCCAATAATGTTTGCTGTTAGTGCTGTTGTTATGTTAGCAGGAGCTTTTACAGATATGGGTAATGATATAGAAGATAGCACATTTAAACAACAAAGGTTAAGTCAATCTTTCACAAAAGCAAAAGAAACACTAGGAGAGCTTACAGAAGGAACACATGAATATAGAACTGCTGTTAAAGAATTAAGTTTAAGATACGCACAATACTTTAAAGACTTGGATTTAGAGATATTAAAAAAAGAAGAAATTTTAGCACTAGATGCTAAATTAGCAGGAGAAATAGACAAACAAACAGGTGAATTAAAATCTGTTCAACTAGAACAATTAACTTTAACAACAGAAAACTATGATGCTATGCGAAACTCTACGCAAAAGTTTATAGTTGATACTTTTGCAAAACTTAGGTCTTTGTCGGACGATAGTGATGTTAAGATTTTATTTGGAGATATTATAGAAATACCTCAAGACGCAACAATGGATGAAATTTTTTCCAAATACACAGAGTTTATAGACAAAATAAACTTCCTACAAAATAAATTGTCAAGAAAGGGTACAGGTGGTTATGGGGGGTTTGAAATTACTAATCCTATGGAGGATTTAGTAGATACTGAGGATGTTCAAGAGGAATGGGAAAAATTAATTGGAGATGGTGGTATGTTAGAAGGTATGTTTGTTATACAAGAGGAGAGAATGAAAAGAAATTCACAGGAATTTTTAGATAATTTTTTTAGTGCCTATGATATTGGAGCAGCTAATAATTCAAAAGGCTACGCTACTGATTTTCTTTTTAAGTCAATAATTCCTCAAATAAAAATGATAGAGGGGTTAGGTTTAGACGCTGTAGCTCCTTGGGAAGGTTTACCTCCAGCATTAAGTCAGCTAAAAAGAGAATTAACTGCTTTACAAAAAGAATTAGGAGATATTATTGGAGATGGTAATGAAAAAGATACTACTAAAGTAAGGCAAGATGTTAGAGCTAAGTATATGGAGGACTTAGAAGTATTTAGAGACATGGAAGATACTGCAGCTCAAGAACAAGAAATTGCAAGAACAGAAGAGTTTATAAGAAACGCAACTTTATTAGAGGAGTATTATAATATAGAAGCTACTGAAGGTGAAACTGCAGCTAAACAATTTAAAGAAGCTTTAAGTGATAGGGGGGAGGGTATAGATCTTTTTGTAAAAGAATTTGATAAAGCTAGAACTGATATGCAGGGAAACCCTATAACAATAGACAGAACTATATTAATTGAAAGAGAAGAATTAGAAAGGCATTTATCTAACCTTATAGCCAATATAAAGAAAAGCACTAAAAAGACACAAAAAATAGAAGATGATAGTTTTAAATTAAGATTAAATAAAACTAAAGATTATTATAAACAACTAAATCAGTTACAGGCAAAAATGTTTGAAGATGAGATGTCTAGACAGTTATCACAAGCTGATGCTACGCTAAAAGTTAAAAGAGAGGAGCTTTCAAAAGAATTAGAGTTAACTGAAACAAACGCTGAAGAAATAAAAAGAATACAAGATAGAATGGTAAGTGGGAAAGAGGCAGGTAAATTTTTAAAAGCAAATAAAAAGAACTTTGATGTATTAAAAAATTTAAGTTTTGATGTTTTAAAAGAATTAGAAAATGGACAGAAAGAAGTTATAGATGAAATAACAGGTGAGAAATATACATTATCAGGAGTTTTAGACGAAATGATAAGAGAAGAGCAAACTAAAGGTAAAAACAATAAACATTTTTTAAGATTGCTAGAATTTCAACATCAATCAGATATAGCTAAAATAAAACAACAAGCTTTAGAGCAGTCTTTAAGATTAGAACAAAAAATTATATCTCAATCAAATGCTTTAAGATTAACTAGTAATGATTATTTTTCAGGTAACTATGGAGTGTTTAAAAAAGAAGCAGAAGATTTTTACGCTACTGAAGTTAAGCTTATAAATCAAAATGCTGAATTAATGAAAAGTATGAGGTTTGATCAAGAATTAAAATTATTAGAAACTGATTTAGCAGACACAATGAACCCTGAGCAATATGCAAATTTCTATAATACTATGGCAGATATGCAAAAAGCTGTTATAGTAGATGGTCAACAAGTTATAAGAAATGGACAAGTTCTGATGGAAGATGATACTGAAAGACAGTTGGAGTATGCTAGATTAATACACTCCCAAACAGAAGGTACTTATGCAGACACAGAAGTTATAGTACAAAATACTAATGATGCTATAACACATATTGATAATCAAACTAAAAGTGATTTATTAACATCTGAACAAAATTTTCAAACTACAAAAGGTGATTTGTTAGCAGATGAAATTCAAATGTATGCAGGTTTATATACTCAAGTGTTTAGTATGTTTGATACCTTTTTACAAAATGTAGAAGAAAGAGAAAGACAATCTATTGATGATAGATATGACAAAATTTTAGAAGATCAAGATAGAAGAATGGAAAGGGAGCTAGAAGTTGCAGAACAATCAGGAGCTGATCAGGAAGCTATTAGAAAAAAATATGAATTATTAACTCAAGGGGCAGAAAAACAAAGAGAAAACGAACAAAGAGATGTAGATAGAAAGGCTTTTAATAGAAAAAAAATGAATGACATAGCGAGTGTAATTATGAATACAGCAGTTTCATTAGCACGAAATTTTGCAGACCTAAGTTTCTTTGGAGCTTTAGCAGCAAACCCTGTAGTTTTAGGTTTAATGGCCGCTCAAATAGGACTTATATCTGCTCAAAAATTTACAGGAGCTAAAGGTGGTTTGATACCTCAATTTGCACAAGGTGGTATGGTTTATGGTCCTAGTCACGCACAAGGAGGTGTTAAGTTTAATGCAGGAGGTAGGGTAGTTGAATTAGAAGGCGGTGAAGCTGTTATAAACAAAAAAAGCACAGCTATGTTTCATGGACAACTTAGTGATATGAATGTAGCAGGTGGAGGTAAATCTTTTGCTACAGGAGGGGTGACACCAGGAACATCTAATGCTTTAGCAAACGCAAGTAGTAGTCAAGATTTAATGAGTTTAGCAGAAACAATAGTTACAGGGATTAATAGTAAACAAGTTAGAATATCAGAATCTATTATAACAGATGCTCAACACAATGTTAGCGTTTCTGAAGCTAATGCAAATTTATTTAATTAAAAACACTATATTTGTTTATGAAAACATTATGTAGATTATTTTGGGATTTAATAATAGGTGGTGGGGTTAAAAAAGCTAGTGATAAAAAGTTTAAAAACAGAATGTCTATGTGTAGAAAAAACATTTGCAAGTCATACAAAAAACCATTAGGGTTAAAACCTTTAGAAAAATGTGGAGCTTGTGGTTGTTTTTTAAATGTAAAAGCAAGAGTTGATGAGTTTTATATAGATTGCCCTAAAGGATTATGGATAGAGAATTGACATTACTAGAAAAGTTAGAAATATCTAAAACATATAATGATGTTATTATTTTACCTGGCAGCACTAGAAAAAACGCTTTAAAAAAAGAAGCTCTTTTAAAGTTATTAAGTTATCATAATGATATATTTAAAACTTCTTATGGAAAGCATAATATAACTTGTCACAGTTGTGTTAGAAAAATTATGAGTAATATGAAAGAATTAGTAGAAAAATGGCAAATAAACGAAAAGTAGTATTTGAGTTTAGGGATATAATGTATAATCAACTTTCCAATAGATTTGGTAATGGCTTTTTATTAAAAGATGTTATATATCATTTTACTGAAGCTGGGATTATACCTCCTAAAGTTTTAAGAAATTATATGATAATAAAAGATTTTGATAAATACTTAATTGAAAATAAAGGACACGTTGGTAACACTTTTATTGATTTATCTGTTAAATATAATTTATCAGAAAAACAAGCAAAAAATATAGTTTACAAGCAAAGAGAAAAATTTACTGTAGGTAAAAATATAATAGATTAATAATCAAATTCTATATACCCAACATCACTCCAAACTTTTTTTGCGTGTAAAGTGTGTATGTGTGAATCTTCTTGAAATAAAGAATCCATTAATCCCTTTGCTAAGTTATCTACGTCAGGCCTTTGTTGATGTGGTTTTTCTTGCATCTCCTGCTTTTTCTTCTTGCTCCAAGACTTAGGCATAGGTACACCAAATTTAACTTTAATAACATCTTCTATTACTATTCCATATAAATCTAATTGTGCCTGTAGCCTTGTTTTATAATCCCAATATCTTATAACGCAAGGCCTTTTTTTCCACCTATCTGATCTTGTCATTCTAGGTTTAGCTATTGGTGTTATTAAAAATGTTTTTTTCATTTTTTAAAATTTCTTTAATTAAATAATACATTACATCAACAGTCATACTGTTACCTGCCTGTTTATATAGTTGAGTGTCACTTAAACCATCTTCTTTACATTTGTAATAAAACTTATCAGGAAAACCTTGTAATCTAAAACATTCTAAGGGTGTTAACCTTCTTATTCTTTTAGTATTAGAACTTACAGCACTACAACTTGAAAGATACTCGCTTGAACTACCTGCTCTACCTATAGCTCCTGTTATAGTTCCATAAACATCAATTATTTTTGGTTCTAAACCACCACCACCACAAGTGTTTAAAGCAGGTGATATACCGTCAGGGTCATAAACTCTACCTCTTTGAGGGTTATCAAAATTACCTGTGTCCACTATGTTGCCTACTTGTTTTATATTTTTATCCACTTCTATAGCTTGACAATTACCTGTGTCTATACAATAAGTAGTTCCGTCTTTTTTCTTTAAATGTCCTGTTCCTCCTTGTTTTGGATTGCCACTTCTAGGATATAAACTATGAACAGTAATTAAATCATCTGCTCCTGTTCCTCCAACCTTTAAGCTACTCATAACATCTTTTTCTATATTATGAAATTTAGCTCCAAAACCATTACCATTTTCTTTATTTCTTTTAGTATAAGCTTCTAGTTTTTCAACAGTTTCTTTTTTTAAATAAAACTTATCTCCCACTTTATCTTCTAGCAAATCTTTTAATTTAACTGTTAATGGCATTTCTTTTGGAAATTTAAAAGTATGTTCATCTTCTCTAAACCCTACAATAAAAATTCTTTCTCTATTTTGAGGAATACCAAAATCTCTTGTATTTAAGATTTTGTGATATATATGATAACCTAAACTTGGTGCTTGGTTTTCAGCAAACAAACCACCTCTAATTGATTTATTAACAGTTTTTGCTAAAGCGTCTATAATAACTTTAAATGTTTGTCCACCATCATGATTAGTTAACCCCCTTACATTTTCTAGTATAAAGTATTTAGGCCTTTGTTCTTTAAGATATTGTAATAAATCAAAAA
>WLWE01003083.1_pt1 | contig 9998 bp, 10 predicted proteins | sample 6718301 | NCBI WGS metagenome assembly WLWE01 (sample SAMN12718691, study PRJNA515312) | sponge metagenome | isolation source: marine sponge | host: Mycale hentscheli | place: New Zealand: South Island, Marlborough, Capsize Point | collected 2003-05-01 | reverse complement strand
GTTGTAGTTTTGTCAGGTGCTGGTGTCAGTGTTGAAAGTGGCCTGAAAACATTTCGGGGGGACGACGGACTATGGGAAGGGCATCGGGTTCACGATGGGGACAAGTGCCACCGGTGGGTGAACCGCGACGGAGACAGACTCTACACCGGTTTTATTCTGTTTGACTAGCACCCGAATGCCAACCTCTCGTAAAGCAGCATTCACCGTCCCCGAATCACCCTTCACGAGCTTTCGAGCCAACAGCCGAACCGCTTCGAGATATCCTGAAACGCTCGTGTCATTTTGTCTTGCGTGTCCTTTTGTCACGCCTAGCCGTGATAGTTCTTGAGAAACAGCATTCTTTTCGGCTTTGATCTCTTGAAGTGCTGTAGTGGCATCTCCTAGCAAGTCCTCCGGTATGGATAGCAACCGTGCGGAACCTGCTTTTACCTTTTTCTCGAGTGCAGCAAGACGTTTCTCGAGCGATGCTCGAACAGTGCTGTTTTTATCTTCGTTCTCCATCTGCTTGAGCCACGCATTGAACTCCTTTTCACGTTGCTTCATCTTCCCTTTTGCAAGCAATTCCTTGCTGCACACCTCAACCAACGCCGTGAGCATGTCACCTTCAGAGACACGGTGCCTGACGGCACAACCTTTCGAGCGGCACCTGAAGTATCCCCTCCCGTCTGCTCGGTAATTGCATCCGCACCCTTCGCACTTGATCAGCCCACTCAGTCGCTTGCTCGTTGCGGGCTTCCGTGTTGCCACCTGACGGTGCCTGAGTTGCTGCTGTGCCTTCTCAAACAATGCCTTGCTGATGATCTCAGGAATAGCCTCGTGATCTTCGTGAAGAATTGGCTCCTGCTTCGTGGTGCCTTCGTTCGAGTTGCGTTGCACGATATCTTCACCGTCACGCTGCGAGAACCTGCCACTGTTACGAACACCCCACTGATAGCATCGTTTGTAGACAGGGTTCACAATGATCTTGTGTAGTGAACTCCTAACCCACTCGACACCGCTCGGTGACGGTATCTTTTTCTTGTTCAGTAATGTTGCCACCGAAAGCATGCTCGTGCCCGGCTTCGTGTATTCCTCAAAGATCATTTTCACAACAGGTGCAGTTTCAGGATCAACCAACAGAACGCTGTGACGATGCCTGCCAATGATTTCCGTTTTACGAATGAAGCCATACGGTGCACGGCATCCTGGGTATCCATCACCGAGCAATGCCTTCGATGTCATGCCTCGAAGTGTGTTGCTTGAAATGTCGCTTTGTTGTTTGTGCCGTGCTTCTTGTTTGACTGTATAAACGATGCGGCCCGCGAAGCTCTCAAGATCGATGATGCCTTCGGAGCAGGTTTCTATTGAGACGCCCGCTCGCCGAATTGGGTTCAGGACTTCACCGGCTGCCATGATGTCAAAACGTCCGAGCCGATCAGCATCCCAACAAACTACACGCTCGAATTGCTTTGCTTTGCCATCATTGAGCAGGCGTCTGAACTGTGGACGCTCTTTGATCTTGTCACCACTGATCCCGCGATCAATGTATTCGTGCACGATGTCATAGCCACGCTTACGGCACAGCTTCCGTGTCTGTTCGAGTTGCTGTGCAATACTCTTGCTCTGTTTGTCCGAAGACATACGGCAGTAGATGGCTACCTTCATAATGATCCTCCGTGAATATGAATGTCCGTTGAGAGTAGGAGTTTTCTGTAAATAGTGCGAGGAAATAGTCACTGCCTAAAAAATGCCGCTTTGTTTGGTACGCTTTGGGTGAAACTGCATTCCTTGGGGGTGATGTATGCCTGATGATTCACCTGATTATTCAATAGACACGAAATGCTCCGACTGTGAAAAGTTAATTCCTAGCTTCTTGGAGTGCTGCCCATATTGTGGGCGGACGCAGGAACCGGCAGAAACGGCAACGGGGGCAACGATAGATAATCTTGATGAAAGAATTAAGCATGTAAAAGGCATGTTGTCTAACGAAGAAAACAATGAAAAAGAGTGGAACAAAAAGTTCTATACATCGATGAAACATGAGAAGACGAGAACAGCGGTGAATTTTCTCGTTTCTATCCTTTGGCTTGCTGGTGCTATTGCGGTAGCGTGGCAACTGATGAAGCTAGACATGAGTACGTATGCCGGCACATGCGTCATACTGTTGTTTCTATTTGTTAGTTTTTTCATTTATTTTAATCAGACTAGGCTTACCTTGCTTCGGGTTAACAACATGTTGACAGAAACTATTTTGCTTAGGCTTGATGTTCAAATACTCAATGATCAGGTGTTTGAAATGCGGCACGCCATAAAAAAAGCGGGCATAGTGCCAGACGACTTTTGGCCAGAAAATGTACTGCCGGACGAAGACATGAACCCGCTCGAGTAGGAGTTTTCTGTAAATAGTGCGAGGAAATAGTCACTGCCTAAGAAATGCCGCTTTGTTTGCCGATAGGTAGGAAAACTGCATTTCTTGGGGGTGATCTATGTCCGATGATCCAACAGATGAAAAGTGTTTTGGGTGCGATGCGTTAATGCCTAGCTTCTTGGAGTGTTGCCCAAGTTGTGGGTGGGAGCGATCGCCGGAAATAAGCCGAGAGGCTCGCGTCCGCGCGTTGGGTGGTGGTAATATGCCTTCGTACGTAAAGGTGTTGCTTGTTGTTTGTCCCATCATTGCGTTGGTGTTTGCAGTGATAACTGTTACGGTTGGGCCAAAGCAAAGTGATCTTGATGCAGTCATTCTCAAAGAGCCTCCACCAATACCCGCGAAAACCTTTTGGACAAGCCACCGAGGTGTTCGCCGCCGCAGAGAACTAGAAGCACAGTGGAGCAGATACAGAGCACAACAAGAACGTTTTAGGCGAGCCAAGCTCGAGAATGGCACCACCACGAAATAGTCACGCTGCCGCATGATGCTTGGCATGTCCACGCATTGCCTGTTCCTCGATGCCTTTAGATCGTTCGTATTGTTCGTCCAGGCTCCATCCATTACGTATTGCGTCCCTTCGGGCTGTCCATTCTTCACGTGATAAGCCAAACAGCATTCCTGTTTCCTCATCGTCGCGGCGGTTTCCTTTTTTTCCTGATCCCTTGATGCGTTTTGGCAAGTGCACGAACACACCACAATGCCTGTGGTAGTCCAGCGTGCTCTTGGAAATACCGGCAAGCCTACAGATTTCCTCCGCAGGCTCACCGGCGTTCCATAGTGAAGTCACTTGCTCAATTTCTTGGGCGGTAAATTCTCTACGATTTCGCATTCCGTGCTTTCATAGATAGAAGAATTGCGTGATGCTCTTTTTTCAGGAGTTGCAATTTTTCATCTAATCGGCACTTCTCATTCTCGAGACGTTGCGATTCGGAGCACAAGTGATCCGGTATGCCTCGCACACTCAACGGTTTCAATCCGGACTCGATACGAGCCGTGTTGATACTGTCAATGAATGCGGCGGGACAATCTCGTAATTCGTACTCGAGAGAAAACCTTCGGCGGCGATCTATGCCGCGTCCAATTTTTCTTTCGCGTATCATGATTAACATTCCTCGAGGATGTCATTGATCAGTAGGAGTAGGTTGTAAAAGCCCCGCCACCGAGCCAACCATGCGTGGTGACGGGGCGAGCGTCAGTGCATCAAGAATGCGTCTGTGTTTCTGTTGGCCACATTCTTTTGCATGACACTTCTATCCCGCGTGCACGGTGATGCACGCCTGTGCCTTCAAGCCTGTGATACTCCGCAAGGTATCGCTTCACCTGTAGCAATGACTCTTCCAGGCTGGCACGTTGTTCTTGCAGATCTTTCTTGGTGCCGTGTTCCTGCAGCCATGCAGCTTTCTGCTTGGTATTAGATGCGGCAGCTCGTACTGCCGTGCGATGATCACGAACACCCTTCATATCCTCAGCAAATGCACGTGATGCCTCGCCGGAGTCAGTGATGCCCCACGCAATGGCAAGACGGGCAATGACAGCCTCGGGCGGTTTGCTTCCTGTAGAAGCGGCATCTGTTACTGATTGACGCCATCTCTCCTGATCACGTGTGATCTCGCCCTCGACGAGCTTTGTGATATCACTCTTCTTGCCTTTCGGCGGTTCAGGTTTCTTTTTAGTTTTTTCAACAAACTCAGTGTTGCTAGTTAGCATTTCGCCCATGGTGGTAATTTCCTTTTTTAGTTATGGCTTGCAGTAGGAGTAGGTTGTGCGAGTGTTGTTGTTTGTTCATACTCTGAAGCCAACAAAGGGAGGGGAATCATGAATGAAGAACAAGAAGCGAAAGCAAAAAGAATTTCCCGACGAAGGATACATAATTTTATTTCTTGGTTTCTCATTTGGCCTATCACTTTTGTGATTTCTTTTTTTGCGTTTTGGATAATAGTTTTGTGTACGATTCTAAATATTTACATGCTTACGGATGACAATATAGAGGTGGTTGTTACTATTTGTTCGGTTGTGATTGTTCTCAGTGGAATTACAGCCAGTCAGATTTCGAAGCGATATCGCCAAGCGATGAATAGTGCTGAAGAGAATTAAAACGGCAACGTGCCGTCGTCCAATTCATCGGTCTTCACCATCTCAGCGAAAGTTTTTCTCCCGCCTGATCCAACGGCATCAACCTTTGATTTCTTCGTGGCTGGCATGAGTTACTCCGTGTAGAAGGTTGAAACAATTAGTACCTTCAATGTCATGCACAATCTGGATCGGGTAAACTTGCAAAATGAGAAAATTTATCAACGATTATTGTTTTTGACACGATGCTCCAAGGCGGGGTTCTGTGAAAAAAAGGAGACGTGAGAATGAGAACAATACTGAGTTGTGTTTTAGTCTTCGTGTTTTTCCTATGTCTTGGCTCGGACTTGGTCGCTGAACCTAGACCTACACCGAAATCAATAACGCAATGGGAGAAAGAATTCACTCCATTGAGAATCCATTTACAGACCTGCTTCTCATCACTAGCGGAGCCGCTCGCATCTGGATCGCAGGGGCAGACGATCTTCCTCATACCGTGCAGATGATCGGTCGAAGCAGTCAATTTGGATTGCTCGCACTCTTCCGTGATGATCAAGCGCCTGTCAATGTTGACATCACGCAAAATGTAACCGGGCTGACTATCAAGCGTCAGGATGCTATTGAATTACTCAACCAAGTTCCACGATGGCACCGAAATCTTTTAAGTGCTTTTGGAATGAGACTCCATCAAGCATTCACACCAAAACGCGTTGGTCATCGCCCTCGCCTTATCGCAATTCTCCATGCAAGCGAAGAATATCGCAGCCTATCAAGTACACTCATTCGTCGCCTCCGATCACTCGGTGAAGATGTCACCGCTATCTCTGATAATGAAACGACACTCGCTACCGTAGATCGCTCGATTAGCCTTCTTGATAAGCATGAGCAGCTACGTAACCCAAATGAAATTCGCTCGGAGGCATCTGCATGGAATACTGTTGAACGATGCTTCCTCGATGTTCGTCTCAATACGAACACTGAGTATCTATCCGAAGTTCTTCAGGACGCCGATGCTGTCTATTGTTGCTTTGACTCAACTCTTTCTCGAGAAACCGAGCATCTTCTTTCTGAACTCTCTGAATGCTACCCTACTGTCCGAAACAAGATATCACTTGTTCGAATTCTTCGGAATACACAGCAGGTCGCTGAACCTTTGAATAATCTGCATTCAATCTGCAGGGGTGACTTCAAAATTCATTGGGATGGTTTTGGGCAATCACGACACACTACGCGTGAAAGCGGTATTGAGAGAATCGTTCGGCATCTTCGTGGCTCCTGCATCGGCTTTGCACTTGGTGGCGGCGCGGCGAGAGGCATGGCTCATCTAGGTGTTCTTAGTGTCCTCGATGAAGAGGGCATACCAATTGATTTTCTTTCTGGCACGAGTGCCGGCGCGCTTACCGGTGTCCCCTATGCCGCTGGGTACGATAGCGCATGGTTGATTGAAACATTTGCCCGTGATTTAAAACCAAATAAAAAGTATGGATTTCTCCCCTACGGTGACGCCTGGTATATGATCGGAAAATTTCGTCGCGGTGGCTGGGATGAAATGCTTCGCTCACATCTTTCCAACTGGACTCTTGAGCAGCTGATTATCCCGTTTACTTCAGTCACTGCTGATCTTGTGACTGCAGAGCAGGTGCATCGTTCGCGCGGGGACGCAGCAAATGCAATTCTCGAAAGTATTAATCTACCTGGTGTTTCACAACCCATCTGTCGGGATGGTAAGGCACTTGTCGATGGCGGAATACTCAACAATGTCCCAGCTGATGTACTGGTAAATCAGGGAGCTACTTTCATTGTTGCTGTCGATGTCGCTGCAAAGATCGGACATTCCTTTGTGGGAAATACCCCGGCAACCCCTACTGAAGAAATGAACATACCGAGCATGTTTCAGACTCTAGGGAGAGTACGAGCTGCTCAAGATAGAAATATTCGAAAGATGGGTGCTGAAGACGCAGACCTCACCATCGAACCCGATGTCTCATCCTTTCAGCTCACTGATTTCCAGAATGCATCTGCTATCGCACACCAAGGGGTTGTTGCAACCCGCAAGGTTTTGCCTCAGCTAAGATCTTTTCTGAAACAGCTTGATCCCGAGCTTTTCCCATATTCTTAGATCTTTCGTTGTATTGCTTTCACAACGTTGCGACTCAATCTACCCGCGGTAGCAGTCCACCCCCTAATGCTTTTCACGTATACCACTCGTTCAGTGGCCCCAGCGGGTCAGGACCACTATCGTGTATAGTCATTAATCCAAACATATCCAGCAGTAGTTAATGTAAGGAATTAAGCTATTTCCTTAGCCGTTTTTCTCGTTCTGATTTTTTTCTGAATTCTGGCTCTTCTGACTTTGGCAGCCATTGACGCAATCGATTTTTAGTTGACTCGTGACGAGGATCATTAGCAAGATTCTGGAATTCGTCTGGGTCACTTCGATGGTCATACAGCTCTTCTGCACCATCCTCATACGTAATAAGTCGCCAAAACTGACTCCTAATAGCATGATTTCCAAAATATGAAGATGTGATTGCCGGCCTCTCTCTTTCCGTTTTTGAATCTTCGAGCTGGGAAACCAAAGAAACTCCTTCGAGTTTTTTATTTTCTGGAAGACCGCATAAATCGATGAGCGTCGGATAAATGTCGATCAAGCTTACTGACTGTTCACATGGTGTACCTGGTGAGATACCCGGTCCAGAAATAAGAAGTGGCACCCGTGTTGACTCCTCCCAAAGCGTACGTTTTGCCCAATGCTTTTTTTCACCGAGGTGAAAACCATGATCACTCCATAGAACAACATACGTGTTCTTGGCGTGTGTACTTACTCTAAGTGCATCGATTACGAGACCAACGCACGAATCAACGAAACTAATAGAAGCAAGATAGGCCTGAGTTAATTCTCGCTGCTTTCCGTACTTCAGCACTTCAGCATGCGTTGGTGCAACTGCATAACTATTAATATTCAGAAAGTTTTTTGGTACATCATCAAGATCCCAACTGGGGATATGCGGGAGCCAAATCGCCTCGATGTCATATTCCTGAAACCAAGATGGTGGAGCAAAGAGAGGTACATGTGGCCGAAAAAAACCCACTGAGAGGAAGAATGGGTTTTTGAAATCACTATCGAGAAAGTTTGCTGCATTCTGTGCCAATTTGAAATCAGCCATTTGTGTGTCTTCATCAGGGTACCGGCCCCAATCCCATGCACCACTCCAACGAGCAGGCCTATTCATTACATCTTTGGGACGTCGACCCTTTTCTCGTCCCAGTGATTGATCAATCGCCTCGGCAAGCCTCCCGGTGAATCCGTGATGAAGCACTTTGCCGCCAGCTAACGTGTAGTACCCGTGATCTTTGAAATACCGCTGCATTGTTGGGACGTCATTCAGCGCCGGCAGTTCGTCGTACCTCGGGCCGAGCTCGTAACTACCATGCGTTGTCGCAGCAACACCCGACATAACACTGACGCGTGATGAGGAGCAGACGGGTACCGCGCAATGTGAGTTACTGAAGTTCCTTCCTTGCCCTGCGAGTGCATCCATGTTTGGAGTCGACACATCTGGATGTCCTCCGAGGAAACCAGTCCAGTCATTCAAATCATCTATGCAGATCATCACCACATTCGGCTGCTCAGCACCGTAGCACGTGCTACAACTCCAAAGCACTCCGAAAACAATACAGACAAGCGATACAGTGCATCGGCACATCGTACGTCTCCACATTGAGAAAATGATATTCATGTTTGGTGAAACACTTACAATCCCACTTGCAAGCAAAGGTTCAGTGACTTTGCAATATTTGGCTGTTCTACAAACGTATCACTACTTTCAATCGAATAGCTCTTTAGGGCCTTGGCCAACGTACGCGTCACCTCTTCACTCCCGGGGCGTCCGAAAAAATTATGTAATTCATCAGGATCCTGTTTGCTATCGAAGAGCCAGGGCCGATCATTTACCGAGAGAACTAACTTGTAGCGTGAATCGACTACACAGATCCAACTAGCCTTTGTTCCTGCATTTCGAAGAAAGGTATGCTTTGCCATCTCCCCAGAAACTCCACGGTGGAAATCCTCCGACAAATCCCTTCCTTGAAAATCGCCCGCAGAGGAATTGTTACCAGCCAAGCGAAGAAGTGTCGGTGTAATGTCAACGGTGCCAACCGGCTTTTCATAGACAAAGCCAGCAGCCAACTTATCTGGAAATCTTATAAGCATAGGCACTCGTGCAGACCCTTCGTACGGATTTCCCTTATTGAGCCGATCGTGCTCATAACAAAGATCACCATGATCGGAGGTCATCATAATGATTGTTGAATCAAGCTTGCCATTTGCCTCCAAAGCTTGAAACAAACGCCCAATGTTGTCATCAAGACATTTCACCATGCCAAAATATTGCCTCATCTGACCAACTCGAAACGTTGTGTGACCTTTTTCATTACCCAGCCACTTCGGCCCAATCACATCCTTAAGGCCATACGTTCGAGGTGGTAGAAAACGCAGGTGATCAAACATCGTGTTATATGGGGCGCGCACAGTATTCGGACCATGAGGGTCGGGATAACTTACCACTGCAAGAAACGGCTTATTTTCTTTTGTAGTGATTAAATCAATGCAGCGATCTGTAAGAAAGTCTGTTGAAAATGTTTTTTCATCAGCGTGATCTAGGCTGTAGGAAGGCACACCTTTTTTATCGTGCGCAGCCACCTCTGCACCCGTCTTGGTCAGTTCAAACTTTTTCCAATGACCGCGGTTAAACATGTATTGTTTGTCAACAAAGCCACCATCAATTTCTGGAGACCATTCAGGCTTGCCCTCGCCTCCCAGATGCCATTTCCCAATAAATCCTGTTTGATATCCAGATTTATTGAGTATTGACGCGAGCGTTGGAACATCTGTCCGAAGTTTGTAATTATTTGTCGGCACACCGGTATTTTGTGGATAGAGTCCCGTAATCATTGCTGCTCGACACGGTGAACAGACTGGCGCAGTTGCATATGCTCGAGTACAAATCACTCCTTCCCTTGCAAGCCTGTCGATGTGTGGCGTTTGAACAACGACTCCTGGCCCCCACATCTCCGCCTGTTCTTTTGGCAAGTGATCTCGGTAACAGCCAAGTGTTCGAAAATTATGCTCATCAGTAACAATCAGCAGAATATTTGGAGATTCTGCGGCTCTTACCATTTGGAATCCAGCCAAGGATAGAATGATCATCAGAAATTTCATGGCACCCATTTTTTCTAGCCTTCTTTGATAAAAAGTTTTATTGATCTATTGTGCTTTTTTTGAGACCCCGTAGCGAACAGCCAATCTTCTCTCATTCAAGCCGCCATCACAATCTTTTTGATTGAAAGGGCGTTGATGGAATTTTCCCAGACGCACGTTTACACAATGCCGCACGGAGACGCTCTATTACGTCAGACGCTTCTGAATCTGGATCAGTCGCTAAATTATGGAATTCCATTGGATCAGCCTGATGATCATAAAGCTCAACTCCGGCCTCTCCCTCAGCCCACTCTGTGTATC
>WLWE01003082.1_pt1 | contig 10000 bp, 8 predicted proteins | sample 6718301 | NCBI WGS metagenome assembly WLWE01 (sample SAMN12718691, study PRJNA515312) | sponge metagenome | isolation source: marine sponge | host: Mycale hentscheli | place: New Zealand: South Island, Marlborough, Capsize Point | collected 2003-05-01 | reverse complement strand
TTATAGGTGGTACAGATCCAACCATGTCAACAGCTAATGGTGCTGTAGATAGATTAGATTACATAATAGTTTCTGCTTCAAGTGATGGAGTAGGTGGAGATATTCAAATGATAATTTCACAGGCATATGCATAATGGGTGTATTTCAAAATAATTTAATGGGAGCTGCAGCAGCAGCAGCAAGTGCAGGTGGTGCTGATTTTTATGATCATCAAATAGCTAATAGTGTTAGATTATACAGAGGAGGAGCTAATTCAGGTAGTAAACTAACAAGAACTCCAGGTTCTACTGGAACAAGTAGAAGAATTTATACTTTATCTACTTGGATTAAAAGAGGTGGTTCTGGAGAATTAGGTCAGTTAATGACTGCTCAAGAATCATCTAGCACTAATTATGTTGACGAATTAGTATTAAGACCTTCTGGAGAAAACGAAGCATTAGCTTTTTATGGTAAAGGTGGTAATGCAGGTGGAGCTTCATTAAAAACTAATGCTAGTCTTAGAGATCATTCAGCTTGGTATCATATAATGGTAGCAGTAGATACTACGCAAGGAACTGATACTAATAGAGTTAAAATATATTTAAATGGAGAATTACAAACTTTAGCAAGTACAACTTATCCTGCACAAAATTATGATGGTGGTTGGGGTAATAATAGAGAAATGGCTATAGGTTGGGGAACTGGTGCTAATAATGGCTATCCTTATGATGGACTTATGGCAGAAACAATTTATATAGATGGAACTGCTCAAGCTGTAACTGATTTGGGTGAAAGTAAAAATGGTGTGTGGATTCCCAAAGACCCAAGTGGATTAACATTTGGAGATAATGGTTTTTGGCTTAAATATGAATCAAGTAGTGATTTAGGAAATGATAGCTCTGGAAATAATAATGATTTTTCTGTAACTAACATATCAGCACACGATCAAATGCTAGACTCTCCTACCTTCAACTCTAGTTCTAATGGTGGTAATTTTTGTACTTATAATCCTTTAAATGCAGGTAGTTATGCAACTTTATCAGAAGGTAATTTAAAAGCTTTAGGCAATACTTCTAGTGATATAGCTATGCCTTCAGGTACTTTTGCTATGACAAGTGGTAAATGGTATTTTGAAAGATTAATAGCAAATGAAAGTTCTGGTTATCCTTATTTAGGATTAGCTGCTATTGGAAATGTGGCATATAATACAAATACAGGAGGAGATATTTGGGCTATGCGTTTTGCTCCTGCTGCTGGAACAGTTGCTGCAAATGGTACTGCTGCTAATGTAGCTGGTTTTGGAACAATAACTGCTACAAGTACAGGTCTTGCTACTGCTACAACAGGAGATATTATAGGTTTTCATTTAGATTTAGATAATCGTAAATGCTGGATTACTAAAAATGGAGCATTTGTTAATTCTGGTGATCCTTCAGCAGGTACTAATCCTCAATGGTCATGGACTGCAACTCCTAATAATCCTATATCATTTATAGATCAAATATATAATGGAACTGGTAGTATATTAAACGCAGGACAAGATGGAACTTTTGCTGGAGAAAAAACAGCACAAGGTAATAGTGATGATACAGGCTATGGTAATTTTTATTATGCTCCAGATACAGGATTCTTAGCTATGTGTTCAGGTAATCTACCACTAGCAGATGAAATAAATCCTTCTGAAACTGATGATGATTATCCACAAAAAGTAGTTACAGCATTAGCATATACTGGAGATGGTAATACAACTCGTAGTTTTGATATAGGTTTTAAACCTAATCTATCTTGGGTAAAACAAAGAAGTCATACATATCAACATATTTTATATGATACTAATAGAACTTATGCAACTTTGAAAGCACTAAGTCCTGATGGAAATTGGGCTGAAGGAGGAGGAGGAGATAATTCAGGTAATGGTTATTTGTCTTCTAGTGATTCAAGTGGTTTTTCAGTTAATAGAGGAACTAATACAAGTGCAGGAACAAGTTTAACTAACACTAGTTCTACTACTTATGCTTCATGGCATTGGAAAGAAGGTGCAGATTATGGATTGGATATTGTAACTTATACTGGAACTTTAACTGGTTCAGGAGTAGTTAATATATCTCATTCATTAGGTGCTATTCCAGAATGTATTTGGCATATGTCAAGAGGTCAAACTGGTGGTGGTTGTATAAGACATCAAGGTTTAACAAGTGCAAATTATATAATAAGTAATAATAATACTATGAGTGGTAGTAGTGGAGATGGTTGGGGTAAAAGTGCACAAGGAGATAAATCAGGTAATGGTAATATGACAGCACTTGGAACATCTTCTACCTTTACAACAAATTACACAGGTCTATTAAATGAAAATGGTAATACTTATGTAGCTTATGTATGGAGAGGAATTGAAGGACTTTCTAAATTTGGAAGTTATGAAGGTAATGGAAGTGGAACTGATGGTCCATTTATTCACACAGGATTTAAACCTGCACTAGTTATTATAAAAAATGCTGATTCAAACGCATCATTTTTCTTACAAGACAATGCAAGAGATCTATATAATCCTACATACCATGTGTTAAAACCTAATGTAGGTAATGCAGAAGATGCTTATACAGATGGTACAGATTATAACGACTTTCTTTCTAATGGCTTTAAAGTAGCTAGAGGAGGAGATGCAGCAAACTTTAATACAAATGATAAAACTTATATTTATATGGCTTGGGCACATAATCCATTTAAATACGCAACAGCAAGATAGGAATAAAATATGTGGGCACGAATAGAAGATAATAAAATAGTAGAATACTATGATAGAAAAAAATCTATAGTATTAAATAATGTACGTTATTCTTCTCAAATATTTACTATATGGACAGATGCACAACGTAAAGATTTAGGTATTGTACCTGTAGTTATTTCAGGATCACATCTTAATACTAATTATTATATAGAAAATGACCATTCAGATGCTATAGCAGGAGATGGTAATAGTGTTATAAGAACTATTGGAGTTAAAGCTGCTGATAGAGCTTTAGCTGATGTTAATGAAGTATGGACACAAGATGCAATAGATAAGGGTGATGCACCAGATGGCACAAGTGCTAATGATCCTAAATTAGATGCAGAGGGTAATCAAATAATTACAAGAGGTTTAAAATATAATGCTATACAAAAAGTTAAATCACAACAAGCAGGATTTTTATCACAAACAGATTGGTATATAATACGTAAAGCAGATGCAGGTACAGCAATACCATCTAATATACAAACATGGAGAAATGCAATACGTTCTGATGCAACTGCTATAGAAACAGCAATAACTAATGCAGCAGATATGAATGCATTTATAGCATTACATAATGATACTTATAAAACTGTAGATGGTCAACAAGTAGTAGATGTAATAGCTAGAGTTAATCGTTGGACAAAATTAGGAACATAATATGAAATATATTATTATAGGAATAGTAGCAGGATTATTAAGTTTTATAGTAAATGTAAAAGCTCAAGAAGGAATTAAAACAGAAACAAGAACATATATGAAAACATTATTATGTGCTTCACATACTGATCTTGTAAATAATTTAAATACTGAACATAAAGAAGCACGTAAATGGTGGGCAGTAAATAGTGATAATGAACTTATAGAATTATTCGTTAATGATAATAATGGAGCATGGACAATCGTAATAACAAATGGAGAAAGATTTTCATGTGCTTTAATAGGAGCAGATCATAGTGGATCTAACTATGACATTAATAGCACAGTAGAAACAATACAATAGGAGCAAATAATGGCAGCATCATATACAACTAGAATAAGACTTACTCAACAAGGAGATGGAGATAATCCTAACTCTTGGGGTGCAGTTTTAAATAATGGAGTCATTAGTCTTGTTGATGATGCTATTGCAGGTTATACAACTGTAGCGTTAGGTGCTAATGCTACTGTAACATTATCTGCAGTAGATGGAGGTTCTGATGTACCACGTAACGCTTTTATTGAAGCTAATGGAACTGTAGGTGGTGCTCATACTACTATAACAATGGTTATTCCTAATGTTACAAAAGGATATGTAATTAATAACCAAGCAACATATACAACAACAACTAATGTAATTAAAATAAAAACAGCACCTGGTGATGGTTATACAATTCCACAAGGAGCTATAACACAAGTAGTAGTAGATACAGATGGAAGTGTATACTCTACTAATGCAGCAGGTTTAGGATTAGGTACAGCAGCTTCTGCAGATATAGGAGTATGTGCTACTAATGTTGCTGATGTATCTTTAGCAGATTTAAGATATGTAAGAACTTCAGCTACTTCTTCAATAGTAGCTGCTGACTTGCATATAAAACAAGGAAGTTTAATTGTAGGTACATCTTCTCGTGCTTATAATCCTATATTAACATTAACAGATGCAGCAAGTATAGCAGTTGATTTTGCTAAAGGTAATAACTTCTTAGTTACTATAGGTGGTAATAGAACATTAGAACTACCTACAAATTGTACTGCAGGTCAATCAGGACAAGTACATATTATACAAGATGGTACAGGTTCAAGAACTTTAGCTTATAATACAGCTTGGCAGTTTGTATCTGCAGCAGTACCAACATTAAGTACAGGAGCTAGTGATGTAGATATACTATGTTATGTAGCTCGTAGTGCATCAACAATAGACGCAGTATTATTAAAAAACTTTGATAGGTAGGTAATGTCTTCTACAAGTTCTAAACTCGTAAAGATGGACTTTCAACCTGGTATTAGAAGAGAGTCCACACAATACGCAGAAACTAATTCTTGGTATGATACTAATAATGTACGTTTTCGTGCAGGTAAACCAGAGAATATAGGTGGATATGAAACTAAAGTATCTGCATCTTTTAATGGTTCAGGTCGTGATCTTATAACATGGACTGATAATGATCAGTTTAAAAGAGCTATGTTTGGTACAGCTCAAATGTTATATGAACATAGTGGTGATGAAATATTTGATGTAACACCTGTATCATCTAGTGCATCTTTAACAAATGCATTTAGTGTAGCAGTAAGTACTAATGTTGTTACAGTATCAGCTACAGCACATGGTAGACAAACAGGTGACTTTGTATTCTTTACAAGTACTGCTACTATAGGTGGTAATATATTATTAGGTACAAGTACTTATCAAGTTAATGTTAATAATGCAAATACTTTTAATGTTAGTGTAGCAACTACAGCAAGTGCTGCTCAATCATCTTCTGGTAATGGACATATACATTATCTTTTAAATACTGGTGTATCTAATGCTGCAACAGGTTTAGGTTATGGTTCTGCATCTTATCAAGCTACTGTATGTGCTTCTGATACAAGAGCATGGAATCAACCTACATCTGTAGGAGCTAGTGATTTCTCAAGTGAGATAACACAATGGAGTTTAGATAACTGGGGTGAAGATATAGTAGCTAATAGAAGAAAAGGATCTATTTACTATTGGGATACTGATGCATCTACTACACCATTAAGAGCTGTTAAAGTTTCAGGTGCTACTAATTCTACACCTACTACTGTTGATAGTATTATAGTATCTCCTAATGATAGACATTTAGTTGCATTAGGTGGTAATGAATTTGGTACAACAGCTAGTCCTACAGGAACTTATAATCCTTTAATTGTTAGATGGTCTAATCAAGAAGACTATACAAACTGGGTTCCATCTATAAGTTCTACTTCTGGTGAAGTTATATTAGCTGATGGTACAAAAATAGTAGGAGCAAAGAGATCTCGTAATGCTATTAATATATGGACTGATAATGCTTTATGGTCTATGACTTTTGTAGGTCCACCATTTGTATTTCAGTTTTCACAATTAGGAACTAACTGTGGTTTGATAGCTCAACATGCAGGAGTTGATTATGATGGTAGAGCAGTATGGATGGGATATGATAACTTCTATGTATTTGATGGTCAAGTAAGAAGTTTAGATTGTACAGTAAGAAGATTTATATTTGATAGATTAAATATGGATCAAAAAGATAAAATATTCTGTGGAATAAATTCAGAGTTTAAAGAAGTAATTTGGTTATATCCTTCTACAGATTCTACTGAATGTGATAGTTATGTAGTATGGTCTCCTGATGAAAACTATTGGTCTTATGGAGATAGTATATTTACAACCTTTGCAGATAAAACAGTATTTGGAAATACAATAACAACAGGTTTACAAGGAACAAATCCTGCATCTAATAAATTATTTAATAATGAAGTGCAAGGTTTATATACAGCAGATGGAGTAGCAATGTCTTCCTTTATTGAGTCAGCAGATTTTGATATAGATTCTGGTAATGAAGTAATGTTTTTAAATAGAGTTATTCCTGATTTTGATTTAAGTGATGGTAGTTTAACATTCTCAATTAAAACAAAAGACTTTCCTGAAAGTAGTACATCAAGAGAGAAACCAAACCCACCACATACAGTAACAAATTCTACAGCTAAAATAGATATGAGAGCAAGAGGAAGGCAAGGGAGAGTCAGAGTATCTTGCAATGCAGCAGGTACTAGCTGGAAATGGGGTTCTATTAGATTAGCCATACAACCAGATGGTAGAAGATAATGGCACGTTATCCAGCAGTACCTAAAGTATATGATTATTTAAAAGATAATCCTCAAGCTGATAGAGTACATAGAGAAATATCACAATGGGGTGCAGCATTAGTAAATCAATTAGATACTAGAGATTTACAAGTAGATGCTAAACCTTCTACTAAAATATATTCAGTAGTTACTATAACTGAAATAGGTAGTCCACGTAAAGGTGATATAGCATATGCAGCATCTGCAGGTAAGTTTAAAGGATATGTTAGTACAACAGCAACACAAGCATGGGAAAATTTAAATTGAAGAGTGATGAATTTTTTAAGTTTCTTAATGAAAGTACATATGTAGGTAATATAAATACAGGAGAAGTAATACCACCAAACATGTATAATTCACAAGAAATTGTAAAACCTATAGCAGACTCTTCAAAAATAGTGTATAATAGTAATAGTAATTTTATAGCTGATAATACAAAGCCACAGTCAAATTACATGAATGTCAAAGGAATAAAATAATGATGCCACCCACCAGAATAGAGCAGCTAAATAACTTTCAGGATGCAGTACAAAGTCCTGATGGATTAGATAGACTACGAGCTTTACAAGCTGTTGAACAAGCTTTACCTTCGTCACAAGGACTTATGGGTATGCCACAAGTACAAGCTCCTATGCCTATGGTTCCTAGACAATATGGTGGTGAAGTAGGAACAGGTGGTTTAGTAGAAGTATTAGATGATGGTACACAAGTATTTAATAAAACACAAGAAGGTATATTAAATAGAGCTATACATGGTGGCATGTTGCAAGGTCAAACACAAACAGAAACAGCACCTAGTGGTTCTAGTTTTAGTGGTGGTCCTACAGCAGCAGGTACATTAGCTAGTGGTACAACAGCTCCTTCAGCTTTTACTATATCAACTGGTCAAGATAAATATGGAAATACTATTGGTGATCTTACAGGTATGCAAGATTATTATGATTTAAATTTTGCAGCTAGAGATGCAGGTCAAGATACTTTTATGTATGGTGAAAAATTAATGCAAGTTGATCCTGGTTATTTAAGAGGTGGTGGTATTAATCCTTTTATAAGTAATAGATTACCTGCAGGTTTACAACAAGAAGTAATAGATAGACCAGATCTTTTTACAAAAGGAAGTTTTGGTCCTAGTGGTACTGTTAATTTAAATACAATACAAAGAATACAAGGAGATCCAGCTGATCCAGGATTTTATAAAGAAGCACCTTATCTACCAACACAAGATTTTAGTAAAGATATATCTGGACAGTATAATAGTTATTATGAAGCTAATCAAGCAGCTAAAGAAGCAGGTTCTCCAACATTTATGTATGGTGATAAATTAGCAAAAACAGATCCAGGATTATTACCTGATTATGTAGGAGGTCCAAAACCTTTTATAAGTAATGCAGTACCAGAAAAATATATAAGTGCAGGTGTAAATTTACCTCCAGGATGGGCTAATATGTCAGCTAATCAACTAGCTAAATACCAACCTGGATATAAAGATCCTAATAGAATTACTTATGGATCAGCAAAACATGGAGGTCAAGTTATAAAAAGAGAAGGTGGTGGACAAGTAGATCCTTCACAAGCAGCTCAAGGTCTAGCAAGTTTTGGTAGATATGGAGATAACATATTAGTCCATATGAATCCTGAAGAGTTAGATGGACTTGCATCACTTGGTCAAATAACATATAATCCAGTAACAGGATTACCTGAAGCATTTAGTCTTAAAGGTTTATTTAAAGGTATACGTAAACTTGCACCTATTGCATTAGCGATAGCTGCACCTTATGCCTTTGGAGCAACATCAGCTTTAGGAATAGGAGCATCAACAGCTCTTGGTTCTTTTGCAGGTAATATTATAGCAGGTGCTAAACCTAAAGATGCCTTAAAAGCTGGTTTATTCTCAGGATTAACTGCAGGTGTTGGATCATACTTAGGTGGAGCTGCTTCTGGATTAGGTGGAGCTGCAGGTCAAACAGGTGGTATTGCAGGAACAACAGGAGCTGCAGGTTATGGTGCAACAACAGGTGCTGGTTTTGGAGGAGCTTCTACTGCAACTTCTGCAGGAACAAGTGCTTTAAAAGCAGGATTAGGTACACCAGCTTCTATGGGTGCAAAAGGATTTGGACAAGCTATAGGTGCAGGAGCATCAGCACCTTCTGCAGCTTCACAATTTACTACAGGATTAGCAGGAAGAGCTATTACATCTCCTTCAGTAAGAGCTCCTTTACAACTAGCTACACCAGCACCAGCTAATATAGGTAATATAAGTCCTAATATAGGTAGTCCTGTAGATATGACAGCTAGAATTGCAGAAACTGCTGCACAAAATGTAGTGCCTACTCAACAAGCAGTTAATCAATTTGCTGCAAAGCCAGATTTATATAGTCCTGAAGCACTTTCTAAAATGAATGCTATAGATCCTCCTGGAAAATCTATTAGTATATTTAAACCAGATGGGCTGACTAAAGAAAATTTAAACTTAATGCGTGGAGAAATATATGATAAGTATGCTAATCCAAAAGGTATAGCTAAACTTGTAGGTATGGATTTAATGACACCTGATTATGATATTATGTATGCTAATGAAGCTAGAGCAAAAGAACAAGAATTAAGAGATGCAGGTTATACAGTTGAAACTGACTTTAATAAACAAACAGTTATAAGAGATTCACAAGGTGTTATACAACCAAGAAACTTAACAGCATCTATGATATTAGATAGATCATTAGGAAGAACACCACGTACTAGATTAGTAAATCGTTATGGTTATGGAGCTAAAGATTCTAAAGAAGGTGGTTTAATAAGTTTAAAACATGGTGGTGAATTTAGTGGTATGGTTCCAGGTGATGGGCATGGTATGGAAGATAATGTTTATATGCCTATTACAGAAGGTCCAAAACAAGTAGGAACATTAGCTGTATCACCTTCAGAATATGTAGTAGATAGTTATACAATGGCAGCACTTGGTAATGGTAATGCAGATGCAGGTGCTAAAGTAATGGATAGAGTTGTTAAGCATGTACGTAAGAAAGCTTATGGAGATACAGAACAACCAAATGAAATAAGTGGGTTACAAGCTTTACAACCCATGTTAGAAAGGGTATAAGAAGATGGGATTTTTATCATCATTGTTTCAAGGATCAACTCCTCAACCAGTAGCAGGTCCAGCAATATCAGCTCAAGGGATTCCAAAAGAGTTAGCTCCATATTATAAAGATATATTAGGTAAAGCTCAAGCACTTTATAATGAAAGAACTAAAGAAGGTTTTCAACCTTATCAAGGACCTACTGTTGCAGATTTTACTCCTGAACAACAACAAGCTTTTACAGGATTACAAGGACTTGTAGGTTCACAAGCTCCAGTATTTCAAGAAGGAATGGATTTAACAAGAGCTGCTGCTGCACCTATGACATCAGAACAGATGA
>WLWE01003079.1_pt1 | contig 10003 bp, 15 predicted proteins | sample 6718301 | NCBI WGS metagenome assembly WLWE01 (sample SAMN12718691, study PRJNA515312) | sponge metagenome | isolation source: marine sponge | host: Mycale hentscheli | place: New Zealand: South Island, Marlborough, Capsize Point | collected 2003-05-01 | reverse complement strand
GTTTACCTACATCAGTTTGATCAAGATAGCCTTGTTCTAAAACATATTTTTCAAGGATCTTGTGCATCGCCGTTCCGCGCTCCGCCGCACTTGTTTTAATTCTCTCGGCAGCCTCTTCACCAACCCGTTCCTTCCACCTCAACAACGATTCGCGCTTCTCGGCTGGTTGTGTAGCATCAAGAATAGTTGTCACCGACGGTAACTTCTCCTTATCAAACACATAGTGTCGTTTACCTTCTATCTTTTCGCGCTGCGTCTTTGGGTATCTATATTTATTATTTTTTTTCATTAAGATCTTCTACAGTTACTAAATAATTATATTTTTTTCCTCTATATTTTCTAGACATTCTTAAATAAGCTTTACCAGTGTATGTAGCATCATCTTCATAATTATTATATGAATCTTGAAACTCTTCATTGCTTTGATAAATGTCTTCATCGGTCACTGGTTTGTTTTTTCTGACTCTAAAACCCGTGCCACCATAGACGTGTTGTTTCTTATCTTTATTACCCATTAAATTAATAGCATCTTCTAAACCATTAAATCTTAAATCTAAAAACCTTTTGTCAATAGACTTATGTTTAGACCATGGTAGTTTCTTTTTTCTTTTTTTCATTTTTTTTCCTTTCGTTTTATTTTTTATAACCCATTTTTTTTACTTTAAATTTATTAATAAAATTTTTTTTAATAGATTCATCATACAAATCTAATATCGCTTGACACATATCTATACTAATTGCTCCTTTTTTGTTATTTGCATCCCACGCACAAAAAATTGTATTAACAGGTGTATACCCATGTTTTACATTAATTCTATCCGCCGATACATTCGTGATTGTTTTTTTTTTAAGTCCTTTAATCATTGTCATCGTAACTCTTGTGTAAGGACATACTAATCCCCATTTTTTTTTCTGGTCCAACCAATGCTGCCACCACTCTTCCCATGTAAACTCAAAAGATAAATTTTTATAACGGGCACTTTTTCTAGATGAAGAAAACATTGATCGCATATATCCATGCTCTGTATTCACATATTTATTTTGTGTTTCAATTTTTAAATGACGAGTTCTTTTTCTGTAATCTATAACTTCAGGAAGTTCACCTCGTGGAACCCACACTCCGGGCGATGTTTCGTAATAAGGTTTTTTAGTTCTATAACCCTCACGAGTTACGTATTTAACATTATATCCTAAAGGTTTGCCTTTCATAATTATTCTAAACTCATCATTTTTTTATAATCTTCAAGGTTTACAACCTTCTCTTCCATTATCTTATCATTACAATAATGTTCTATAACTTGTTGTATCTTTGGTAATTTTGTGTGTGACCAAGGCCATATCAAACAACATACATGAAAAGCATCTCTAAATGTACATCGCCATCTATATTGTTTTAAGTATGGAGTACCATCAACCCGTTTACCCTTACGCGGCTTATCAGTAAGTGTGCCTACCCCTAAAGTTTCATGTAGCCATACTAATACACTGCGGTCAGTCATTGCAATCTCCATGCTTAATCTTAAACTATTGGACCACCTATACCCAGGTTTACCTTTGTGTTTCTTTTTCTTTTCCGGTCCGCGCTTAAAGTGTATTGAACCTTCACCATCAAATAGTCCTGCAATGTAAGCTCTGTCTGTTTCCGGAATCATTTTTTGTCCTTATATAAAACTTCTGTTTTGTTATTGTAGCCATCATAGTAATAACCAATAACTTCTTTTTTTCTGTTGTATTTTTTTTTAGATTCTACTTTCTTACTTTTAAATTTTGGTGTTCGGAGTTGTTGGGCTACAGGATTACGTTTCACTGCAGCCTCGCTCGAGTTGCCATAGATTCCAACTCTTCTATTGTAGGCTCTTCCATTGGAAGCTCACCTTCTGATTTACATTTCTCACATTGTACAATCATTTCATAAATTTTTTTATATCCATTACCTTTACAGTCTGGACAAATATATTTATGATTTGCTATTTTTATCTTTTCCATTTGATTTTACACCTTTGTTATCTAAAAAAAATCTAATAAGTCTTCCGATCATTTTTGATCTGGTCCTATTAGTTTTTGTTGCAAGTACACCTAACTGTTCCCAATCATTTCTGGGGACTGATAGTGATTTGTATTTAGCAGGATCTGCCATCTTTTCTCCTTTTGTTAATAATCATTTTACAAATATTTCTTTAACTTTTCTTCCTGGTATTCTTGCGCTAACGTGTGGTGCATCATCTAATCCATCCATAGAGTCTATATAAACTTCTAATGGACCTGCATGGGTCTGCATTGTTATAAAGCAACATGATTTTGATCTGATATCAAAATGAATACCCTTGGCATAACGATCTTCAAAGTTATTTTTTCTACGTATTGCCATGTGTTCTTTATCTCTTCTTGGTTTTTTCATTATTTCTTCTTTCTGTTATTTATTCTCTTCATCTATGGGAAATTATCCTAAAAAATATAATTTGCAAGTATTATTTTTTTACTATAAAAAGAAAGTCTCTTCTCACACCTTTTGTTTGTTCGTCCCTTTCTTGGGACGGGCAGACAAGTTTTTTATTTTAAGGGTTGACAACTATAACAGAATATCCTATAAGTATTTCATACTCAATTAATCAAAATTGCAATTTGATTAACCTTTGTGGCAGAACAACGCTTAAGCGGGTGTAATGCACAGGACCGGAGGGTTAGGGCCTACTGGCTCAAGACACCGGAAGTGGTTGTGAGTACCGACCAATCTCTATAAAATTAGACTTGGACGCTTCGGGAAAGCTTGTGGGTGACCTACCAAGGTAGTCCCATCAAAGAGAGTTTAAGTAACTATTTTATCTTCATCCTTTGCAGGAATACAAGTAAATTTAGGATACAACTGATTGTTGTTTATATCTTCTTTAGTAAAATTACCCTCTGCATATATAATCTCATAAGACTCTGATAGTCCTGCTCTTATACAATCGTGATGATCTGGAAATAGTTTTGGATAATCTTTGTTGGTGTAGCATTCTCCACTCATTGCAGAGCAGATAAATACCGTTAATAAAAATTTCATTATTTTCCCTGGCCGCGATACTTCTTCCACGAACGACGCTTTGATTTATTCATTTTACATTTACTTGGAGTACGTCCAATTGATGTCTTATGAAATGTAGCTTCGTGTCCTACAAAATCTTTAAACTTTTTCGCCATCGTCGTCTAACCATTCCTTAACAAATGGTTTTGCTCCTTTAGGTGTTGTTATAACTGGTAGATAAGTTATCTTACCATTTACATGTTGTTCTAAATCTGATCCGCAACTCATACACCTAAAAAAATCTCTGTCAATACCAACTAACATAGTGAACTGATCACACGTTGGACATTTACCATTAACAACTTCTGCCTGGAACCTTAAATCTTTTTTTGTCATTACTGACAACTTAAACACTCATCGCTGTCATTGTCAAGATCAGCTAGAGCTTCTTCTTTGCAGTCCTGACTGCAAAACATATCTAATTCGTCCTTTGGTTCGAACTCTTTTTTACATTTATTACATTTTTTCATTATTCTAATATTAGTTTTTTAATTGATAAAGATCCATCAATATTTTTCTCAAGTTCTGCTTTAGATTTTATACATTGATACTGTACATTTTCTTGATATTGTCTTTCCGCTTTACGTTTACCACGTAAACACTGTGCCATACCATCTACTTGTATTCTATGTTCCTTGATCTCATTATTTACTAACATAAGAAGTGCTACTACAGTTTCTAAAATCATACTATTTTACCTTTGTTGACCCCTTGTTTTACAACATATTTTTGTGTACCATTCTTGCCAGTTTCAACTTCTTTTTTTAAATCTTTGTGTAAACGTTGTCTGGTAACAGTTCGTTTCATTTCATAAAGATAATCTAAAATTTTTCTAGTTACTCGTTCCATTTTTATATACTATCTCTCTGTTGGCATCTTTTAATTCTTCTACATCTACTAATAATTTTGATATCTGACCTTCCATAAATTCTATTTTTAATTTGTTACTCATATTCATTTCAATATTTTCTTGTAGCTTTTCTACTTGTTTATATAAATCTTCGATAAGCATGTACTGTTCAGAATCAGCGGGTAATGAACCTAATTGTCCACGTGGCCATTTTATTCTAAAATCTGTGTTCTCTGTCAGATCTTTCTCCATTAACTGAAGTCTAGTGTCTGCAATATTAAGACGTTCTACAATCTGAAAATAACCCATGGTGCCGAGTGCTACAATTACGATCAAACTAACAACCGTCTTCATAGGCATCTGCACGGCTGCTTCTTCTCCGATATGTAATGGTTTATTACTCATTTAGGCACGTATCCTGGTTGCATAAAAAGAGCCATTAGAACAAGTAATATTATTAAAGTTCCTGTAAAATAGTAATTCATTCCTGGCTACCTCTATTGTCATAGCCAAGTATTTTACATTATTTTTCGTCTATTTTGTAGAACATTTTGTTTGAATCTTCTGTAAGCCAGTCCTTATTTTCAACATTCCATTTTGTAGTTTGGACTGAATAGTCAGGTACACCGTCACCAACAGTGTAGTTAGGAGCATCCCACAAAATACGATTATTAGGCTGAGCTGCATAATTGCCGTTATCAAGAGCCAGTATATGTGCGCACTTATGTTCAGCAGGAATTTCAGAATGTTCTGTATCCAAGATATTACTTTCCGGATGGCCCCAATCAATTGTGAATAAATATTCGAATGAGTGATTTTTTTTATCTTTTCCAAAATACTTTCCACGCTTGCCCCTTAAGAAACTAAAGCAATGAACACTAGGATAGTAACTAAAACAATTCCACAGTTGAAGGTGGTCGATAGGCATATCGGGCACATCGGCTCTATCGAATTTTTCTTGAAAAAACGCTGATATAGGCAGTCGCCAAAAACACGCACCGTTTGGTAACATAATGTTAAATAAGAGTGCACGGTCTGTAATAGAGACCACACTAAAGATACAGCAGTCGACAGACTCTCCTTGATGTTTTTTAAGATCATATAAATATTCCTTTCGTATTTTACAGTAAATAGGTGGTATGTCAGCATTCAAATATGACATTATTTTATTTCACCCCAGTTATTACCTTTTTCATAATCAACTTTATTAGGAACCTCAAGTTCCACAGCAGCTTCCATTATTTCAATAATTTTTTCTGCCTTCTCATCAGATTCAACAGAGATATCTACCTCATCGTGAATTTGAATGTGTGGTATTATACCATTTTCATACAAAGCTACCATACTTTTTTTAGTCATATCTGCAGCAGATCCTTGTATTAATTTGTTTAATGCCTTGTAAGTAAATGCACGTTTTAAAGGTTCATCATATTCTTTTCTAGCTTGTTCTAGTGGTAATGGTTTAAAGACTCCAAATTGTACTGGCTGCCATAAATCAAAATGACAGGCTCGACCACCTAAAGTTCTAATCTTACCACGATCATTTGCTTTACGAGATACATTGTCCATTAGTTGTTTTACAAATGGTGCTTTAGTGTGATATTGTTTTATCAATTTTTCTGCAGAGTCTTTCATCAAACCTAGTTCTGCCATCAATTTATTTTTACCCATACCATACATCAAACCAAGGTTAATAGTTTTTGCTTGCTTACGTTCAATGCCTGCCATGTCTGCAACAACCTGGTGGAAGTCTGCATCCCCTGCATTGTATGCATCTACAATTTCATCAACACCAGATAAGTTTTGTAACTTTGCATAGTGCACTAAAATTCTAGGTTCTTGTTGTGAGTAGTCAAACGATCCCCAAACCGTTTTTTCTTCTGGAATAAAAATAGATCTAATCAACGGTCCGAGCTCCGGATGCCTCGCTGGAATCTGCTGTAAGTTTGGATTGCTCATCGAGAATCTACCTGTCACGGTCCCACCTTGATCTGATCGTATTTGATTTATGTCTGCGTGTATTCTTCCATCGACTGCGTGTTTAGTAATCGAATCTATAAAAGTTGTGTGCGCTTTGTTAATCTCTCTAGCATCCGCAATTAGTTTTGGTAATTCGTGTGGATGGTTTTGTAAAAAGTTTTTAGTAAAGCTTGGCTCATTACTTTTTTCTGTCCTGTCATATGGAAGTTTTAAATTGTCAAAAGCTTTTGCGATACTTCGAGCTGCGTGTATTTCTACATTAATTCCTGTTAAATCTTTGATTTTACTAATGATTTTAGACTCACGTTGCATAAGATTTTTTTTGATATTAGCTGCTTTGTCTAAATCAACTCTTACACCTTTGAATCTCATATCAACTAGGCATGGAAACAATCTAGTCTCTAAATTAAATACATCCCATAGCTCTTGTGTGTACAGCTCTGTCTCTAATCTTTTCCAAAGTTTGAGTGTAGACTCTGCATCACGTTCCGCGTACTGTCCAACAAAAAGCGCAGGTAATCTCCACATATCTTTTTTAGGATCAAGACCATATTCTTTTGCTGCTGCATTAAGAATACTTTCGTCTTTACCAATTCCTACATAAAATTTAGCTAACGTATTTAATGCATAAGACATTCTATTCTCATCAATCAAAGACGCTGCTATCATTGTGTCAACTATCTTACCTTTGACTATAACACCTGCTGATCTTAACCAACAAATATCATACATTGCATTGTGAAATATAAAGGTAGTGTCGGGTTGATTACAAATATCTTTAAGCCATTCTAAAACTAGATTTTTGTCCATATTACCACCAGACTCGTGGTGGATAGGAAAATACCCTGACCAGCCCTCTACGGCCACCGCAACGCCAGCAATGTGGCCTTTTCCAGTGACATTACCAGAGCCCAGCTCTTTTAAATGTGGATCATTGGTCTCTAAATCGATTGCTATTTCCTTATGTCCTCGAAGATCTTTTAGTTCTTCTGGCATAACCCATTCCGTTTCTGGTGTGAACAACGGGATCTGGGTACTTCTCATTCGTAGTCCCTTTCAAGAACCATCTCTAAATAATGTATTGCTTTTCTCACGTCCTCTTCTTTTCCTTTAGATTGATGTCTACAGATGTATTTTATAGCGTTGCCCTCCGCAAAAAGCAACTTGTTTTCGTTAATAAATTCAGCAGGTTGGATCTTCATATTTTTATAATGTTTTCCACCCACCTGTTTATCTAGTGAGTCGTATGTAGCTTTCTTAAATATTTCTTTGTTGGTCATAGTATATAAGCTCGATCAAAATCTCTTGGATCCAAAACGTGCAATTCACGCTTCGCTCTCGTCGCTCCGGTATAAAATAATCTATGTAGTTCATCCGGATCATAACTAAATGTTTCGAGTGCAGCGTTTGTTATGTCTTGCATCAATAAAACTTTGTCAGCTTCTCCTCCTTTCGCTCCGTGTATAGTTGACATTATTATACGAGGATTTCTATTTAACGTTTCACCATTCGCCCTCATATTACGAATGTAATTCTCTGTGATAGGATCTAATCCTTCAAAAGATTCAAACCAAACTGTAGATACTAATAAGCCGTGATCTTTCTGACACTCTGCTAATGTATATTTATTATCTGCGTGTAGTGTTTTGCCTTTTCTAAATCCTTCTAGTACACTTGACCCAAGGTATTCATATATATTTTTTATCTCTAGGTGATTAAGTAATGCACCATTACGCCAAGACTCCCAGTTGTTTAGTGCTAATAATAATTTTAAAGATATAGAGTTACGTCCTTTGTATTGATAATACCACCCCCGCAGCTCACATACTTCTTTAACTTGATCTAGAAAATGATTTGCAGAAGACAATACTAACCAATTACCCTCACTCATATCTACTTGTGTAATATCAGAATATCTTTTTAAGACTCCTTCTTCTTCTCTAGGTTTATAATCTTTATCAAATCTATTTTGTACTTGATTAATTATTTTTTGAGACAACTCGTGTATGGGTCCACCAGGAATCCTGTAAGATTGATCTAGTGTTTGTATATCATCTACCTCTTCTTTAAGTGCTATGAAGTGATCCACATCTGCACCTGCCCATTTAAATATAGCTTGGTCATCATCACCTGCAATATAAGTCTTGCCTGCTCTTGCCCAAATTTTTCTTACCATTTCCCACTGTAGTAATGATAAGTCTTGAGCTTCATCTATAAATAATACTTCAAACTTATTGGTAGTTTCTTTTAATAAAAAGTCTTCAATCAAATCATTAAAATCTTTCAATCCTTTTTCTTTTTTAAATCTTTTTAATTCTTCTGCTAATAAAAATAATGTGTTTCGTTCTATGTCTAGTATGTTTTTTCTAGAATCATAATAGTCTAGAAGATCCATTCGCTTTACAGCTGCCGTATTTATAATTGTAAGATACTCGTTATCACAATTAAATGTACCATCACCATCGGAAAACTTTGCAACCTTAATTGGAATACCACATTTCTCACCAAACTCTTTGTAGTCTTCACTACCCATCATCTTTTCTCGAGTCATTCCTAATTGGTTAAATGCGTAAGAATGTAAAGTTCTAAAAAAAGTTAAATCATTATCTATGTCCAGGTTAAATTTTTCTGCAGCTCTGTTGGCAGCTTCTGTTGCAGCTTTTTTAGTGAAAGAAAAATAACCTATTTGTTTTGGTCTTATACCGTCTTGTATAAACTCATCAACGAGATTTAATAGTGTTGTTGTCTTCCCTGTTCCAGGTGGTCCTAGTATTATTGTTTTCATATTTCTTTATTTTCCTTGTTAATAATCTGTTTTTCATCTTAAGGTATTCGTTTTCTTTTTGTAATTCCTCTAACTTTAAACGAAACCGTAAATGCCAATTAGCTCCAACATCCTTATCAAACATTAAAAGTTTTCTATTTGATATGGTGTTTTAGAAACAGACGCCTCGGTTTGTTTCATTGTTTTAATCTTAATTAGCCTTGGTTGTTGTTTCTTAATTCTTACGCGTTCCTCACATATAAATAGATCTTCTGCATACCCAGCTTTTTTAGTTAACCTTTTTAATAAGTTACCTGTTTTAGTTTTATCCATTTCCCAGTGATTTCGTTTACAAAAATTATAAAAGTCTTCCATTCTAAAATAAGTAAATTCTTTTTTCTCATCTGTGAAAGGCAGTTTATTAAACACATCATCCATAGTTCTTGCTGATTGTCTGTTAGTTGTCCAGTCTTGTAATAATCCTGTAAGCTCATTCTCTGGATCTAAAGACTCCAATGGTTCTACTTCTTGTAAACCTTGCATCATTGGTTTTAAAAAATGCTGCTTCCAATCTTTTGGTTTTGGTATTGGTACAATTAAATTAGCTTGATCTAAACACGCTAGTGCAAATAAGTTTGGACTATAAAGTTGTTCTGATTTTAATTCTATTCTTTTTTTATCTACACTTAAAAACCATTGTGGTGGTGTTGAAGAATATTTTGTAAGACTACCCAATACAGGCATCTCTTCCTCTCCAAACCCTACACCAAATCTTTTTGTTCTACATAAACCTGATTGACATACTGCATTGATAGGTGCATCTTTACATCTATACTTGTCATAACCTTTTCTATTTACAGATTTAATTAGTTGTTGAACCTCACTATTACTTAATGGTGGGTCCATAAATTTCATATTTGCTTTTACAATTTCATCTTCCCAACTATCTGGTGATGATTGTTTATAGTAAACTGCTACATTAAATAATGCATTGTTTCTGGAACCCTCACCAAAACCTATTGATGCTAATTTGTTTAAGCAAGGGGGTCCTCCAGGAAATGCTTCTTCTATTTTTTTCTCTTCTGTTTTGATTTCTTCGACTTGTTCTTTAGTCCGAGCGTAAACATCATAGAGCTTATAAAATTCCTCAAGTGTACAACCGGCGCCATTATCGTTGATAGCATAACGTAGTCCTTTCATTTCATTGTAGTAGGGTAAATTTAAAAAGTTACCTGTGTCCCCACGTTCAACAAGTATCTCTGTTTGTTTTGGAAATATTTCTGAACCTTCATAACCAAGTATGATGGCCATCTCTCTTAATTTTGATTGCATCAATGATGCAGGA
>WLWE01003077.1_pt1 | contig 10005 bp, 7 predicted proteins | sample 6718301 | NCBI WGS metagenome assembly WLWE01 (sample SAMN12718691, study PRJNA515312) | sponge metagenome | isolation source: marine sponge | host: Mycale hentscheli | place: New Zealand: South Island, Marlborough, Capsize Point | collected 2003-05-01 | reverse complement strand
AGATTTCACGACTGGCAACGGCGGCCTCTCCAGTACTTTTTTCAAATGCCTGCACAACAGACTCTTGCTGACTCGATGCAGTTGAAAGCTGTTTGGCAGTGGACGTTAATTCAACGCCTGATCGCTTCACCTGAGAAACAATCTCATGGAGACTGCCGGTCATTGCGCCAATGTCGTGAAGCAACTGACCAGCTTCATCGGTGCTGGAGCTTGCAGTCTTTTCGAGAACGGCGCCAGTAAGATCACCTTCAGCAACACGTTGAGCTGCTTTTGCAGACTGCTCAATACGTCGTGTCAGGCTGGCAGTTAACCAGTAAATGAGACCAAGAACCGTTGAGAAGCCAATGATGGCTACGGCCAGAGTAAAAAGGAGGGGCCCGCTGATTTTTGCAATGACATCTTTCCGTGGGAGTTGCATGACGACGGTCCATGAGCCAGTTGGGACTTCTTTCGCGAAGTAGAAGCATGTTTCTTTTGACAATGGATCGGTGGCAGATAAGAGATCAGTTGTTATAGATGGCCCCGTGCTTCCGTCATGGAAGTTTTTTAGGATGGTCGCGTATTCAGTAGCACCAATTTTTTTTGTTTTCATATCGGCGCCATCAACGGTGGAGGCAATGACCGATCCGAGCCGGCTGACTAGTATGATGTCAATGTTCCAGCCAGCTTTCTTTTTTCGAGTTTTGATGGCTTCAAGGTCTTCTGTTAATTGGTCAAGTGCACGGTCAACACCGGCAACGCCAGCAAAGGTTCCATCGATCATGATGGGGAATGTCTGCTCGACCATAAATTTACCTTCATAGTCGTATGGCTCAGTCACCATTGCCTTATTTGTCTCTGCTGGATTTTCAGCTCTTTTTTTGCAGCCGTCGTAATAGAGTTTTTCAAGACCAACAAGAGGTTCGAGGCTTATCGTTTTGTCATCGGACAATTCCCGAAAGTAGTAGGGAAGAAATCTGCCACCTTTACCAAGTGCCTCTTTCGGCAGAGAGTCAATGGTCTGTGCATCCTGGCCGTCAGCATTTGGTTCATACCCAAAGTAGGCGGCTGTAAATTGCGGGTTTGCTTCAAGAACTGATTTGGCGAGTGCCATGGAGTCGTTGCGTTCGCCAAAAAGACCATGTTCAGCTGCCATTGCCATCGTACGAGAGGCAGTGACAGCTTGAAGCGTGCCACGATCAATCTCTGTAGCTATGACAGCCGTGCGCTCGCGAAGAATTTCTTCGGCAAGTTCCAAGAGAGCATTTTCAACACTCTCTGAGTTCGTTATATGGATGACTGTGAAGATAATTGCTGCCGGCAGAATGCCGAGCAGTAACATACGATGTCGAATGCCAAGATTTGGTATTTTCATGATGTGAATCTGACTGGCCTCGAAGCAGCAGGTGAGGCGTGCATCGAGAAAACGGGAACGGCAAGATATCTATAGAATAGGCTACCTTGTAAAACTGTTCCGGTCAGGAAGAAAAAGCAGGCAGTTCATCAGTTTGCTGATCCCTACAATCGTTAGAGCCAGTTTTTGCGGTTTGGAATACCTTCTGTCAGCCAAAGTATTTGAAATCCTCTGAGGAGCGGATGGCCTCGGCACCGAAATGAAACTCATGAACACTGAACAACATCAAGGCCCAACAGCTGACTGGCGGCTCCAGGATTACACAGCCATTCTCTTTGATTGTGACGGCACTCTTGCTGATACGATGCCTGCTCACTATCGAGCGTGGCTCCATGTGACGCGGCATCACGGCATTGTTTTCGATGAAGACCGTTTCTACGCACTTGGTGGTCGGCCAACGCGAGACATTCTTGCAACACTTGCGACCGAAGCATCGATTGAAATTGATCTTGATGAGGCGTCAGAGATGAAGGAGGCTGCGTTTCTTGAGCAGGTGAAGCATGTCAAGGCAATTGACCCGGTGATTGCAGCAGTTCGTCGTGCCCACGGGTATGTGCCCGTGGCAGTTGTTACGGGTGGGTACCATGATGTATGCGAGAAAATTCTTCTCCAGATCGGTATCCGTGAGTTTTTTGATTGTATCGTCGCCAGTGAAGACACGAGTCGTCATAAGCCAGACCCGGAGCCGTTTCTTGAAGCAGCTCGCCGCCTTGGTGTTGCACCAGAAGGGTGCCTTGTGTGGGAAGATAGTGATCTTGGTATCGAAGCAGCTCGGCGAGCAGGAATGAGTTGGATTGATGTACGATCGTTTCATCAACCACAACGACTCACGGGACAAAACCCTCAGGCTGATACTGGAGCTGTACAGTGACACCAAATCATGATGAAAAAAAATCATTGCCATTGGGTGAGTCAGTAACTGCACAGGATGTACTCGATGCAGCAGAGCGAATTGCTGATGGTATCTACCGCTCTCCGTGCCCACCGAGTATCCCGCTTTCTGAACTCACAGGCTGTGACGTTTTCTGCAAACTCGATCTGCTTCAGCGAACGGGGTCATTTAAGGAGCGTGGCGCACGAAATGCACTCTTGCTTCTTGATGAATCACAAAAAAAGCGTGGTGTCGTAGCAGCTTCAGCTGGAAACCATGCCCTTGGGCTGGCCTATCATGGGAAGTTGCTAAAGATTCCAGTGACTGTCGTGATGCCGCGTTTTGCACCTTTGGTAAAAGTTGCAACCTGTAGGCGGCTGGGTGCGGACGTGCTGCTCTACGGAGAAACTTTTGAGGAGGCCAGGCAACGGGCAACCGACATCGCGTCTGGTGATGGTCTTCGCTTGATCCATGGGTTTGACGATGCAGAGATCATTGCAGGGCAGGGGACAGCGGCGGTTGAAATCCTCGACGATGTTCCCGACGCAGATGCTATCGTTGTTCCAACAGGTGGTGCAGGCCTTCTGGCTGGTGTTGCTATTGCGGCAAAGGCCCGACGGCCAGATATTAAAATCATTGCCGTTGAGGCTGCTGCAGCTGCGAGTTTCACCGCGTCACTCGCAGCAGGAAAACCTGTGGATGCGCCTGTTCGACCAACACTCGCTGACGGCCTTGCGGTTGGCAGAGTAGGAGACCGAGCCTTCGCGTTAGCAGCTCCACGTGTGGATCGTGTGTTGACAGTCGATGAACAAGAACTTTCTCTGGCAGTATTACGCTTGCTTGAGCTTGAAAAAACATCATGTGAGGGAGCAGGTGCGGCGGCATTGGCGGCACTCATGGGAGAAGCAGGGCAGGAGTTGAGAGGTCGTAAGGTGGTCCTGCTGTTATGTGGTGGGAATATTGACCCCACAGTTCTCCACCGAGTGATTGATCATGGACTTGCAGTTGATGGCAGATTGTGGCGATTTACTGCGACTGTCAGTGATCGGCCCGGTGGTATGGCGAAACTGACTCAGGTCATTGCTGATGCTGGAGCGAGTGTTCTGGAAATCAATCATGATCGAGCATTTTCCGGGCCGGAAGTCTTTTCCACAACAGTCGAAGTCACTGTGGAGACAGCCGACCAAGACCATATACAAGCTCTACATACGCGGCTTCGTGAAGCTGATTTCGGAGTGATTTCTGCCACGGGCTCTCGTTGATGCTTGGCTTTACCGATCGTGTCAACTTTGACGGCATTGTCTATCGGTTTCAATAAAAGCTCTCCAATGCGCCGATTTCTACTATTTGGTGTGGCGAGGCCGGTCGCTATCACGCTCTATGGAGGCGGGTATGAGCTATGCAGCAAGCCTGGTGAAAAATGGCATGACAGTTTATGTCAAGCGAAGTTCGAACGGTGAACGAGGGTTGCCTGTGCAGGAACACAAACGATTGCGTGCTGAACTGTTGCGAAAAATTGTTGTGCGGGAACGAGAACGACAGCTTTTGCGAAAAATGGCGCAGTGATTGTGTGCCTTATGTTGGCTGGAGAAAACGATGCAACAATCCGGCCGGATAGCTGAGCGAGTGGGTCGTTCTATAGGCTTCTTCCTCATTGTGCTTTTTGCAGTCGTAATAAATGTTTATCGCAGTGGTTGTGTTGCATATGGGCAACAACCTTTCAGCGCAGGCAGCTGGGGTGGAGGCCGCCATGCGCAACCATTTGATCCAGAACTTTTTGCCGATTACTTACTGAGTGATCAAACGCCACATCCGGCTGTAGCAAGAATCATTGCTCCGGAATCGTCAGGTGTTTCTTTGGGGTCTGGTGTGCTTGTAGACATCAATGAGTCTCAAGGGTTAGTGCTCACCAACTGGCATGTGATTCGAGACAGTCGGTCAGCAGTGCTCGTCCAGTTTGCTGATGGCTTTCAGTCTGCTGGAACGGTGATTCGATTTGATGAAGCATGGGATCTGGCAGCTATATCAATTTGGAAGCCGAAAGCAACACCAGTGCCATTAGCACAACGAAATCCACTTCCGGGAGAGCCGCTTTGCATTGCTGGGTATGGGCGGGGAGCCTACCGTGAACAGCGGGGCCGTTGTACAGAATATCTTTCACCCGGATCAGGGTATCCAAAGGAGCTCGTTGAACTGCAGGCACCGGCGCGACAGGGCGATTCGGGCGGTCCGATTCTGAATACTGATGGCAGGCTGGCGGGTGTTCTTTTCGGTGAGGGTGATGGTCGAACCGTGGGTAGTTGTGCCAGTCGTCTTCGAGTTTTTCTGACCACCGTTGGGTCTGATGGATTTGAGCCAACACCGTATTCGGTCGCAGCAAATACAACTCACCAGATTCAAAAAAAGCCATCGTATCCAAATGAACAGGCGAGGCCAGCTGTTCAACCTTCTCAGCAAAGTCCTCGTATGTATCCTACGGCTGTTTCATCACCGCCGCAGCCAATGCCCCAAATGGTTGCGATGCCTTATCAACGAATACGCCAGCAACCAGCCGCTCCCTGGTCTCCGTTAGGGGATTTACACATATCTGATGCAGTGTGGTCTCATTTTAATGTGTTGACCAACACGAAAGCGTTGCTAACTGCAGTTGGCGGCCTGTCACTTGTGCTGTATGGCTTGCGACTTATTTGGCGCAGTCGCCAGCAGGCATCGTAGCGTTGCAAAGGTCAGGCAGGCTTGAGCGAGGCCTCCTGCCCAGCTCAAGCCGCTTTTCCCGCCTAAATCTGATTAGGACTTTGGTTTCTTAGTAACGGCGGCCTTGGTAATTGTGATCTCTTGCTGAGGTCGATCACCAGCGCCAGTTGGAACACCACCGATTGCTTTAACAACTTGAAGGCTGGCATCATCTGCTGTCCGACCGAATGCAGTGTACTGGCCGTCAAGATGAGGAACTTTTTCCAAGCAGAGAAAAAACTGACTACCAGCTGAGTTAGGATCACTCGTCCTCGCCATTGAGAGAACGCCAGGTTCATGGGGTGTGTCGTTGAATTCTGCATCAATTTCATAGCCTGGCCCGCCTCGACCACTTCCTTCGGGGCAGCCTCCTTGAATCATGAAACCGGGGATGATGCGATGGAAGCACCCAGCGTCATAAAAGCCATTTTCAGCGAGGGCAACCAGGTTGCGGACGTGGCCAGGAGCATTTGCAGCATCAAGCATCAGTCGAATCGGGCCGGCTGATGTTTCAAGTGTGACTTCATAGTCGAAGCCATCAAGATCAACCGCTTCGGCGGCTTTTTGCAATTCACTGGCAGAGGGCTTTGCCATTCGTTCTCCTTCTCGAGATACTAAAGGTAGGGTTATACATGCTACTATTATGCCAGCGTTTCCGCAGAACAGTCAGTAGAACAAAGTATATGCAGAACCAATCTGATACTACAGCGATAGGTAGTGATCTTTCAGGTCGCACCCTCGGAGGATATCGGCTCCTTCACAAACTTGGAAGTGGTGGCATGGCAGACGTGTACCTTGCGGAACAATTTTCACTCAATCGTCGCGTTGCAGTGAAAGTGCTCCGTCCTGCAACACTGATGCATCCTGAGGCAGTTGATCGTTTTTCCCAAGAGGCGCGAGCAGCTGCAGCGCTTGTCCATGGAAATATCGTGCAGATCCATGAAGTCGGCTGTATCGAAGGCGTCCATTTTCTAGCTGAAGAGTTTGTTGCAGGTCCGTCGCTTCGTGCATGGCTTAAAGAGCAGGGGGTTTTGGGTCCTGATGCCGTGCTGAGTGTTTTGATACAGGTGGCGGCGGCGTTGGACTGCGCGGAAAGCGGTGGTGTTGTTCACAGAGACATCAAGCCAGAGAACTTGTTATTAACGCCACGGGGTGAGGTCAAAGTAGCTGACTTTGGATTAGCGAGAGTCCTCCATGATAATTTGGAGCTGACACAGACAGGTATGGCGCTTGGTACACCTCTATATATGAGCCCCGAGCAATCGCATGGTGGGAAAGTTGACGTTCGTAGTGATCTCTATTCTCTTGGTGCGACGGCCTACCATCTTGTGGCTGGTCAGCCTCCTTTTCGCGGAACAACTGGCGTCGCTGTTGCGCTCGCTCATGCGAAGGAACCATTGGAGCCATTAGCACACGTTCGCCCAGATTTTCCTGAGTCAGTTGCTGGTGTGATTGAACGATTGCTTGAGAAAGACCAAGGCAAGCGTTTTCAGAGTTCGAGCGAACTTCTTGATGCGGTGGAACCCTTTATTGCGCAGAGAGCACCTCCGTCTCGTACGGCTGCGTTGCCTCTTCGCTGGAACCCTGAGGCAGCTTTCGGAAAAAAGTTTTCAAAAGACTATCTTGCGAAGTCAACTTTTACTGCATCACAGGGTCATTCAGGGACGAGCCAACATGCAAGTACAGTTGCGTCAGCAACGGCGATGTTAAAGGCATCCCTTGACCGAGAGGAGATCGACAGAATTGTTTCACGTCGAGTGTGGGCAGTAACAGGTGCGCTTGCAGCATTTGGTTTTGGAGTTGGGTTTTTTATTGGAAGGCGACGTCTGGCTCCGCCAGGCCGGCGGCCTCCCGCTCGTCCTCGACCAGATGGAGAGTGATATTTCAGGAGCTTTTGGGCTGAAGGCTTGAAAAGGCTAGTGTTGGCCGCTAGTGTCAGAATGTTCCGCCACGCCCCCATCGTCTAGTGGCCTAGGACATCGGGTTCTCAGTCCGAAAACAGGGGTTCGACTCCCCTTGGGGGTACTTCGTTTTGCCTTCAGCACGAATGAAACGCTCTTTTCAAACACAGGCAATGAACAAGCAATGCAGTCAAGAAAATTACACATAGCTGTCTGTTCAGTTTTATTGATCTCTCAAAGTATGTTGTCATTTGCGAATGACAAACCGAACATCCTTTTCATCGCAATGGATGATTTACGCCCTGAACTTGGGTGCTATGGGACCGATCATATCATCTCGCCGAACATCGATAATTTAGCAAAGGAAGGGATTATCTTTGACAGGGCTTATTGCCAGATGGCAATTTGCATGGGATCCAGAAAGAGTCTAATGAGTGGATACCGACCGACTTTTGACAATCAGATGTATGACCGGGGACCGCTTAAAGACAATGTTCCTAATGCGCTCACATTGAACCAGCATTTTCAAGACAATGGCTATGAGACGGTGAATATTGGAAAGATCTATCATGATAGTGATGATGATAAAGGTTGGACCCGTAACTTTCGCGACATCAAAGGCCCATGGGGAAGCAAAGGATACACAAAAGCAGAATCACAAAAGCTAGATACAGAAGCCAAGCTGCATGGCGGCAAAGGACCGCCCTTTGAAGTGGTTAATGCGGACGACAATGGTTGCCAAGCAGGCGCATTTGCCCAAAAGGCAATTGAAGAACTCAGCAGTATAAAAGACAAACCCTTGTTTCTGGCTTTGGGTTTCCGTAAACCGCATCTTCCGTTCGTTGCTCCAAAAAAGTACTGGGACTTGTATGATCGAACAGATATTGAGCTAACGAATTATCGAAAACCACCTAAAGGTAAACCAGATGAGAATTTCACCCGATTTGGTGAGCTGAGGAATTATTATGGCATGCCTGAGACAGGTGAAGTGCCTGAAGATGTCGCTAAAACACTGACGCATGGTTATTGTGCCTGCGTCTCTTATGTAGACGCTCAATTAGGAAAGGTGTTGGAGGCAGTTGAGGATTTAGGCTTGTCTGAAAATACGATTGTCATCTTATGGTCAGATCATGGATGGAAACTGGGGGATTATGGATGGTGGTGTAAGCACACGTCAAACGAAATTGACACTAGGGTGCCGTTTATCGTCAAAGCCCCGAATGCTAAAGGCAATGGGAAACGAAGTGCAGCTCTTGTTGAGTTAGTAGATCTTTATCCCAGTTTATGTGAACTTGCGGGGATTCCCACTCCGGGGCATTTGGAAGGTTTCAGTCTTGTGCCACTTTTATCTCAGCCGCATTTAAAATGGAAAAAGGCGGCCTTTAGTATCTGGTCCAGTCCGACCCCGAAATATATTGCCCATTCATTAAGAAATGATCGGTATCGCTACACCGAATACCGGAAAGTCCATACGAACGACATCATTTCTAGGGAGCTTTATGATCATGGTAGTGGGTCATCCCTTGTCGATGAAAACTTAGCAACGAATCCGGAGCATAAGCAGCTGATCGACCAGTTCTCTAAGCAGTTGCGCGATGGCTACAGATCTGCATTGCCTGACAACGTAATCTCTTACACGGGAGACCGTGGTAGTAAGACGCCGTTCGTCCTAATCAATCCGAAGCAAATCGCTGTTCTAGTCTCAGAAGATACCAATCAAAGCGTGAAGTCAGAGTTAAAGAAAATGAATGCTCTGGCGGATGGTATCATGAAGGACAAGAAGTACTACACTGTCACTTTTAACAATGGCAAGAATCAATTACTTCGAAACAACTACTTTAGTATAGGCCCATATTGGTGGCCAAACCCTGATACAGATAACGGTTTACCGTATGTCCGCAAAGATGGTCAGGTGAATCCCGAAAGAGATCGCGTATCAGACCGGGCTGAAATCCAATCTTTTGTCAAAGCTATCGAAGCGTTAGCACTGACCTATCACGCGACGCAAAAGGAACGCTACGCGGAATACGCGGTTGATTTGCTGGAGCGATGGTTTCTAGATGAAGGCACCAGGATGAGCCCGAATATGTTAAATGCTCAGGCCGTTCCGGGACTTTATTCAGGAAGAGGGGCAGGGATTATCGATTCACATGAATTCGTCTACCTTGTCGATTACATCACGCTGTTAAAAAAGTCTCCGCATTGGAAAGCATCACATGAAGAGGGCATACAAGGTTGGTTTTCTGAGTTCCTTGACTGGTTGCTGACCCACCCATACGGAAAGGATGAGTCCAGTTCCGCCAACAATCATGGAACGTCTTTCGATATGCAGGTGATCGCTATTGCGTCGTACTTACAGAATGATAGTTGGGTGTTTCAGCGTATTCGGAGTCATACGATTCCCCGTATTGATTCACAAATATCGATAAGCGGTGAGCAACCTCTTGAAACCGCTCGGACCAAATCGTGGAACTACACCACCGAGAACCTTTACCATTTTTTCCTCATAGGGCTGATGGCGAACAACGTGGGGCACGACTTGTTCAACTACAGTAATCCCGCGGGAGGTGGATACAAAAAAGCCATAGATTATGCGATACCTTACGTAAAGAATCCCTCAAGTTGGCCACATGAAATGATCGTTCCGTTCGACATAAAGAGACTGCAGGCAACCACACAGATCGCTGGTTCCATTTACGCGGATGCCCACTATCAGGATGTCATCGAAGAACAGTGCTGGGGAAAGATCTCTTTGCGATATTTTCTGCGACGATAGTCGAATGGAATCGACAGCCTGGATGCATAGGGTGTCGTTTTTTTATAAAATGGATTTGAATCAAATTCATGAAGATAACGCTGCTTAATTCGCCCCTCTTTAAGACACAATTCGTGTCACGTTGAGCCTCCCTCATTTGGGGTGTAGGATGGGGCGATCTTAAGGAGACTTGTTATGCGTTGGGGAATTATTGCTGCGTTGGTTTTTTGTTGCGGATTTTGTGCAGCAGATGAGATGGACCTAGAGGCTGTTAGAGGAACATTAGACAAAGCCGTAGATACTTATTTTGAAGAGATCATAGAGCTTGATAAAGAGATCACAGAACGCATTG
>WLWE01003076.1_pt1 | contig 10007 bp, 11 predicted proteins | sample 6718301 | NCBI WGS metagenome assembly WLWE01 (sample SAMN12718691, study PRJNA515312) | sponge metagenome | isolation source: marine sponge | host: Mycale hentscheli | place: New Zealand: South Island, Marlborough, Capsize Point | collected 2003-05-01 | reverse complement strand
GGCTCCTTTCTTGGCAGCATCCTCTAGCTCCCAGCTAAACTCCTCTGACGTAGACAGACGACACCACGCATACTTGGATGCACCGACAGGAAAAAGACGAGCTAAAGCAGTAGTCTGCTTCACCTGCCCTCTGCCTTCCATGTCACTGACTGACCCGCTGGTCGCAAGCTCGATGGCTTGGACAATAGTCGATTTGCCCGAACCATTCGGCCCAACGATTACCGTTCTCTGACCAAGGTCCACCGTACAGCCCCCTTTGAGGCTACTTTCTACTCTCTCTATGTATCTCATCTCTCTCTCCTATGCTGATCTTGCTGTGTATACTTCCTCTAGTGCTTTTCTGTCTGCTCCACGCTGGGGCAAGCTCTCACCTCTCGCCCAACGGTAAATAGTACGACTTGAAATTCGTCCTCCCATAGCTTCGCTAATGTCTTGTGGGGACATCTCACGATGATCGATAAGGTGAACGACCATTTCTTTCGCGGTCATGTCCGACTCTTGCTGTGTCATTGGATCTCTCCTTCTAGGATGGCTGTCCATCCCCGCTGCCAGTTGGTTTCGTCTGCGACCTTTACTTCTTTCACAGTGGAAAGAGGGCGGTTCTTTCGGGCAAACAGGACTGACCTGCCGTTTCTTAGGGCTAACTCAACTAATTGAGCGTTTGCTTTGCCCAACTCTTCCTCACACACGATGAACCCAGAAAAGTGGTGCTCTCTGGTGTCGTAGTCTCTCCCTGTAACAGTCTCCCAGACCCACGACGACCAATCGCCGCAACGTCCGAAATGTTCTCTGTGCCAGAAGGCACTATCTACGAGCTGAACTTCTACGCCTAGCCGCTCTTTGAGTAGAGCGTCTGCTGTCTCAACAGCTTGGTTAATTGCATGGCTGCTCATTCCTCGATTTACTAAAACGAGGAGCTTTCGGGGTACGCTGGATGACATCTTGCACACTCTCGCTTACTCTGTCCCACAAAGTACGACTTATCAGTTGGTATGTATCGCCATCTTCCATGTACCCTGCATTTTGCCATTCAGCAAATTCAGCGATGGCTAGAGCTAATTCTGTTCGCTTGCGCGACTCTCGCTCTAGCTCGGGCCTAGACAGCATCGATAGAAGCTGCTTCGCTACTTTTCGTAGGGACGCAACGTCTTCTCCTTTTTCTGTTCCAAGGGCATCGTAAATGTCTTGGGTTTCTTCCCGTATCTCTCTAAGTACATCTCTCATCCTACCTCCTTCCACGTCTTACCTATCGCGGCTGACGCAGTGAAATCCACCCCCGGCAAAGACGGGTGCGTCTGGTTCAAACACTCTTCAAGCAAGCCAGCCACTTCTTCTGCGGCACTCTCTGGACACTCGACCACGATTGAATCGTGACATTGATTGATAATCCCTGTCCCTCGCCCCCATTTGTGTAGCGGGATCGCCTCGTGCAACTGCACAAGAGCCTTATTCATCAAACCTGCTGCCGATGCCTGAATGGGGAAGTTTACAATTTCATTGGGCATTTCACCGTCCAAGAAGTCTCTTCTCCTGCCCGTCACTTCCTCGCTCCCGAACCCATTGGCTCGGTAAAGACCGATCTCTTTATCCCATCCTGCTTCAAACTCTGGCGCACCTTTCAGCCAGTTATCGCGCATCTTTCGTACCCTACGGAGTGGTAGAAGCGCATAAGGAAGGTCTGTTGTACCATCTTTTGCCTTCGAGGGGATTTCTGTCTTGCAGATGAGTCCGTGAACTGTTTCCACCTTCGCCATGTACTGCGAAGCGTACTGAACAGCTTTTGAGAGGTCACGCATCTTCTTGGCTTCGCCAGATCCCTCGAATTTGCCGTTGATGTAGGCATCACTCACGAGCTTTCCGGGCCGCTCAAACTGCGAGGCATCCAGCCCTGCGGCTTCGCAAAACGCTTCTCCAAATACAGCAAAGGCTGTCATACTATGAGGGTCTTTACCTTCCTCGAAGGCTCGAAGATACAACTCGACATCCCATCTAGCGGCTGCGATCCGTAGCTCAAGCTGGTCCATGTCTGCTCCTACCAGCACATTTCCCGGCGAAGCACAAACCATCGCTCTCATGGCCTTCGGAAAGTTTTGAGCATTGATTGGCTTAGAGGAAGACAAGCGTCCCGTAACAGCGACGTGAGCGTTGTATCCGGGGTGCATCCTTCCTGTCCGGGGGTCAACGATCCCCATCTTCTCTAAACCGTACTTTTTCCGTGTTTCTTTGTCTGCCCAATCTTCTTCGTCATCCCAGCCCAGATCCGCGTCTACCCGCACGTCCCATGGGCGGAGCTTCGTGACGTAAGTACCTAGAACCTTTTGGACTTTTCGGTAGTATCGAATCAACTTAATTACATCTCTCTGCTCTGTCAGGACGGAGCGAGAGGAAAGGAGCGAGCGCAGGATAGCGTCAGACGTAGACGGGTCACCGGAAGCAGTGTATCGATCCTCGTCATCTACGGGCGGCTCAAGCTCCCAACGGTCAAACAGGATGTCCCTCACCTGATACACAGAGCCGGGATTGAAGTCGCTAAGGTCTAGTCGATCCCTTATTCCTGACAGGAGTTCGTGTCTTCTCCGCAAGAGTCGGATTTCTTCTTCGTGCCTCTTACTTTGGTCAACGAACATCCCCACCGTGTGCATGTCGGCACAGATCGCCTGTATTTTCTGATCCATCCTCCATACTTTTTCCTGCTGCCTGAACTTCACTTGGCTCACAAGCGGGGAGAACACTCGCGCCGTCACAGCTACGTCATTGGCACAGTATTCATGGAGTTGTTCGTCGCTTTCGCTATCGGCAGAGAGTTTGTTTCCTTCCCTGTCCGTCTTCCAACTGGGTGCGTCCGTGTACATGGAACCGACAAAAGCCAAGCCATGGGGCAACTCTGATTCAACTGACCGATGCAATAGCATCGTATCTAAGATGGGAGTCGTAGTAACTCCCCATTGACTCTGCAAGACTATCTTGTCGTAGTATCCCGCGTTATGCCCGACTTTCACCTTGGATTGGTCAGCAAAGAACTCAATGAGAACTTGTTTCACCTCCCTTTCCTCCGCAGGAGGGTAGAAGCGAGCTAAACCGTCTTTACCGAGAAACCCGCAGACTACCACATCTTGCTCGTTACCTATTGCGATGCAACGAATCCGAGCGGTCAAGCACTCCCGTGCGTCCGTCTCAATGTCAAAGGTGTAAATGGCTTCGGTACTGGCTAGAAACTCCCGCAGAAAGTCAGGTCCGGGATGGTAGGCCACGTTAGGCGGCACCCAATCAGTTCGACCAGCAAACCACTTTCCTGCTTTCATTATGTCGTTGCGGAAGACGTGTGCCCACCGGGGCGAGCGAAGAACCATCGAAGGATGGATGGTTGGCATCACTTGTCGGGCAGGGCTTCTGTCTGTTTCAGCTAACTGTGTCAGTCCCCCACGAACTGCCATGATACTGGCTGTTATCCCCGTAACAGCTTGCATCGCTGTCTTGCCTAGAGCGATGAATCGCGTGTGTCCGTCAAGTTCCTTTTCTAGTCTAGGTCGGCAACAATCTATCGGAGACGCGATAGGATCATCTTTATGCTTTCGGTTGTGTTTGTTTATTCTGCGAAGCAGATCCTGAAGTTTGTTTTCAGGTGGTCGGCAAAGAAGCACGTTAGTGACCAGAGCCTTCCTCCTGTCTACCCGTCCAGAACGCAAGGCAAGATCCAATTCTCGGCCCGAAGGACCGACAAAAGGACGCTGTTGCTTCTCTTCCTGCTCCCCCGGAGCCTCACCGACGATAGCGTACCCTATACCAGCTAGTAGCTCCATGGGTCCGGGTCCAGTTTGACTAAACACCGGCTGATTCCCACAGAGTGGGCACTCATCGCAACGTGCTCCAAGGGCGCGAGGATCGTTCATCACAATACCAGAGCTGATGGATCTGGGACAATGAGTTGTGGCGGAGGATTGAGTACGAGAATCACTTCCGAGTGAAGAACCTCCATGTCTTCTGTGGTTCCTTCTTCCTCGATTAAGTCGGAGAACTTCTGGAGTAAGGCCGCGTAAGCAGTCATCGTCTTCGTTATCCGTATTAAATCCGCAATCCTTACGGCTGCCGGTACTTCGAGCGGGACACCTTGTTCCAGCATCCTCTCTGTTCCCTGCGTAAGCTCCGCGATCTCTGACTTATCCATCAAAGGCAAGTCTACCGCTTTCTTCTTTTCACCAATAATAACTGTCATCGTAATCTCCTTTAGATGCAAAACGACCCTGCATGACTGTGCTGTTCCCTCGCGAACCCCCCAAGGTTCAAAGTCCCGCCCAGTATAAGTTAAAAACTTTCATGCAGAGCCGTTACGCTTCACTACTTGGCGTTGAGTCCCAATTTCGCAAGAACATCGTTCTTGGAAGTGGTCGTCGGAGCGGTTCCCATGCCGTTCCCACCCAGTACTGAACCAACTTGACCAGTAGGCGCAGGTGTGCTCTTGGCGAGGTGAGCTTGCAGCTTCTGTGCAAAGTCAACGTCGGTCAAGAATTCAACCTTTTCCCACTGTGAACCGTTGTGTCCCTTTGGAGCGTAGTACATGAACGCAGGTCGGTTCATGAAGCTCGCAGGGGCGATGGAGATCTGACCAGCGTCAAGTTGCGCTGCGGTGTAACCACATGATTCCAAAGCACCTCGCCAGTAGTGGCGAACGCCATCATCAGGTCCGGTTGGCTTGTTCATACCAGTGGTACGAATCTGCCCAGTGAATGTACCATCGGAGATGGTAACTTTGAAAACAACACGGTTAGCGTTGCGCTCGGGGTTGACGTAGCAGTCAGAGATCATGACCTTGTAGTAGCCTTCTGGGACTTCCATGGCCTTGAAGCCAGTGGGGGCAGCCACTCCAGATACGTTAAGGTTAAACTCCCAGCTTCGGTCCATTTCTTGCTCGTTATTCATACGAGACTCCTTTGTGTTGATGGTGCTGCCTTACGACAGCGTTGTTGAAATTGTCAGGAAAGTGCCCTCGGCTTGAGCCTTGGCACGTCGGAGTACGGCGCGGTCTAGTGCGTCTCGCAAAGTCCACCTAGCCTTCGCTACGGCTTGGCCGTTGGCTACCAATGAGGTGTAGACTTCGTTGATGAGAGCTGTGTCATCTTTCACTACGCCTGTCAAGGAGGAAGAGATAGCAGCAACCTCTTGTTCTTGCCCGTTCATCGTCGGGTGGCGCGGGACGTTGAGTCCACTGGAGCGCAGGATCTCGCCCAAGTTCATAGGTGCTGGGTCTGCAACCGAAGCAGTATGAAATCTGTCTTTCATTACGAAGTTGGGATCAGGATTACACCGATACACAGCGGGCCATGGCTGGTTGCGTGGCTCGTGAACGGCACGCAAAACAACATCACACAATGCAGGTATCTGTTCAGGTAGTCGGCCAGAGAGCATCGGCCCTCCTCGCACTCGACTTCCGTCAGGTTTATTCTTCGGAGCTTGCTCCCAGCAATTCATTACGACGTTGACACCAGACATCCTTGACGTGTCCCGGAAGCGTAGGGCAGCGTCTCGCAACTCACCCCAGAGGCGAAAGCCGTTGTACTTCTTCTCTAGTGCTGAAAAGGTCTGCTCTGCTAAGAAGCTAAAGTCGTCTATGACAACCGTATGAAACTTACCGGCTGCTGCTTGGATCAACTCTGTTGCGTCTGGAATGGTGTTTACCCAAGTACTTTTGGGCTGGTAGCCGCACAAGCTGGTGACGCTATTGAGTGCGCCCGGTGCTGCTATGAATAAGGCGTTGGGAAATGAGTAGCCCATGTCAGTTGACTTGCCGATTCCCGAAGGACCGTAGGTACAAACGACAACAGGCTGCTCTGCCCAACTCGATGGTTGGTCAGTCATACTGCTCTCTCCAGTGTGTTCTGTCTGTGTTGCCCATCTGATCTAACCGACCCGCGATGTTTGTCAAATAGCAAAATGGATTTTCTTCCCGCCCGCTAGACTGATCGGGATATACTCCCTTGAGGAGTATGAAATGCCAGCAACAATCAGAAAGGGTAGCAGCGGCTCGGATGTACGTCAGTGTCAAGCTCTGCTTGTGGAATGTGACTATCCTACTATCGTTGACGGGGTGTTCGGAGCGGGCACAGAGTCCAGCGTGAAGGCTTTTCAGTACGACGAAAAGCTGACTGCTGATGGTATCGTTGGCCCCGCTACATGGAACGCGCTCTACGCTGAGGCGGAACCGCAAGTCACTTTGCCTATCGACTTTCAAGTCGTTGCGGAGTTGATGACACAACTCGTTCCCCAAACTTATGTCTTGTCTGGTGCCCAGTGCCCCAGTAACCCTCCGGGGATGACGCTCAAGAACATAGGCCATGAAACTACGAACTGCTGCACTATGACTGGTTGGTTGTTGGGATGGGCCTTTGAGGGCGTGTCCTTCACCTCTAACCAATGGAAACTGTGGATGGTAGCTACGACCGATAGCGGAAACGTGCCAACTGTCCCGAACTGGGGTCCACGAGTGACACTCGAATGGGGCGTAGCCACGACAGCTCCCGGTAACGGGCCTTGCCTTATTCAGTATTTCACTGAAACAGGAGGGCATAGCCTTATCGTTGTAGACTATGATGCTGAAACGGATAAGATCCTCACTTTAGAGTCTAACAGTGCGTTTGGTCTTGACGGTTGCGGGTGGGGGCAGATCGGGAACCTGCGTGACGTGTTCAATCCGGGTCCGAACTGGAAAGACAAAGTGAGTCAAACGTGGCAGAGTCGTTTTGGATCAAAGATTGCTGTCCATGTGACGCGATTGCACATCACAGGCGTATCCGACTGGTTGTCGTCCCGTTAAGGGGCTACAGCCTCTAAAACCATGATCAAGGAAGCACAGACGAAAAAAAGCAGCACTAACGGGACAACGTATTCGTTTAACAATGTGCCTCCGCTATCACTTTTACGAAGTGAGGCCGTTTGTCCTTGTCTCCTCCATCCGAGTACGCAACCAAGTCACCGTACCCGGCAACGCAGTTACTAAACCTCGGCTTGTTCATCAAGATTCCCTTCCCTTTGTACTCGTCTCCCTCGATTGACTTCACCCACATGGACTCGTGACTGACCTTCACTCCTTCGTGGGTTTGAACTTCAGCCAGAGGGAACTGAACTACCTTCACATAGAGGTCTTTCCCGTTCGTGTAGAAGTCACGGGCGGCCAGTTGCTTCTTTTCTTCTAGTGTTAAGTCCTTCAGATGTTTCATTGGTCACTCCATGTCCAGTTTCCTGCTTTCTTTGCGCCAACGCCATGTCTGCACTGGTCGATGAACTTGCACGCACCGTAGCGGTGATAACATGTCAACTCATTTGTGGCCTTCGGCCAATCGTCGAAATCCCTACCTGAAACTTGCATACGTTCGATAGATTCCTCGATGTCAATGACGATCTGGGGGAACTTGCTTTCAAGGTTTGGGCTTCGCGGGACTGTGAGCCTCTCAAACTTGTGTTTACCGTGTTGGATGAGGTTGAGCTTCATCCCAGCGTAGTCCTCGCCATACGCTTCGCGAGCCATGTGCCCGTAGCCTAGTAACTGACCAGAAACAGAGTAAAATTGCTTGTGGGACGATTTAAGAAAGGAAGTAGTTTTGTGGTCCATCGCCCATACGCGCCCGCCCAAGTCTCGGTACACGAGGTCGAGCCTACCCGTGAAAAGGTATCGCCCATCAATCTTCGTATTCGCTAAATCCTCAATAGCGATAATCTCCATTTCGTCTTTGTCGTGTGGATACTGGAACCTGTACGCCTCATACGCATCTACCGCGACTTGCGCGAACTCCTGCGTTCCCTCCAGCTTTGCTATGAGTTCGACCGCTTCTTTCGGGTCACACCACTCTTCTGGGTCTTTTCCCTGCTGAATCGCCCTGATTTGAGCGTAGTGTTGCGCGAGCGCGAGGTGAATGAGGCTTCCTTTTGCCAGCGCAGGAGAAGTTTTCTTTCTCTTCCCTTCTACTTTCGGAGCTTCGTACTGCCATGCGAACTTCTGTAGGCACTCTGCCGCTTGTTGCAGTCTGTGCCATCCCCGTGGGGAAGGTCCGGTGTAGATAATCTGCGCGTCTGGCTTACTTGTCATGCTTTCCTCTTCTTTACGTCCATCCAACCTCGACCCTTACATACCGGACAGCGACCCCAATTCTCTTGGAAAGGCACTATCCCTCGCCCTTCGCAGGGCTTGCACGGGAATGAGTGCGGTCCCTGATGTTCCGCTCCCCAGAGGCAAGGTTTCTCTTTACACTTCTTTACTTTGAGCACGGAACTTCATCTCCCCAGCAGTCCCAGCCTTCTCTGGCCGACCGCGAAAACAGCTCAAGTCGTGGACCCAAACTCCTCTCTTCTATTAACCTGTATGCAGCTTCGGGCTTCTGCGAATGGCGCAGTTTTTTCTCCGTCTGCGTAATAACAGTCGGCAAGTTTTTCCTGTCTGTGCGAACGGCTACACCACTGCCTTTTACGGCAAAAAGGAGTAACTCGTGCTGGCCTCTTAGGTACTGTCCCAAACCTATCCTCTGTTTCACCCAAACCGCGTTTGTGATGTACCTGAATCCTAACGCCTCTATGAGCCATAAACTGTCCGGTAGGAAATTGTTTGTGGTCCACATCCAGAGATGACAGTTTTCCGCTGGCTCCCACACACCTGACTGGTAGATGACCTTCGGCATGTCCTTCGTCTTGAGTAAGGGATAGTGCCGGTCAGCTCCTCGCTTAATCTTCCCGCCACCACGCTCGTTCCACGGAGGGTCTATGAGTATGCACTGATACATCAGAAGTCCAACTGGGCTAGAATACTGTCCGTAAACTCTTGGTCGGTTTCATTGGTGTCTATACCCCCTAGTATGTCCCCTGCTTCCGCCAGCTCCTCGTCCTGCGCGATCTGCTGTACGGCAGGGAGCTTATCAATAAGGATAGAAGCGATGTGTTCATCCACTGTATCTTCCGCGATAACGTAGTAGATCACAACAGGTCGTTTTTGGCCGAGTCGGGCGAATCGACCCTCCCACTGCCGTAACTGACCGGGCGTGTACGGTAGCATGACGAACAGAGCCGCATCAGTATCGTGGATGTTCAGGGACTCACCGAAAGCGTGACCTGTTCCAACTAAGACGCAGGGACCGGGGTGAGCCATGTAGTCATCGATTATACTTTGTCGGTGGTCTGTACTCTGCGCACCGTGAGCGGACCACACAGTCGCGCCACTCGTCTTCACTGCTTTCAGCTTTCGTACAATCTCTCCGAGTTCATCACAATCCCTTTTCCTGCCCGTGAAAACTACGAGCTTGTGCTTTGATGAAATGTGATCTTCGATCATCCCGGTAACTGCTTTTCTCTTCTTACTCGCGGCTTGGGCCAGCTTTACCTCTAAGACAGATCCGGCACCTCTCTTTTGCGCTTCCCTGAGTTCTGCGGGGAAACCTGCGGAAGCCCGACACTGGTCTTCGGGCAAGATGTAAACAGACTGCCTTCGCTTCGCAGGAAGATGCCTGTGGGTGTCTCGGTAGTCAAGAATGTGAGCAACTGATTTCAACCTATGATTGAGTTCATCCAAATTACTGCTTCCTGTCGTATCGAACCCCCCGTAGATACCGGGCTTCCTGTCTGCGTATCGGTTCATCCAAGTCGTTGTATTTCCCCAAGCATTAGGCTCTGACAGGTCAAGTTGCGCCCACAGGTCGCGCACTCGATCCTTGATAGGAGTCGCCGTTGTACAAAGACGCTTCGTCGCGGCTCGCGCCAGTTTCGCCGCACAAGAAGCTGTGTTCAATACAGGAAGAAACATTTTACGTCCTTCATCTGTGTCCTTGACGAACCCGCCCTTGCGTCTCGCTTCTCGCTCGTCGGCTACTTGCGTCTTGACCGCCTCTTCTTCGTCGTCAGACAAGTCAGCTAAATGCACTACTTCCCAGCGTTTGCTGTTTTTACCTCGATGGGATTCATCGTAGATGACACAACCCGGTCGAAGACCACAGAGTTCGTCTATCCTGTCTCTCAAGGCTTCCCACGCCACG
>WLWE01003075.1_pt1 | contig 10007 bp, 9 predicted proteins | sample 6718301 | NCBI WGS metagenome assembly WLWE01 (sample SAMN12718691, study PRJNA515312) | sponge metagenome | isolation source: marine sponge | host: Mycale hentscheli | place: New Zealand: South Island, Marlborough, Capsize Point | collected 2003-05-01 | reverse complement strand
CATTATCAAAAAAAGTTTACAAAACGAACTCAAGAGCCGATGGCTATCTTTCGACTTGCAGGGCTTCAAGGATGGGTAGAGGTCGTTGCTTTTCCGGACGCGTTTAGAGAGTATGGGGTTTATCTTCAAGAAGATGTGCCGATTATGATCTGTGGTGAGATTTCACAAGATGACCGATTAAAAATGATTGCGGGAGAGATGTATCCGCTTGAAAGAGTACATGACCATTTTACGCAAAATATCAGCATTCATCTTTCAGCCGCCAACCTCCAAGACGATCGGTTGGAGAGGATTAAGAGCATACTTCGACGACATCCGGGGAACATTCCTGTAACCGTCTGTTTGCAATTTCCAGGAGGTGAAAAAGTCTTTATTAAAACAGATCGCAGATTAAAGGTGTCCGCGCGGGAAAAGCTTGTCCATGAATTAGAGCATTGTATCGGGGAAGATTCTATTTATGTGGCCATCAACCGCAGTCCGTATAAACATGGAGATCAGGAACGGCGTAACGCAAAAGGGTGGGCTAAGCGTAAAGCCGGGTAAGAGGGGATGACAAAGGTAGGCGGTCCGTGATCTAAACGTGAGAAGAAAAGTTTTCGATGGCCTCAGATGTTATCCTACGCTTAATACATGATCTCTTGAGCTCAAGGAGCTAGCCGTTGAATCTTCCATTCTTGATGGGTGAAAGTATATTGGAAGCGATCATGAAGGCGACACGGGCGACCCTGCCAAAATTCAAAAAGGGTGGGCTTCAGTCGATAGCCGCCCCATGCAGGGGGAGCAGGAATTTTATCCGTATTGTATCTAGCTTTGTAATCGTTACATTTCTCTTCCAATATCTGACGGTTTGCGATGGGTTTACTTTGGGGAGAGACCCAAGCTCCAATTTGGCTTTCTGTGGGTCGGCTTTGGAAGTACGCTTCTGATTTTTTGACGGAGGTTTTTTTCACGGTTCCCTCAATTTTGATTTGTCTTTCCAAGGTCGGCCAATAAAAAAGCAATGCGCCATTAGGATTTTCATTGAGCTCTTTTGCTTTTCGACTTTCATAATTCGTATAAAAAACAAAACCGCTTTCGTCATATTCTTTAAGCAACACGGTGCGAATAGAAGGCCTTCCAACGCCATCGGCTGTTGCCAAGGTCATGGCATTAAAATCAATCAATTTTGCGTTTAAGGCCGATTTGAACCATTGCTGAAATTGCTCGAAAGGGTTCGCCAAAAGGCTCTCTTCGTTTAACGTTTCCTGTGTATATTCGCGATGAAGTTGAAGAAAGTTTTTTTGACCTATTTTCAAATTCTGTTCCTAATCTTTTTTAATACGCTTCCCAGAATGGGGATTTTTTCATATACGGTTCCCGCTACATCCCAATAGTCTTGTTGAAAAATGATCTTTCCTTCCTTATTATAGCGGACATGGGACATTCCCGTTGCGTTCATCGGACGATCTTTATACCGTTTGAGGGTAAGATCCATCCACCACCGAAAATAATAGTTGCCTTTATGGTTGGCTACATCCTGAATATCAAAGGTACAAGACTCGATCGTATCTGTTGACTCCAAAAAATAGTTTTCAATTTCATCAATACCTTCAACGGTTTTAAAAGGGTCGGCAAAAAAAGCGTTTTCAGCATAGAGATTGCGAACATTCTTTTGGATCTTTTCATGCGAATAGTCTTGGTAGAATTCAATAAATTGAGCCATCGCTCTTTTTACGGTCGCGGAATCCGGCTCCATAAGCTGTACTTGGCCAGCATCCGTTGTTTTTAATGCGTTTTGATAGAGCTGATTTCGATTTATCCTATTCTTTATCGGTGTAGAGCAAGCATTTAAAAATAATAGACCGATGATTGGATATATCCAGTTTTTGATCTGCATGAAAGATTCCTTTTTAAGTATGTAGAGAATAAGTTTGCACTTTCCAGGCAAGTCGGGCATTTTCCTCGGCTATACCCATACCCGTATATGCGTTTACATGCCGAATAGTATAGAACATCGAGATATATGAATCCATTAAAAAAAATATACAATATTTACCGAAAAATATTTTCCGAAGAAGAGAATATTACGTTGATCGACGGTTGTCCAATTGCGTTTGTCCATTTAGTATGCCTGACCATCCCATGGGTCGGGTTTAGCGTGACGGCGGTGATCGCTTGTTTTGCGGCATATGCATTACGTGTATTTTCGCTTACAGGAGGGTATCACAGATATTTTTCACACCGGTCCTATAAAACAAGTCGTGTTTTTCAATTTATACTTGCGTTTCTAGGTGGCTCAGCAGCACAATTAGGTGCCCTTTGGTGGGCGGCCCATCATCGGCATCATCATGAACATTCTGACACCAAGAAAGATATCCACTCTCCACACCGCCGGGGCTTCTTTTTCGCGCATATTGGATGGGTGTTATGTGACCGTTATTCGGAGACACAACTCGAACACATAGGGGACTTTGCTCGCTATCCTGAATTACGGTTCCTGAATCGTTTCCATATTATTCCTCCCTTAACCTTAGGTCTCATCATGTACGGGCTCGGATACTTTTTTCAGACTCATTATCCTCATTTGAATACGTCCCCTTGGCAAATGGTGGTATGGGGATTCTTTGTGAGTACGGTACTGGTCTACCACGCAACTTTTTGTATTAACTCCGTCACTCATATGATGGGGAAAAAACGATTTCGCATTAAAGACGATAGTCGAAACAGTTTTTTACTTGCTTTTTTAACCATGGGAGAAGGGTGGCATAACAACCATCATCGATATCCTATGGCCACTCGACAGGGGCTTTATTGGTGGGAAATTGATATGACCTACTACATCCTCGTCCTGCTTTCCAAGCTGGGTCTCATATGGGATTTACAAAAACATCCCCAAATGATCTACGAAGAAGCACGTCAAATCAAACAAGATATATAAGGCAGTCGGGATTGTAAAATCTGGAGAAAGATAAAGCCCAAGGTCTTGAAGGCGAGGTGAATTACTTTAAGGCGCACCGCGACCCTATAGATTATCAGGCTGCTAAATGAGGGGGTTGCCCTAAAGGGTCTGGAGCCATGGAATCGACCTGTGCCCAATTCCAAACCCGATTCAAACGAACCGGTCAATTTTGGATACCTCCTAGAAAGCATCACTTAATCGCTCTGGAATTAGCACGGCAGAATCATGACGGGGATGATATTTGGTAGTATGACCCAGATGCGCCTCAAATAACTAGCCGTTCTAATTTTGATTTCAAATTTCAAATGGCTGTGACTTGACTTCGTAAAGCAGACCGTTAAGCTACCCCTCTTATTTTTCGGGCGGTTAGCTCAGCGGGAGAGCGGCTGGTTTACACCCAGTAGGTCACAGGTTCGAATCCTGTACCGCCCACCAGGTTTCGTGTCGAACATCGTAATAATAAGAAGCCTGTCACGGCGTAGCGTGTCGTGTGAGCAAAGCCAGACTGGCCACAACGCTACGTTTTGGTGCAACCCTTATACTCCAGAAGAAAGGTTATAGATTAATGAGTTACAACAAAATTGAAGTTCCTGAAAACGGCGAAAAGATTGCCATGGGAGATGATACGTATCTTCAGGTCCCCCATCATCCCATTATCCCTTTTATTGAAGGGGATGGTACGGGGAAAGATCTCACTCATGCAGCCATGCTTGTATGGAATGCGGCCGTTGAAAAAGCATACGGAGGGACCCGTCAGGTTCAATGGATGGAAGTCTATGCCGGGGAAAAAGCAAACGAAGTCTATGGTGAACCCATCTGGTTACCTCCCGAAACATTAGAAGCGGTCAAAGAATTTCTTGTAGCCATTAAAGGGCCTTTAACCACACCCGTAGGTGGTGGGATACAAAGTCTAAATGTGGCCTTACGCCAAGAACTTGATCTTTATGTATGTTTACGTCCTGTACGTTGGTTCAAAGGGGTTCCCTCCCCTGTCAAAAATCCTGAACGTACGGACATGGTTATTTTTCGTGAAAACTCTGAGGACATTTATGCGGGTGTAGAGTGGGAAGAAGGAACGTCAGAAGTTAGAAAAGTTATTGACTTTTTACAACAAGAAATGGGTGTTAAAAAAATTCGTTTCCCTGAAACTTCAGGGATTGGCATAAAACCGGTTTCTAAAGAAGGAACGACTCGTTTAAATAAAGCCGCTATTCAATATGCCATTGATAACAATCGTAAATCCGTGACGCTTGTTCATAAAGGGAATATTATGAAGTTTACCGAGGGCGCTTTTTGCGACTGGGGATATGAAACCGCTAAAACCCATTTTGGAGCTCAAGACCTTGATGGCGGTCCTTGGCAAGTCATTAAAAACCCAAGCACAGGTGAGAACATTATAATTAAAGACGTTATTGCAGATGCCTTTTTGCAGCAAATTCTTACTCGCCCAGCTGAATATGATGTGATCGCTACCATGAACCTAAACGGAGACTATATTTCTGATGCGCTAGCCGCTTGTGTTGGAGGGATAGGAATTGCGCCAGGCGCAAACATTAACTATGAAACAGGGGTGTCAATCTTTGAAGCAACTCATGGTACGGCGCCCAAATATGCCGGGCAAGATAAAGTCAATCCTGGTTCCCTTATTTTATCCGGGGCTATGATGTTTCGTTATATGAGGTGGCAAGAGGCGGCGGATCTTACTATCACCGGGATCGAAAAGACCATTAGTAATAAGACCGTAACATACGATTTCGAACGATTGATGGAGGGAGCTACGTTGCTCAAATGCAGTGAATTTGGTCAAGCGATTGTCGATAACATGGAATAATCCCAAATTTGGAATCTAGGTCTATTCGTTATCGGTTATTAGGGTGCTTCAAAGGAATAAAGACATAACATTGGATATGGAAAAAAAATCCGATAGCCCTTTTTTCTCCCCAGATGCCATGCAGGAGGAAAGGGAAAATCTACGAGCTCAGAATAAAACCGTTGTATTCACGAATGGCTGTTTCGATATCCTGCATGTGGGCCATGTTTCCTATCTCTCCTTTGCAAAACAGCAAGGGGATATTCTGATTGTCGGCCTAAATTCTGATCAATCTATTAAACGTATAAAAGGGGTCTATCGTCCCGTTGTCTCTGAAAAGGATCGTGCATCCGTTCTCTTGGCGCTCGAATCTGTAGATTATGTCATTATCTTTAATGAAGAAGAGCCGGCATCACTAATCGAGCTATTACTCCCTGATGTCCTTGTTAAAGGGGAAGATTGGGCCCATTATGTAAGCGGGCGAGGTGTTGTCGAAGCAAATGGGGGGTGTGTAGTTCTTGCGCCCATGGTTAAAGGACATTCGTCTAGCGACATTATAGAGCGCATCCAAAAATACTATGGCGCTGGGCCGCGTTAATACATATAGACGCGGTAGTCGGTAGGTTTATTGCTCGGTTGGAACCCATACTTCAAGAATTGGAAAGCGTTTAACTAGGTTCTGTCCTGAAACTCACCTATTGGCGGGGAGTTCAACAAGTTGATATCCCAATTCTTTTGCCGTCTTTGCCATAGAAAAAAACCGTCTGGCCTTAAAACGTTCTTGGTAGACTTTTTCCCCCTCGTCTACATAATCTTGTCCGTAATGCAGCGTTCGATAAATGAGTATGGCCAGTTTACGTGCAAGAGCAAATACGGCCACGGCTCCACTCCTACGCCGAGCTACCCGACGATATTCAGCCCCCAAAGAGGAGTGTGATCGACTCAAAGAAACCACCGCCATTCGCAAGATTCCAGCCACCCGATTTGAACCCGTACCACGAGGGGGCTTTTTCTTGAGAGCTTTTCCTCCAGAAATCCCCATCTTTGGACAAAGCCTCAACCAACTCACAAAATGTTTTTTCGAAGAAAAATCACTCAGATTAAATCCCACCTCGGTAAGTATGACTTGCGAAACTCCAGCGCTTATCCCGTCAATACGCGTTAAATCTACTCCGGAAAATTGCCACAATATTTTTTGGTCTTCCTGCTCTCCTCGGTTACGTATCGCTTTTCGTTTAGCGGCTTTAGGATGCTCAGGGGCCTCTTTATTTTTCCGTTCTTGCGGAGTCATCGCTAACAACTCCTTGTGCAGTTCTTGCTCGTAATCGGTAATCTGTGCTTGGAGTTGGTCATAGAGCTTTAGGGCCATTTTAAGGTTAAACAAATGCTCTGATTTCCACGTACCGGTGAGGTGCTCAGCTATTTCTTCTTCGTTTTTTCCGCAACGAGAATCTCGCAAACACGCAAGGACTTTGGGGTCACGTTGACCTTCAACAATCCCACGTACAATCGCTAAGCCTGTTTTTCCGGTAATATCTGTTAGGGCTCGATGAACTTGGACATTCATTTGATCCAAAGCCTTTTGCATCCAGTTGACGGTTTTGGAACGTTCCTCAACCAGATTGGCACATTGGCGAGTCAATGCGCGGCATCTACAAATGCCTTCACTCGGTCGAAAGGATCCATGTAATAGGCCACAGCTGTGTAGAAGCTGAATCCATTGACAGTCCTGTACATCGGTTTTACGACCCGGGACATGGCACAGTTCTCTGGCGTTGACCAAGATGGGCTCTATTCCAGAAGCCTCCAGCAGTTCGTACAAAGGGATCCAGTAAATCCCTGTACTTTCCATGGCCACCGACTTTACTCCTTGCTCTTGGAGCCAAGCGATCAGTCCGATTAATTGGGGTGTAGTGGATTGAAAAACACGCACGTTGGGTTCGCCGCTGATCAAGGCCGGACCACATACGTAATGCTCGCAAGCCCCCAAATCAATTCCAGCCACCTTCGGTTGGAGTATGGGTAAGCTTTGCACGGATCGTTTATTTACCTTTGTTTTTGATGCCGACATGATATCCTCCGGGTTGTGGTTAGTTGTGGAGGCTACGGCCCGAGGTGGCTATACAATGGATTCTGTCCTGGGGGAGTCGCCTGGAGCGCTCGCCAATGAATGATGGCCAACTCAGACCCAAACTTCGTATGGGGCACAAGGCACCAATATCTTTAGGGGGCTTAACTGCCGTAGCTTTCATGACATTTACATCTTACCGGACTCCAGTTTCAACCCTGAATGATCCAGCAAAGAGACCATGCTGGTGGCGAAACTTCATAGTATTTCCTCGGTAGTCTTGTATGAAGCCAACAGACTCTCTACTGCATCAAAAACCTCTTTCGGCAAGATAGCCGTAAGACTTGCTCCTGCCTTTTTACTTTGCCGTTTAATATCTCGAGAACGTACACTGCTTTTTTGAAAAATACAACTACGGGCCCCTAACGGGCCCGTCCGTAAAGGATCTGTCATCCCATAAAGGGCAACGACAGGAGTCCCCACGGCAGCAGCTAGATGCATTCCCCCACTATCATTCGCAACAACACTGGAACACAATTTCAACCACGCGGCCCATTCGTGAAAGTCCGTCTTCCCGGAAAGATTGATAGCCGTCTTCCCTATTGCTTGAACTATTTTCTCACATAAATCGTATTCTCCTGGCGCCCCAAAAATCACAACGCCATATTCATTTTTGACAAGTTTACGTCCTAAACGAATAAAGTGTTCGAAGGGCCATTGTTTAGACGTTCCACGTGCAGCTCCGGGAATAAGCCCTATGCTTGGGGAAGGAAGTTTAGAAAGACTTTTCTGAACAGACATGATTGTTCTTTCGGGAACATGAAGGGTTGGTGGTTCTAATAGGCTCTGCTCATCTTGGCCAAGAACTAGATCAAGATATTCGTATGCTTGATGGCAACGGTCGTGGGTGATCTCCGGTTTAATCACTTGAGTCAACAACCCATCTCGTGCATGTCCAGGCAGGCCTCTTCGTTCCGGTACCTTTGCAAGAAAGGGCAAAAGAGCGGATCGAAAAGAATGAGGAAAAATAAATGCTTTGTTAAAGACCTTTTCCCGTATGTTTCGAACCGTTCTGAACGTCCCGCTGAACCCTTCTTCCAACTCTATCAATTGATCGGGAACCGGATGCATTTCCCAAAGTGGGACCAACCTAGGTTTGACTAAAAGGGAAATCGGAGTGTCGGGAAACTTCTTTCTAAAAGCTTGTAGGGCTGGCATGCTCATAATGCTGTCGCCCACCCAGTTGACTCCGTATATGAGAATAGGCGCATTGGCATCTTGGTACGTCATGGTGTTCTACTGAAAACAGATCCTTGAGATCCAGTGATTAAAGGCTTCTGTACCGCTTAACATCTCAATTTCAACTCTCAAAAAATAAACGGGTAAATCGCGCCGTTCGACCAGCGGGAATCGTACGGCATCCTTTTCTGTGGTAACCAACGCGTCGGCGCCTAGTTCAAGGCCCTTATTAATGGCATTTATAATTTCCTGCTGAACGTATCGATGATGGTCTGCATATTCTTTATGGTACAACACATCCGCTCCTAAACGAGCACACTCATCTTCAAACCCTTTTGGAACGGCAATCCCTGAAACCGCGATAATTTTTAATCCGTTCAAATCATCTAGCGGTTTTTGTTCCGCAGAATAAACGTCTTGAAGATAGCGAGGACAGTGGCGACACTCTGAAATCTCCGCATGTGGATTTCGTTCTCGCAACTGTTTTTTTAACTCTATTGCACCATCTCCGTTCGATTTAGTTATAAAAATAAACCCGGCCCGTTTAATGTTTCGTATCGGTTCACGAAGAAGACCTCTGGGGAGGACGCATCGATTTCCAAATGGATTGGTGCGATCTACGAGGACAACATCTAACCGATGTTTTAAGGATTGATACTGAAAGCCGTCATCAAGAATAAGCATATCACACCCTAATTTTCGAATCGCATGTTTTCCTGCTCTGACTCGGTTTTTATCGACTAACACAGCAATATCAGGCAAGTTAGAAGCCAGCATATAAGGCTCATCACCACTCTGGGTGGCATCCATGAGCAAATGCTCACCATCTGAAACCACCAAAGGACCTCTTTGCTTGGCCTGAAATTTTATACGATGCACCATCCTTTTTAGAAAAGGGGGCCGTTGTCTTTTATACCCTCGACTAAGAATCGCGACCTTTCGTCCTTGTTGCTGTAGCGACCGTGCAAAAATCTCAACGACGGGTGTTTTTCCCGTGCCCCCGACTGTTAAATTGCCAATGCTCAGCACTTGGCATCCCAGTGTGTGATGCCGAAAAATGCCTCGTGCGTATAGCCAAAGTCTTAATTGAACAATGCCACCAAACAGCCAAGAAAGTTGCTTTAAAAAACCACGGAGCAAAGCGGCTCTCTTGCCTTTTTTCCGACCTTCAATCACCCCCAGCATATAGGTCTCTAATTTTTCTGAACGATTCTGTGACATAACATTAGAATGACTCGTTATCAGTTAACGATTATTAGTTATTAGGTCTTGGTCTCTGATCTATGTTAAAAAGACAGCTTCCGAACAACCAATAACGAATAACCAATAACTAGCAATTCTAAAATGAGAATTGCGGCAACCATTTTATGTGTAATGTAAATCATAGCTGTCGAATTTTCCCTGAGAACTGGCTAGAACCTCTTTCCTTAAAGGATCTATTTGACATATCTCAACCCTTAGAAATAGATGTGGGGTGTGGCAAGGGCCGATTTTTGTTAAGGCGTGCGACGAATGGTCCTGAAACTAATTTTTTGGGCATCGAACGAAAACTGCGGAGGGTTCGCAAGATAGATAAGAAAGCTATGAAGCTGGGCATCAGGAATCTTCGATTATTGCGTATGGATGCTTATTACGCGATACATTATTACCTGAATCCGTCAGATAAAATCTGACGATTTTTCATTACCTGTTGGGCTAAAGCGGGGAGCATACCCGTATTCAAACAAACAACCCCACCCCAACAGGTGTGTATATGAAACAATATAAAATAAAGACTGGCAAGGGCGAACTCAACAGCACAAGCGGAAATCATCTTTGCGGCCTGCTGCTTGAGGATCATGCTCAACGGATTCTTCCCTCCAATTTTCAACCACGCCGCTCCGATGCGATCTCTGATCGGGAGATCCTCCTTACCCAGATCGGCTTACTTTGCAACGGTCGAACCGATTTCA
>WLWE01003073.1_pt1 | contig 10012 bp, 8 predicted proteins | sample 6718301 | NCBI WGS metagenome assembly WLWE01 (sample SAMN12718691, study PRJNA515312) | sponge metagenome | isolation source: marine sponge | host: Mycale hentscheli | place: New Zealand: South Island, Marlborough, Capsize Point | collected 2003-05-01 | reverse complement strand
TTGCGAACTTGCTTTTCAACAATACAATATAGATAAATATGGGATTTTTTAAAAAGATAATCAGAAAAGTAACTAAACCTGTCTCAAAGGTATTAGATAAAATTGTACCTAATGAGATAAAACCTTTACTACCTTACGCAGCAGCATTTGCACCTTATCTATTACCTGCTGGAGCAGGAGCAGGTATTATGGGAAGCATGGGAATAAATAATCCAATGCTACAAAGAGCTCTTTTATCTGGAGGAGCTAATGTTTTTTCTCAATTATCACAAGAAGGTAATGAAGGTGACCTTAATTTATTGTCAGCTGGACTCGGAGCGTTGCAAGGTGCTATGACAGCACAAGGAGCAAACACAGCTATTAGAGATGCAAAATTTGGATCTAGTTATGTTCCAGATGGAAGTGGTTTTGCTAAAAATGTAAGCAGAGTTATAGATACAGATAATTTAAATATGTTTCAAAAAGCAGCTAATATAGGTTTAGAAGGTTTAGCTAGGGGTTCTGAATTTGCTGGTCAAGCAAAAAATGTTTTAGCTAGTCCTGGTTTTAATATGGAAACTATGAAAGCTGCTGCAATTCCTTTTTCTATGGGTACAGGAGAAGCAATGGCTTTTGAAGCAAACGCAGCGATGAAAGAATATGAAAAAGCATTAGCAGCATATAATGAAGAACAAGGTACATTCGGAAATGATGCAGGTAGAAGAGAAGCTATCCTTGCAGCGATGCGAGCTTATAATCATCCAGAAGAATTAATTGAAAGTACATTAGCAGAATTAGGTTTAAGAAATGGTGGTAGAGTAGGTTTAGCATTTGGTGGTATACCAGCAGCTGTACAAAATGTTGCAGATAAACAATTGACATCTAATTTAGAAACAGCACAAGATATGCAAATACCAATGGAAGATTTAGTACAAGAATTTATAGAACTCAAAGGTAGAAAACCAAATGACTATGATGAACTACTAGATTACTATCGACAAAAATATGGTACAGGAAGTCAAATATCTTCTATGACAGAAGAAATGACAGAAGAGTTTGCAGCTAATGGTGGTATGATGGGTAGAAAACCTTTTGTATCTGGTGGTTTTGGTAGAGGTATAAAATCTTTAATGGGTATGAGTGATGAAGTTGTAGATCTTAGTAAACAAAAAGAAGTATTTAGAGATGGTCCTATTACAGCAGATTTTTTACAAACTGTAGATAAAAGTGTTATAGATCCAGCTATTAGAACTAGAGATACAGGTGGTGTAGGTGGTTATGGTATGTATAATAATTTAGCTGAAATGCCAGCAGGTTTACAAGCAGCAGAACTTATTAGTAGAATTAAAAAACCAGGTGGTGGCATTGATTATGAAGCTGCTGAATTATTTATTGGTAAAAAATTAAAAGGAACCGAGACAATTGATGAATTAATTGCTATGATAGTCAAACCTCAACGTGTACAAAAAGCAGCAGACGGTGGTATTATGGAATATAATATGGGTGGAAGTGTACTACCAGATGGTATAGAAATGGATTATAGAGGTGGTGGATTTATTCCTATGGGATCTAAAGAACGAGCAGATGATGTCCCAGCAAGAGTAAGTAAAAATGAATTTGTTATGACTGCCGATGCAGTACGTGCAGCAGGTGGAGGAAGTGTTAATAAAGGAGCAAAACGTATGTATGAATTAATGAACAACCTAGAGGCTAGAGCATAATGGCAGTAACAGAAACAAGGCAACTCGTAAACCCAACACTAGAAGCATCACTTACAGGTTTTCTTAAAAAATTAGATCCACTTGGTGGACAAGCAATTAACACAGCAACATATGCTCCACAAGTTGCAGCAAGAAATACTTTACAAACAGGTGCAGAAACAGCCGCGGCTGGTTTAGGTGCATTAACTGGTACAGGCGCGGGGGCCGCTGATCAAGCTGGTTCTATTGCTTCTTACATGTCGCCTTATCAGCAACAAGTTATAGATGCATCGTTAGCAGAATTTGATAGAAACGCAGCAATACAACAACAAGGTTTAAGAGATTCCGCTATATCTAGAGGTGCTTATGGTGGTGGTAGAGAAGGTGTTATGCAAGCTGAAGCTATGAGAAACAATCAAATGAACAGAGCACAGTTACAAGCAGGTTTATTAAATCAAGGATTTATGGATGCAAGACAAGCAAGAGGAGCAGACCTTGCAGCACAACAAGGTTTAGGTACTTACCAACAACAATTAGGTTCAGCACAACAAGGATTTGAACAAGCTAAATTAGATGCAACACAAATTGCAAATAGAGAAGCAGAGTTTGAAGACTTTACAAGATTAGGTTTAGTTGGACAACAACTAGCACAAATACAACCAGGAGCCTTCGCTTCGCAAACTGTAGGTTATGCACCTCCAGCAGCACCAGCTAGTCCTATGACTAACTTCTTAACAGGAGCAGCAGGTGGCGCAGGTATTATGGGCAAATTAGGACTGTTCGGATAATGAGTAGAATTTTAAGACGACCAATGTTTAGAGGCGGCGGGACCGTAAATAGTTATGGTACAGGTATTACTGCACCATTAGTACCAGGTTATATGGGTGGTGGACAAATTGGTGGTGGTATTGTTTATGGTAAGCCAATGGCCGATGGCAGATTTGGATTTGAAAAACCTATAATACCTGATCTTATGATGCCTAATAGTGGTATTACAAAAGGTATGGATTTACTTAAAAGAAATCAAGCAATAACATCAGGTGCAGTTCCATTTACATCTTATAATATTCCAGGAGTAGTTGATGAAAAACAAGGTGAAAAAACAATTGATGATGGAAAATCTAAAGTTGTAGAGGATTTAGATTTCTCAGAAATGGATACTGATTTACAACCTCCAACTACAGACTACGAAAAAATTCCTAAATATATAGAAGATATAGATGGTGATGGTATTAGGGACCTAAATCCAGAATACTTAAAAAATAAAAATTTCTTTAATGAAATATTTGGTGGACCATTTAAGAAAAAAGGTGAATCTTTTGGCAAAGCAGATAAAAAAGGTAGAGTATTTGAAGGTATGGAAGGAGAAATAATAGGAGATCCAAGAGAACCTTTACCTGATTCAAAAAAAGTTAAAATGCCCGGAGATGGTGAACCAACTATAAAAGAAACTGAAGAATCATTATCGATAGATCCTAAAGATGCAATAGAAGCAAATCAAAAACTATTTGCTGAACTATTAGGTGCAGACAAAGCAAGAGGTCAAGACATTGGTGACATGTTATTAAGATTTTCTGGTTCAGGTGGAAATACTTTAGGTGAAAAATTTCAAAACTATGTTAAAGCAGAATCAGCAGCTGGTCCAAGTAGAAGTGAAAAAATTAAACAAACTGCAGCAGGTCTAGCAATTAATGATTATGTTGCGGGTAAAAGATCAGATGAACAAATTCAAAAACTTAAAGAAGTAGAATCTTTTAGATCTAGATTATCAACAGATAAATTTATGATACAAGAAGGAGATAGTTGGAGAGAAGCTTTAGATAAAACTGTTTTAAAATATGGTGGTAAAGAAGGTAAGTCAGGTGATGTAGGTATTATTGGTGAAACAATTAAATTCTTTGAACCAGGTCTAACAGTATTTAGAGAAGATAGCATCAGTGATAAAAAATTCAAAAGTAAAGATTTTTTTGAAGATTTAGATATTGGTATTACTATTGTTACTCTTAAAAATGGATCTAAACAAATCATAAAAAAAACAGGTGAAAATTCTTTCGAAAATATAACTAGTAAATATCCTATTTAAGGAGGTTAATTAATGGCTACTCTTGACGAATTACTTGCTAGTCAAAACACATCTTCAGGTTCTTCTAATTTTTCTAGATCTTCTGGTGAAGATTTTAATTTTGGTAGTGAAGATTCTGCCTGGTATACATCTATGTTGGCAGCAATCCCTTCTGGTTTATTTAAAATTGCTGAAGGTATAACAACACTAGGTGCAACTCTATTAGATTTAGGTGTAGATCAAGACAGAGCAGAAGCAGTAGAAGATTTTTTTGCTAAAATAAATCCTTTTGATGAAGCAGCAAACGCAACAGCTGCTGGTAAAATTACAGAACTAATTGTTAATCTTGGTGTACCAGGTGTGCCTGCGTTTAACATGGCATCTGGCTTAGCTAAAGCTACAGCTGCAGCAAAACAATCTGGTAAATATTTAAGTACAATGGAAAAAGCTAAAAGAATTGGTAAAGGTTCTTTAGCAACAGGTGTATCGGATGCACTTTTTGTAGGAAATGTAGAAGGAGCTGGAACATTTGGAGATTTTATGGGTGGGCCAACTCAATTAGATAGAGAAAGTGATTCTCCTTATGCAGAAATATTAAATAGAATAAAATTTGGTACTGAAGGTGTAGGGTTTGCAGGATTAATTGGTGGTATAGGTATGGGTGCTTCACAGTTAAGAAATCAAACAGGCACTGGTAGAGCTATAAGTGGTAAAATGAATAAATTTTTAGAAACTATTTCTAAAGGAATAAGATCTAGAAGTGGTCAAGACGTAGATCAATTTTTAATTAATAATGCAAGACGTGGTGAGATAGACGCAGATTTATTAGAAGCTGTAACTATGAAAGATACTATAGAAAGTGTTACTAAAAATGTAGCTAGAAAATATGGCAAGGTAGCTGGTAATAAAATTGCTGAACCTAAAGTACAAAATCAAATGATGTTAGAATTAAATGATCTACTAACATCAGGTAGTGGTAAGGGTGGTAGAATGATGCCTATGTTTGATGAAGTGGCAGAAGTAGCAGAAGATATTACTACAGGATATGCATTTAAAAATGGTCAAGGAGCATTAAAAGATGTTTCTCCACAATTACCTCTTCCCAAACAAGTTAAAACTGTAAACAAAACAGGTCAAGAAGTAATGGAAGATGTTTTTACTGGTAAAACAAATATGAAAGTAAGCATTGAACCTATGAATCCTGACAAAGTAAAAGCATTAGGTAAAAAATTTATTAAAGAATACAAAGCAACAGCACCACAGGTTAGAAACTTATTTAATACTTTAACTTCAGGTAGAGAAAAGTTTGCAGAACAACTTACAGCAATAGGTAGAAGATTAGATCCTGATTCTTTTGTAAAATTTAGAGAAGCTGTAGAAGAATCTTTAACTAACGTTGTCGACAGAGGTTATCAAGTATTTAAAAATAATAAAAATCAATTTACTACAGCTGTTAATTACCCACCAACTAAACAACTTTTAAAAAAGACAATGAACTATTATAAAAAAGTTGCAAAACAAAAAGGTTATAATGTAGGTAATGAAGCTGGTCAGATAGGTGATGATGTATTTGAAAGATTAGTTAGAGAAACATGGGAAAGTTCTACGCAAGACAGAGGTTTTATTACAGCGTCTGCTGTTAGACCAGGTACAGTTAAGTTTGGAAGTTTACCTAAATTCTTTAAAGCATCTGTTGCAGATGATTTAGCGACAGCTGATAAGTCTTTTGTTGAAACAGTAACTACTAACTTAGATGAAGTTACTGGTATGGATAGAAAAATTATAGAAAGATTACTAGGTAAAACTAAAAACCCTATGGACACTTTAGTAGATGGTATTAGTAATTTATCTGCACAAGTTAGAAACAGTGAAGCTTTTGATAAAATGGTTATTAAAAGTAATTTATTAAAAGGAGAATATGATAAATGGTTAGCAGCAGGTGGTGCAAAATCAGGATTGCCAGAACCTAAATTACCTTTTTTATATGACGATCTTGGTGAAGCTCAAAAATATTCTGGTGGTGGTGCAACAGATTACACAACTATTGTGCCTCTACAAGGTGATGCTGCTAGAAAAATAGATAGATTTGTAGACACTAAACTATCTTTAAAAGGTGTAGATGATGTAGAACAAGCTAAAATAAATGAGGCTAAAAGATTAGCAGAGTCTCAAGGATTAGCTGTACAAAAAATTATAAATCCAATAGCAGGTAAAGTTGCACTAAATGATGTAGCCGAAGCGTTTTTAAAGACTGAAGAAAGTATGAAAGGTCTAGGCGCACAGATATATAACAACTTAGTTTTATATCCTAAAGGTACATCACAGATGGCTAAAACAATTCTTGCACCATTTACTCACGTTAGAAACTTTATTAGTGCAACAGCTTTTGCTGGCGCTAATGGTATACTTCCGTTTGGTAATATAAAAGATGTTAAAGCAGCGTGGACCGCATTACAGGCTGCAGGTCCAGGTATGAAACAATCTAATGAATTCTATCAGGAACTATTAAGACTAGGTGTGGTTAACTCTAATGTTAGATTAAAACAAGTACAAGATCTTTTACAAGATGCAAACTTTGGCGCTATCTTAAATAATAAAAATAGTGACTGGGCATTAAATAAATTAATGAAAAGATTTAGTAAAATTAAAAAAGGTGCAGAAGATTTCTATACAGCTGAGGATGACTTCTGGAAAATATTTACGTTCTTAGGTGAAAAAGCTAAAATTAAAAACGCTTACAGAGACGCAGGTTTAAGATTAGGTCAAGAGTTTACAGATATGAATGGTGTTAAAAGATTATTTAATGACAGAACTTTAAATGAGTTATCTGCAGATCTTGTTAGAAACAACGTGCCTAACTATTCTTATGTATCAGACTTTGTAAAAGGTTTAAGAAAATTTCCATTAGGAAACTTTGTAGCTTTCCCTGCAGAAATTATGCGAACAGGAATGAACATAATTGATACTGCAATAAAAGAAATTAACTACACAATTAAAATAGGTAATAAAGTTTTAAAACCTTTTGCTGCAAGAGGCAGACAAAGATTAATGGGTATGGCTATTACTACAGCTGCAATACCACTAGGTACAATTGAAGCAACGAAAACTCTTTACGATATTACAGATGAAGAAAGAAACGCGATGAGAAGATATGTTGCTGATTGGTCTAAAAATTCTACTTTGATTCCATTTAAAAATGAAGAAGGTAAAATGCAGTACATAGATTTCTCACACTTAAATGCATATGATACTTTAACAAGACCTATTCAGACTGTACTTAATAAAATAGAAGATGGTAGAGCTGATGAAGATGGTATTATAGATGATGCAGTACTAGGTTTAATAGAATCAACTAAAGAATTACTAAGTCCATTTGTTAGTGAATCTATCTGGACAGAAGCATTACAAGATGTAGCTCCTATTCTTGGTAGAGATGGAACAGATTCTGAAGGTAGAAGAATTTGGAATCCACAAGATAGTATCGGAGATAAATTATACAAAGCTGTTGCTCACTTAGTTGAAGCACAAGCTCCTCTTAACTGGAAACAATTACAAAGATTAGGTATCTCAATGTTACCTGTAGATGCTAAAGGTAGTTTTGATGAAAGAGGTAATCAATATGAATTTGGTAATGAAGCATTAGGTATTGCAGGTCTTAGAAGAGTAGATGTAGATCCTCAAAAATCTTTCAACTATAAAATTACAGAATACAAAACAGGTGTAAGGGATTCTAGAAATTTATTTACAGCAGCTACTTTAAAAGGTGGTATCGTTAGTCCTAAAGAAATTGTAGATGCATATATTAATGCTAATAGAGCTTTGTATGGAGTTAATAGAAATCTTTATGAAGATATAAAAGCAGCTCAAATTTTAGGCACATCAGAAGATTTTCTTTATGATCGTATGGATAATAGAGGAGAGAAAAAAGCATTTAATTCAATCAATGAAGGTGAGTTTAGACCTCTTACTTTATCAAATGATTTAAAAGAATTATTTTCTATAAGAGCTGAAGAGTTAAATGTAACAGATCCTTATGATGCTGCAGCAGATATTATAGATCAAATTAAAGATCAATTAGAAAATATTACATTAGGAGGAGACTTATTTCCTGATATACAAAATCCTTTAGATACTAACTTAGTAGAAGGTATAACTGATATTGTTGCTGGAGCAACATTACCAAATATTAACACTGGCTTTTTAGGTCAAGGTAATGTTACTATTCCAAATAACACAGGATTAGTTTACAATGAGAACGCACCTCTCGCAAATCGAATAGACACAATAGCTAAGGTCGATAGCTTAATTTAACATTATGGCAATAGAACCCAAAACAACAAGAGAACACATTTTATCTTTATACGGACACATTTCGGGTGTTAAGAAAAATTTAAAACATGTACATGAAGATGTCGAGAAATTGGGCGGTAAGATAGACAAGGTCTATTGGGTTCTCTTAGCGGCTGCGGGAACAGCTGCACTCTTCGCTATAGAAAAAATCATTAACTAGGAGAAAAACTATGCAACTTTCAAAACATTTTACTTTAAGAGAGATGACCGCTTCGATGACTGCTCAACGTAAGGGCATAGATAACACACCAGGAGCAGGTGAGATTAAAAGTTTAGGTGATCTGTGTTATGAGGTTCTTGAACCGCTACGTGCATGGGCAGATAAACCTGTTACGATTACCAGCGGCTACCGGAGCGAGGCGTTGTGTGAAGCGATCGGCAGCAAAAAGACTTCGCAGCACGCGAAGGGCCAGGCCGTCGACCTAGAGATCTTTGGCGTGCCCAACATTAAGACAGCCTACTGGCTACAAAATAACGTGGATTTCGATCAACTGATCATGGAGTACTACGATAAAGATGATCCTGCAGGCGGATGGGTCCACATATCTTATCACGAATCAGATTCAAACAGAAAACAGGTGTTGACCTTTGACGGAAAAAAATATACTGAAGGCCTTCCAGAAATGGAATGGAAAGACGGCAAAGTAGTAAGTTAATTTTATGAAAAATAGTTTGTTGGTGCATCAGCATTTAATCATTCGTGCTGAAGCAGTTAGACCTCCTATGGATGAGGAACAATTAACAGAGTGGATGAAAGAATTTGTAGAGTCTATAAATATGAAAATATTTATGGGTCCTTACGTTAAGTATTGTCAAATGGAAGGTAACAGAGGTATCACTGCTGTTGCAATTATTGAAACATCACACATTACTATGCATATATGGGATGAACCATCACCTGCACTAATGCAGTTTGATGTTTATAGTTGTGGTGAGTTTGATGTAGAAAAAATCTGTAACAAAATTAAAAATGACTTTGGCACTACAAAAATAGAATATAAATTTTTAAACAGAGAAACTGGGCTTGTGGATTTGTAATTTTCGCTAAAAATACTTTTGTCTTAGAAAATCCTATCTACACATACACCCAATAAAGTTACCACTACCATCATTCATAATATGTAAGTTTAAACTATCTACATACCCAGATAACTTAAGTCTTAAAATATCACACAAAGCAAAACAATCTATTTCTGCAGTTATAACTATGCCTTCCATAACTTGTTTTGTTACAGGTATTAGTTGATACAAGCCATCGTTTAAAATTATTAAATCCATTCTCTCCAGTCCTCATCCATTATTGTGTTAGCTATATTCATTTTAGATCTCAAAGCTTTTACTATCTTTTCATCTACAGTTTTTGGTGCTATAAAGTCTACATATGTTACCGACTTCGTTTGACCTATTCTGTGTGCTCTGTCTTCTGACTGTAGTCTTTTTTCTAAGTCATATCCATTAGAGTAATAAACAACTGTATTTGCACAAGTTAAAGTAATACCATAACCACCAGTTTGTGGATTACCTATAAAAAATCTAGCTTTAGAGTTAGGATCTTGAAATTTTTCTATATTTTCTTGACGTTGTTCTGCTGGAATTGCGCCATAATATTGTACTATAGAATCTGCACCAAATTCATCACTAATAATTTTAACTAAATTTTCTATGTCATACACATAGTTAGCCCAAATAATTACTTTACCCTCTACCTCGTCAAGTAAATTAATTAATTCTTTGAGTCTATTGTTTTTTATTTCTGTAATAGTGCCATCATCATTTCGTAAATGACCACACGTAATTTGATGTAGTCGCATCATTTGTGTAAGTACATGAGGCGCTGTAGCCATCTTGCCTTTTAGAGATGCGAGGGCCGCGGATTTCATTGTAGCATAAGCTTTGCTTTGTTCATCTGTAAGATCTACTT
>WLWE01003069.1_pt1 | contig 10016 bp, 5 predicted proteins | sample 6718301 | NCBI WGS metagenome assembly WLWE01 (sample SAMN12718691, study PRJNA515312) | sponge metagenome | isolation source: marine sponge | host: Mycale hentscheli | place: New Zealand: South Island, Marlborough, Capsize Point | collected 2003-05-01 | reverse complement strand
GGTCGGTGATGAAAAGCCGGAGGAATACAAAGATGCAAAGGAAGCACGAGAGATTCTTATTCTAACGCAAGATCATGCAATTTACGGGAGTATTGACCCGGTGAAAAAAAATATCTCGGCCCTAAGCCATGCTCATCAACTTGAAGGCTCAAGTCCTCAAAAAATCAAGGCAACAAAAGTTTGGGGATTACCCGGCTTCTGGGAAAAAGGGAAAGGCACTGAAACTTTTTTTTCACTAAGTTTGGATGGCGATAAGCTTGTTAAAGTTGGGGCGTGGGGTGGTGGTGATCTCGCGAACGTGCCGAGACGTCAAATCTGGGTAAGATTTGATGATTTTTCTGCAACCGGTCCGCAGAATTCATCAACACTCGGCGACAAGCTAATTGGACTGAAAAAAGCATACGATGCAGGCGCCTTAACCGAGAGAGAGTATCAGCAAGAAAAGGCAAAACTTCTTAATCAAAACTAATCCTTGATTATTTATTTACTCTCTCAATAGCCTTCCGAGAGATGTCTTAGCCACGCTTGATTTAGTTGCCACGCTTGGGCCGTTTGTGAATAACTCCACGCCCCCAACGCCCCTCTTTAAGACACAATTTCGTGTCACGTTGAGCCTCTCTTATTTTTGGTGTAGCATTTCTCCACCTTAAGGAGACTTGCTATGCGTTGGGGAATTATTGCTGCGTTGGTTTTGCCGTGTGGCGTGAATAATAGTCAGCATCAAAGGAAAACTGCCTCACTGATTCTGGTGGTTTTATCTAGCCTAATTTTGCCTGCATGTGGAAAATTCACCTATGCTCAGGAGTCCATTGTTAAAGCCTATGTCGATGCGGCTAACAAGACCGAAGACCCTGCCAAGAAGTCAGAGCTACTTAAGATGGCGGTGGAAGAGGCAGAGTCGCTGAAAAAACCGGAACTACTTTATGAACCTGTATTTTTACTTGGGTCGGCTGAACTCAAAAATGACCAAGATGAAAAAGCTAGGGTATTATTTTTACGGGCAATAGAATTAGCTCCAAATGAAAATCTTAGAGCGTTGTTTAATTCAAAGGTAGGCAATGAATTTTATTACTCAAACAAATTAAAGGAAGCCCTTGTTTTTTATAAGCAAGCAGTAACACTCCGAGAGAAAGTAAATCCTGCGGGCTCACGACAGGCTTACGTACTCGCGCAATCAATGAAAGACTTAGCAAACTGCCAACGAGATATTGGAAATCTTGTCGCAGCTGAGGTCATTTATAAAAAAGCCATTGGCATTGCTGAGGAGGCACTCAAAAACAACCCAAAAGCTAAGTACCATATAGCTACTCCGTTAGTAGGTCTGGCTAAGTTAAAAATCAAGCAGGGAAAACCTGATGAGGCTACCGCGCTTGCCAGAGAAGCACTTGGGGTTTTTGAGGAAATAGACAATCAGCAGTGGTGTGGAGAGTGTATGTTTATCCTTGGTGAATCGAAACAATTAGAGGGATCGAAGGAGTCTGCTTTAGCCCTTTATAAAAAAGCCATCGAAGCTTTTGACTTTAAACAAGAGTATGTTCACGCAAATATAATTCCACTTCTTGAAACAACTGTCTCTGCCTTGAAGGCTGCTGATGAAAATACTGAGGCAGAAAAACTTTCAGAACGGCTTCTGAAACTTCGTAAAAAATATAATCGGTTACCTGACTAAATATAATTAAGTCACCCTAGATGCCTAAAGTTTATTCAACAAACTCAAGAAAGAGTTCAGTAAGAAGCAAGCTGGGTAATCAACTCTCCTAATCAACAAACTATCCTTGATTATTTATTTACTCTCTCAATAGTCTTCCGAGAGATGTCTTAGCCACCCGCGATTTTCATGCCAGAGCAGGGCAGCAAGCCCGTGAAGATAAAACCGCCACGCCTTGTTTTTCAGTATTGAGACAACGACTCGACTCTTTTTTGGACTCGACTCTTTTATCGACTTGTCATTGAGTGTCATCGACTGTCATCGAGGATCGCCAAATGAGCAATCGTGTTATATATAACGAGAAAACCCCAAAAGTATGATAACTCTGGGGTTCTCTGAAATCGTCTAATAGGCCCGGACGGACTCGAACCGCCGACCAAGGGATTATGAGTCCCCTGCTCTAACCAACTGAGCTACGGGCCCGAAGTTTCCATACTATACCCGATCCCCAGCAGAAATCAGGCAGTGCCTTTTCTAGAGGGTCATTGCCGAAACACTGGGTTTTCTGCAGGCAAAACCATCGACGGTTTTTCGTCATGTGCGGCATAATGATGGAAGTTTAGAAATGGCGTGGGGCGGTTCAGTACACACCACCATCGAACAGCCATACCAAGTACACAGCTTTCCGAATTCTAAAAAAGGATCATCAATAATACTGTGATGCAAAGCCAGGAACCGAAGAAGCAAATAGAATCTGTACCGTCATGGTGGCAAAGTGATGATGCCTGGGCGATGATTATGGCAGCTGGCCTGCTCGTCATTACCTGGTTTGCATTACAGCCAGTGCTTATACCTACGACTGGTGAAACATCATTTGAAAACCTGCTTGCACCATGGGTTGCCAAGCCGGGTAGCTGGACGACGAATCCGCTTGTAGCATTCGATGGACTGACACAGGAGGCAGGGCCATCGAAAGGGTTTGCTGTGCTGGCGACTGCTGTTGGTTCCATTGTTGTTTTTGTACTTGGGCTTGCTGGAACGGGCATCCCCCTTCGGAAAAGTCTACCTGCTGTTGCCACGGTCACACTTCTGGCTGTTCTTGCGTGGTTGGCTAGTACCCAAACAACAATAAAAAGTCTTCAACTGTCTTATGTACTGTGGGCATTTGTTGGTGGGTTATTTATTAGTAACGTCATCGGGATACCAAGCTGGCTCAAGCCAGGGTTGCGGGGTGAACTCTATATCAAGACAGGCCTGGTGATGATGGGAGCCGGCCTTCTCTTTGGCACCCTGATGAAACTCGGGCCTCCCGGCATTCTTGTGTCGTGGATCACGACACCAATTGTTCTTATCAGCACGTATCAATTCGGTCAGCGTGTGCTGAAGATTCAATCTAAAACACTAAACCTCGTTCTCTCTGCAGATATGAGTGTTTGTGGAGTATCAGCTGCTGTAGCAACGGCTGCTGCCTGTAAAGCAAAAAAAGAAGAACTCTCAATTGCTGTTGGTATTTCGCTGGCATTCACTGTTGTGATGATGTTTACATTGCCAGCGGTCTGCAATGCACTTGGACTTGATCAGGTGCTAGCTGGTGCATGGATTGGTGGAACGGTGGACTCAACAGGTGCCGTTGTTGCAGCGGGTGAACTGGTTGGACCAATCGCCCGTGATGTTGCCGCCTCGGTAAAGCTCATTCAAAACGTCATGATCGGTTTTATTTCATTAGGAGTTGCTGCATGGTGGGCGCGGTCAGGTGAAGATGCTGACGGAGCTCAGGTTCCTGCAACAGGATTAGGGTTGCTTCAAGAAATATGGAAGCGGCTCCCAAAATTTATTCTCGGGTTCGTTGCGGCCTCAGCTATTTTCACGCTCCTTGCCTCGACAGGCACTGAGGCACGGCAGGAGGGAATAGCTGCAATGCTTTCTGGCCCTGTGAAGATGATGCGGTCATGGTGTTTTTGTCTGGCATTTGTCAGCATTGGGTTAGAAACAGATATACGAAAACTGGCTAGTGCCATGGGTTCAGTCAAACCCATTATTCTCTACCTTTGCGGTCAGGCGTTCAATTTATTGCTGACCTTTACCATGGCCTATCTTGCATTCCGTGTGGTGTTTCCTGAAGTTGCAGCACGCATTGCTGCTGGTGGGTAACTTAATGAATGCAGTGCCTGACTGATGCAGTGGCTAATAGAATTTTCTTGCCCTTTAAAAATAAAAACATGTCACTCAAAGATAATTTCAAACTCGCCACTAAAATGTTTCGCGTTGCACCGGGCGAGGCGCCGAAACTCAATGCACGTGATACAGCATGGGCAGGTGATGAAGACCGGTCAGAGAAAAAGCGAAAGAAGCAGGCAGGTAAAATTCTTGAGGATAGTGTCGAGGAGCTAGCCGAATTACAGGAGTTGCTGTGGGCGTCTGATACGTGGAGCGTGCTGGTCGTCTTTCAGGCACTTGACGCTGCTGGGAAGGACGGTGCCATTAAACACGTGATGAGTGGTGTCAATCCACAGGGTGTAGAAGTGACAAGTTTCAAAGAGCCCTCATCGGAAGATCTCGATCATACTTTTCTTTGGCGGTGCATGAAAAAATTACCAGAACGGGGTCGAATCGGCATATTCAATCGTTCCTATTATGAAGAGGTACTTATTGTTCGGGTGCACCCAAAACTTTTAGAAGCCCAACGGATTCCAAATGTGCATGCAGAAGATCAGACCTGGCACGATCGATTTGATGACATCAATGCCTTCGAAAAGCATCTTGCCCGCAATGGCACAAAGATCGTGAAGATTTTTCTCCACCTTTCAAAAGAAGAACAGAAAAGTAGATTCCTTGATCGCATCAATCGGCCCGATAAACACTGGAAGTTTGCCGGTGCTGATATTACCGAGCGACAATACTTTGAGGACTACACAAAAGCGTATGAAGAGATGATTGCAGCTACCAGCACTGACTATGCACCGTGGTACGTCATTCCAGCTGACAAAAAATGGGTGAGCCGCGCTGCGGTTGCCACCATATTGGCAGGTACGATCCAGCAACTTGATCTGACCTGGCCAGCGGTGTCTGAAGAGCAGGAACAAGAAATTGAATCGGCACGAAAAAAACTCGAAGCAGAGTAGTTCAGAATGAGTTGTGGCCGGATCCTACGCCGAACGTTTGAGTGGAACTTTTTGTGGTGTTCCAATCTGGCCAGCGATCGCTTCGGCTGCCTCGACTTTCTTTGGCAGTATATATTCAGGGACAAGTTGGTGGAGTAGCACGCGGACTTCATCGGCCGGCCTATGCAAAACAGTTGTTAACTGCTCAATCACTATATCTGTATTCTCAACACCAACAGCCTTTATTTCAGCTGAATGAATTTTTGGGTGGGCTGTGTCCAAAAGCTTTTCGTGTTCAGTGAAAAGTTCTTCGTAAAGCTTTTCACCCGGCCGCAATCCGGTATAGCGAATTTCAATATCCCGACCGACTTCAAGGTTCGATAACCGCACCATGTCATGGGCAAGGTCGGCGATACGTATTGGTTCACCCATATCAAGCACAAAGACCTCACCACCTTTTCCAAGCAGGCCGGCTTGAATGACAAGACGAGCGGCTTCTGGAATCGTCATGAAATACCGTTCGATGTCAGGGTGGGTTACCGTAATCGGCCCACCTTTAAGAATCTGCTCCCGAAAAACGGGCACAACGCTACCAGCTGAATTCAGTACGTTGCCAAACCGTACGGTGGAGAATTGGGTTTTTGATTCTGCAGCAATCAGTTGCACCAGCATTTCGGCTATACGTTTACAGCAGCCCATGACACTTGTTGGGTTGACCGCCTTATCGGTTGAAATCATGACAAATGTTTCGACTTCATATTTGTCTGCAGTGCGTGCAAGAATGGATGTCGCCAGTGGTATATTCTTGATGGCCTCACCCGGGTGTTGTTCCATGAGCGGTACATGCTTGTAGGCTGCGGCATGGAAGACAATGTCTGGTCGGTGTTCCGCAAAGACGTGCGCGACTCGATCAGCATCCGTAATATCCGTGACCGATGGAACAATAGTCGTACTCGAGTGAGCATCATTGAGATCTCGCTCAACCCAGAAAAGGCCGGTTTCACTCCGGTCAAGCACGATTAATTGTTCTGGTCCATGTTTTATGAGCTGCCGGCAGAGTTCAGAGCCAATACTACCCGAGGCACCTGTCACCATGATTGTTTTGTTGCAAAGCCAACGAGTGAGACCGTCTGTATCAGTATCAACTGCTTGGCGACCGAGTAGGTCAGCAATGTCAATCGGTCGCGGCTGCATGTGGACCTTGCCACTTATAAGCGTGTGAATTGCTGGGATAATCGTCGCTGTACAACCAGCAGCAGCACACTGTTTCTGAAGTTGGGCAACTTCACTGCCAAGGAATGTTTGTGATAGCAGCATGACCTCATCAATCCGGTGCTTGTCGATGATGCGATTAATATTTTTTGTCGTGCCGAGGACTGAAATACCACCTGTTGAACGGCCGACAAGGTTTCTGTCTTCTTGCTTGGCGATCATACCAACTACAATTCGATGTTCTTTTGGTGAGCTATCTGATTGAATTGCCCGTACCACTGCTTCACTTGATGGGCAGGTGCCAACAAGTAAAACCCGGCTTGCTGTGCCAAGTGAACGGCGACGAACAAAGTCACCAAGTTCACAGGCTGCACCACGCAAACCACCAAGGAGTGAGATGGCAATAAACCAGTCAATGACCCAGATGCTACGGGGAATTGATGCTTGGGTAACGATGGCTACTGGAGCGGCAACGGCCAAGCCCATGGTGACTCCAAAGATGAGCTGCCAGAGATCACGGAGTGTGAGTCCACGGATGCTACTCCGAACCCCAGCAACTGCGAGCAACATAAAAAACTGCACAGGCACGAGAATACCGAGACATGTCAGCAGGCTATCAATGTTCTGTGCATCAAGAATACCCTCAAATCGAATGACATATGCCAATGCTACAGCCAGAGCAAGGCTCCCGAGCTGCACCATATTCCATGCCATGTCACGTGTTGATGGTAAACGGAGCCCACCAAGTGGTCGTTTTTCTGTCATTTATCTACGTGCTCCAGGTCCTTCAGCTGCAGCATCGAACGTTGTAGGCATGCTTGCCTGCTCAATACGCAGTTGCTTGAGTCGTTGAATCCGCCCCTGAAGTTTTTGACTGTCTGGGCGTCGCAAGAGGCACCAGTCAATTTCTTTTTTTGCTGTTGTCGTATCACCAGCTGCCAAGGCCAGGTCAATATGGACAAGTCGCATCTGAAAGTTATTTGGATTGGCCGCAAGTGCTACCGTAATTGTCGTTGAAGCGTTTTCAATATTTCCAAGTGTTCTCTCAAGAATGGCAGCTTCATACAGAAGATTTGATCGTGTTGTTCCTTTTACCTGTGTTGCTGCTTCATACACCTTGGCAAGGCGCAGCTCTTTGACTGGTTTCATATCTTCTTTCGATGAAGACCGAGACCAGAGGCCATCAATTGCTCGTAAGCCAGTTACATCTGGTTGTAAGAGTTCGCATACCGCTACTGCCGACATCATTGGAAGCAGCACGTTGAGAACACGGCCACGTTCAGAAGGGCATTCAGCAAAGCACTGTTGCCGTAGCTGCATTGCACGGGTTGGGTCACCATCAAGTTCAGCCTGATTGGCTGCCTCAAAAAGCACCTGCCCTTCGTGCGGCCGAATACGTAGTGCTTGATTGATGCAGGCCTGTGGTAAGCCGGAATCTTGTGTCTTTAGGAATGAAGTCGCTGCAAGCACACACCATGCATGTCCTGCACAGGGGTTAACGGTTACGGCCCGTAGTGCGGCATTCATAGCCCGAGTAAGATCTTGAAAACCATCTCCAGAAATCTTTTGTACCCATGCAGTACGGGCTTCCATTGATTCAAATTGAGTTTGCTCGACAGTCTGCCGAATTTCAGTAAGGCTGATTGTTTCACCAGCTATTCGACGTGTCAGGCCAAAGTGTTCAAGCTTGCAGAACGCCAGATCAGTCCACGCCTGCATGTGATCTGGCTGAAGAGCAACGGTTTTTTCAAGAGAATCAATCCGGGCTTCAAGTTCTGTGACGATCTCGTGCTCAGTGGTGCTCTCAGCGGGTGAGCCAGCACTTTTCATCTTGGTCTTTGCAGCATAGAGTGCAGCCTGACCGGTGGTTTGTCGACTGAGTTTTTCAATCATGCGTGACTGCTTGATTGAGTCTTCAAAAAAAGCCTGTGCCTTTGCTGCCTGCAGTTGTGTGTGGCCAACAAAAACAAGGACTGCAACGGCACCAACACTGGCAATCGTGGCGGAGGCTCGGTCAAGGGTAAGTCGTGGCAGTGGGATAGCGTGGATATGGCTTGAAGCCAACTTCACGGCACATGCTCCAAGAAGCATCATCAATGTGGAACATGCCGGCACATACCAAATAAAGTCTCCGGCCGCATGAACGGTACCTGCAGTCAGACCTCCGGTCAGTGCAATCGCGATTATCTGCTCCTGTGCAGTGCCCCTTGCGAACACAACCCCGCAGCATAAGAAACCAATAACAATGCTCGTGATTGCAAGTGCCAGACCAACAAGCCCAGTCTCGACACCAAGATTCAAATAGCTGTTTTCTGCATGGGTAAAAATACGTTTATCAGTTGGCGGCATGTAGGCTTTGGTAACGGCGGCGTGGCTTCCAATGCCTGTGCCAAGAACTGGAAAGTCAGTGATTGTTTCCACCGCTGCCTGCCATACTTCACGGCGACCAGCAAGATTGGCGTCTTCGGTGTCACTGAATATGGTACCTAACTCAGTCCAGATGGTATCCAGTCGTGTGTTGACGCGGTCCATTCCATGAATAGTCAGAGCCGTTCCAAGAAGAAGAATTACAGCAAGAAATCCGCCAGCTACTTTTGGGGTGATACGGCCAGTTTTGAGGAGCATTCCTGTGGTCACAAGACCAACAGCCGCAAGGCTCATGGTGCCACCACGCGAGAGTGAGAGCAACACAGCAAATGTGGTTACTCCAAGAGCCACCAGACCAATGGCCAGTCTGTGTTCGGTCTGAATACCCGAGGTAATCTGTATACCTGAAGAACGTTGTCTTCTTCTGCTACTTCGAGACGGTGCCTGTCCTCGAGATGATGCCTTTCCTCGAGACGATGCCTGTGATGTTGTGCTGCTGTTTTGCTTTGTTCGATCGGGCTTAAATGTCCACCACACGAGCGACCCAGCACCAATGGCCAGAAAACTTGCGTAATGGTTTCTATTACTAAAGGTTCCCTTCACAATGCTTCGCGTGTCGTTAAAAGCGAACTCATAGAACCAGAGGTAGTTTCCGTTACTGGTGAGATACTGAACAACACCAAGTGCTGCCATAAGACCAGTGGCAACTGCAACAACCAGCAGGATTCGTTCAATATCTTGATTTGATCGGATTGACTGAAAGATACATCCGACAAGAATTATCTGCGCAACAAAAATTCCGATACCAACAAATGTTTCACCGGGAGTCAATGAAAGGGTGCTCCACTGTCCAAGAGTCCATGAGCCGTCTGTCCAGCATGGTAGAAGTGTTGAAAGATGTGGTGAAATACTTTTAATGAGAGCTGCTGAAAGAGGTATGACCTGAATGACAGCAACGGCTATTCCAACAGCAAAAAGCAGATCAAGAATACTCAGCTGCCACTCAGCATCGTTCGTGTGATACGAGCGGAAAAGCCATGCACCAGCAGCTGCTACTGCCGCAGAACTTAGAAAAAGCTGGCCGATAGGATGCCGTCCTCCCATACCAAGCGGCATGAGTACGACTGCTAGAACGACAGGAATTAATAGAGCAAGCGTTTCTGGTGGAACAGCCCAACCTGATGACTGAGCTGATCGGTGATGACGTCGTGCTCGTACACGTCCACTCATGCAGCCCTCATGTAGGTTTCTTCTTCCTCTTCGTCACCATACTCTTCGTCATCATCGAGGCCGTATTCGTCACCGTATCCATAGCCGTATCCATACCCATAGCCGTATCCGTAGCCGTATCCCATTTCTTCAAGACCAACGGCATTCACAACTGTGCCAAAGAGCGTGACACCGAACATCCGTAGAGTTTCGACAGCTTTGATAAGAACACGACGTCTATTTTTCTCTGGTCGTACCACAAGCATGAGTCCATCGCATAATCGCCCAACTGCAGCAGCATCCGTCCCGGCGAGGACAGGCGGGGCATCAACAATGACCTGGTCATACTCGCCGTCGGCCCAGGCAAGAAGTTCTGCAAAACGATCTCCCAGCAAGAGTTCACCAGGGTTTGGTGGTCGACGGCCGGCCGGAATAATATCAACCGGCACTGAACCAGTCTGAGTTGCGAGGCGTGAGGC
>WLWE01003063.1_pt1 | contig 10038 bp, 12 predicted proteins | sample 6718301 | NCBI WGS metagenome assembly WLWE01 (sample SAMN12718691, study PRJNA515312) | sponge metagenome | isolation source: marine sponge | host: Mycale hentscheli | place: New Zealand: South Island, Marlborough, Capsize Point | collected 2003-05-01 | reverse complement strand
CGACACTTTTCATAATCCTTTCTTATATTACCATTATATCTGATATAGGGCTCTTCTCCTAAGTCATCTAGGATTTCCTGGAACCCGGGTTTCAATAGAAAACTAAATTCCGGGTGGACCTGTGTAGTTAAAACCTTAATATCCCCTTGACGGTCATAGGCTAGACAGATCGCATTATTAAAACGACATAGACTAATTAGACGAGTATCCGTAATGTCCTGGACGTAGTCCCGGTGATAGCTATAGGATAAGAGATATTTGTGGCCGATCAGGTCTTGACCTAGACTATTTAAGACCAGTCCCTGTGTCCCGGCTTTAGTATCGGGAAGAGTTCCTATTTTGGCCCCAAAATACTTACATATTAACTGGTGTCCAAAACAAAACCCGACGAGAAACTTTTCTAGCTGACAGGCCAGGTCTAACACCCGATAGACCCCTTCTAGCCAGTCATAGTCCTCTTGAATAGAGAAATTACTCCCGGGAAGACAAATGATCTGACATTGTTGGACCTCTGTTTTACTAGGATACTGTTTTTGACGACAAGTATAGACACGGTAATCATCGTGGGGTTGGATCCCTAAAAAATAACTGTGGGTCTGAAAGGCACTCCAGGATTGAGTCTGGGTTCCACAGTCTAAATATAATAACTGGACCATTTCACTTGTTAATGTTATTACTGATAACATTAGAAAAAAACCCAATTGGCTAAACTGATATAAGTGTATGACTCTAGAAGACACAAAAATAAAAGATGTCACAGACACAACTAGATAAAGTTAAGGTCAAAGATAATGATAATGGAGTCAGTGGTGGGGTCAGTAGTGGGGTCAGTGGTGGGGTCAGTAGTCACCAGAGACCTAAAATACGTCCCCCGGCATCACCCCTACCTTTGGGATCACATTCACCCCTTTCCCTATCCAGACCCAAGCTGACTTCTAATTCGGTTCCAAGTTCCCCCTCAGTCTATCCAGAACCACCTTTAGTACAGTGTCGGGAATATTTAGAAATGTATCAAAAAATACAATTCCTAGAACAGGAAAAAAATCAATTACTAAAGGATGAAAACCAATTTAACCAATATGTCAAAACCCTCCACCATAAATTACGTGAAACGGACAGTTGTATTAGTAGTCTACTGTCACAACTCCAATTAGGACAAACTAGACCACGGCACCCAGAAAGGTCAGGAATTTATCTGTCTGGTCTAATGGGACTTGGTTTTGGGATAATATTGACCCAGGGTCTAGGTTACTTCCGGAAAAAATAGGGTTGGGTTGGAATTTGGATTTAGAATTTGGCATGATCTACCGACAAAGCAGGACGGGACGATAGACCTCCTTAAGACTAGTCCGATTTACTAGGTGTTTCTTGTAGACGAGACGTGACTTTCTTTCATCCGTTTCCGTGACGGTGACGATAATGTTGGTTTTGTTATCCAGAATGACTGAAATTTCAGTCAGGGCATGATAGACAATGATTCGGTCATGGTGGGTCTGGTAGGACGCACTGTCGTGACTTTCTAGGGTATATCTAATTTCACTTTCCTTAATGAGACGGTTCTTAATTCGCTGGAGGGCATGACAACAGATCCAATAGTTCCCAAGTGGAACGAGGGGTTGAGATTGATTGGAAACGGCCATGTTCTTGGGTTCTGGGTGTCTTGAAGTAAATGGAATAAAATGGGAACCTCAAGGTTCAAATTTTCTCCCATTTTTCCGGTAATTTAATTGCCAGTGTCATAGTTATGAGAGGTACTATTATTTAAGGTTAGCTAGAAAAAAAGAGCGGGGGATGAGAGATTGGAGAGAGAGACGGGAGATGGAGATGGAGAAAGATTACTTGCTACTAAACAACTTACCACAGAGGGTCCCGCTCCCAAAACAACAGGCCACCACGCCGAGAATGACCGGGATAAGCATTAGAGAAAAGCCATAGATGCGAGTAACGACATCGGACATGACATAAACCCACTTGCTAGCCAGGACGGGGTTCGCGTTGAGACGGCGACCGATCTCAATGATACCACCCCGGAGAAGACGAGTTGAATTGCTGGAGGGGCCAGTAGTGGGAACAGTGGGACCGGAATGGAGACGCTGGTAGGCATTCATATCGGTAATGCCCTCCGACCAATACTTGTTGTAGAAGAAGATGGTGTGTTCCGGATCTTTGTCCCACATTTCCCCCATCTTGACGTAGGTGGAGATAAAGGCAACCAACCAGCCAATAGCGGTAAAGGTGCCTACTAGACCGGTCAGATTGGCACAGAAATTATTTTCCGAGACGATGGTGACGCCACCGAGCCACATGGTAATTGTCAGGGCAATCAGTAGGGAGGCCGACACCCACATCATGAAATAGTGAAAGTCCCAGCGATCTCCCAGTCCGAGAAGTTGGAATTGTTCCCGACTAGCGGACTCGGTAATGACGATGTTGAGGATAAATAAGACTAAGGGGGCACCAATGCCAGAAGACTGGCTCTCCTTGTCTTCTGATGATGAATCTGAAAGTGACATGTTTTTTTATCCGGAACTACCAAGGACCGGATGGAGTTCAATTTTTTCCCAGCTGATACCTAGCGGAGACTTAACAGGACACCTAGCGGAGACTTAACAGGACACCTAGCGGAGACTTAACAGGTAACAAGTCCGATTAACAGACCCAAATACCTCATCAAAAATATTACTAAGATCACTATCTTGAGAAGTCCTAAAGTGTTGGTCACGAAGGCACCTCATCCTCTTAACCCACTCTTTGAGGTGTCTAGTAAGCCCAGTGTTGTCTGGTCTAGTAAGCCCAGTGTGGTCTGGTCTAGTAAGCCCAGAGTCCGGAATATTTTCTAGAGATAAACTAGACCGTTTAGATAGGTGAATTCGCTGATATTTACCCATGGCAGTTTCGACCCATCGGTCCGTCTGATCCGTTAAAATCTCAAACAACTTATCTAGAGCCTTGTGTTCGGCATATCCTTTGGTTTGCCAGTGAAAGATTTTTACTTGGTTACTTAGAGTTAACATCTCTAGGGAGATTTGGGTAACCAACCTAGATTTGGTAGTTTCACTAGCTATTTCGGGTTCCTCTGACAGACAGTCATCAATGAGATATTCGGTATCGGTATCGGTATCGGTATCGGTATCGGTCAGCTGGCCTTGGGCACTGGGCTCGCTATTCATCACGTTTGTTATTAAGAAGTGACAAAAAAAGAAACAGCTAAAACCAAAAACAAAAAAAATAGTGATTAATAGTGAGTGGTTAGTTGTTAGTGGTGGTTAGTTGTTAGTGGTGGTTAGTTGTTAGTGATGTTTCGTGGTGAGTGATGGTGGTTAGGCCTCGTCTGAACTAGAGGGCTTCAACTCATTGGCGAGTGCCTCTTTTTCCTGCTGGTTGGCTAGGATAAAGGGTTGACGATCCTCCTCACTGAGGGCCTTCCACTGAGCCCCAAGAACCTTGGCTAGTTCAGTGACCTTTAGGTCTGGATTGGCCTGCTTGGCGGCATTTCTAACCGTCACATTCAAGGAATAGTGGAGATAGGCACTCTTGGCCCGGGTCTTTTTCGGCTTATTGGCCGCTTTTGCCTTATTCAAGGCCTCCTTTTCAGTAGCACTGGCCGTCTCATACGGCTTTCGCTCGTCCTCGGTCAGACCCTTCCACTGTTCCGCAATGATCTTGCTAATAGCTCCAAAGTCAGCATCGGGATTGGCCTGCTTGACCTGGGTCCTAATCTCCGGATTAGAACTATAGAGGGTGTAGGCTGACTTGGCCCGTTGCTGCTTGGGCTTTTTATCGGTCCCAGAATTGGTCTGTGGAGTAAGTTGACTTATTTCGGTCTTTTCCTTGGCACTAGCCTCTTCATACTTGATCTTGTCCTCTGGGGACAATTCCTTCCAGCCCTGAGATAGTAGCTTGGAAAAGTCCGCGAAGGTCGCGTCTGGATTGGCCTTTTTAATAGTCTCCTTGACCACAGGATCCATAGTGTAGAGAGTGTAGGCGGAACGTGCCCGCTTCCTCACCTTACCCTTACCCTTACTCGGGTTCTGACTGGGATCTTGTGCCTCTTGAGCCATGGCCTCTGCTAGCTGCTGCTTTTCTGCGGCATTTGCCTTTTGGTAGGGTTCACGCTCCTCTTCAGTCAAGGTTTTCCACTTTTCTCCAATGAATTTACTCAGGGAACCGAAATCGGCATCGGGATGGGCCTGGCGAACAGCCTCTCGGACGGCCGGATCGGAACTATAGAGAGTATAGGCGGAACGAGCCCGCTTTCTGGTCTTAGTCACTCCCTGTTGGGTCTGGTCCTGGGACTGGTCTTGTGCCTGGGTCTGAGCAATGGTGACCTTTTCCATTTTACTAGCCTCTTCGTAGGGCTGACGCTCCTCAGTAGAGAGAGCCTTCCAGAGACCACCCAAGATTTTACTCATTTCGGCAAAGTCAGCATTGGGATGATCGGCCTTGACCTTATCCTTGACGGTAGGATCCATGGTATAGAGAATGTAGGCGGAACGACCACGCTTACGTTTCTTGGGATTGGTCGTCTTGGTCTTGGGTGCCTTGGCCTCCTTGGGATCCTTGGTATTTTGGCTTGTCTTGGGTGTCGCTAGACCCTGAGAGCTATTTGCCTGGACAGCCTGGGTCTCATAGACACTCTTGTCTGTCAAGGCCGCCCAGGCATCCTTCATACCCTTGGACATTTGACCAAAGTCTGGTGCCTTTCCCAACTGGGTAGTTAGAGAACTCTTGACTTCGGACTTGACCGTAAGATCCTTTTGGAAACAGGAGTAAGGAGTGACCTGACGGGTAACATTTCTCTTGGTCTTCGGGTTTCCAGTAGATGTAGATGTAGATGTAGATTTCGCAATAACGACAGACATGATTTTTTTCAGTTATGGTGTTAAAAAGTTGGCTGGGGTCCGCTGTCAATTTTTTTTGGGCGATGCGTCTAGGCAGGAAGAACCTGCTTTTTTTTAAGGATTTCGCTAAACCTATTAACCTATCTTTTTAACTGGATATCTAGTAGGGACACTAGTCATTCGTTAAACTAGCAATCTGAACCTAGAACGACAAAGGGCCGCGTTTCAGCGCTAATTTAATTTTTCCGTGTGTTAAACTTTTTAGATGACTATATATTATAAATAAAATGAGTCAACCTTGTCAAATTCCCATTCCTGCTAGCCAACCCAGTCAAAAATGTTTTCTTCCCTGTGGCCCCTCTTATCAACCGGGATATTCGGTCTATCAAGTCAATTACTATGTCCCTACCTGTCAGAGTCAACCAAGATGCCATCCAGGTTGCCAAACTACCCCTCCGACTACCAGTCATAATAGCAATTGCCCACCTCCACCAATCTGTCCTATTCCGTGTCAACCTCTTCAGGTAGCACCAACTACGTGTCAGGAACCTTGTACACCACCATGCCCTGAAACATGTTCGGCGCCACAGCCACAACTTCAATTACCACCAGTATATATTCCCTTACCACCACAATTAATCCATTATGCCCCTCAACCCACTAGTAATGATATCTGTAGTGGAGCTCCTCCCACGACTCCATCTTGCCTAGACGGAGCGTGTTATGATTATAAGGATAATGATAATATCGCTCATCTTTTTAATAATCTAGTCTAGTTGACATCCGTTAATCTAGAATAATATAAGGAAATGCGTTTATTTTCCATTTTACCTTTCTTTTTTGACATGGAGACAAAAAGGAAATAGTAAAAACCCAGTTTAAAATATCTTAACCCCGATAACGAAAAGTTCCAGACTTTCATCCTTATATTCTTGGCGATAATTACCCCTGACGTTTAAGACCTGATTACCATTTAGGCTATTTAGGAATCCCAAGACACTACCACTTGTTAAAGTGATAATTCCCTTCCATGACATTTCAGTTGGTTCAGGGGTTTCCAAGGGTAGTTGAGAAGGAAAGGTCGTTTTTATTTTTAAATGGGCTAGAAGGCTATTAATGGAGTTGTTTCTAGACCCATTATACCGACCATTACCGACTATAGTGGCTTCGGAATTTATTGGAAGACCCTGATTGTTAAGATTTCCTTGAAAGTCCGTCGTCCAACTCCCAAAACCAGTTAAGCCATTTATCCCGACAATACTTAACTGAATAGTATAGGTCGCTTCCACTACTACCGGTAAGACTAGAGAGATTAACTCTTGAAATATAATGACTTGTTGACAAGGGGACTCAGGCATTTACTATTCTAAGGCGATGTTATTTTTAAGATAGTTTAATAGCCCCTCCGGCAACACCGACCGCGGCAGCGTCTAGGATAACATCTTGGTCTAGTTAGACAAGGAGAATAGGGACACGCCGAACAGTCCGAACAGTCCTTATCCCGACGATATCCGACGTTGATAGAACTACTACCACGGGCCGGCTGGCTAAATGGAAGGCAGGCCGGTTCTGGGGGTGGACAACAAGGTTGACTAAACCGACACGTCTGGTCCTGACATGGGATATAGGCTGGATAATAACCTGGATAATAACCTGGAGGATAACCTGGATAATAACTAGATTTACTAGAACTGAAATCATAAGGATCTCCCATTTTAGTTGTTATTCTAGGATGAGAAATATTTCACTGTGTTTATTTAAAATTCCCGAAATATCTCCGCCTAGCAAGAGAGAGAGACATAAACCACCAATGAGAAATACTAGAGGAACCGATATTATTTTCCAGAACCTAGCGGTGGTCTTGAAACCACCCCATATGCCTTTTCAAACACCCATTCCAGTAACGTTAACCCTAGATTTTGGATCGGGGCGTCTCCCCACGACAACCTATCAAATCATTGGGGATAATAAGGTTGAGACCACCCAGTATTTTCAAGGGGGTGGAGCGATTAGTCTAGAAGGATCTGGTCATCTCGGGAAATTTCTTGGTTCGGCTCGTTTAAGTGGGAACATCCATTATGAGAGGGAGCCTCAGCGGTTAATTACAGAATATAATGGACACGTTCAGATTAGTGTCACGGATGATGGTGCCACCCTTGTTGCGGATTTGTTTGCGGTCGGTCACGGGCCCCTGAAGGGGAAACCGTTAGAGGCTAAACTTAAAGGAAATGCTAATTTAACTAGAAATTGCGGCGTTACCACCATCCAATTTGAGGCTAATAGCCTCCAGTTGGCGGTCCTGGTCTAGTAAATTAAAATTAAAGGAAAGTTTAAAAAAACCGTAATTATAATAATTTTTACTTACTTATACTATATAAAAGATGTCTAACCCCTGTAACCCGGCAGTTAGCTATTATCCAACAACTTACCAGTCTGTCCAGCAATGTCAACCAGCCTGTCCACCAGCTTGTGTCCCAGCTTGTGTCCCATCTTGTCCCCCAACGACTAGCTATAACCCTTGTGCCAGTAACTATTACCAAACGGCTCAAAACCAATGTGCTCCACCTTGTCCCTGTCGTCAAACCCTGTTTAAGGGTCATGATGAAAAGGGGGTCTTAACTAGAGCTAATGGTACCGTCTTTAGTCAGAGAATTGAGGGTATTGCTGGGTCTGCGGCAGAGGTTGATTTACCCATGGGAACCACTTCCGACTGTAGTAACTTAACTTGGATCCAAATTAATGGTTCTGGTTTAAGTATTGTCGCCTGTTGCTATGGCACAGATAGTTCTGGTTATAATGGTGGCGAGCCATCGGGCACCACTGGCTTTTATGAAGCCGGTGGCTATGGTGGCTTTGAGACCTCTATTGCCGGTAATATCTGTAGTTGTCCTAATACTGTGACCGCGACTGTCCTCGTTACCCTGATCCCGGAACCTAATGGTGCTGATCTTGGTTATATGCTTGATGGTAATGCTAATGGTATTCCTGGTACCAATATTGGTCAGGCCTGTGGTTGTATTACCATTAACATTTGTGGTGGTATGGCTCAAGGTATTGGTGAGGTCAAAGGCGTCTATAACCAAGGGGCATCGGCTTCTTTAACTTCTGAGAATACCTATACGAGATTTACCGCTAGTGTCTTGGTAACTGGGGAGGTTTGTCAGTCGGCCGGAACCCGTATTGTGAAATTTACCCAAATCCATATCAATCAACATAACAACTAGGTTTATTTTCTGAGGAAATATACTGTTTACTGGTAATGATGTACCAGGCATCTACCCAAATTTTAACACCATCCAGTCTAACTATGACTTTAAGCGGAACGGCTCAAAATCAGAGTGAGACAACCTATTCCCTTTGTTTTTTACCTTATCAGACGGAAAACCAAATTACCAATGAAATGTCCCTAGCCGGTAGTGGGGTTGCTGGACAATACTTTGGGGGTATTCCCTCCAAGGGTAATCCTAGCACCCGTTTGACCCTTGGTGGTAGTGGGGGCGGAAATTTACCCGGTCTAGCCAATGTTATTTTTTTTAATCTACACGGATCCCTAGAAGTTATTGCTAAGAATGATGAAACTAACCAGGCCATTGGAAGTCCAAGTCTTTTACAATTTTCCGGACTATTACAACTAACAATGAATGGTGAACAGGCCGATCTTTGTCTAGTAAATCCCTATGCGGAAATCCAGAACCCGGTCATAGGAAATGGGAAAATTACCTTTTCAAGTATTGAGTTAAGTGATCCGGTTATTTCGGTGACCTGTAGCCAGTGTCTTCGTTATGTCTTAATTGGGCAATTTAATCTTACCTTTACCTTGTAAACAACCCACTGGGTCTTAAGCCTACCTAGCGGTTGTTAATCTAAGGAGATATTAAAAAATATCGCTGTTTAGATAAATGGTATTTCCCTGTCAAAATGGTTGCCAACCGGGTTTTCCAGTTAATCCTGGACACAATAGTTATATTTGTCAGCCCTATGTTCCCCTCTCACAAACATGTCCCCCAGGAATGGTTCCAGCTTGTCCCCCAGGAATGGTTCCAGCTTGTCCCCCAGGAATGGTTCCAGCTTGTCCCCCAGGAATGGTTCCGGTGGGTCAACCCTGTCTAGTTCCACCCCCTTGTTTTCCAGCCCCACCGTGTATTCCTCAAAACATTAGAACCATTTACCAAACAACTATTAATTTACCAACGTTGCGGACTATTTATAGTAACCAATCTATTCCTCAAGAAACATCCTATACCTTTACCACAGATTTTGGTTTAAATGCGACTTACCTCGGTAACAATAATCAGACCCCTAGTACCCAGGACTCCTTAACAGCTAGTAAATTTACTAATAAAAAGGTAGATAGTATTGTCCTCCGGTTAAACTCTCACGTCTATTTAGGAAACCAATATGATGCCAAACAAGTAACCTTAAGACGCCAACCTACTGATGATGTAGATGATACCGTTCGTTCCATCCAGAGCATTGAAAATGATAATGACTTTGACCTAATTGTGGTCTACCGAACTAAGACGGAATTTGATGAAGGTGATATTTTCCATCCAAGAAAAATTAGAAAGGTTTGTTTTAACATTGTCTCCATTAATGTTTTATATAGTACCTTCTAGAGCTAGTTGTTCATGATTTTTAAATTTCCAGAATTTTAAAAACAGGTGGGTTAATTAAATACTAAGGATTAAGTATAAAAATGGCATATTGGGATTGTTGTTATAACTCCTGCTATACCAACTGTTGTACCCCCTGTTACAACTATTGTTGTGATCCTTGTGCGACTAGTTGCTATAATCCGTGTTCTAGTTGTTGTTATGTTATTAAGGCTGGGACTACCAATAATTCTGGTGCGACAATTACCGTCAAAGCCAGTGTTGACTGTTGGAGTGGTAAGCTAACCTTTAATGGTACTGGTACTGGTACTGGCAGTCTTTGTAAGTGTACCTATACCAACGGCTATATTACGATGACTGTTACCCAGAATGGTTCTAGTCAAACGGTGATCTTTCATCTAAATGGGAAAAGTAGTCAGACCCGTCAGGTGGCACTAACTAGTGCCAACTATACGTTAACCCTAGTGAAATGTGGCTCTTGTCGCTATAAATTAAACATTACAGAACTTGTCTCGTAGATTTTTTTCGTAAATTAGTTTCTATGACTTTATCAAAATATGTCTGGTCAAAGTTACTGTTATCCA
>WLWE01003062.1_pt1 | contig 10039 bp, 10 predicted proteins | sample 6718301 | NCBI WGS metagenome assembly WLWE01 (sample SAMN12718691, study PRJNA515312) | sponge metagenome | isolation source: marine sponge | host: Mycale hentscheli | place: New Zealand: South Island, Marlborough, Capsize Point | collected 2003-05-01 | reverse complement strand
CCAGCGTGGTCAACGCATCCTTGACGAAATGGACGAGATTCGGAACATCGGATTTGTCAAAGATCATGGACCTGCTGGAGAAGTTGAGTTTGTCAAGCCAGTCAACACTCCTGACAGTGCACAAGCAGTAAATGCACCACAAGGTCCACTGCCTAGGCAACAAAGGTGGATGGTTGACAACCTTCCTGACTTTGGACGTGAAGGTGGAGACAGCTTTGGCTTCCCACAAGTAGGAATCCTTGAAGAAGGTAAATTGTTTGCTGACAGGCTGCGTGGAATGGGAGCAAACGTTCCAAGAGCAGAAGTTCGCAACGTTAATGAGTTACAGCAGGCTGCAGACTTTGTAATCCGTCAAGCTGCTGAAAAAGGTGAGCGATTAGGACGATTTGACAGAGAAACTGGTGGAATGGTCTTTACCGACAATCCAGGTATTCAAGAAGTACTTTATAAGCTGCGTTATAGCGATGGTGAAGTACAGCGTCTTGCAAACGCTATGAACCAAGTAGAAATGCAAGGTATTGCTGGTGGACCTAATACAACACGAGCTGAGATGTTTGCAGAGCGTGTACCAGGTGGTATTGGTAGAGGTGTGCAAGTTTACGGAAATAATCCAAACATGCGAGCTGATAATGGTGTCCCACTAGCACTTATCAAGAATGAGAAGGTAGGACGCGGTAAAGCTGCTAAAGGAGTACGTGCTGAGCTAGCAAACATCGGACCTGAAGATGTAGTCCGTCAATTAGATGCAGCTGGCATGCTTTATACCCAGGATGCATCAGGACAGAAAGTAATGCTTCCAGAAGCTGCTAATGCAATCGCTGGAGCAGAAGCTGCTCGGGGTGATGCACAAATGGCAATTCAAGGTGGCATCAAAGGAGAAGTACCTCGTGCCAACTTCATCCGTGGTGATGTACGTCAAATGGGACGTCCAGAACGTGTACGCAAGTTCGGTAAAGAGAATGCAGATGCTGCAGGAAAAGTAGAAGCAAACTTCCTTGCAGGTGAAGAGTCACGCCGTCGTAAGGCTGCAGGACAGCAGATTGTAGAAATCCGCCCACAACGCAGAGGTGGTAACACTGGATTCCCTGATGTCAGCAGAACTGATGCAGGTGAAGGATTCAGGAACGTTGCAATCCCCTCAAGTAAGCAACCAATTCAAGAAGCACGGGTATCACCATCAATGGGACCTGACCCATGGGCTGGTACTGGACCTGCTCGTATGGAACCTGCTATTCAACAACCACAAGGTGGACAGCAATTAGCACTTCCACCAGGTAGAAGTCCACGCGATGTAACTCCAGATATGAAGGCGATGCTTAATCAACTAACGCCTGAAGATAGTGTGAAGTCAACAGACCCACCAGGCAGTCAGTTTAGGTTCTCTCCTGACTATCAAAGTAGGAAGGGAAGAACTAACCGTGAAATCGGTAGGGGCATTGAACGTCAGAACCTACGTAGGCGTGTAGGAGGTGGAGCGGCTGCCGCCGCAGGTTTGACAGGTTTAGCTGCTTTGATTGGTGGCGAACGTGATTCACGTAATGAAGAGGAGCAGTACCGATGAAGTTTCAAACACAAGACATCTTAAACGGACAACGCAACGAAGAGAAACAAAAAGAGAATCCAAACAGCTTTGGTGAACTTAATGGTTCAGCCGTTGTAAATCCAGACGGCCAGATGAAATCTAAAAGTCGTATGGCTGGACAACAGGGACAACGTGCAATGGAAATGATGACTAATCCAGAAGAACAAGAACGCACTGCAAGTTGGATGAAGATGTTCGGATTAAGCAATCAAGGTGCTGAATGGAATCAAGCTAAAATGGGATTACCTCCACAAGCGTAAAAGTAAATGATACCTCTCGTAGCGGCTGCTGGCCCACTATTAGCAAAAGCAGGATTATTTGCAAAAGGATTAGCAGGAATAGGTGCAGCTAAAGCTGGAGCCAGTGCTCTTGTTCCTGCTGCAATGGGTAAAGGATTAGCCGCTCGTTCAGCTATTGGAGCTGCATCACAAGGCGCAAAGAAATTTGCAGGAAAAGCCCTTGCTGATTACATGGGGCCAGGTGGAGTAACAGCAGGAAATCTTGCAGCTAACTTTGGAATGGATGCAGCCTTTGGTTTATATCAAGGAGTTATGACACCAGGTGATTTAGGCGACAAGCTGATTGCAGGCGTTGGCACAGGCGTGGGTGGCGCGATGGGCGGCGTGGGACTGGTGTCAGCGCTGGGTAAACACAAGAACAAGGCACTACCACGAATGGGTGCTGAGCTGGCAGGAAACCTAGTTGGAGACATGGGAGGTCAAATTGTTTCTGACCAAGTACTACGAGCCAAGGGTGGAGGTACTACACCTTGGGAGAAGCTTCAGCAAGAAGGTGACCAGCAGTATCGCTCAGAGATTGAACGACAGATGCTTGCTCAACTAGGCATCGGCGGATACAACCAAACTGACTTAATTGGTTAAAGGCAATGAGATTTTCAGGAATACTTGGGAAGTTAGGAACCATCGATGATTTTAAAGATGGATTCCGTAGAGACTATGGAATCGGTGGAGAAGACAATCGTCGTGTGATGCACCGAACGAGGGAACTTCAGGGTAAAACTGCTGAAGGACCAAAGATGGAACTCATGATGGGTTCTTATCCAGTCGCTCAGCGTGCACGTGAAATAACAGGTGTTGCTAATGATGCTGGTAAACAAGCCAGAGCAGAAGCTGATATGGACTTCCTAGAGAATGCTAATTTTATGCATAAGGCAGGACAAGTTGCAGGAACAGTAGGTGCTGATTTAACACAAGATACAAGCCGTAGATTTTATTGGTTACTTAATGCGTTACAAGCTTCTGGAGAAGTCATTAACGAAACAGTATTAGCGGCTGTAAATAAAGCATCTCGTATAGCACCAGATTTGTACGGTAAAAGTCCTGTACTTAATGATGCAGGTAAACCTATCGGTGGTGAATTTAAATCAATAATAAAAGACGGTAAAAAACAAACAGTATTTAAAGTAGATAAAAACTCGGACGAAGCAGCTAAGGCTGGAGTAATTAAATACATTGATAATGATTGGAAAGCCACTCGTGGACATACATGGAATAGTGATGACGAGCAATGGGAGAAACGAAATTTTGAGCCTGGCTTTGTTCAGTCTTTAGCCATTCCAAGTGGTATTGCAATCAATACAGGATTAGGTCTTATGTCACCATTTGGTGGAGCAGAAGGATATAAAGCTGCACTACCTAGTGAAGAGGACCCAACCAAGACAGAAAATGTTTTAGGAGAAATTGCAATGAAGTATGTAATGGGTCGTACTGGTAATCTGCTGCCATATGATGAATTTGTTAAAGTAAGGCCAGATGTTAGTAAAGATGAATATAACAGGTATCAAGCGTTTAAGTATGACAAAGGTACAGATCTAAATCCATTAGATGGTGATATGACAATTATGGGTGGTGGTCTAAAAGCAACTGATGAAGGCATCCATGGACCAGAATTACAGTTCTTGGGTAGAAGTCTTCCAGTCACAACAGGTATTATTCCGTTCGCTGCATCGGTTGCTGGAGGAGCAGCAGGTGTAGCAACTAAGCGCCCAATCAAAGGTGGATTCCTTGGAGGACTAGCAGGATTAGCAGCAGGTCAAATTGGAGGCAACCTTATAGAAGGTGAACGCCGTCGTCGCAACAAAGAAGAGAACGAAAGACAGTATTGATACAATTAATAAGTATGACTTAAGACTATGAGTGTTGCTAGGTTCGCTGGTGAAGAGATGGGAAAGATGCTAGGCCACGGTCCAGACTTTGGCAGCATGGGCCAACGAAGGGCAATGCTTGATGGTAAAGAAGCTGTAGCAGGTATTCAAGGAGATAGTTTTGTAGAGCGTGCTGGTATTCAAGCTGAAGCAGATGTTGAGTCTGCCAAGTTGACAACTGCTGCACAATCAAAACTGGCAGGAGCACAAGCACAAGGAAGTATGTTTGCTTCTCTTGGTAGCTCACTTGGTAGTGCAGTTGGTGGGTTAGGTGGTGGGTTAGGTGGTGGAGCAAATATTGGAAACATGGATGTCACTACTCCAGCATGGAAACAAGGAACTAGTGATTTTAAATCGTTTGCACTTAGTTGATAAAATAATAAAAGGATATAGAAATTAGACATGACACGTTACGCAAGAGTTGGATTTGAACCTATGCAGCTACGTGCTGGTGGTGTCAGTAGTAATGCCGGTAGTGCAGCAGGTGCGGTAAGTACTGGTGATTTATATGCAGCACAGGCAGGAAGCTCACCTGACTGGGGTAAGTTTACTGAAGCACAGATGACAGCTAAGGCTGAACAAAATATTGCACAGACAATGGCTGATGCAAAGATTGAAGGAACACAGATTGGAGCTGATGCATCAGTAAAAGTTGCAGGCCTGCAGTCGAAAGCACTTGAGAAGCAAGCTAGTGCTGCTAAGTCTTCAGGAATAATGAGTGGACTTGGAAGTGTGGCAGGTGCAGCATTTAGCCTATTCAGTGATGAAGATACAAAACATACGATTGATACGATTGATGATGCACTAGAAACCCTCCGTAATTTGCGTCCTGTCACCTTCTTCTATAAGGAAGAGTACAGCGCAAGCCCAGAGCGTATGCATCACGGGTTTATTGCACAGGAGTTCCAGAAGGTTGTACCTGACGCTACCTACTATGACGAAAGTGTCGGCAAGCTCTGCATTGATACCACGGACCTGATTGGACTACTGGTGCGTGCTAATCAACAGCTTGAAACACGACTGACGAGGCTTGAAGCAAAACAAGCTTTAGCAGCAGTGTAAAATAGAGAAAAGGAAACTAAAAGATCATGGACCCTAGAGAGTTATTTGGTTGGAATAGAGACGCCAATAGGGCAGCTGCTGCAAGAGCGAGAGAAACTGGCGAAGATATCAACTTAAATGCTTGGGAACGTTTGATGGGAGGAAACGTTGATCATGCTACGAATATTAATAAACGTAAAAAACAAGAAGACCTTAATACACAATTTGGTGCATCAGCAGCTGAGTATGGAGTATCAGGAGCTGATTGGGGAGAAAATAGAGAAACATATTTAGGAAGAATTCAACGAGGCAAAAAGAAGGAACAAAAGGCAGTACGTAAAGATAATCTCAAGGACCAGACAACACTATTAACAGCTACCCAAAAGCCACAAATAGCAGGTATTGAAGCTGGTTTGGAGCAAGGAAGGCTTCAGCACCAAGCAACCATGAAAGGTATGGAGAATACCAACAATCTTGCTATTGCTGGTTTAACTCAGTCCAACAATCAGTTCATGGCACAAATGGCTGATAGTAAAGATCAGCGTGCAATGGAACTGCAGATGCGTCGTGAAGAGATGGACCGACTTGATAGAAAGGATGAGCGCAACCGTCGTAAAGATTCTATTGCTGCCCTAACAGCAGGTCTTGCATCACTAGGCGCTGCGTTTGCTCTTTAACTATTGAAGATACTGATGGTGTAGCCCTTTTTGATATACGCTCCAAGGTTTAAAACTACCAACCTCATCATACACTTCTTTAGCAATAGTCATATTTTTAACAGGGTCACGGAGGTCTGCTTCTGTCCAACCTCTGCGTGAAAGTTTATCACCATGAGCTTGTACATTAATTTGAGCTAATCCTACCGAAAACTCATTGGTTTGATTAGGATCTAATCCAGACATTACAGTATCAATCCCAGCATTTCCACCAGATTCACCCATACTGATAGCAGCCATAGTTTTAGCATTCTCAGGAGAGAAGCCACCCTGAATAGCATAGTTAGTCAAAGCATTCAAATCGTATTTGCCACCTTTACCAGCAGTACCTTTGCCTGCTGAAAGTGCTTGTCCTGATGATATTAAACCACCTTCAGTATTAGAAGAACTAGATGCACCAGTACCCCCAGTATTTGTAGTGTCAGGTTTGCTAGTTAAAGCACTAAAATCTACAGGCTTAATACCAGCACGAATACTTTCGGCAGAGCTAGTAAGCTTCTCTTGTAGAGCTAGTGATGCAGAATGGTCACGCTTCTCAGGTTTACCCATAAACGCATCAGCCATCCCCATACCAGCTTTACCCATAGCTGCTACTACACCAGCTTTACGGCGGGAACCTTTAATAATATTATCCTGCTTAATATCTTCCTTAGCTACAGCGATTTTTGCATCAGCATTAATATTAGCTTGTTCAACTGAAGCGTCTGCTTTGATTTGAGCTACATTCTGTTTAGCCTTAATGTTCATCTGCTTTTCAGCAAGGCTGCCAAAGTCAGGAGAGGCATTACGGACTGCATTAAGAATTTTAGAACCTTCCCTACCAGCGGCAACACCAGCCTGTGCAAAATTACCAGAACCACCTAACGATGCAAAACGCATATCTAACTAGCATTATCTTTATCTATTGTAGATAATTGAAACAGATAGAATAAAATAGTAGCAATAGCGTTAAAGATGCCATGACCGACGAAGAAAGGCAAGAAAGAAGAAGAGAAAATAGAAGAGAAGAAAGAAACAATAATTCCGGTGATGATGGAAAGGGAATGTATGACTTCCCTGGAATGATGGATGACTTCATGCAGAATGGCAGTCAAGAGGCATTAGATACTTTCCAAGCAGGTGCTATCCAATCATCAATGGATGCACAGATAGCTCAAATGTTGGCACAATCTAATGCTGGCATTGCACAAGAAAATATGACGCATCAGGCTGAACTGGAATTAAAAAACCAGGGCAAGCTAATGAACAAAGAGTTCAACCTAGGCATGAAGTCTATGGATGCTCAGTTCGGTTATGAGAACGACTTTGCTGATAACCAGGCTGAGCGTGACAAAGGAATGCTTAAGGCACAGGGGAAGCAAGATAGATTGAATATTGGAGCTCAAGGTAAAGCAGATAAAGCTAACATCTTTGCTCAAGGAAAGATTGACCAGCAAATGCAGAAGACAGAAGGAAAGCAAGCGATGGAGCAGCTGAAACAATCTGGTCTTAATGATATGGATTTACAAAAGCTAGAAAACAAAGGAGCTTTAAAAAATATAAAACAAGAAGGTGTAAATGCGACTAATTTACAAGAGTTAGTAAACTCAGGTGCTTTAGACCAAATTGGTGCTCAAGGCAAAGTAGATATCGAAAAGATTGGAGAGCAGGGGAAACAGGATAGATTGACAAGGGTTACAGATGGTGAGCAGAATAGATTGACAATTGTGCAGCAGGGAGATACTGATATTAAAGTACTTGGTGCTCAAGGTAAACAAGATAGATTGAACATTGATGCTCAAGGAAACGTTGACGAGAACCTCATCAATGCTCAAGGCGCTGTTGATATAAATAAAATCGTAGCTCAAGGTGGACAAGACAGGCAGAACATCACAACTCAAGAAGATTCTCAAGGTAAACGAGAGCAAACAAACATTAGAACTGAGGGTGATGAAACTCGTTTAACTATCGCAAGCCAAAGTACAGCTGATGTAGCCAAAATTCAGGCACAGAATCAAGCTGACATGGGGGTCATTGACCGTCAGGGCGACAATGACCGTCAAGGCATGACGACCAAAGGTAACCAAGACAGAAAGACTGTTGACACCCAAGGCTCCAACGACCGTAAAGGTATGGAGACCAAAGGTAGTGAGGATAGAAAGACTGTTACTACATCAGCAAAAGAAGAACGCAATACAATGTCTAAAGCAGATGAGCTTGAGGCAGGTAAGCAGAATCGACAGTCTGCTCGTTCACGTGCAATGGCAAGGGCGTTCTAATGACTACTTCTTCAAAGCAAACAACTGGTAAGGTATATCTAACCTATGTAGACCAATGGTTGGATACTTTACCAGCAGCTGAGTCAGAAGACTTCAAAGAATTTGCTGAGGTAACTCCAAGCATTATTGAAATTTGGGTATATGCAGGTATTCTCCAATACCCAGGAACATTCAACGATTTAGCACGTTGGGTGAAGATGAAGTACAAAAAGCTTAACCGTCGTGAAATACTTAATAGCGAGATTGCTGCTCTTCACTCCGATATACAAGAGCTTCGAATGGCAATTACCTCAGGAGAAATTAAAGGAGATAACGGATGTGCGCGGTTGGCAGCGTTGGAAAAAGAACTTCGCTCGCATATTGAAACGTCAGACCGAATGAACAAGACTACAGATAAGCGTGGTCTAATCCTGGCTGGTGCTGACCGCGTGATGCGTGAGATGACATCTATCTTTAAAGATGACCCGCAGTTTGCAGAGCCTATGGAAAATGCAATCAATGCAGTATGGGCAAAGCTATATGCAGAGGTAACGAATGGATGACCTAGAGCTGCTATTACCAGAGCTTCTAATGAACACTCCTGACTTGAGTGTGGCACAGATACGGCTGCAAGGAACATTGCAACAGAGACTGCCATCTATTCCAGGTGCTGGTGTTGAATCATTTTTTATGGGAAGTCGTGCTGAAGAAGCAGCAGCTATGGCAGAAGCAATTGGTATTGCATTTGAAGAAGATAGACAGCGTGCAATTATTATGCGTGCAAAATCCAGAGCAGAAGATAGAGTAGCTCAAAGATATGCCGAGGGAAGATACTAGCCGTTAGACTAAAGACAAAAGTTTAACAATATGGCAATTGCAAGTTCTTCATTAGCCTACAGACGTTCAGCATTAATGACAGCTACAAAAGTAACTGTCAAACCACCTAGCGAAGCAGTACTTAGAGCAAGAGACGACTTCAAAGATTTCTGCGTTTATATGGGTAAAGCACCAGCAAACCATATGCTGGAGTGGCATACGGAATTATGCACTGGCAAAGATACTGAATGCTTAATGGGTATTGGTGGTCCAAATACAGCAATCCTTGCTCCACGTGGTTCTGCTAAATCTACAGTCTTAGGTTTGTTTGCTGCATGGATGATTGGTCGTCACGCTGCTGCCAAACAAATGTTGCGTATACTATATATTGCGTACATGGTTGACATTAGTAGAGCTAAGTCCGCAACCATTAAAGGCATTCTTACAAGTAACAAGTACAGAGAGATATTCCCTATGGTGAGGCTCTCAAAGATAAAACGTTCAGACGAGTATTGGTCAATTGATTATGATTTTGCAGGAATTGATACAGCAGGTGAAGAAGCTTTCACAATTGCGTGTGGTGGTCTCAAAGGTGCAATCACCTCTAAACGATCGCAGCTGGTGCTTATTGATGACCCTATCAAATCTGCCGCTTCCATCAACAACCCAGACATTCGCCGTGAGATGGAACAGACGTGGTCTAACGTTATCGCACCAACGATGTTTCAAGGTGCACGGGCTATCTGTCTGGGAACCCGCTTCCACTTTGACGACATTCATGCAACCTTGTTTGTCCCCAAGAACAATTGGAAGCAGATAGTACAGAAAGCAGTAATCACAGACGCTGACGGAAAACAACGTTCGTATTGGCCAGAGTTCTGGTCAATGAAATATCTCAATGAACGTAAGACAGAAGACCGTGTTGCTTTTGCATATCAGTATCTAAATACTGCTGTTAAGTCAACAGACGTTGGTATCTCACCTGAACTAATTGTAAAAGCAGAAGTGCCTGAAGACTATGATTGCCTAGGCATTGGCATGGACCTTAGTGCAGGTTTAAAGGAGAAGAATGATTGGACAGTCATGACACTTGGTGGTATTAAAGATGGAAAGATATATCTAATTGACCAGAGACGTGCACGCACACTAGGCAACCTAGAGAAGATAGACATCATGTGCGAGATGCTTGCTGATTGGAACATCTTGCAAGAGAACGATGACGGACAATACTTCCCAACAATGTCCCCTTGCATGATATGGCCTGAAGCAGTTGCGTATCAGAACTCATTTGAAGGAGACTTCAAACGCATCATGCTAGATAACCGTGCTTTGTATAACCTGACAATGTCACCAGTCAAAGGATTTAAAGGAGATAAACTAGCAAGACTACGAGGTGTGCTTGGACTATACGAACATAAACGAGTGATATGGAACAAATGGCGTAAGTGGGATGTACTAGAAGAAGAGCTCCTTAACTTCGGGC
>WLWE01003061.1_pt1 | contig 10039 bp, 11 predicted proteins | sample 6718301 | NCBI WGS metagenome assembly WLWE01 (sample SAMN12718691, study PRJNA515312) | sponge metagenome | isolation source: marine sponge | host: Mycale hentscheli | place: New Zealand: South Island, Marlborough, Capsize Point | collected 2003-05-01 | reverse complement strand
TTTTAAATCTGTCGATGTACTTGATGCCATAATTCTCCTATGCGTCGGGGTCTATCGGGACCCAAACTTGATTTACTCCTGGTGGTATTGGGTTCCATGATATCACACTTACGGGGTTAGTTGCAAGTTCTAATTCATTACCTGAAACAACTACTGTTTGACCTATTTTAATAACCACATTACCTGTAGATAGATTTACTCTTTGTCCTGTAGGTAAAACAATTGATTTACCTTCAATAACTACATTACCTACTGAAAAGTTTAATCTTTGTCCATTTACAGTTACAAATATACTAACTCCGCCTGGATCAGCGAAAGGTGAATTTGCAAAAGGTGTAGCTCCAAATAACATTACGGTGTTTGTATCCTTGTCCAAGTTTGTGAGACGCCTGGTACAACACCATCCCATTGTTTAATATTTATAGAAGTAGGTACTGCTATTTCTAATCCTACTCCAGTTGCAATTACATTTGCTTTAGCTTGAATTGTAACTGTACCTGTTGATAAATTTTGTCTATTACCTGTAACAATTGCTGTTGCATTTGCTTTAGCTGTTGCATTACCAACTGCTATCTCTACTGCACTTCCTGTAACGGTAACATTCGCTTTTGCAACAACAGATACATCACCTGTATCTAAATTAACTCTTGATCCTGTAGGTAATATAGTTGCAGCTGCAGTTGTTGAAACTGTACCAGTAGATAATTCTACTCCTGATCCTGTAACATTGTATCTAAATTGGAAAGTAACAGTTCCTGTATCTAATTCTAAAATACTTCCTGATGGTATAACTGTCGCTTTACCTATTGTTGTTACATCACCTGTATCTAAATTAACTCTTGATCCTGTAACTCCTACAACGTCAATACCTTTTGCTGTACCTGTATCTATTTCAAAAGGACTACCTGTTGTAGCTATGTTTGCACCTGCTGCAATAGTAACACTTCCTGTTGCTATCTCTGTTGCAATACCACTGACACCAATAACATCGGCTACCTGAACATTACCAATACCAATATTAAATCTACTACCATTCGGTAATATAATTGCTTTACCAACAATACCAACAGTACCTGTTGATTCGTTAATTCTACTACCTGTTACAATCGCTAATGCATTGGGATTAAATCCTGGGTCTGCAAAAGGTGCTGATGCAAATGAAGTTCCGCCAAAAAACATAAATATAAATCCTTAAAAGGAGACAGGGGGTATGTGGTGGTGCCCTGCCTCCATCTAAAGATTATATCATCGTTTAAACCAAGAAGGAAGACCTAAATGTGGACGCTTGTCAAACATATTATCTTTAGCGCCAGGTGTTTTACGATTATTATAATGAAGAAATACTTGTACGCATTCTTTGCCTTTGAACTTATTTCTCCAATGCTCTAATTCACAACCAGAATAGACTAGCATATCTCCTGGTTTTAAATCTACTTTGATACCTTTTTTACCTGTCTCTCCAGACGGCTCTAAATAGATAGGCCAATCATCGCCACCTAGATTCATAGTAGTTGATATCTCACAACTAAATCTATCTTTGTGTCTTTTTAATTCATCACCTTTTTTATATATTCTTGCATAAGTATAAGCAGGATATAATTTAAGACCTGTTACTTCTTCCATTTTAGGTTGGCATTTTAACATTAAAGTCTCCATAGCAATATCTGCATAATGAGAATAAGTATTTGGTATTTGTTCATCATCATAAGACCCAAGTATATTTTCAAAAGGTGAAAAGTATCTTGCTTGTCTACAAGTATCATAAACTTGTTTCTGCATACTAAAATAGTTTGCAACAAAAGCTGCTAGGTCTTTTGATATAGCTTGACGAATAACTGTATACTTTTTCTTCTTAAACATCTTTTGCCATCTCTTTTGGCACTGCTTGTATGTTCCAATGTATAAATCTAAAAGGTTCTTTACCAAAATCTACTGCAAATTCGTGTTCCAAAAATCCTGGAAAGATAATTAAAGTTCCAGGTGTAGGTTTAAAATGTATAAGTTCAGATCCACCCCACACACCTTTTGAGTCTTGTTTCATTTTTAATTTTGTAGCTCTAGCTCCTGTTCTTGGTTCGTGGAATACTGGATAAGAAGTTTTATCACTACATTTTAAAAAGTAAAAACCTGATACGTGTTGATTCCAATGTACGTGTGCTGAATGATGACCACCACCTTTTTTTGCAAACTCTTGTACCCACATCTCACTAAACATAGTTGTGTATTGCTGCATATCAAAACCTTGATGATCTAAATACTCCCAAGACTTTTGACCAATGTAATTTCTAAAATCTAAAAAATCATTATCAGCAGTTAAAGGTGTTGAGTGATACGATCTTCCAAAATCACCATGCTCTTTAATAAAAGCTTTTTCTCTTGTTCTTGCATCTTTTATATATTTATTAGATGCTTTGTTTAATGATTTAATAAACTCTGGTTTTTGTTCTGACCAAATAGTTGTGTTGAAATAATTATTGATAAACATTATTTAAAAGGCCTTCCTAAATGCCAGACTACAAGACTATATCTTGTACCAGCGGTTACGGGTTTAACTCTATGCCAAACAAAAGAAGGAAATACAATAATAGATCCTTTTGGTAAAATCTCTTTTGCTCTTCTCAAATGTTTGTCTTCATCTCTCATATGTGGATCGTAGTTTCTAAAATCAAATTCTAATTCACCACCTTTGTATTCTGAACCATCTGTTAACTGACAAGTCATAGATAGTTTTCGAATTTTACCATTGTCAGGATCATCTTTGTTTTTTCTTTCATAAGGTTTGTCCCAACCATCACAATGCCAATCATAATATTGGTTGTGTTTGTATTTTGTAAACTGACACGATTCAGATCTATCCCATTCAAAGTTCCAACCTGCATTTCTATTTGCTTCGTGAACGTATGGGTGTAATTCTTTATATATCCAAGTATCATTTAACCAAACTAAATCAGAGTTTCTTTTTCTTTTTAAATCTTTAACTTCTTCTTTAGATAACTTTCTATCTCCATAACCACCAGTTCTTGCCATTGTTTCTTCTTGTTGATTAGCATAAGCTATTACATCATCACAAAACTTTGGTGTCAAAGCTGCAGGAAAATGCCAGTAATAATTAGATATATTCATTCTACAAACTCTGCTGATATGTGAGAATAACCGTGTTTTTTAGCAAACCAAGATCTTTGATTACCTGTTATAATTACCATATCTTTTCTATTAACTCTTATTGGATTTAATAAACCTTCTTCTAATACAGCTTTTTCAACTGCTTGATATTTTAAATCATCAGGATGTTCTACATAATCATCTTTTAATCTATTAGATTTTAATTCTGTTAATGAAGCAAGATGAGACATTGGTTTTGTCTGTGCTATCAAAGGTTTAAATGTATTCATAAGTTATTGTTTGCACAAAGTTTAATGAATCTTTTTGTGTGTTAGTTAGATAATACATATTAGTTGATGGAAACAATATGAACATATTGTTTTTAAGTTCTATATCCCAACTTCTTCCTTTACGTCTGTTATCTTCAAAGTGTATTCTAACATTACAATCTTTGACTTTTACACCATATAATAATGTAAAGTCTGGAGAGTTACGTAGATCCACTGGATCAATATTTAATAAAGGAATAGTTGTTTCCGCAGGTTTATAGATATTTCCCCACGTTGATTTGTTAACTAGATTAATTCCATATTCAAGACCGATGTGATCTCTCATATATGTATTTAACATATCCCAAGTTCTTGAGAATGGAAAATCTTTGTTTGAATAAGTTGATTGTAAAATGTCGCCAGTTAATTTATTTCGGTCGATGTCCCAATACTTAGGCATCTCTACATCACCAAAATATAATGCTTGTTCTGTTAATACTTTCTTCTGCATACCACCACCATTTTTAATTTATGCTTTTGAGTCTGTCAAGTCCCAAGTTGTATTTACTTCATTCCAAACATAACCCCACATATGAGTTTCAGCTGTATTTTGTGAAGTCTGTTCTTCTGTTAATGCTGGAGCATCACCGATTGGTGATTTCCAAGAAGCTGATTCAATGTGTTTTACCCAAGATGCATAAGGTTTTTTAGGCCAAAAAATTTGATCATCTTCGTCCCAAGTATAACCTATACCTGCATAGTTTCCTCTAAAAGGTGTACCACCATCTTTGTGTGTACCACCAGATGTATTATAAGATGTTTGAATCCACATTTGTGCAGGCCAATTATTATGTGTCTCTAAATATTGTTGTCCTACTGTTTCATCTTCAACGCCATCAGCGTTTAACATATCAGAATTATTCAAAGTTAATACTTGAATAACTTTACTGTTTGATCCTAGTTTTGCAAAATGTGCCATAATTATTCTCCTTATATATTATTTTTATTTGTTTGTAAATATATCATTATTATTGAAATTTATATCTTATAATAACAATTCCTGATCCACCTGTTGCTCCTGCTAGATTAGCTGGATTAGAATAACTTGCTGTAGAACCTCGTCCACCTCCACCACTTCCAGTATTTGCGGTTCCTGCAGTTCCTGCATTACTGCCTCCTGCACCTCCTGCACCGCCGCCGCCTGCGCCACCATTTCCTGCACTTACATTGTAGTATGGATAACCACCACCTGCTCCACCACCTCCACCAGCATAACCTGTTGATGTGCCTACAATTTCTGAATATACACCTGTACCACCTGCACCTGATGAACCTCCTGCACATCCTGGAGAACCATTTCCACCAACAGCACCTGCACCACCTCCACCACCTACTTTCGCTGCATATTGCCACGAACCACCATTATTACCTTGAGGAGGACTTACTGGAGGAGTATTACCTGCACCTGCACTACCTCCATATCCACCACCTCCACCTGAACCTCCAGCTGCACCTGTAATTCTACCTGGTGGTTGATCCATATAAAAATTTGATCCGTGACCTCCACCAGCAGAGGTAATAGAAGAAAAAACAGAATTAGAACCAGAGTTAACTCCAGGATAAGAATTTCCACTTGAAGAAGTTCCACCTGCACCTACTGTAATTGGAAAAGCTGTTGCTGTAACTGTTAAAGCTATTGGTGTTGCTAAAGGACTTGCAGTATAAGAACCTGATACAGGAGTTGAATGTGATTCTCTGTAACCACCTGCACCTCCACCCGATCCACCTACATCAGAACTTCCTACTCCACCGCTTCCTCCACCTGCTATAACTAAATAGTCAACTGAATTTGAACCAGCAGCATTTCCTGCACAAGAAACTGTAAAAGTTCCCGGTCCTGTAAATTTATGAATTTTAAAATTTCCACAAGTAGTAATTGTACCACCTGTAGCTGTTACAAATTTTATATCTTCAGTAATATCCGCTGCCTTTGAAGCATCTGTAATAACCCAACCTTTTGTTGAGTCTACATAAATTAAAATGATTGAACTTCCTTCAACAGTAATTTCAAAATTAGTTGTTGAACCTTGAATCTTGTTTCCGTTTGCATTTAAAATACATTTATTTGTATCAAATGTATTTGCATAATCCTTTATACCAACTACATCACCAGCAGAGGGTGACGCTGGTAGTGTCACTGTAATTTCACCACTTGTTGTATTTACAAAAAAACCTTGATTATCTGTTGCTGTAAAACTTGCAGTTTTTATATCTGAAGGTTTCCAATCAACTTCACCTCTTAAATAAATTGATCCTGTAGTATTATTAATTGTACCACCTGTGATTCCTGCAGTTGAAATTGATCCTGCATTTGTAATTGTTGATCCACCTGATGTAGATACTGAATCACCACTATCTCCGATAGTTTGTGTTGTCCCTTTTCTTGGACTAATTTTATTTGTCTTAAATTCACTCATAGCTATTGAAATTTGTAACGAATGACTATAATTCCTGATCCACCATTACCACCATTGTTTTGTAAAGTGCTTGGCGTAGAACCTGCTCCACCTCCACCACCACCAGTGTTTGCTGTTCCAGCAGATCCTGGACTTGGTCCATCAGCTCCTTGACCTCCACCACCGGCTCCACCACCTCCACGAGTATTTGGTGTATAAACACCTCCACCACCACCGCCAGCTCTTTGAGTTGGTGTGTTTGTAATATTAGAAGTAACTCCAGCTCCACCTGTTCCACCTGCACTTGGTGTTCCACCTCCACCTGTAGCTCCAGCTCCACCACCTCCGCTAGCAGTCAATGCTGGATAAGCAGCACCTAGACCACCAGGATTTCCTTGTGGGGGACTAACAGGAGGTGTATTACCTGCTCCTACCGCTGCTGAAAAAGAACCTGCACCACCCGAACCACCATCTCCATCAAATGATGAACCAGGATTACACGCAAAACCAGCTCCACCACCTGCTGATGTGATTGTTGAAAAAATTGAATTTGAACCTTTACCTCCTAAAGTCTGGTTAGGTGTTACAGTTCCTCCACCACCAACTGTTATTGGATATCCTTGAACTGCAACTGGTAATGCTGAAACACAGGCACCTAAAGGACTTACTGTATAACAACCTGACGCTGCACCAGATGATTCTCTATAACCACCTGCTCCTCCACCACCTCTTGCACCGTAATTTCCACCAGAACCACCACCTGCTATAGTTAGATAATCAACAGTACCTGGTCCACCTACACAGTTTCCAACTTGTGAAACTGTAAAAGTACCTGGACCTGTAAAAGTATGAATTTTGAAATCACCTGATGTTGTTATAGTTCCACCTGTTGCAACTGTGAATAATTGTTGTTCAGATATATCAGATGCTTTTGCTGCAGCAGTTGATAACCAACCTTTTGTAGCATCAACATAAATTAAAGTGATTGAACCACCTTCAACTGTAATTAAAAAATTATTTGCAGTACCTTCAATGTTAGAGCCATTTCTTCCGATTGTAATATTATTTGTATCAGCAGTGTTTGCATAATCTTTGATACCTACTAAATCTCCAGCTGAAGGAGATGCGGGTAGAGTTACTGTAAATGCTGCACTTGTTGTATCACAAAAATATCCTTCACCTGCTGTTGCTGTAAAACCTGTTGTCTTGACTGTTGTCTGCCAATTAACTTGGTTGTCAATTGTTCCTGTAATTGCAACACCTGTAATTGTCCCTGTATTTGTTATTGTTCCTGAATTTTGTAAAGCGCCACCACTTGTTAAAGTAACACCGGCTGGAATAGCTACAGTATCGCCACTGTCTCCGAGTGTGACTGTGCCACAATTTGCTGTTGGTGTAATTTTGTTAACTTTAACTTCACTCATAAATCCTTATTGAAATTTGTACCTTATTACTACTATACCTGAACCGCCAGTTCCAGATGTTCCTGGATTACCACCAGCTCCACCTCCACCACCTGTATTAGCTGTTCCTGATACACCATTTCCATTATTTCTCCCTTTTCCAGCTCCACCACCACCTAATCCACCTGAAGAATCTGGACTACCGGGACCATCGTGTCCTCCACCGCCACCACCAGAAAAATATCTTACACAACTTGAACACTGACCATTGCCACCAAAAACTGTTCCATTAAAACCACCACCATTACCACCATCACCACCTCTCGGTCCAGGTCCATCTGATCCAGTAGCTATAGCTCCTCCGCCACCACCCATTGACTGTGTTGGACTGGATGGAGAATGACCTCCTGGTCTTCCTTGAGGAGGACTTACTGGAGGAGTATTACCTGCTCCTTTTGTACCAGTACCTCTTGTACCACCTCCAGAACCACCATCTCCATAAGGAGAAACAGGGTTTGAGTTTCCACCACCGCCACCACCGGCAGATGTTATTGTTGAAAAAGTTGAATTAACTCCTTTACCACCATCATTTGTACCAGGATCAGGGTGTGTTGCATTTGTTCCACCACCACCGACTACAATCGGATAAGCCTGTGCTGCTGCAGTTATTCCAGCAGGAGCAGCTAAAGGTTTTGCTGGATAAGTAGTAGGTGCTAAACTAGGTGCAGCAAATCTAAAACCACCAGCACCGGCACCGCCACCAGCATCGGCACCGCCACCGCCACCACCAGCTACTACTAAATATTCTAATTCATTGCTTGTAGGAGCCCCTATCGTTGATACAGTAAAAGTTCCTGGTCCTGTAAATGTATGAATTTTGTAATCTCCACAGGTTGATTCTGTTCCACCTGATGCTGATATAAAACTACTTCCACCAGCAGTAAATTCATTTTCGTGTACAGTTTTCCAACCCACTGTTGAATCAACGTAAACAAAAGTTACACCTTGACCCTCTGTAGAAATTAATAAATCACCATCAGCAGTACCACCATTGATTTTTTCTCCACTAGCTGGAGTTATTGTAAAAGAATTTGAATCAAAAGTTTTATTGTAATCTTGTATTGAAACTATAGCACCTGCTGAACCAGAAGGCATAGTCATTGTTACAGCACCTGATGTAGTGTTAACAAAATATCCTTCACCATTAACTGCAGTAAAATTTGCTGTCTTAGGTGTTGTTTGCCAATCTACAGTTCCCGTTCTACCGAATCCTGTTTGTGATGCACCTGCCGCTAGACTAATTGTATCACCACTTGCACCAAGTGTAATGTTTGTTCCACATTGATTTATAATATTTCCACCGTCTGCTGCTTGTATGTCATCTGCTTTTACAACTGAACCACTGATCGTAGTTGTTGCACCGCATTTAGTGACTACTGCACCACCGCATTGGTTTTCTATGTTATCTACTTTTATTTTACTTGCCATAATTTTTACCTATTGAAATTTGTACCTTATAATAACTATTCCTGAACCAGCATTACCAGCAGCTGGTCCACCACCGCCACCACCACCACTGTTAGCAGCTGCAGATGCACAAACGGCTGCTCCACCATTTGGTCCTGCTGCGCCAGGACTTCCAGTTTCAGATTTTCCAGCTCCGCCGCCGGCTTTACCTATAGGTGAGCCTGTAATACACGTTGTTGTACCTGGTCCTCCATTTCCACCTTGTCCAGAAGATGAATTAGTTCCTACTCCAACAGCACCTCCTCCGCCACCACCATTTGCACCACCACCAGGTCCTGGTGCTCCTGATCCACCATTACTCCCTTGAGGAGGAGTGACAGGTGGTGTATTTCCTGATCCACCTGATCCTGTATTTCTATTTCCACCGCCGGATCCACCCGATCCACACGCTGTCATTTCTCCAGGTGTGCCTCCATTTCCACCACCTCCACCTGCAGATGATATTGTTGAAAATGTTGAAGTTGATCCTTTTGACATATGGCCTCCAGATGCTCCACCACCAACTGTAATTGGAAAACCTGTTGCTGTCACTGTAATTCTATTTGTTGGAGTTGCATATCCATCTAATGGTGAAGCTGTATAAGGTGTGACTGGACTTTTAGTTTCTCTAAATCCACCAGCACCTCCTCCGCCTCCAGAACCATTTGTTCCTCCACCACCACCACCTGCTACTACTAAATATGAAACTAAATTATTAGCACTGCACACTGCAACATTACAAACTGTAAATGTACCAGGCCCTGTAAATGTGTGAATTTTGTCATTACCACAAGTAGTAATTGTACCACCTGTAGCTGTAATAAAAGGAGGAATACCTGTAACTGAATTAGATGTTTCTTGAGTATTAATCCACCCTTCTGTTGAATCAACATATACGAAAGTTGCTGTTTGACCTTCAGTAGATAATGTTGCATCTGCTGCAACACCACCAATTTTTTCTGATCCATTAGGACTAACAGTTAAATTGTTTGTTTGAAAAGTTCTTGTGTAATCTGAAACAGCTACGATTGCACCGGCAGAACCTGCCGGTAAGTTTACTGTAAAAGCACCTCCTGAAGTATTACAAAAATATCCCTCTCCATTAGTAGCTGTAAAAGTTGCTGTTTTTATTGAACCTGTTTGCCAATCAACAGTTCCTGTTCTACCAAAACCTGATTGACTACCATTATTAACAACAGTAGTTCCAGAAGGAAAAGTTATCGTATCACCAGAAGCACCAACTGTTAAATTAGTTCCGCATTGTGGTTCGATTGCATTTACTTCTATCTTACTCATTAAATTA
>WLWE01003058.1_pt1 | contig 10045 bp, 13 predicted proteins | sample 6718301 | NCBI WGS metagenome assembly WLWE01 (sample SAMN12718691, study PRJNA515312) | sponge metagenome | isolation source: marine sponge | host: Mycale hentscheli | place: New Zealand: South Island, Marlborough, Capsize Point | collected 2003-05-01 | reverse complement strand
TTTTCTTTGAACAACCAGCAACATAAACTTTATAAGCTTTACCACCAGAAGTATCTCTAGTTGGTGAACCAGACTTTTTACCTTTAAACTTATCGTCCTCAGATAATACTTCTGTGTTTTCCATTGGTATATCCAACCAAACCTCTTTACCTTCAAACATAGTTTTCTCACCTATGTTAGTTTGGAGTAATTCTCTATCGGCCAAACATAAGTCTATCTCACCCCTTTTATATAATTCTCTAGTTTCATTGATGAGGTTGAAGAAACTTTCCGAACCCCATCTATAAATGTTTTCAACTAAAGGTATGTTACGGTCTATGTGGTATTGTAAACTTTCGGATATAGATTCTTTCTTAGCTTTTTTACCCCAAGACTTACCTTTACCTTTATCTTTACAAGCTGCCTTTGTAGGTCTACAAGCTGGGTATTTAGCTCTTTTTTCACCCTCTTTTCTACCACATGATTTATAACCACCTTTACCGTCAGGAGCGTTACAATCGACCCAACCACCAGAAGAACCTTTAGCACCTTTTCTTTTGAACCAATCACCTAAGTTTGATTCTGAACTAGCTTTCTTAGTTAGTGTTCTTTTACTTTTCTTTTTTTCTGTGATTAAGTTGTGGTTTTCTATTTCTTCAGATTCTTTTTTAGAGTTACCCCAATTCTTAGCCCCAACTTTCCTACACTTTACTAAAGCTCCTGAAGCGTAAGCTGAAGGCCAAACATCATATCTAGACTTAACTTTATGATAACAAGCATCTCTTTTAGCTTTCTTCTTTTTCTTCTTCTTTTTCTTCTTCTTTTTAGCTTCAAGAAGTAATTCTTCTAGTATAATCTCTTTAATTTCCATAATTACTTACTAGCGTGAAACGCATCTAATATTTCTTCACAGTGTTTTTTGGAGTCACATTTTCTCCAAACACCACCTTTTTTATTATTTAAAATAACCCAACCAGATTTTCTTTTTCTAATACAACCTTTATCAGTATCAGCACAATTTTTACCACCACTATTTTCGATTAATCTTTGTTCACCTAATTTTTTTCTACCCTTTTTACCTTTTTTCTTATTTAATTGACAATCAGTTATCGTTTCGTAAATACAACCAGTCTTATCAAATTTTAAGTTAGGGCTTTTAATTTCATCATCACACTCATGTTTAAATTTACCGTTTTTACATTTTTTACAACACATAGTAGACCTTTTTAGTGTTGAGGTAAAACTACCTGTTTCATTACCGTAAGTTGGTGCTGTTATTGGCATGCTAACTGGTTTTCTGGTGTTTGATGGTGGTTTAATTGGTTCTGTATCTCCATCACCATCACCTTGAGGGGGGAAGGATATTCTAGTACTAAGACCTGGTCCCTCATAATCATCATAACCACCCAAAATATTTGGTTTCTTTCCATCACCTTTTCCAATAGGTTTTACATATGAACCAGAAGATGAAGTTGTTGTTCCACCAAGATTGGTAGTGGGTTTGCCTCTACCACCTTTTCTTTCATTTAAGAAAGGTTCTGTGAAAGACTCTATAGACTCATTAAAGTCTTCTTTATTTATTTTGTTCATTAAAAAATCAAACACTTGGTCTAAATTTTCTTTTGAACTTGAGATGTGGTCTTCCGCCCAATCATGACCATCTTCTAATATAGTGTTGATTTGGTTTCTGTCAATATCTAATAAAAGTTCAGCTTGTCTTTTAAGTTGTTCTAGATTTTGGAAAAACATATAATTTAACGCTCTTTCGTTTTCGTTAACTTTGTTTTTCTTTATTTTATTGAATTGTTTTTCAGTGATTCTGAATCTTTTCATTTTTATTTATTTATAAATAAATATTACTCAGGTCGTTTAAATTTTAATATGGTCCACAATAAATAACAAAAGGTTATGATAACATTTAAAAAAGGTATATAAAAAAATTTACCTAGGTCGGTTAATCTTTCTTCGGTTATATCATAATCAAAAACCAAAGCCTTTTTCATAAAAACGTGTGCTAGGGGAAATGTGATTAATATTGATGTTATTATTAATATAATGTTTGTTGTCATCTATTTATTTTTAACTATTTATTAGTATATAAAATATAACTTAAAAATAAAGGGTAATATTTATAATTAGATGAAAAAAGTATCAACAATAAATTTAAACTTATTAACAGAAAAACTATACCTTGAGGGTGTGACAAATTCTTTATATGAAAACATATCTAATTATGGTGTGGGTGATATTGAGGCTTCTGTTTTGATGGAGGGTTTAATGTCTGAGGAAAAAAATAAAGATATGGTGAGAGATTTAGTTAACGACTTAAAACTAGCTCCAAAGTTAATTTTCACTTTTGGTTCTGGTATAACAGCTTTTTATGGGCCAATAAAAGAATTATTAAGTGGTGGTGGTTTAAATATAACTGAAGAAAATATTATCTTACTCACACTAACCTCTCTCTGTTTATTAACTGGACAACCAGATGTTAAAAAACTGGTGGGTAGGGTTAAGGAAGAAGGTTTATACCCAACACTAAAGGGTGTTAACAATTTTATTTCTGAAACAAAAGATTTGTTGAATAGTGTGATAAAAAACACTTTAGGTGTTTCACACTCACTTTTAGATATACTAGGATTTACTTTCCTACTTGTACCAACGATGGATACCTTAAGTAAGTTAATAAGTGATTATAGTTTAAGTATTGGTAACGTAAATACTTTATTTACAGGTCTATTACTTTCTGTAGCTACTTATTCAGTGAAAGCTGTTATTAATAAAATTAAAGGTAGATTTAACTAATTTTAGAAACCACTTCTTTTACGAAAGCTCTAACTTTACCATCGATAAAAACTTCAAATACAGGTACATTTTTACCTCTATATTTCCTAATTAAACTTATGTTATCCATAGGTACTTGTTCAAAAGGTAATTCGTACATATCAGCTATCTTCGCTTTAACTGGTGGGTTATAGGAACTAATTAAAACTTCCTCACCCAATTTAAAATTGTCTATATTTATTTTATTCATAAATTAATGTAAAACTAAAAACACCAATTTGTAAAGTCTTTATTAAAAAAAGTACCTATATAATTTTTATTTTCGGATAATTATTCTTATATTTGTTTATTACTAATTAAAAAAATAATCCCTATGAAAAAAATGAAGATATTATTACAGATTCTTATTATTGTTTCAATCACCCTTTTTACTTCTTGTAAAAAAGAAACAATACAACCAGATAACACTATTGTCAACGTCAATAATACAGTTTACGATTTTATTGGTATTGATTGGGTTTTAACTGATGGGAGGTTTTATACCGAAAACTTGGACAATGGTGAAAAATTTTTCTATGACCACTTTGGTTCATCACAATTCAATAGTACATTGGACCCTATTAGTGGGGTGGATATCCCATTTGATAGTATAACACAAGACGTTACTACTTGGAATTTTGGTAATTCTAATTTTATTTTAAATGGTACTAATTTTTATAATTTCACACACACCAACAATACTGTTTCAGTCATTGGGATGGAGAATGGTTCTTCTAGACCTATAACTATATTAGAGTTAGATGATACTAAAATGACTGTGAAAGTTCATGAGGCTTACGGTTCTTTGAATGGTAGTAATTACGAATATTACACAACATTAACTTTTATTAAATCAGGTTTAACATGTACAAATTGTCAACCAGATGCTGACTATGGTTATGTTTATCAAGGCGTGGTGAATAATAATACAAGTGTAAATGAAATTGTTGGTACTAAGTGGGTAGTAACTAAATACTATGATGGGTTCTCAAATAACTACCCTAACGATACACTTCATTTCGTATCTAACAACCAATACACAATAAATGGGGGTACAACGACTAATTATACCTTAAGTGGTATATTCGGTAACAATATGTCTGAAATGACCTTATATGGTTTCTATACCATTGGTGGGGACTTTAGTGGAATGGTTCCGAACAACTTTGTAATTAATGGTCAAATTAATTCAGCTTTGTTCACTGACATCTTTAATACTAACAATGATAAGTTAGTTTGGATGGATAGGATTCAATAAGTTTTTAAAGTTCATATAAATAAAAAAGGGAAGATTAATCGTCTTCCCTTCTTTTTTGTTGTTTATATTTTCCTTTGATTTTTTCTTTTCTTCTTCTGGATGATGGTTTTTCAAACTCTTTTTTTTCATTGAGTAACCTCATTTGTCTAGTTCTAATAACCTTACCCTTATACTCTTTTAGGGCTCTTTCAATATTACCTTTTTTTATTTTTATTATTAACATCTTTTTAATTATAATTTTTTTATCTTAAAAAATCAATAGTAATCCCTTTACCATTCTTTAGTGACATGCTTTTCTTTGTCATAAAAGTTTAATACATTTTTATCTATTTCCCTATACCCCTCACTAATCTTATCTTGGTATTTATCTATTCTTCTCTCTACTTTATCTTGTTTCTTAATGAGTTGGTTTCTAAATTCTTCCGATTTTTTTAAATTCTCACGAACCCATTTATTCACTTCTGGTGAATTATTTTGAAACTTAACGTTGTCCTCATCTTCTAAACCATAAACAATATACTCTCTTAAGTTATCGAAAACATAATCTAGTTCACCTGCTCTATCTTGTAAATAAGTTGCTTCATTTTCGAGTTCTTCTTTTTTCTTTTTCCAATTTTTAAGTTTCTTAGCTTCATCTTTTAAATGTTGTACAGTCTCCCAATACCTACTCATATATTCAGTAGTGTATTTCTCCATGATTGGTATAATCGTTGATAATACTCTGTTACCTCTTTCTTTTTGTCCTCTTCCTGGACCACCTAAATATTTTACAATAACATCTTCATATTGTGGCCTATCTACAGAATCCCAAAAATCTATTTCCACATTATCACCTTTACCCAAATTAACAAAACTATCTTTCTTCATTTTTGTCGCTTGATTAAAAGCTGTTCTTCCGTTACTAGAAAAATTACCATAATCTGGTTTATAATGTACAGCTATCTTATAGAAATCTTGAGTTTTCATACTGTTTGTAGGTGCGATTTCTCTTTTATCTATTAAAAAGAATATGGGTCCATTTGTGTAGTATTGTTCAAAATATTGAGAATCATTTCTTTGTGTTACACACCATTTAGTTTTGGAACCATACCTACAAGCTGCTTTATGTGTTTTTGGTAACAATAGTAAAAACTCATCATCTTCATATAACTTATCAACACCAATATTCTTTTCTTCTTTCCTAGATAATTTTTTCTTAGCAATTTCAGAAGCTGAAGCTAAGTCGTACTCATCATCGTACCCATTTATATCTTTTATTTCGTATTTTGTGGGGTTTTGGTGGAAGTGTTCTAAATTATCAACTAATTCCTCAGTTTGGTTATTATTAGTTCTTAGACTATGGATATTCCATCTATCCTCATTCCATACATCACTATCCCATTCATTTGGTACTTCTTCAGTAGTCCAATTATCTTCTTCCCAATAACTGTCTTTTGGGTTTTCCTTATACCACTTTATTGTGTATGGGAATAAAGTTTTTGCTAACCAACCCAAATACTTGTTGTTACTAGATGGGTCAATATCTACTAACTTATCTATTATTTGACTAAATATTTTGGGGTACTTTTTCTTAATATCCATTATACGGTTCTCCAATAATAGATTTTCTACATTTTCTAAGACCAATGTTGTAACATCTTTGATTTCCATACTAATAAATATACTTATACTAACAAAAAAAAGGGGTTTAAATAAAACCCCTTTAAAAATTATATAAAGTTAATATTTTAGAACCAATAGGTGTCCTCAAAGTCAGTTGTACCTATTTTCTTTTTAATGAAATTATGTCTCATTTTTCTACCAGTAAACCTAACTAAAAGGTTGTTTATACAGTTTTTTAAATCTGTTAACTTTTCTTCATAACTATTGGATGTTAAACTTGACTTGTTATGTCTCATTAAAACTAGTTTTCTTATGTCGTGAGACCTCCATTGTCCATTTTTACAGAACTTATCTTCGAAGTAATTTAAAAACTTAACATGGTCCTCTAAAGTGTTAACCACTGTAAATCTAAAATCTAAAAATTGGTGTGTTTCATTTATTATTTTTCTAATATAAGATAATTTATCAAATTCGTGTTCTATATCACCATTTAAATAATTCGGACTTTCACCTAAATAATCAAATATAAAGTCATGGAATTCGATATTACCCTCTTGTAATAAACTTATGTTGGATTTTAGTGGTGTATAATTTGAAGACTTACTTCCCTTTGAGTATTGGTTAGTAACTAACTTGGGTATGTAACCTTCTATTTTTGATTTTAGTTTGGGATTATTACCCCTAACAAAAATATCCCAATAAGCCATCAAAGAACTGTGATTAGTAAATCTACGAAGATTGTTAAAGTTGTGTCTCACTTCAAAAGTTTTGAATGTGTACACAAAAGAGGTGGGTTCAGTGGGTCCATAAAAAGCTTTATTCTTTTTGAATTTAAAAATCTTTAAAAAGAATTCTTTATTATCTTTAATCTTTTTTTGCCATACAGGTCCAACATAATTATTATTATATGAACCGTATATTAGTGAAGAGTGTTTAAGTAGATTTATCTCAGACTCAATGTTTGTTTCAATACAACCTAACTCTAAAACTTTTTTATTTAACCTAAAAGCTGTTTGTAGTGGTTGATTTAGATTTGTTATTTCAATTTTATGTGTTAACAAAAAATCTAAAAATCTATCTGTGTAGATTATTTTTTCATTAACTCTATCGAGAGCCACTTGACAATTACTTAAATCGAATACTGAAATAACGTCACCATAATAGTCTACTGGGTTGAAATCTTTGTGTTGATTAGTAACATATAAATTTATTTTATTCAATAAACCATTTCTAGTTGTACTAACCATTGATAAGGTGTTACCGTATTTACCCACCCAAATTCTACCATAACCATCTACATGAGTTTCATTGGTTATACCCTCACCAATTAAAAAGTGTTCTTCACTATGGTTTCTAAAAAATATATCATTATTTTCCTCCATTGAAAACACATCGATATCATTTATAATCGGTTTTGGTGACCTTTCTTTATTTAGGAGATGATAAATTGTGTTAGCTACTGAACCTCCAGCAATTAAATCCACAAGTTCAGATTCAAAACCGAAACCTTCAGATGTACTTACTGATTCTAAAATACCTAAAACTTTCTTGTAAGTTTTTTTATCTTCGAGAAATTTGGTGGTTTCGTTTCTATTCATTATGATAAGTTATATCTTTTAATAATTCTTTTGTCTACCAAATGAGTCTTGTGTTCTTTTTTAACCAACTCCCATGCGTGTTTGGCTGCTTTTAGGTGGTCATTAAACCCACCTTCCACTAGTCTGCTAGAATGGAATACACCAGCCTTTGTTGAGCCAGATTCTTTTGAGACTTCACCCAATCTATTTTTACCTATTTTTTCTTTAATAATCTGATGTCTTATTTCGTAATTACCGATTTTACACACTAGTTTACCGTACTTTGTTGCTTTTGATACTCTCGCCATTTTTTATTTATTTTTTGAATTTACTTTAACTATAATAATTTTTTTTCAATAAAAAAAGCGGCTAAACCGATTTTTTCTTGGAAAATATAAATTTCCTATAATTTAAAAACTTAGGGTGTAACTTAGGGTTACCCAATCTAGTGATTCTACTGTGTGGTTCTTGTGGTTTATTAGTGTAAAAAACAATTTTTGTTTTTCCAAAGACATCAGGTTCATCTAACTCGATACCGTACATCCAACCAAAACCATATGAAAATCTAAATCTACTATCTGTTCTTGGGGTTTTGATATGAGCAATGCGACCGGTTATATCACCCCAAACATCAGGTTTGCCCCTAAGTTTCTTTTCTATTCTAACCCTTTCTCCTAATCTATAATACATTTTATCTTCTCCTACCCCCACAAACTGGGCCGATTCCAGACTTAATTGATTCTGGGGTTGTTAATTTTTTATTACAAGCTCCACACCTTCCATGGTGAAATACTTTAACCATGGGGTACTCGTGTTGGTTGTTAAAGAACACATTCAATAACCATACAAATACTTGAACTTTTCTATCATCTAAACTTAAGTGTGATTTTTTACCATGAAAATATTTTTTTTCTTTGAAACAAGAACCAATAAACTCAAAAGAATTACCATCCCTAGTATTCACAAACCATAACTCTTCTTCTTTATGTTTCTTAACTTTAAATGTAACATGATTACCAGTATCCTCATTAGTTACAGTAAATAAAGCGTAACCAGCAAAAACAAATTCTCTGAGTTGATTACCTCTTAATTCGTTAGCCGGTATAAAGTCGTGTTTCTTTTGTTTTGTGGGTATTTTTACGAAGTCCATGTTTTATTAATTTTTAGATTTATACAAATATAATCAAAAATTTTTAATAAACAAATTTTTTTAAGTTAATCTTGTTTTCCACTTACGATTTAAATCGTCTGATAATAACTTGGATGTTATTATACCAAATGTTAATAGGATTATTAATATAATCTCTAGAGAATTTTGGGAGGATGCTATGTTAAAATTATACATACCATGGTAAAAACTAGCGAACACTAAACCTATAAAACCAAATGTGACTCTTTTTAATTTTTTATTTTTATTGGTTAGAACACCAAAAACTGAACGGTCTTCAAATTTCTTTTTAGTAATTGTACCTAAACCCACCCAATAACCAAAAAACAAACCAAATAACATATGAGCAACAGTACTAGTGAAAGTTCTAATCGGTAATACCGATTCTCCATACATCGCAATATAATGTATGTTCTCAAAAATAGCAAAACCTAACCCAACCATAGCAAAATAAAACATATACTTAAATGGGTGGTCACTAATTTTCTTTTCTTTAGTTACCATTAATATTGTGTAGAATAGAATAAATTTAGATATTTCTTCAACTGGCCCAACCACTACGAACATTTTGTAGAAATCAGAATGGTTACCACTTAAGTGTGGCATAAAGAAATAGAACATTTGGACTATGGTTGGTGAAAACAAACCAGCCCACAAATATAGTAACCCCCTTCTAAAACTTACGGATTTATATGGTGATGTGAGATAAATTATTACAGCGTAGATTATTGGGATGAAAAATAAAGCTACCAATAATTGAAAGTTAAAACCTAGGAACATAAGTGGGTTTTAATAATAAATATGTTAGAAACACGAAGACCCACATTTCTGTAGGTCTTCGGGGGCCGATTCATTGAAACGATTGGCTTCCACCACCTTATTTATACGAATAAGGAAACGATGAATCAAATATATTTATTATTATAGAAATGTAAATGATAATATGTTGAATTTAAATTGGTATTTTGAGGGCCCTTTGGATTTTGAACTTAAACAATATGAGTTATTGTCGTATTTAAGGTTGGTGGAGGATTGTTTTATATTAAAAAAACTTTCCCCACATCTACTACATTTGGAAAAAATTAAAACAGAATTAATTAGTTTCAAAGATGGTTATGAAACTTTGTATGAGGGTTTAATAAAAAATGAATATGTTTTTTTTAAAGATAATTCTTTAAGTGGTATTGATAATGAAGAATTAAATGTTGTTATTGATGTGGTTGATTTTTCTTTACCACAAATTGAATCTAAAATTAGTTTAGGTTACTCTATATTAGAAAAACACAAACAAATATTATTTTAATATACTAGTAATAAATTGTGGACTCTCTAAGAACCCACCTCCGTAACCAGTTTCAGAAGACCATTTTAACACACCTGATTTATCTAAATCTATAACTTTGTAATATTCATTAAAGTGTGAGTCCTCTTCCTCCCAAGCTATATCATTGATTAAATCAAAATAGATACCTTCTTCTGGTAGATAATTCCATGCGTGGACTAGTGGTATCATAGACTGAACATAACCTTCTATATAATGAACACCTGGGACATACATTGCTGTATTATAAGCTGTGTCGAAACAACCTTTCTTTTCACAGAAACTACCAGTCCTTCTCATTCGTTTAACAAAGGAGTCTA
>WLWE01003056.1_pt1 | contig 10047 bp, 7 predicted proteins | sample 6718301 | NCBI WGS metagenome assembly WLWE01 (sample SAMN12718691, study PRJNA515312) | sponge metagenome | isolation source: marine sponge | host: Mycale hentscheli | place: New Zealand: South Island, Marlborough, Capsize Point | collected 2003-05-01 | reverse complement strand
AGAAGGAAGAATGAGGCATACGTGGAGACTTTGGCGAAGGTGAAGAAGGTTGTACGGGTGGTGTGTGTGGTGGTCATATTGTATATATATGGTTCGCGATGTCTTTATACCCTGCACAGAGCGTGCAACTTGTGGGCGAATGTGCACGATGGTCGAAACAGCGTTTTAGTGGGAGCACACGACTGAATCAGTGGGACAGCACCAGTGACAGGGGTGTGTGAGCGACCGAATGTGCACGGTTTTGGTGCAACTTGGGATTGATTCTGTTTCCATTTGTAGATGGATGCAAAAAATAAAACGACTTACAAATGGTTCACTAAGCGATTCACTTTTTTCTGTGCAATTTACTCATTTTCGTGCACTTTCTCTTGTTAGTGGTATTTCCCCTGTCGCTCACTGGTGTTGTATCGATAAGGCCATTTTCGCGACCCATTTACACCGTGCACTTTCGCTATATTTTGTGCAAATGTGCATCACGCCTCTTCCAGACTCAGTACCATTGTGTATGGCAGGGTGAGTGGTGCGTACTGGTTGTAATCAATAGTAGTGATACCAGCTCCCTCCTCGGCCGTACTGTTCACCATCAAAGGCACGTTCGTTCTCAGCACACGGGAGAGGTCAGCAGTGGGAGGCTCAGTAGCAGGCACAGTGGGAGCTCTTACCCACACGTCCGCACAGCTGGTCAGTACCACGGTGATGCTCCCGCTCTGGAAGGTGGAGTCGGGTATGGTGGCCACGTAGTCGTCGCATCTGGTGGCATAGCAGAACGGCACATTCATACTGTGTTCAGCCTGTCCTTCGCCATTACCAGACACGTGCACATCGCTGTTGGTGGTATTGATTTGGCACGTGCCGATGGGACACACTGCACCCGCCAGCTGTTCCATACGGGTGATACTCTGTGGGTTGCTCGACTTGGATGTCACAGTAGTCATACCAGCTTCGCCGTCGGCGTACTCGAGCGATACGAACTCTGCATCATTGTCTTTTATCTGCAAGTTGTATGCGGAGGACGCGTTGGCCAGATTGACGGTCAGGTTGGAAGTGAGCGGGGTGTACGACACGTCCCCACCGAGCCCCTCTGGGTCGTGCAAGGAGTTGGTCGTGTTCTGTCCGACAGACATACTGCGCAGTGATACGTTGAAGAAGCCACTTCGGCTCTGCAAAGGCATCGGTAGCTGGTACGTGAGAGCGATGGTGCAAGCGTTGCGGAACTTCACTTCTTCGGGAGAGATGGTCTGGAAGGTCTTCCCTGCCACGAGGTTCGAGCTGTACCCAGACGACTCAATGGACAGCGTGTACCGTCGCTTCGTGCCCTGCTCCATCGGGTAGTTTATAGCACCTGCACCGTCGGCCAGCTCTGCGTTGTTGATTTGGAACATTATGTACTGTGTATGTGTTGTGTATTTACCATACAATAATATATTTATTACGCGTAACGAAACCCTCTCATACGCACGGCAGGCGCCTGCGAACTGCGAACGGTGGAGAAGTCGTGTGGACCGATGTACCGCTTGGGTGCAACAGGCAGTACATCCGTCTTGGAGGCTGGGTAGTACGGTCGTCTACTCGGTTGTGGTACGGGTCTCACTTTCCGCCCCCGCTGTCTGCGTGCATTGATGACAGGGCCTTGCGGTCCGCTGACTATCTGCTTGGCACCTGCACGTGCGGGCTTGACATCGTACCCGGGTAGTGCCTTCTGCTGGAACGAGTCGAGCATATGCGCGTGCTTGGGGTTGTCGGCGGTATTCACGGTGATCGTTTCACCATACGGTCGTGCATTCCACGAGATTGGGTCCATCGCCTGTCTCACGTTCGTCACCTTGCCGTGCTTGACGGATGAGTATGGCTCTATGATTTTCTGGACACCACCCCGGCCGAATGGACTCGTACCAGGATTGAACGTCGTATGCTGTCCGTACCAAGGAGACTCACCGAACTTCGCCGTGTTGCTGTGCACGACAGACCCACCCAAGCTGTGCCCACTGCCTTCTATGACGTGCTCGGGGTATTTGTTGCGTACTTCGATAATCTTGTTCTCGGCCTCTGCAAACCGTCCACCGATGTCTTCTGTCCCAGTTAGTATCTGCATATCGCTCTCCACCCAGTCCCTGCCTGTTGTGGAGCCACGGTGTGATACATGTACCTTCTTCTCTTGGGCGTTGTGGTAGACGGCCTCTTGTTCCGTGGACAGCTCGGGGTCGTACTTGTATCCTTCTATCTCTGGTGTACGCTCTGATGGTTTTCGGTAGGACTCCTTCGTGAACTTGAACGGCTTGTGGTACTGCTTCGGTATGGCCACGGGTGGTTCAGTACGACCTGCTCCCTTGGTTCTGCCCAGCGACTTCTCCATCTTGGCCATACTCTTTGTCCATTGTCTGTTGTTGAGCTGTGAGCGGAGAGCGGTGGATTCGGCTTTGAGGGCAGTCTCCATTGATACGGCAGAACGCGCGGCATTACCGAGGGCGAACGCTGCTTCTGGTACGTTAGCAGTACCAGCAATGAAATCCATAACCATACCGACTCGTTCACCAGCCTTCCTCCGCTTTACGTCTTCTGGGTCTGGTTCAAACGCTTTGGGCGTATTCTTTTGCACCATACGTCTGTAACTCTCATTGCTGTAAAAACCTGTATTGATGGGTGCCATTGTGTATTGTTGTTGTTTATTGTATGATGTGATAAAAAAATTAGAATCTAACGGAAGCAACCCCACCACTGACGACGAGGACGGTATCGTGAAGTACGAAGTGGTCGACAGTAGTAGCGATGATGTCTTGCGCAGGCAAGATGGTAGAGCCAGTCTGGGTGGTGAGCGAGTCGCACCAGAGACGGCACATAATGTTGAGACCGAGAGTGTTGGTACCAGACTGCATAGGACCCGTACAGCCAGCGTTGTTGAAGCTCTCCAAGTCCACACCGAAGCAGAAGCCTGCACGACTTCCAGCAGCGAGACGCTCGTAGAACCGCTTGTCGCTCTGTCCAAGTTGGGTAGCTACACCAGCATCATCAAACTTAGTGGGCTCCTGTGAAGCAGCTGCACTCAATACCCAGTTCTGGCCACCAGCCAAACCACCAGCATTGTACGAGTAATCAATGTCGTGGTTAGCACCGAAGATGTGGTCGTTCATACCGCAATCCAGGTCGCTGTCGCAGGCTGACCGACCGACGGCTTCCAAGAGGTGGCAGAAGGCTTCGGGTGCCTTGCCAGAGTTGATGAAGCACGCGTCCTTGTCGATGTTCTCCATACGAATGGGTTCCTGAGGTACGAGGAGAGAACCGACTCTGTACTGCAAGCGAGTCATATTGTTCTTCACACGAGACGACAGAGAGAAGCGGTCGGGTCGGTTGAGAGAGTCGGTGGGACGCTGGCAACCGAGGAGAGACTTCACGCTGGTGAAACGAGCAGGTACGGGGAACTCGTTGTTGGTCTGGGACGACTGCAACGAGTGGGAGAACTGGCGGTACGAGCTCGAAGGGATGACGTACTGTCCGCCAGTGGCTTGGTCGAGCATAGCCTGAGCCTGTGCAGATACTTCCACCATACAGGCGTGGAATGCGATTTCTTCGAGGCGGTAGTTGACGTCAATCTTCCAACTGCCTTCGGGACTGGGGGTGCCTGGGTCATTGACAGGCACTTGATAGATGGAGCTGGAACCACCTGAGGGCTGGCCGAGAAGGCCGGCGACTCGGCCATCAGGGACGTTGACGTTCCAGTGGCTGGGGATGTAGTTGTTGCACGCTACGGTATTGGCAGAAGCGAGAGTGAGGTGGAGCATCAGGTCGCTGTTGAGTGCGTGCAGGGGGAAGAGCTTGCAACACAGGGTACCGACAACTCCTGATACGAGAGGGAGGGTGAACTTGGCCCTCATACCGTATGGAATGACGGGACCGAGACGAGAAATCCAGCCGTTCATATGACTGGCACCACGGTCGTAGATGCCTGCCTGCTTACGCTGGACAGGGCCGTTGCCGTCGTTTTCCACATCCGTCGCCCAGTATTGCAGAGTGGGAAGTGCGAGTGGACCGACGAAAGCGTAGCTCGGCTGTTGTGTTTCCGTTCTGGGTTTGGTTCCGCCACCAGGGACGTTAGCTGCGTCGATGACGGGCACTACGACTACACCATCAGTGAATACCTCCACTGGGGGCTCAGCTGCTGGTTGTACAATACCTGTGATTTCGTTGATGATGTTCAGACCAGTGAACGGCCCACCCACACCAGTAAAATCTCGTCCTGAAATGACGTTGAAACCGTAGTCCTGAGGCGTCCCGAAGGCGGAGTACAGGGTAGCGCCTCTGTACTGAGCCCACGCCTGAGAAGGGAGGCCAGTGGCACCGATACCGAGGATGCTACTGCCTGTCCACCGAGAAGACATACCAGTCTGCATATCAACCAGCATATTGTAGAGCACGTTGGCGTTCTGGATGGATTCGAGGAGATTAGAAGAGTTGTACACTTCCTGTGTCTGGATGACACTGTATGCAGAGCCGTCTATGTACAGCTTGGCGTAGTTGCGTGCCATTGAGTCCTCATAGCCCTTGCTGGTCTCTACTGGCGTCTCGACAGCAGTGGCCGTGGAAGTGTTCACTACGGTGAAAGAGAGGAAGGACTTGTTCTGGTTGAGGTACGAACCAGCACGACCAGAAGGAATGCGGATGCGTACAATCTCGCTGGGGTACGAAGTGGAAGATGACTCGGGGATGCACTTGCTCTCGTATGAGCGGGCGGAGATGCTCAGCGGGTTCGGGCTGTAATCGAGCGATTGAGGGAAAGAAGATTCGGCCATTGTATGATGTTAGGTGATTAGTCGGGGTTTGTTATATGTATAATATATTTTTTTTCGTGTTAATTTGTATTAAACACACGCACGTGTTATACATACTTCAACTGTTTCTTCTTAGCTTCGGGGATTGACACATCCAGATGGCTCTTCTTCTCAGTATACTCGTACTTACTCTGGTTTTCGACCGTATCATTCCGTAGCTTCATCATCGGTTTCGTACTGCCTTTGCCTCTTTTCATACCGATTGTTCGGGAACGGCGGAGCATAGTGGGTGTACCGTCGGGGGGTACTTCTTTTTCGACGCGTTGCTTCGTCACTTTGTCACGGTATATCTTCTTTGGCATCGTGTTGGTTTACTGTCTATTGAAGAAATAAAGTTTCGTTCTCCTCTTCTTCTACTTCTTCCACAACGACTTCGGGTAATTTGCTCTTCTCGCGAACTTCTTCTTCGGTGAGGATGCGTCCCTTCTCGGCGTCGTAGTCCACGTGGTTCTCCGTGAGCCGTTTCTTCGCCGTCGCGGTCTCCTCGTCGTGCTTCGCTTTCGCTTTGTGCAGTGCGTATTCGTCGATGTATACGGAGCCATCCTTCGCTTTCTTGGCAAACGGAGTGAACGCTGTCAGGTCAAACTCCAACTTGCCTTCGTCGTTGTGTTTCGTGAGGTTCGGGTAAAGACGGATAAACTCAATGATACTGTACGCTTCGACAATACGGAACATAATGCCGTCTCGGTGCTCTTGCCAGAGCTTGCTCTCTTCGTCGGTGAATGGTTTGAGTTTGGTCGTCATAATCATATCGCTGTGGTGCTTCTGCAACATCTTCACGTAGCCCATCATATTGTAGAACGACTTGTCCGCACACTCGTCTCGCTTGTCTTCGGGGTTGTCGACATCGTGGATTGGTACGATGAACTCCAACGGATGACGTACGGTGTCTTCGTCGGGGCTGGTGAGCTTCTTCAAGTCAGCAGAGAACGTATCAGGTTTGAGCGGTTGGAGAGCCATTGTATTATGTTGTGTGTATTACTTGTTCGTGGTATTTTTATTTCGGTGTGCGTTTAGGTAGCGGGAAGTGTTGTCGGTTGGTAAGGATTGTAGAGATTCTCATACGCGAATCCACCCGAAGAGATGTACTGACTCTGTGATGTGGACAAGGGGATGTTCAGGCACTGGTAGTGTTCCTCGATGTATTGAGGTTTGCCAGACTGATACAGTGCTACCATCTCGGGTGAATGACCCACAGGACCAAGTAGGTCAGGACTGTTGTACGCTTGCTCGATGAGTATGTTGTTGCGTGGTACCACATTGCCATCGAATGGTAGGAATTGTCCTTCGTCGAAGTTTGGCGTGACGGTGAGCGTGTTGACAGAACCAGGCAGGTAGGAGTATAGGGACACGTGTACGCCAGGCGAACCTCTTTGCGACTGTGGCAGGAGACCGAAGTATTCGTATTGCTGAGCCATCGTGTTGTGTTTGTTGTATTGGTTAGATTATTATTTTCTAACGTGTATAATAAACCTTACCTCACTATGTCTCAATTTCCCACGGCCGGAATACAGAACGTACAACGCCAGTCAAACCAGTTCCTCCTAACCACGCAGTACGAGAATGCGATCGACTCACTCAACGTATACCCAGCCGTAAATGCCGCATCAAACGAGAGTATCGCGTCTCTTCTGGCTATGTTCGGTCAGGACGCACCCAGCCAGCCGTCGAGAGTCAACAACAGTCCGCTGAGTGAGCAGTTGAGAATGGACAGACCCTCACTCGCCACGATGCGTGCACAGCTCCACCAGAACCCCTTCACCGTACCCAGCCGTGGAGACAGCGACTTCAACGAGACTATGTACACAGGCGGAAACGTCGACTTCCTGATGGAGTTAGACCGCTCGGCCGATATGCCAGCCACGTCCAACAGTGCACTCGCCGTCGGTCTGGGACTCAGTGTGCCGAACGAACAGCTCTTTCTGGGCGGAGACAACCAGCCACGCTCTGCCATCGTGTCGCGCAAGAAGGATACAGTCGGCGATGTGACCATACCTGAGAGTGTTGAATACCGTCGCTTCTCCGTATAATTTTATCTAACTAACAATACAAACCCCAAACAATGCAAGCCCTACCAAAAGACCTCGCCTCCAAGTTGCCCATCTCTGCTGAGGCAAAGAAGAAGAAGTACTCGCCCGCTAAGATTGCCTGTTTCCGCAAGTGTATGAAGAAGGTCGGGAAGAAGGCACAGAAGGAGTGTCTGGCCAAGTGTTCCAAGAAGAAGGATACCAAGGATACCAAGAAGACAGAGAATGTTGATACGAAGAAGACGGAGGCACGAAAGAAAGACGGTGCGAAAGCTCCACCTGAACGACGCAAGGGTGGTGGTGGTGGTGGTGGTGGTGGCAGAGGCAGGCGTGAAGCTCCGCTAAGACAGGCACCCCAGCAACAGCAGGTCGCCCAGCCACAGATGATGCGACAGCCACCGCTCATCTCACCGTACGCTAAGCCTGTTTGGGAGCGGAAGAAGCAACGGGCTGTGAATGAAAAAGTGATACAAGAATTGAAGGACCCACATCACATTGGTCCTCGACCTGGGGAATCAAACGACGAATATTTCAATGCGAAGTACGATAAGGTGAAGAAAGAGAGGGACCAGTATGCGGAGCGTATGGAGAAGGGTAATCCTGATGAAGTAAAGAGGCTCAACGACTACGATGAACAACTTGATAATATTAGGAAGATGCAAGGTAAGTTCGCCGAAAACGATGATAAGAAGATTGCGGAGGTGGATGCAAAAAGACAGAAATTAGCATTGAGTGCGCCCAATGTTATACGAGACCCCGAAACTGGAAACATAATCAATACGGTTACGGGTGATATGATGGACCCGTTGGCACGAAGAGTGTTGCGTATAGGACCGCCCGCTCCACCCACCGTCGAGACACCGTATGAAAAAGAAGTACGAGAGGGGCAGGCAATGGCATCAACCGAGCAGGAGATGGAGAACGTCGACCCACAGTTTGTACCACTCGAAGGTATGGACACTTCTGCTCCTGTACCAGCTCCTGCCACACCTGCACAGACGTTTGACTTTTTTGGACGAGAACGTGCCACCCCTGCACGAGAACCCAGACGAGCACCCACCCTTGGAGAGATGGCAAATACACGACAAGACCGACTGGTTGCTATGGGTGAAGACCTCGGTATCTCTACTCGTGATATGACCAGCTTCTTGAAGGGAGCGGAACAACGCGAAAAGCAAGCCATACAAGCTGGTAAACAGGATGCGTTGCGCAATGCACAGAAGGACGCTGTACAGAGTAAAAACGTGACGACGGGTGAGATGCAAGCACGCAAGCAAGCAAGAGATGCGAAACGGGATGCACGCCAGAAAAGGAGAGATGATGCGTCAAACATTCAGGAGTTGATGCGTCGCAGTACACAAGCACTCCCGCCTGTACCAGCACCTCAACCCACTTATAATGATACGGCGTTGTCGGCAGAAGAAGAAGCTATTGAACGAGAAGATATGGGAGCCGAAGACGTGAGACTCCCTGCACCAGCACCTGAACCAGAACCAGCACGACGGAAACGTATAATGGGAAAGAACGTACAAGCGAAGGTTGATGCAATCGAAAAGAAACCCGTTCAAGAAGAAGAAGAAAAGGAAGAGAGAGAAGACTTACAAGAGAGCAAGGTAGACGATGTCGCAGATGTGCAACTTCCAATGCCAGCTGTCAGACAGGAATACGGACAGCGCGCTACACTTCGTATCGCTGGTGCCCGTGGTTCATTCGACAAACTTTTTCAGCGATACGACAGAGTGCCATTGGAGAGTAAGTACCCTGCTCTTGCAGGCACCAAAGAGTTCATTCGCAAGACACCATACGGACCTTTCGCGCCTGTCAAAAAGTCTATACTCGACTCGCTACCTGCCAAACGTACTGATATAGACTTTTCTAAACACAGATTGGAAAAGAGGGCACGTGCCACACTCGCCCTGCTGGAAGACACACAGCCACGCCAGCGAGCACGCAACATCAACACAAACATCACACCGCAACAGGTCAGCAGTGTACAGTCTCGTATGCAACAATACCGTCAAGTAACGCGTGGGCTGAATGAAGCGGAGGTGTTTCGTGGAACGAACCGTGTGGAACGATACAGCACACAGCCTGCTATCACTGTATCCGCTGAGCCTGTGGCACCTGCTGAGACCGTGGCTACTGTTGAGTTAGACGAAGGGGGTGATGAATTGTGAGAAAATGGTATTGAAAAAAATGAAAAAAAAATGAAAATAATGAAACCTCAAATCGTGACATAAAAGTGTTGTTATAACATACAAATGGACAGAACGGACAGTACTTTTAAAAAGATTTTCGATTTGATTTCATTTTTGGCCAAATAATGAAATGAGAATGAAAATGAAATCGAAATCGCTGTCCATTCTGTCCATTTGTATGTCATTATAGCAGAAAGATGTCACAAATATACATTTCATTATTTTTCATTATTTTTCATTATTTTTCATTATTTTTCATTATTTTTTCAGCTCACACATACCTCGTTTGGATCGATGAACCCTTCGATACGGTTGAAATTGTGGTAGAAGTCCAGCTCGTTCAGGTTCACAAAGATGGTGTCGTGCTTGCTCTGGAAGCAGTGCTCACACAAATCAATATACTTTTGTTTCGGTATGTCAATCAGCTCTTTGTACATAATCTCGTTCTCCGTCTTCGTACTCTTGAAGAACAACAGGTGAGAGAACGTAGCACGTACAGGTTTCGGTATAGCGGATAGACGCTGTACACAGTTGATGATACTCAATCGCAAGTGTCGACGGTTGTACGCAAGTCTTTTGAATATCTTCTCCAAATCACCGTAGCAGCGCATATCGGCCGCCAAATCATCTATGAACAACAGCGTCTTCTCTGGTGGGTCTTCTTGTCTGCGCTCTTCACACTTCTGCTCAATGGCCAGCAGGTTCTCCAATGTGAACTCGTGCTGTACGTCGTCTTCTGGCAATGACTCGAACGGATTGTCTTTGAGCGAGGCCAGCGAGCCCTTGGGCATCAATACGTTCACGTGATCGAACTTGCGGAAGTATACACGGTGCCCCTTGCTCTTCTCCGCGATGAGGTTGATAGCCAGACTGGTCTTGCCACTGCCTGGTCTGCCTACGACGGCCATATGGAACGACTTAGCAGGGAACGGTTCGGGCACACCTTCCAGCTCAATATCGCATACCACTTTCGGACAACGTATAGCAAAATCTGTATTC
>WLWE01003055.1_pt1 | contig 10048 bp, 6 predicted proteins | sample 6718301 | NCBI WGS metagenome assembly WLWE01 (sample SAMN12718691, study PRJNA515312) | sponge metagenome | isolation source: marine sponge | host: Mycale hentscheli | place: New Zealand: South Island, Marlborough, Capsize Point | collected 2003-05-01 | reverse complement strand
CCTGTGCAGCTGGAACAACTAATGCTGCGGGTGATGACGCTTCTGGTCCAGATACAAATTGTGAAGCAATAACATGTGGTGCTAATCAGTACGTAAGTAATAATGTCTGTAAACCCTGTGCGGCTGGAACAACTAATGCTGCGGGTGATGACGCTTCTGGTCCAGATACAAATTGTGAAGCAATAACATGTGGTGCTAATCAGTATCTCGATAGTTCTATGTGTAAGAATAAAATAAATTGTCCACCCGGACAGTACGTAGTGGATGATGGTAATAATAACGAAAACCGTACATGTGGAAGTTGCTCTGAAGGGACTTACTCTGATATGCAAAATACCCAGAAGTGTACAGATAAGAAGAAGACTTGTCCGGCAGGGGAATACTTCACACCGTTTAATGACCAGACGGTGGACAACACATGTACGGTATGTCCTGGTAATCAGTTCAAGACCGGAAAAAACTCGGATAAAACATGCACCGATTGGACAGAATGTAATAAGACTACTCAATATGAAATAGAAGCCCCAACTGCTACCAGTGACCGTGTATGTAAAGCTTTAACAACCTGTAATGATAATGAATATGAAACAGAAGCCCCAACTGCTACCAGTGACCGTGTATGTACAGAAAAGACTACGGAGTGTCAAGGTGATAATAAAGTATTGATAACGCCTGACGATAAATCTAAAAATAATAGATGCGTAGACAAATGCGTTGTATTTGACTCCCAAAGTATGGACGGAATGAATTTACCACGTTGTAAGCTTGATGTTGACCCCAACCAAATAAATTGTATAAATATAGAGGATAGTGTAATAAATATAGCGAATAACTGTACAAATATAAAAAAAGATGATGATATGCTTAATGGGAAAAAAGGAATCTCTACTTCTGCTATGGAAAATTGTACAGGAGCATCAATAAGAGATAATAATAAGGAGGAATTAAATATTTGTATCATCCCACCTAGGTCGGATCTTGAACAGTCTATCATTTGGGGAGAAAACAAAATAGGAGGCGCAGTATATCAAAATAGTATAGATGTGACCAAACCATGTAAACCATGTAAATATGACTCATCTATAGACCTTAGTGATGAAAATCAGCCTTGTCCGGTGAAATTTGAAAAATGGAATAACTATAAGAATTGGTCCGCTAGAAACCCAGATCCTGATAAACCTGAAAATAAGTGTTGGTATAACCAAAACTTCTTACCAAAAATTGATCATCAAGGGGGTAATAAACCAATTTAGTCATTATAGACACGTTAATTAATAATATTTTACATGTGATCAGATCAGGGAGTAGTCAATGAGTTTGGTTAGGGTACATACGGGGTTGGGGTTCCCTACAAGGATAATCCTCTAAATCAGACGACGGCTAGAAACGGCTGTTTTCCAATATCATACAAAACATAAAAATTCAAAAAAATACCCCAACTCTGTCGGTCTAAACAAATAACGGCTCCCGATATGACGCAACCACCGGCTTAACCGAAAAACTTGATTGACAAATTAGCGAGTAACTCCACTGGACAAACTCAGACGATTGACGAAAATACTAATAATCCTACATTATGTGATACCACTTTTAGGTATCTAATGGCTAATGTATACGGTTACTTATAATGGACTTATTCATGTGTTAGCAACCAATAATGCGTGAACAATGGTGATGACCAAACTCGTAAAATGACTATTAAAAATGCCTCGGGTGAAACAATTCAATGTACTATGACATCAACGGACTGGTGTAACGTAGTCGATAATCTCACCGCGGAAGAAATCGTTTGTGGTAGTTAGCTTATTTAACACCTAACTCCCCAAATACTCCGCAATAATACTCCCCTCCATCCTTTTTAACTCATCCCGTTGACACTGTGCCTCAAAGCCAGAATCCGTTTGGGTCCATTGTAAATAACTTCTTGGAATTTCCCCTAACACCTTTCCCTGATATTTTCCAAAACTAATTGGATATGTTGCCAGATCACTATAACTTTGTAACATATCCATAGTTGCCCCTTTGACGGCTAATAAATCAGCAACATCATTTCCTCGGCTATGCTCATCATCTAAGCCAGTATGGGCTCTGACATGATGAAAGACCATTTCGTATTTAGGTAACAATAGTAATACGCGTTCTATTAAGTCACGATTTATAACATCTACCATTTTTTTACTTTTCCTGTCTCGGGTCTGGAACCCCTGTTTTTGGTATTTTAATCCAGTTCCCGTACAAATATAGATGGAGTATTGTGAATCGGTATAAATTTCTAATTTGGAGCCTTCTGGAGATAGTTCCATCGCAGTGATAATAGCTAATAATTCAGCCCGATTATTTGTTTTCGGAGCCTCTAATATATAAGATAAGCGCTGATTACTACTGGGTATATAAACACCATAACCCGCCCAACAAACACCATTTTTCCTAATTAAGGAGCCATCCGTATAGATAATCGTTTGATTATTTTTATCACTATTACCATCACCATCATCAGCACCATCATCGTCACCACCATCATCATCACTACTACTTTGAAGATCTATTATCTTTTTCACACCAAAATAGGTGTCAATTCCATTAGTTTTCACCGAGGCAACCGGTTTACTCTCACCGTGCTTAACAAAATACTCTGCTTCTATCCTGGTTTTAAACTTCTTATACTTCGCCCCTGAATATCCAGTAATTTGTGATTTACAACTATCCCAAGTGGTATAGACTCCCGGGGTAACCCCTTGATGTACAGCATAATAACTCATCTTATTATTTATTATTATTTATTATTATTTATTTTTGATCTCATCACCTGATGGTTATTTCAAATTTATTACTAACCTATGATTTAAAATCTCATCAAAAGATAGACTCTATTTCATGAAAAAATACACCCAATTACTAGATAAATATAAATTAGATAAGCAAAAACTACTAGATAACTATAAGAATAATAATCCAAATCCCAATCCCAACTCCAATACAGACCCTCCCCAATCAAAACCAGAGTCTCCATTTAAGTTACGAGATATTTTAGGTAGTTACATGGATTTTAGTAAATATCCTGCGGGAGAGTATAGTTATCCGGGTCCCGATGTCACCTTCACCTCCCCTCCTAGTAACAGTATGGTTGTTTGCCTTGGGTGTCTGGCGGAAAGGGGTGGTGGAGGCAACGTTGATCTTCAGTGGCCCAAAACCCAAATACCCGCTAATTTTGCCACCGGATCTTCAGAAGTAAATGCCACTGTCTACACTGATGAATTATCTTATGCACCGATTAATTGGCTTGGTTTATATCTACCTGAATTAGCCGCGACTCAATACCGTGATTTTACCTTCACTAATTTAACCTATGCTTCCACCACAAATCAAGATACGCCGGGTCAACCAAATACTAGTCCAATCTTAGACCCAGACCAATCTGGGGACCCAATAGTAACTAATCAATTAACCACCGGTCATCAAACCCCCTTTACCCATAGTATTGCTCTTAACATTAATGCTCCCACTATGACCGTCAGTGCCGTTGCCAGTAATTATGCGGCGGTAAATTTAAGTCAGGAAGGCGTCCTATGGACTCTGTGGCCTCTAGCAAAACCTAAACAGGACCGTAAATCTAGATCCAAAATTAATAGCACCTATTTTAACGACTTTCAGTTTGGAACCGCCACCTCTAGTAATTACCGGATGGGGCAATTTGGGTATTTCTATAATAACGAAAATCAAGGTTGTATCCCAATGGGTGCTGAATTAGCCGGCTTTTCTAGTGATACCGGTCTACTAAATACTAATCTTTTAGGGCAAGTCGGAACTATTAATAATCGTCAAATTAATGGGAGATATCATCAACACCAAATAAATCCAGGTCTCCAAGGTTTTTACCGGACCCTGTTAATTAGTACTCAGCAATTAGTTGCGATTCTAGTTGTTAAAGTTAGTGAAGAAATAGCCAGAGTCCCTAATCCAGCCAGTGGAGAAATGGGGCAGGATAGATTTATCTATGTGGGTTACGATGCTTGGGCAGTGGTAAGAACTTCTGCGAATCCAGTTGGACCTATGATCGGACAAACCCATATCAGTCCCCAAACGGTTACTGGTAATATTACTAAGGAAAATTATCAGGTAATCTTTCCACCTAATTTTTACAACCAGGTGTTCTATAAAAATGGAGAAAGGAGTGTCCCTAATGATACCCGTGCTGGTTTAAGTAATCCTCATATCTTTCCAACAAGTACTACTAGAGATATTGTGAGAGAAAATAACGTCAGTGAATTTTTAAGTGGTATACGTGATATACCTGGAAACGATATTACAATTAATAATACTGATGTAACCAATATCCTGAGAAGCCAAACCGACTTAATTGATATTTTCACTGATCAGGCAATTATTAGAGATGTTAATACTAGTTTAGGAGGAAGACCCATCCCCTTCTCATTATTACCCTTAACCTCTAATAATACATTAAGGGAACAACTAGAAAGGGTTAGAAATAACGAAATTACACCTTTTATTAATTTTGACACCACTCCCCCAAGAGAAAATATCATTGATGGACAGCTACAACTATATCCAAGATTTGCCAGCACTATTAGACCTTATGTCCAGGCATTATCTGAAAGTCCCCCCGGTGTATTTCCAACTCCATCCTAAAATAATACCTAAACATAACTAGTAATTAATTTTAATTATTAGAGATGCCACAAGACTATTACTATTTAGAAATAGGTACCTGTGATGCCACCTATAATAACTTAGCAAGTCAGTATCCAGACCAATTAGGTATTTCAGTGGAACCTATTAAGGAATATCTGGCGACTCTACCAGATAATAATGGTCTTAATATAAAAGTACCTGTCGCCATTAGTGAAAACGACGGAACGGCGGAAATTAATAAATGTACTATTACCGCTACTAAGACAAAAAAAGACGGAAGTGGTTGGAAAGGAAGAAGTACTCTTCTTGACTTAACTAGCTTAGGAATACGTCAACAACATAGATTTGAAAAGCAGAAAATAAAAACCATGACACTGGAAACATTAATTAAAAAGTATCAAATAGCTACTGTCCAAATAATGAGAGTAGATACAGAGGGATATGATGGTATTATTATTACACAATTATTACAGACATCTTTACGACCAGAATATCTTACATATGAACACCTTCATCTAGATAAACAAGAAAAGATAGATCTGCGAGATAAATTATCTAATGAATATCAATTAATTAAAACTACCTATTTAGATGATTATTGGAAACTAAACTAAACTAAACTAAACTAAACTAATAAATTATACTCCGTAAAAATAAAAACTATCTAATATATTAGATTAAAGATGTCATCTAATATGTTAGAGGAACAAGAGGTAAAAGCAGATATAGAAAGGATTAAAATAGGTGGGCAATCAATAGTTAAATCATACATGACGACAGTAGTTTGGTATCTTATTTTTTTAGTACTTATCCCATTTATTATTACCAATGGGTGGTCATATCATCATTTACGTTATTATATTCCCATGGTTGATCTTATCGCTAATGTATGTACTTCACGTACCTCTAGAATTAATTATTTATTTAGGGATCTATATAAATTAACACCTGATAATATTGTGTCATTTTTATCTACTAACTTTATTAATTTAATAGCGTTAGTAGGTGTTTCTTGGAACGGGATACACCATGCCATGGAAACTAATAAGATATGGATAGGGGTTAAAGTAACTGTAATTATGTTTACGATTACCTATCTACTTCCTACTCAAGGAATTGGTTGGACAATTGACCGATTCCATAATTGGTTAGCTAAAAAATTAAAACAATATCCTGAAGTAGAAAAGACTATTAAAAAATATTTAAACTATTCACACACCCAAATTCTAGATTATATTGGTGGATTTATTTTTATTACCATCTTAATAATTGTGGAATTTATTATCATACAATTATACCTTAAAAGTGTTAAATTTATCATCTAATATATTTTATAATCTAATTTATTAATAACTTTATTATCATTATGAAAAAATACACTGGGCTATTAGACAAATATAAATTATATAAACAACGTCTTAATACAGAAAATATTACTAATAACACTAATGATAATGAAAATAAGACACATGCGACAATACCAACCTCTAATAGTCATAAACCAGACATTCAATTAAGGGATATTCTAGGTGAATATATGGATTTTAGTATTTATCCAGCCGGAGAATATAGTTTTCCAGGACCGGATATTACCTTTACGGCTCCGGCAAGTAATAGCATGGTAATCTGTTTAGGATGTATGGAAAATATAGATGGGGGAGATACTATTAATATTAGTTGGCCCAAAACTCAGATACCCGCTAGTTTTGCGACCGGATCATCTGGTGTTAATGCGACAGTTTATACTGGAGATTTATCATTAAACCCTGTTAATTGGTTACCGTTATTTTTACCAGAATTAGGGACACCTGAATACCAGGATTTTACCTTTCCGAATCAGACCTACGTTTCAACTACTAATCCAGAAAGTCCGGGTCAACCACATACTACAAATTTAACTGCTAATCGTAGTGATCCAAACGCTGAATTTGGTTCTAATAGATTAACTGGGGGAATAAATACACCTTTCCAAGCTCCACACAAAGTAGGTCTAAATTCAGAGACCATGAATTTAGCAGCTAGTGCTAATTACTATTCAGCCGTTAATTTAAGTCAAGAAGGAATGTTATGGACATTATGGCCTCTAGCAAAACCCAAAAAAAATACTACTCATGGTGGATCGCATGTTAAAACCACCTATTTTAATAATCTTAAATTTGGTACTGCTATGAACAGTAATTATCGTATAGGACAGCTTGGTTATTTCTATAACAATATTAATGAAGGCTGTATACCTATGGGTTCTGATTTATCATTGGTTACAGTACAATCACGACCAGTGATAGATATACAATTGGCTGGTCAAATTGGTATAAACTCACAGGTCTCTACTAATGCTAAACAAAGTACTCAACAAATTAATCCGGGTGTTCAAGGATTTTATCGGTCACTATTAATTAGTACTGACCAATTACTTTCAGTGTTAGTAGTCAAAGTGAGTGAAGAAATAGCCAGGGTTCCAAATCCAGCTAGTGGAGAAATGGGTCAAGATAGATTTATCTATGTCGGATATGATGGATGGGCAGTGATTAGAACTAGTGCCAATCCTGTTGGACCTATGATTGGACAAAGCCATATTAGTCCCCAAACTGTGACTGGTAATATAACTAAAGAAAATTATCAGGTAATTTTTCCACCTAATTTTTACAACCAAATTTATTATAAAAATTCTAATAGAATTGTCCCAATAGATACTCGGGCGGGTTTAGCATATCAAGCCTATAATTATCCATATGATACCACTCAATATCCACAGACTGACCGGGATATTAATATACTATATAATAGTGAAGAATTAGCTAACATGACTACTGAAGAAATTAACAATAATTTACAAAATTTCCTAACGGCTATTAATAGTAGTGATAACAGTCCAGAAGGAGTATCTAATATAATAAATACTCTAGTTAGTACTCTACAAATAAGGATGTTACAAACTAATCTCGGAGAAAGACCCATCCCTTTTGGAATTATCCCATTTACCTTTAATAATGACAATAATTTAGCATTAAGTACACCTGGAAATGAAGGAATTGTGAATTTTAATCCGCCCCCAGATAGACCAGATTACATAGATGGGCGGTTACAACTTTATCCAAGATTTGCCAGTTCTATTAGACCATATGCTCAAGCATTAGTTGATAGTCCGGCAGCGGTGTTACCAAGTAGTACTAATACCAATACCAATACCAATAATAATAATAATAATAATAATAATAATAATAATAATAATAATAATAATAATAATAGCTAAATAATTAATTTATCTATATAAACTAGAATCTTTTTTTATAATATGAAATGCCATGAATCATTATTAAAAAAATATCAAGAAGCCAAAAATAAGGTTCTTGCTACAAACCAGACCCAACAATATTCCGCAGGTATTAGTAATCAACAATCAGAAACTAGAGAACATGAGTCGTTAAAAGAAGGAGATGATATTAACTTACGAGTAATTTTAGGTGAATATATGGAAAATGGACATTATAAATCAGGAGAATATAGTTTCCCGGGACCAGATATCACCTATCAGTCGCCTCCAAGTAATGAAATGGTAGTGTGTCTAGGGTGTATGGCTAACAGAGCCGGAAATGGAGACACGGTAAATCTAATTTGGCCCGTCACTCAAATTCCAGCCAGATTTGGTACTGGATCTGCTGAAACTAATGCTACGGTATATACAGGTGATCTTGGTCTTAATCCAGTAAATTGGTTACCAATTTATTTTCCTGAATTACAAACAGAGGAATATAATAACTTTGTATTTCCAGATCAAACCTATGTCTCAACTGGTAATACCAATACTGTAGGACAACCTAATACTGGGGAACATGATAATGAATTTAGAGCTAACCGTCTTAATTCAGGTTCTAATACCACCTTCCAATCTAGAAGAAGATCTGGATTATCATCCGCAGGGATGAATTTAACTGCTACTGCTAATGGTTATTCAAGCGTAAATTTAAGTCAGGAGGGTATCTTATGGACCTTGTGGCCACTTGCTAAGCCAAAACGTAGTTCTAAGGTAGACTCACACGTTAAAACTACTTACTTTAATGATTTGCAATTTGGAACCGCGATGCATAGTAATTATCGTATTGGGCAAATGGGCTATTTCTATAATGATGCCAACCAAGGATGTATCCCTATTGGAGCCAACCTATCTGGATTCTCAACAAGTACAGGTCCTATTAATACGCAATTACTTGGGGAGGTAGGAATCTATACTACCCTAGCCCCATACAATAGAAAACGACAAAGACAGATTAATACCGGTATTCAAGGTTTCTATCGGACACTATTAATAAGTACTAGTCAAATTTTAGCAGTCTTAGTAGTTAAAGTGAGTGAAGAAATAGCACGAGTCCTAAATCCAGCTAGTGGAGAAATGGGTCAAGATAGATTTATCTATGTCGGATATGATGGATGGGCTGTAGTCAGAACCAGTGCTAATCCTGTTGGTCCGATGATGGCTCAAACTTATGTTACTCCTCAAACCGTAACGGGTAATCTTAATGCTAAAGATAATTATCAAGTAATTATCCCCCCTAATTTTATTAGTACTGTCTACTACAAAAATAGGGAAAGGAATGTTCCTACTGATACTCGTTCTGGGATTAGTAATCCAGGGTTATATGTACCATTTTATAGTGATGATAATAGGTTTGTTAATCAAACTGACGAATTTTTGAGAGGTTTGGCAAGTGCTATAGCGGAATTGGGTAATCCAGAATTAAACGATATTATTTCACAAGTAAATAATATTAATAACCCCTATGAGGTCATTAACTTAATTAATGCGATTACCACTCCGGAATATTTAAACACTACACTTGGTGGTAGACCATTACCAGTAAATATTGTTCCATTTAATAATATTATTGAACAACAAAGATTATCTCTAAGAACCGATGAGGATCGGGGAACTATTAATTTTGATCTAAATAATGGAATGCCAACCTATATTGATGGACAATTACAATTATATCCAAGATTTAGTAGTTCTATTAGACCGTATGCTCAAGCTTTAGTAAATAGTCCCCCAGCTGATATCTCAAATTTAGATGATATTATAACACCTGGGCGAAATTAGAAAACGTGAAAACACCAAACCTTAAACCGATGTTATCAAAAAAATATCGCATCAATAGTTTATCCCGGTTAAATTCAATAAAAGATCATCAGTAATAAACTTATTATTACCATGGTACCTTGTAGGAACTCTACCACAGTAGTATTTATCAGTCCTATTTTTTGTTTAATGGGGTAAAAATATTGTAATAGATATAGGCGTAGGATATTAATGATTGGTGAAAATTCCCGACTCCTAATATTATATACTAATGGGTGGACACTATTTAAATAGGTAACCTGTCTACAATGTTTATCAGATAAG
>WLWE01003051.1_pt1 | contig 10059 bp, 4 predicted proteins | sample 6718301 | NCBI WGS metagenome assembly WLWE01 (sample SAMN12718691, study PRJNA515312) | sponge metagenome | isolation source: marine sponge | host: Mycale hentscheli | place: New Zealand: South Island, Marlborough, Capsize Point | collected 2003-05-01 | reverse complement strand
CTGTAAAAGAAGTTAATGTTGAAAAAGTTTTATTACCGGTTATTGTTTGATTTGTGCTAATGGTTACGTATGGACCACCCGGTGGGCTTAAAGAGTCTACATAAGCTTTAGTTGCAAAATTTGCAGCTGCTGTAGGTGTTATACCAGATACTAAACCTGTAAAAGTTGCAGGCGCATTAAATTGTAATACACCGCTTGTATCAGCATAAAAACCTGCTTTACTGTTATAGCTGTTAGTTGAATATAAAGAATAAAACCCATTATTTTCGCCAGCATAATAACCACCGTCTACTAATATAGACATTTGGCCACTGTTTGGATTATCTCTTTGAAATACTATTTCACCACCATTTACAGAATAACCATTCCATCTACTACCAGGCATGTTTGCACCATTCCAACTACCGCTAAATCCAACAACATTATTTCCACCAACAGTTAAAGTTCCACCAACAGTAAATGATATACCAGAAGCTGTAGCTGTAGCACCTGTAAGCGTACCACCTGTAAGCGGTAAATAAGGACCACCAATAACAGTTGAAGCCGCTACCCAAGTTGGAGCTGCATTACCATTTGATTTTAATATCTGCCCACTAGTTCCATGAGATGTACTAAATAGTATAGCTCCTGTAGAGTGAACGTCAAATAATCCGTTTATATTAGATAATGATGCCATTTATTTATTTTTCAATAATTCAATTTCAGCTTTTAATTCTTGTATTGACTTAACTAATAATGGAACTATTTTAGAATAATCAACACCTTGCATTTCTTCTGCATCTTTTTCTCCTGAAACTGCATCTGGTAAAACTTCTTTTAGTTCGTGAGCCATTACTCCATAACTTCTGCTTTCATCTGTTTTCCATTTAAAGTCATAAACAGGTATTTTAGAAACCATATCTAAACCTGCAAAATCTTTTAAATCTTCTTTTAATCTATAATCAGAAGATGTTATGTAAGATGTTGCAGAACCACTTGTTTGAATTTTACCTACTAATCCATTTCCATTATAAAACTGTACTAAATTTACTGTACCTGTTGTAGATGATGCCATTCTTAGTATCATCCTGTTTGAAGTTTCAGTAGTAAAAGCACTACCATAAACAGAAGTTCCATTAGGGTTACCTTCCGTTCTTAATAAAACATCCCCCACAGAATTTATACGCATTCTTTCTATTACATTTCCTAAAACAGTACCATCATTAGCGGTTTCAGCGTGAGTAAAGAAACTCATATAAGTTGGAGTATAGGAAGTGTTAAATGCTGTTTCTGCATAAACACCTATACCTCCAACTCCGCCACTTGAACTTGTAGAAGCGTCATTAGAATAAAAGTTTAAATATCCAATATTTTCGTTAAGAGCAAGACTTCCTGCTTGCGATAATGTTAAAGAAGCACCTGGCGAACCAGTTTTTATAGTTGTAAACCCAGAACTGTCAATACGCATTCTTTCTACAAAAGTTGTTGTACCTTTATAATATCCACCGAAACTAATATCAGCAGTTTGTGATGCAATTGTAGTATTAGAAAATTTTATTTCTCCAGAACTTCTCGCTGTATTTAATTGAGTAATTGTACCATTTGAATACTTTAAATTTGAAGCTATTGAACCTGCTAAACCATCTCCTGCAGTGCTTAAAGCTATACCATATTCTCCTGAATCAGTATCTCCATAACCTGCAAACACTGTTTGCGAATTGGTATAAGAACTTATATCTGCTCTTCCTTCTATGATACCTGCAGATGTTATACGCATTCTTTCTGTTCCTCCTGATGCTGCGTGAAATGTTAAATTATCTCCTTCTGCGCCTATACCAACAGAATAATCGTTTGACGTTGAATTGTCTTTTACAAATATTTTTGCAGTTGCGTCTGTAGATTCAAATAATGCAACTGTATTTGATGTACCTGCATTAACGTGTAATTTAGCGTCAGGCGAATCAACCCCGACTCCTACGTTTCCATCTTTATCAATTGTCATTCTTCTTCTTGGGCCCGTACCGTCACCTGTGGCAAATGTTAGTTCCCCGACATTCCAATTACTATCTGCACCACCTCCAGTTTTTATACCGTATATAGCTGCATAAGCATGGTTATATGTATTAGAGGCTGATCTAGCGCCAAAAAATATTATAGGTGAAGGAGCATTACTAGCATTATTATTATTAGCTAAAAACAACCCTCCTTGTGCGCCATTACTTCCACCGAAGCCTGAGGCACTATGACTAACACCTATATTATTTGTTGTTGTTTGATTATTAGATGTACCATCCAAATAAGCTAAAGATGTTCCCTCGATAGATAAATTCGTATTAAGAGCCCATTTAGGGTCAGTATTTCCAATTCCTACTTGTCCTCCAGTGAAGAAAGAATCACCATAAGAACGTAATAAAACTGTATTTACGCCTGAAGAACTAGCACTAATCACACCACCCGAAGAATTTGCTTGAATATGAGCTGTATTATTATCATTATATTTTGCTTTAATAGTACCGTTATTAGCAACAGTAGCTAAAATGTTACCATTTACTTCAAGTTTTTCTCCAGGCCCAGTCGTTCCGATTCCTACGCTTCCTGCTGTTGGTTGTAATATTATATTTCCATATTGACTATAAATAGTTCCATCATTTCCATTTGCTGATATTGCAAGTGCTTTTGTTGTACCAGTTGCTCCATTATATACCTGTATTACATCTCCATCTGTTCCATCTCTACCAACAATTAGAGTAGGTATAGAGCTAGTATTAGCTGTTATACTTCCTGCAAAAGTTGCGTTTCCAGCACTATTTATAACTAATCTAGCTGAAACAGCATCATAATCAAAAATGCCAAAATCTCCGTTAGCACTAGAATATATAGCATATTCTTTACCACTCGCACCTGTATTGTTAACAAATAAGCGTGCTGTTCCAGATGACTGTATACTTATATTAGTGGTATTTGCATCACTACGTGGATTTAAAGTTCCTACACCTATATTTCCTGCCGTGTCTACAACGAATTTGCCATTTATATTTGATAAGTTTGCCATACTATTTCTTTAATTCGTCTATTTCAGCTTTTAGTTCTTGTATTGCACCAACTAATAATGGTACTAATTTCGATTGGTCAATGCTTTGATATTCTGGATTACCTTCTTCATCCACTGCATCTTTTTCTCCACTAATAGCTTCAGGTACTATTTCTTGTACTTCGTGAGCTAAAAATCCATCTACTATTACATCTGTGTCTCCTACAAAATTAAATCGACTAGGTTTTAATTGATTTACTCTATCTAAAGCACCAGTCATTTCTACTATATTTTCTTTTAATCTATAATCAGAAGATGTATTGTAATAAGTAGATGATTGAGTTACAGATATGCTTCCAACTCCTCCTGTATTTGCATAAAATAAAACAATATCGCCACTTGACCCTAACCTATTAAATTCTACAGGTGCAGAATTATTTTTTGTTGCTCTTAAAGTATTATTACCTGCAGCTTCAATACCTGCAGTTGCAAGACCTGTACCTGTTTTATTTACTAAAACATTCCCTCCAGATGTTATACGCATTCTTTCTGTTAATGTTCCTGAATCATTAGTTGAAAAAGTTAAATCTGCGTTTCTTGCCGATACATCAGTCCATATACTTTTAATTGATGTACCATAAACAGATGTTGTTCCTGTATAATAACCACCCATATTTATCATACCAAAAGTGTCACCATCAGCAGGACTTGTTGTAAAATGCAGTAAATCTATTTGAGCGCCACCTGCACCTGTATTTGTTGACTCTACCCTTATAGCATCTCCAGTTCCTTTTATTGTTAACAAACCTGCAGGCGAAGTCGTCCCGATTCCTACGTTTCCTGAACTGTTTATAAATAAACTAGTTTGAGCAGATGTATGCGCAGTCCCAAAACCTAATCTAATATTTGAGTTGCCAAAAACCCCAAAACCAGCGGCACCTCTATTCGTAAATACTGATAACTCATAATCATTTTCAACCAAAACCCTAGCTGCTTGATCTGCACCAGTAGTATCTAAAAGTATTCCTTGATTTGCTCCTCGTATCCTAATATTACCGGCTATATCTAATTTTTGAGAAGGCGAAGCCGTCCCGATACCTACGTTTCCTGTGCCTAAAATATTAAATACATCATCAACACTGTGCAGTCCCATTGAAATTCTATTTGACGTAGAACCATCCCCTGCATAATAAAAATATGTTTGACCCATATTTCTACTGTTATCACTCCGCCCAACAGCATACATTAGTTCGTCACCAGTATTCATACCTGAATTTAATAATCTAACCCCCCTTTGAAAAGATCCTGTACCACTTGCTCTCAAATCTAATAATGGAATACTTGATGTGTTAGAGCCTTCTACTTGTAATTTACTAGTAGGCGAATTCGTTCCAATTCCTACGTTTACACCAGAGCTAGTTCCATAAACAGTTAAACCTGTTAAAAGACTTCCTGATGTAGATTTAACCTTCAAATCAATAGAACCACGTAATGCACTAAGAGCATTAGCATAAGTAACAATTTTACCGTAGTTAGTTGGCGTACCATTGTAGTCGGCGGGAAATACAATACTTCCTACACCTTGCCCACTAATCATATTATTACCACCTCTACTAATTGTCAAAGAACCTTCTGCATTCTCTGAATTAACATGAAGATCCGTAGCAGGCGAAGGCGTTCCGATTCCTAAGTTTCCAGTTCCAGATAGCGTCATCTTTACTCCTTGAGTACCAAGATTCCAATAGAAACCGTTGTAAGCATTAAACCATATTTTTTCACCTCCACCACCTGAACCATCTAAACCTATACCAGGATCATTATGTACTCCACCATTATCATAAAACTTAAGTCTGTATGCTGCATCTGTATTAGGATCACCAAATGTTCCTCCAATAAAAGTTGTGCTACTAACGTGAAGTTTATAAGCAGGCGAATTCGTTCCAATCCCGACGTTACCTCCCAATGGATTTATTGCAAAATTTCTATAATATGGTGCGCTTACAAACCTTGTTTGCATATACCCGTTATATGGTACCGCGTTATTTAATCCAAAAGCAAATTGTAAATCTTCATTTTCAAAAACTTGACCAGCAGGTGCGTTAAAAGTAAGTGATGGTGCGGTTGTTGAAGGGTGATTAGCAAATAATGTTGCTCCTATATCATTTGTGGCACCAATAAGAACTCTACCGTTATTTCCGTCAGTAACGATGAATTTATTATTTATATTAGATAAATTAGCCATATTTTATTTATGTAAGGTCGGTGAAAGTTACACTTCCAGAGCCAAACGTTGGTATTCCAAAACTAACCGAAATATCACACGTTGGACCACCTGCTGTAGCTCTAGCTTGGCATTTGTAACCGTGTTTATTGTTTGAAGCGTTAAAAGCTAAAAACTGTAATTCAAAACCAGCTGCTGAACCAGGACCTGTATCAATTATTTTATTATAAACAGGTGCATTAGCCACTGAACCACTTGTTCCTCCTGCTTGGGCAACATTGTAAGACATAGCTTGATTTCCTGTTATAGATCCAAAAACACCCCCTTGAGCAAGCAACTCAGAAATAACAGGCGTCCATACTCCTGCTATAGAAAACATATCTTGCCAAGCACCACTATTAGGTAAAGCTTTTGATACAAACGCAAAATTCCTACCTCCCATAGAACTTACACCAGAAGATCCAACATTTAGCTTTCCTTTTACATCAACATCACCCCAAACCTCTAAATCAGTTAAGTTACCGTTTCCAAAATTTGTTGAATCACCTATTTCAACTTTAGGGAAAAAACCTTCTACTTTCATAACCGTTCCAGCTACTCCTCCTCCCCAGCTTCCAAGAAACGTACTATTGTAACCATTAATAGCTAAACCTTGGTTTGAACTACCTCCACTTCTTAATAATAATCCATTAGTTGAATCACCCTGCACTGTGCCATACGTAGTTCCTGAACCTTTTAATGATATTCTGGAATAAGTACCACCTGGATTATCTATGTTAACACCAGTGCTTGTAGTTTCAAACGTTTTAGAATTATTATGATATAAATTTACTGCACCATCAGTAATAAATCTTGCCATATATTCAGAAGCACCTTTATTTATCTGCACTTCTGTTCCATCACTTTGTATACTTAAAACTCCAGTTCCTGATTCGTTTATATAACTATTACTACCATCGTGGTATATTTGTAAATCTGAACTTGCTCCAAATAAAGCTTTACTAGTATCAGTGAATGTTATATCATCATTTGCACTAACTGCAATATCGGTACCACTAGTCGTATTACCAGTACTTAATACTTGAGCTAAAGTTTCATTACCTAAATCTACAATATCGGATATACTAGCTCTTTTTATAGTATTGTCACTACCATCACTAAACCAAAGTTGATCTGCAGCTATCGGTGTTGCTACCCCAGCTTGTAGTATAGCGTTATTAGTACCAACATAATCTATAGCTGTTGTTATAGTACCTGATGCCTCTGTATTTATTATACCTGCACCACTTGCAAACGTTGCAGTACCTGTTGTAGTTATATTAGTTGTGTTAGTTCCATCAGATAAAACCCAGTATTGATAATTATCTAAAGTCGGAAACGCAACTAAATTTAATTCACCATTTATATATTGAGATGCAGAGCCTGCACCAGCTATATTAATATTACCGCTTGTTGTTATTGGTGAGTTAGTTATAGTAAGTGCATCACCTGTTTCTGTTAAACCTACACTTGTAACTGTACCTGTAGTAGGTGTTGTCCATGTATTTACTGAAGCAGCACCACCGCCTGATGTTAATACTTGACCAGCTGTACCATAAGTTGTAGCACCTAAGCTAATACCTACGTTAAATCTAGATGTCTCTTCAAAAACAGCAGGACCTTTTATAGTTGTACTGTCTGTATCAGCGTCACCTAGTGTTGTATTACCTTCAACTATAAAGTTACCAGAGTTACCAACAGTAACTGTAGTACCGTCATCTGCTATAAGACCAGTTGCTAAAGTATTTGTACTTGTCCATTTAGCTATTTTATTAGCAGCACCAGATCCTAATACTTCATTTGATTGATCAAGCTTTTGCCACGCATCTGTTCCAGCACCGTTATCTACGTATATTGCCCAGTCACCAACTTGCCAATCAGTTATACCATCTAAATCTGTGTTACCAGCAACAGACACTATATAGAATACACCATTCGCAGGTGTTGTACCAGATAATGTTGGAGTATCCGTGCTTGCATTCCATGTTCCTTCAAAAGCAAGGCTACCAGCTAAACCATTTATTTGACCCTGCAGTTTTGCCATGGCAGCAAGTATAGTGTCAGAAGCTGCGATAGCTGTAGATGTTGGGGTTGCTAAGTTTGTTAATACTTTACCAGTTACTGTAGTATCAGCTATTGTTGTTGCTATACTGATTGCACCACCTGATGTGTAAGTATAAGGACCACCAGTTGATGTTGTATCACCGGTAAGTGCTATTGCTCCAGAAGCAGCTAATGCTGTTGCTGTACTTGCATTGCCAGTTAAAGCACCTACAAAATCTGTAGATGTAATACTTACATAACCTGTGTATGTACCAGCTGAACCAGTAAACGTACCGTCAGTTAATACACCACCGACTTCTAATTCACCAGCTATAGCTACCTTACCAGTTGCACCACCAGCAAATGTAAAGCCTGCAGCACCTGTTAATGTATCTGCATCAGACCAATATGTAACTTGATTAGCTGCACCAGAACCGTCTGGCACACCTGTTGTAGCAATTGTTAAATCAAAGTTAGTTGCATCCCAAGTTGTTGTTATATTAGTACCATCAGTTACAGTTACTGCTGTTCCACTAGGTATTGCAGTTCCTTCTAAGCTCCAATTATATAAAGGTACTTCAGTTACCCAGTTAGTACCAGAACCTGTAGATGAAAGTATTTGACCTGCAGTACCTACATCACCACTTGAATCTGAATATGTACCTGTATTTATTAAACTAGCAAATGTACCTGATGTTGTAGCTTGAAAAGCTCCAGTTACTTTAGCACCACCCGCTAATGTTTCTATTTTCTTAGCATTTGCATGGTATAGTTCTACACCAGCTGTAGCATCACCACTTATTATTTGTGAAGCGTCTGCTTCATCTCTTACAGATAATAAACTTGTTTGTAGCTTTAAAGCACCAGGGCTTCTATCTATTACTATACTATTAGCACTATCACTGTATATTTCAAAGTTATCAACAGCTGTAGTACCCATTAATATTTTCGATGTATTAGTGAAAGTAATATCATCACCTGCAGAAACCGCTATATCAGTTCCACCTGTTGTATTACCATTAGCTAATATCTCAGACAATGTATCGTATAAACCTACTTTATTGTCTACATATGTTTTAATAGCCAGTGTACTTACCACATTGTCATTTGCAGCACCTGTTAAATTAGAGTTAGTTATTAAACCAGTACCAGATATTGGACCTCCGATAACTAAAGCACTTAATGTACCAAGTGATGTAACATTAGGTTGAGCTGCTGTAGCTAGTACCCCTGTAAATTCAGTTGAGTTAACATTTGTAAAACCTGTTGCTGTAGTACCTGAAATACTAACACCTCCTGTTGTTACAAAGTTTCCACCTCTAAAAGCATTGTTAGTTAAGTTTATATCTCTACCTGTGGCAACGTTACCTAAGTTTAATACTGTCTGTAAATCCCCTGTTGCTACAGTTACAAGATCAATAATGCTTTGTACTGTAAAGTTTTTAGTAGCTTTATTACTAGTACTTACGTCTGTACCTAATATAAGGTCGGTTCTTTCTGGATTGACCGTTGGATATGAATATATTATTGCCATGTTATATTAGTTTATAAATTTTTAACGATGCACTAGGTACTTGCGTAGCCCAGTCACCATTTATTAGTTGTGGTTCTAAAGTAGGTTGTGCGCCTTGAGCATCCCATAAACCTTTGAACAGATAATATGTACCAGCTACAGTTATATTAACGATATTTGAAATAGATATTCTTTTTCTATCGGTACTAGCACCTGGTGACCATCTTTCTGCTACAGTTGGTCCTACTTGATTTGCACCATCTTGCTCTGTTTTAAATACAGGGAATAATTGCCCTGGTGGTGTACCTTTTACAAGATACTCTTGTTCTATATAATAAGATCCTTTTGTAAGGAAAGTTAATTTACCTGTTGAAGCTGTATAAGTGACGTGATTACCTGTTATATCATCAGCACCAAATATAATAGCGTCACCCGCTTGTGTTAAAGGGATAGATGCTATGCTTTGTGTCTGTAGTTGTTGAAAGAAGTTTTGATCAACTAACGATTTAATGCTTGAGAATGTATACTGTACTGTTGGATTTCCTATTACTGGAGCGCCTACACTATCTACAGTATTAGATCCTAGTACCTTGTCCGCTAGTTGGGGATCTAGTATAGGATATGAAGAGATTTGAGCCATAGTTTTTTTTATTTATATTCTGTCTACGCTGTAAACATGTGAATTTATGAGAGTTTCTCTAACGGACCTTTTGTGAAGCGCGCTATGGTTAGTAATATCACACGTTTTTAGCAAGGTTTACTAGTAGTATATAAAGAGTATTTGAATAGTGTGACAATAGCCTGTTACTATTATACCTTAATAGGCTTATGTCACTGTTTTCATTCTGAAAAAGTGTTGGTTATATAGAATTATGGTGTTACCCCTATCCCTCTGGTTATCAACGTGTTACACAAAACGGTTTTGAAATGATGGGGCGGCCCAATGTTTTTCACAATTGTGCATAATGTTTTACGTTTTTGTTCATATTCGTGTACATGTTTACATATTTACTACACACTAACTAACTTTCATATATTACAAAGTAAATACGAGTCTACTTGGATAATATAGTTGTAAGTAATTAAGTAATAATAGTTACTTCATAAGAATGAGTGTGGTATACCATTCGACTAATATTAACTACCAAATAAATATACACTACTATGACTGTTAAAGAAATATACAAAGAACTACAACAAATAGATGAATTTCACGCTAACTTTAATCCAAAT
>WLWE01003048.1_pt1 | contig 10064 bp, 13 predicted proteins | sample 6718301 | NCBI WGS metagenome assembly WLWE01 (sample SAMN12718691, study PRJNA515312) | sponge metagenome | isolation source: marine sponge | host: Mycale hentscheli | place: New Zealand: South Island, Marlborough, Capsize Point | collected 2003-05-01 | reverse complement strand
GGATCGAAACACAAATTAAAATTTTCTTCAAATAAAGATGGCTCTATAAACCTTTCTGTTCATATGAAAGGGATTGAATGTGAAAAAGCACTTTCAGTAGTACCAAGTAAATATTTTAATAAAAAAAATTATTTAGATTACGTTGTAGATTTTCAAATTATGCAAACAAGAATAATAAAATTAAGTTATGACAATCAAAATGAAAGCAGAATGATTTATAGTTGCATGGGTTATTTAGACTCTAATGGTGAACCAAAAAATTTGAGTGAAGATGACCCTCGTTCTATGATTATTATGTCTCATAAAAGTAAAGTTTATAAAAAGATTGTACCTCTTAAAATGATTAGTTGTAAAATTGAAAAAGGTAAAATGGTTAAGGATACAAAATATACTACTTTGGAAGAACCTCAGTATGCTAATTTTTATATTTCAGACGGAGAGGATAGACTATTGGACGAAGAAAAAATTTTTGCAGGTAAAAATATTAAATACAACAAAGATTTAATACATACTGAAAAAACTTATAAGTTTAAAAAGAGTGACGTTAAAAACCAATTTCAGTTTTTCAATGAATATAAAATTGATAGAATTAATGGATCATTCTACCACCGACTAAAAAGATACGGCCCAAAAGTTCCCACACCTGATAATACCTTAGAGATAGAGTATTTTGGATCATGTGTAAAAAAAGATATTGAAGAAAGAGCTTTCTAGTTCTCTAATTTACTTTTCAATTCAAGGTAACTGCTACATGGTTTTTGTTCTTTGAATTTGTTATAATTTGTTGTGAGATTCATATACTTAGCATTGGTAACTTTGATATTAATAGGGGGTGCTAATGCTCATGATGATTCAAAAGATCCAGTTGGTTTGTGTATGGATATAATTGAATCAGACCCAAGAACTTCCAGTATTTATCCGACTGAGGTTGCTAAGTACTGTCGAAACGCGTCTAAATCTACGCCGGCTTGTATGATAAGAGTCATGAAAGACTCACGTACAAATCAAATTTATCCAACAGTAATCGCGGAACAATACTGTTCTCCAACTAAATAAATAATCCTCGTCACTCGTCACCCGCTAAATGTTACCTAATGATACCTACCCAGGTCCTTGATTAATTAAGCTAGGTGCGAGGGAAAGTAGTAAATGGAGAGGGTAACCTTGGTCCCTAATTCATGTTTCTTTTGGTATGAATACGCCCGTTCTCAAGGCACTTGAGCCAACGTCCATAAAACTTTTTATAAAATCCAAGGCCCTCTAGATAGATAATACTATTGCCTTTAAATTTTAATCTAAGGCGCAATGTTTTCAAACTGCCTTAACCTTAACTGCGTTTGCATGATAACAGGTCTTGCAGATTGAACCCGTGTTGTATTCAAATTCAGAAAACATAATTGTGAAATCTGTCCGCGCTATTTCTGTTCGATCTTGATTACACATTATGCACCTATCGTGGGAAGTATTATCAAACAGGGATTTATGATTTTCTTTACCAGAACTATTTTGCCATGAAGCCATAATTTTTTTGAAAAAAATTTTTTATAATATTTTTTGCCTTTCTGTTTTGAAAGATAGTTTAAAAAATCGGGTTTGTGAATCTAAGACTTTCAGATTTGGAAAAGTATTCTGGGTCCCTTTACGTTTGAATGTTAGTATTAAACATCGAGTAGAAGATACTCCTAAACTATTTAAGACATATCGATTAATCGAACATAAACGAGCGCTAAGACTCGATTGGGACCACTATCGACCAGGTGAGTCATGACGAACCGAGGCGACCAACAGGGAGCCTCTTAGAGCTTATTTCAGCAAAAATTAAGAGGTTAAAATCCGCGTAAAGACTCGATTATTTAAAAACAAATTGCATTTATAAATTGAATAAGTGATGATTGTATTTGTTGGTTTATTTAACTTTTATTTTTTGAAGTGTAGTTTGTTTGTAGTTTGTTTTGTAAGAGCAACTTGACGTGAGTCTAGAAGTTAGTAATATCAACAGTATTGAAAGGATTATTTAGAAAACTTTTTGACTTCGGATCAGGAGGTTCTGGGTTCGACTCCTAGCAGGCGCGCCATTAAAAGTCTAGAGTCTTCTATGTTTTCCTATCATTAGAAAGAAAAAACATGATTGGAACAGACCAGAACATTAAACATACAAAGGAAGAAAGTAGAGATTTGTGTAGTTTGTTTGTAGTTCGTTTCTGTAGTTCGTTTTATTCATACGACCGACGCGTTCATCGTATGTTCTGTTCCGTTGTATTTTTTCTTTTTGAAAATAAATTGAAAACAGACAAGGAGAAAAATGGGACAGAAATCAAAAGCGAAAAAATTAACTGACGCAATTTGCAGAAGTTTAAATAGATTAGACAAAGCATATACAACGCCTGGTGATTATCCGGGGTTAGAGTTTATGATAAGGCCGTCGGGTGTGAAGACTTGGTATTATCAATACCGAACAAAAAATAAAAGATATCCACTAAGAAAAAAGATTGGAAGATATCCGGTGATTGGTGTTGTTGAAGCTATTAAACGAGCCAAGGTTTTATCTACAAAAATTTATAATGGTGAAGATCCAAAAGAAGCAGAAAAAATTGACATCTTAAATTTGCAACTAGGTGAAGCGATAAGAAATTATTACAAAGAAGAATTAACAACTGTTAATCAATATTCGCCCAAAACTATTGAGGCAATAAAAGGTGTGTTTGGTCCTTGGATTTTAAGAGATACTTACAATAAAGATATTTTGGACCGTGTCGCTAAAGTTGAGGATATACAATATAAAAAACTGTCTTCAATAACTCCGAAGATGTTTAAAAATCTTTACAATGCAGTTGGTTCTAGATCCCCGATTAATGCTAATAGACTCCAGGAATATTTAAGAAAATTTTGGAATGATTTTGTTAAAGCAACAAACAATCCATTTGTATTGAAGAAGAAATATAAAAATACAGAAAATGTTTATTTAGATTATTTAGACAAAACAGAACTTCCAAGGGTGATGAAAGTATTGGTTCAAATTGACTACAGGACCGGAAGATTAAATTATAATTACTATAAAGAAAAAGGCTTGAAGCCTGTTTCCTGTTTATTGTTGGCATTGTTATTAACTACAGGAAGAAGATTAAAAGAAGCCGGATCCTTGACCTGGACACAATTCAAACAAGGTGAAAGTCCTAGATTAGAGTTGAAGAAAACTAAAACATCTAAAAAGAACAATAAGCTTATTTTTAAATTAGGTGATGAAGCAGTTAATATTTTAAACTTAATTGCTAAAGATAGATTGAACAATCCAAAGTCTTCTTTTTATTTTCCTATTGGAGATCCAAGAAACAATTATATTTTTCCGTCTAAAGCTTACGGAAGAAAAAACAAAAAAGGCAAAACTGAATGTTTATTTATTCAAGATCCTGGAGCCACTTGGGATAGTGCTTTGTTAATGGCGGGAGTTCAAAGACACATGAAAATTCACTCTACCAGACATACTTTCGCAACGAATTTTTATAGAGTCACAAAAGATATTAAAGCACTTGCGGAAGCTTTGGGAACAACAGAAGCCCAGGCGTCTAGATATGCAAAACTAGATGTTCCTGTCGAGGAGGGTATTAATAAAATAAAGTTTTTTGGTGAAGAAAAACCAATGCTGAAAAATATTATTTAGGACTATCTTTGTTCCATTGTTCCTCGTCCCCGCTTCTAGTATAAGGTTTAATATGGGCAAGGATAAATGGGCAAAGGTTATTGAATATTTAAAAAATTCAAACAGAGATCCAGATAAAGTTTTAAAATTATTAAAAGGAAGCGATAAAGGAATTGAAACTAGTTACACGGTTTCTAGATCCTCCTATTCATTAAATGTTATTGCAGTAATAACCCAAAAAGTAATGGATCCAAAAAATAAAGGAAAGACTTTAACCCATGTCATAAGAACCTGGGCAAAGTCTAAAGACTTTGAAGATTTTTATAATTTGATGAAGTTAAATGAAAAGAAAAAATACGATAAAAAATTATTAGAAACATATGTTAAACAAATAAATGATCTTTGGACCAAACCACAACAAAGACATTGGAGAAATTATTTTAAAAAGACTAAAGGCTTTATAATGATTGATCCAACTACACACCCGCATGAAATTATGAACAAGGTAAATAAAAAAGGTGTTCATAGCTCTCTGTTAAAGATTAAATCCCGATAGCCCCTTATCATCGTCGGTTATCACTTCCCCCGCATATTGTTAAATAATTCTGTTCCATTATTTACAATGTATGAAAACAAAAAACTCAATTGACAAAACTCTTGATAGAGAAAATGCAAAAATAGAATTTGCCTCAGAAGATCCAAGATCAGAAAAAGAATTATCCGACTACGGGGATATGGAATTTGAAAAAGGATTTAAGCTTTATAAAAAAGAAAACCCAGGCAAGACAGAAGATGATTACATAAGGGAAATTATTGGTCTTGATCTGGCTATGGGTCCAGAGCTTTCAAGAGAAAATTTAATCAAGATGTTGGAGAGTGAATTTCCAAGAGTTTATAGGCTCTATAAAAATAACTTACCAAAAATACCAACAATCGAAATCAAGAAGATGTTGGACAATTTAGATACTGATCGAGTGTCTTTTGCAGGCGGGGGAAATGGACACAACACTATGAATAGAAGTGAATTTAAAAAACTTCCTTTCAGAGATCGTATTGAAAAAATGTTCGGTGTTTCATTGAAAGGTGATGAAACATTAACTGAAATACAAATCAAAATTGACGGACTTAAACCAATCCTGGACTTGAAAGATTAATTATGAATTACGACGATAAAAATCCAGAACATAGAAAACAATTAAACAAATTTTTAACTAGACCTAGACCAAACCTCAATAGAGTTGTTTATGATCCGAAACAGAAAACTCCAAACAATAGTGCTGAATATTTTTTAAATAAAGCAGACACAAATAAGGGATTAGAGAAAGAACCCGGCTATGATTATTCTAAAGATCCAAACTTAATAAGACGAGTTAAATATTTAGCTGAAACATTTGATAATGCCGATCTTGGAACTTCTTTAGACAAAGCAATAGAGAATGAAGATAAACAATTGGCAAAGCTAGGAAGAAATCCGAAAAATATTCTACAAAGAAATTATCCAAAAGAAGCAACTCCGGACCAGGTGAAATATTTAAAAAATAACTTGGATAAAATGAAACAACAAAACAAACCTACTTATAGAAAAGGTGAAGCAAAAATTGTTGTTGATGAATTGGAAAGACAGAAAAAATTAAAAAATCCTATCTTAAATTCTAAACCTGTTGAAATAAATTTTAACCCTATACCCTCGTCACCCGCTGAAGATCCAAGATTAAAAGAACTTGAGGCTAGAGTAATGGAAAACAAAAGAAGAAGTGATGAAGAAAAATTAAGACAAGCTAATAGCGGTTTAGGTGGTCTTCTAGGAGTGAAACTAAATGACTAAGATCACCAAAATTGAAAGAGAAACTATGATCCAAAATCTAAGAGAACTTTCAAAACTATCTATGAAAGCGAATATTAAACATCACACAGTTATTGAAAAAAATCTTTCAAACACAATCGAATTAACAAAATTCATGAAACAGGATCGAGCAAAAATAGACAGGCTTAATAATATAATCGATATGAAGCAACGAGAGATCGACGAACTGAATTCAAAACAAATGGATCTACTTTGGGATTTAGCAAAACTAGAAAAAGAAAACATCACAATGAAAAAGGAAATTCAAGAAGATGAATTGAGATCCGCACAGGTTCAAAAGAACATAAAACAATTCATAGATAACGAAAGCACGGACAATTAATTATGACTATTAAAATTTATACAAAAACAAAAATTCAGAAAAATAAAAACAATCATATCCAGAAAATGTATGGAGTGATCGAGGGTCCAATTCACCACATGATGAAACACTTTCCAAATGAATTTGGGTTTATGCGTCATGAAACAAAATCAGATTTAAGAAAGAAAAAATTAGATGAGCAATAGAAAATTTATTCGTCCGAAAGATGTTGAAGATTTATTTTCAATTAAAGTTTCAACACTTTCAAAACAACGGCAAGGTAAATACGGCCTCCCTTATACGGTTGTTGGACGACCTAAAAACAAAAATAGAGGCGGTGTAATTTTATACAATGTTGATGAAGTCAACGAATACTTAAACAAGAAAGGCAGATCGACGTTGTATTAACAACTCATAAACAAGGAGAAACATATTATGGGCAAATTCAATAAAGACTTAGCGCAAAAAACAACATTAGAAACAATGGGTGGTAATGACGGTCCACCAGATACGTCGGGAATAGAAATTAAATCACCTGGCAAAATGCATTGGTTCACAGTTAAAGGTGAAAAATTTGAGGACCTTTTACAGATCACAACAACACAACTTTTTGATCCAGACGGTGAATTATTAACCTATATAATCCAAGCTGATAATAATTCTTTAAGAGAAAAAATTATCAATAAAGCTGATGACAACTTCAACGTCAAAGCTATTGCTAGATGTGTTAATTGGTTTGGTACAGAATTTTTATGGTTACCGTCAATTAAGTCGGGAGGTAATTCTAAGCTTGCTTCACAAACTGCAAGAAAAGCAATTGATAGAGGCCTTAACGGGAATTGGATAAAAGCCAAATGGAAAGATAATTCTGTTGGTTGGCAATCCTGGTCTCATCAAGGGGCAGACAAAAAACCTGAATGGTTAGCAATGACAGACGAAGAAATTATTGATCAAGTATTTGACGGAAGAATTATTGAAAGCTTGGATCATGAAGCCTTAATCAGAAATGCAGGAGGCAAGGTTTAATGAATAAGAAATCACCAACAATAGTTTTATCTGTTACAGAGTTTGAAATAATTTCAGCAGCGCTTGATAACATTGAAGACTTAAACCACCCGGAGTTTTTTCACGAAGATTTAGCCGACTTAATCAAAAATGAAGAATACGGAATAGCGGGAGTTAAATTATTAGAACTTCAAGACAAAATAGATGCGCAAGACATAATTAATAAAATTAACAATGAAAGGAACAAAAAGAATGAGAAGAAGAAAGAAAATAAAAGAGGAGTTAACGGCGTATGAAATTCTTGAACTATATAAAAAATCAATACGAAAGGATCCTAGCAGTAGATACAGAATTCCATTTCGATTCGACAAAGACGATACCAGAAAAAGTAGTTTGTTTTTGTTACACTGATGTTATCACCGGTGAGCCTTTTAGATATTGGGAATATGAAAAAAGTAGTTACCAACCACACTTTGATTATGAAAAAGTTTTACTTGTAAGCTACAACGCAACTGCAGAATTTGGATCTTACTTAAAACAGTATCATGGAAGACCACTTAATATGTGGGATCCAATGGTTGAAACTGCAAGACTCTATAAACCAATGCGGTCTGGTAAAGGTGCTTTGACACTTTTAACAACTGCAGAAAAATATGGAATTGAAGATAAATTAACAGTAGTTGAAAAAGAAGAAAACTTAGATTTAATTTTAAGAAGAAATAAATTTAGTGATAGACCTTTTAAGTACACACTAGAGGAACAAGAACAGATCCTAAAATATTGTTTGTCAGATACAGAGGTCCTTAGACAAGTTTTCATAAAGCAGGTTCAAGATATAGAAAATAAATTAAATTTAAAAACAGATGAAGATTTTGAAAAAGAGTTATGGCAAATTCTACATAGAGGCTATGCCCAAGGTTGCGTGAGCCTTATGGAAAGAAATGGAATTCCTGCAGATGTAAAATTAATTCATAAATTTAATGACACTTGGCCCCTAGTAAAAAATGATTTAATTAGAGAGATCAATAAGGACTTAGATGTATTCACAGATGATCTTAAATTTAATCATAAAAAATTTAATGAATTAATTATTAGAAATGACTTGGCCGATAGGTGGCCCCGTATGAAATCTGGTAATTTCACAACAAACAAAGAGGTATTAAAAAACCATTTAGATAATGAAGATATTGCAAAGCTAAATGAAATAAGAACCTTGCAAAACATGACTAAACTATCGTCATATGATCCGGGTTTAGACGGTAGGGTTAGAGCAAGCGCAAATATGTTTGGAACCGTAACCGGTAGAGCTTCCCCGTCGTCAGCTAAACACCCGTTCAGTGCAAGTAAGTGGGCAAGAAATTTTATAAAGCCTCATCTTGGTTCGTGGTTAGTGTATATTGATTATTCATCACAGGAACCAGGAGTAATGGGTTACTTATCCAATGATGAAAATTTAATTAGTGCCTATCAATCTGGTGACATTTATATTTATATGGGAAAACTATTTGGCATGATCCCGGATACTGCAACACCGGAAACACACCCCGAGGAAAGAGATATTTTTAAAACTTTGTATTTAGCAAATTCATATGGACAAGGGCCTCGTGCAGTTGCAAAATCTTTAAAATGTTCTGTTAGCCATGCAAAATTTTTACAGAAAAAATATAGAGAAATTTTTAATAAATATTTTACTTGGAACGATGGATTTATAGAACATGGAATGTGTAGAGGATATCTGTCAACCGTGTATGGCTGGCAAAGACATATAAAAGATTTGTTTCAAATTAAAAACGGTAAAAAAGTTGATATCAGAAGATCATTAATGAATTGGCCTATCCAATCTCATGGTGCAGAAATTTTAAGAAAAGCATTAATTGATTTAACAGATAGTAATTTTAAAGTTTGCGCTACCGTTCATGACGCAGTGTTGTTAGAGATTCCTGTACCAGAATTTTATGAAAGATTAGAAGAAGCAAAAAAAATTATGATCAATGCTTCAATAGATGTTGTGGGTGGTCCAATAAGAGTTGATCATGAAATTATAAAAGGAAATTATATTCAATTAAAAAATGGTGAACCAAACAAGGACCAAAAACTATTCGACAAGATTATGGAATATATTAACTCGTACACCCGAACTGAATCAAAGGTACACCCATAATGAGAATACCGCCCCATATAATTAGTAATATAATTAAAATAATTATTATAATATAATGGCCCACAGGAAACATAACAATCCGCCACCAGATGATGTTGAAGATTCTTATTATGACGGTGTAACTTTTACGAGAGGACCAATGCACATAAACCACTTTTACGAAGTATCAAAATGCGGAGTCAACGCATTAAGACTTTACCAATATATTAGAACTATCCAGGGTTTGAAATACAAGGGTAAAGAAGAAAACTCACACTTACCAATTAAGGTTGATAATAAAAAACTCTATGAATGGTTTGGAGTAGGACCAACTAAAAAATGGGAAGCACTAAACAAACTTGCTAACAAAAATATAATTGAATTAAAGCGAGGAGGTAGAGGAAGATTGCCAACAGTTAGAATTATAGCACCTAAGAAAAATTTAAATTAATAGGTACACCCGATCGAGGTATTGCAAAAAAGAGATATACAATTATTATTGAGTTACATTAATAGTATGTTTCTTAAAACCTTGTCAAAAATTTTAAGAGATACGACCCTGGTTGATAGCCCATATTGACCAGGGTTTTTTATTTTGAAAAAGTTTTGAGCCTCCCTCCAAGACCCTAAATTGTTAGTTTCTGTTAGGTGAAAAAAGTTGTCTTTAGTTACCTTTACTCACCTCGAAAAATCCCTGGTTCCTGAATAAATATGCGGTGTTTTTTGGCGTAGGTTAATAAATATTTCGAGGGAATTTTTTAAACAAACATTTTAGAATTCGGGGTAACTGCTACATGGTTCCGGTGGCCGATGGCCGGTGGCTTGATCCTTGAGTAGAACATAGTTTTTTGGTAGGCTGAATTATGGCCACTAAAGATACTTCTAATCTTCAAAAGATTTTAAAATTATCTTATGTAATAATATTTGCTTTATTGTCTTACTATATTTTAATCGGAAGTAAGTATGATCGAAAATCAGTCTATGACAGAGTAGATAAAATTGTTCAAAACTCTATTACAAAACATTGGTATAAAGAATGTTTAGAAGACAATATTAAAGAAATAGGTTGTTTACCTCGTCGATTTGAAAAATTTAATATGAACGGCAGATGGGTCAA
>WLWE01003045.1_pt1 | contig 10071 bp, 13 predicted proteins | sample 6718301 | NCBI WGS metagenome assembly WLWE01 (sample SAMN12718691, study PRJNA515312) | sponge metagenome | isolation source: marine sponge | host: Mycale hentscheli | place: New Zealand: South Island, Marlborough, Capsize Point | collected 2003-05-01 | reverse complement strand
GCAACAACTTCTAATTACTTTAGTGAGTTTTGTTACAATGCATTATTTTCTGCTTGTATGGTAGAAGCAAATTATTTTATAAAAGATTTTCAAACACTAGCAAATTGGGAAGGTCAATATAAAAATTCTATAGATGGTTTACGTAATCAAGCTAGAAGAATGAGACAAGATGATATGGAAGTTGCAGCTAGTCCTGCAGGTGGTCCTAATCCAGTTTTAAAAGGAGCTAACTAATGACTATTAGTAGAGTTAATGCAGCACAACAAATAATAAAAGTTAATAACAAAAAGAAAAAGAAAACTAAAAAATATAAAAAGGGAAAAAGATAATGGCAAAAAAAAGATTATTTAAAGCTGCATTAGAAGCAAAACGTAAAGCTGCTAAAGATGCTATTAAACGTAGTAAAAAAGGTATTAATGTTAAAGAAGGAACTAAATTAGGAGAATCTAAATTTGTTAAAAGTTCTAAAGAAATAAAAAATAAATTTACAAATAAATTAGAAGAAATAAAAGACTTAAAAAAAAATAAAAAAGTTGCTATAAAAAATTATAAAGGTTTTAATCCTAAACAAATAAAGCTTTCTAATGCTGACCAAAATATAGATGCTTTATTTAAAGAGTTAAATGGACTTGTTAAAGGATTTGGAAAAGGTTCTAAAATAGGAAAGTCTATACCTAAAGCTGAAAAAATGTTAACTAAGTTAGAAAAACAAGCTTTAGGACAACAAAAGCAAATTGATAAAACTATTGATAAAAAGTTAAAAGAATCAGGTGGTAAAAGAAAAATAACTAAATCTAAAACTTTTATAAAGAAAAAACCAAAAAAAGGAGAAAGAAGTCCTACAATAACTGAAGTAAAAGAAAAAGCTAAAATTGATAAACTTAGACCTAAATCATCTAAGATAGGTGCTAATGCAAAAATTGAAGCAAGATTAATAGAAAATGAATTAAAGGTAGGAACTAAAAAAGATAAATTTAAAAACTTAAGAACTGATTCATCATTTGATATGAAACCTTTAATGGGTAAAGCTAGAGAAAATAAAATAAAAGAATTAAAAGAATTACAATCACAATTTGATAGAAAAAAAGGTGGATTAATTAAACGTAAAAGAGGAGGACTAATTAAACCTAGAGGTTATGGTGCTGCTCGATATAAAGGGAGAAAATAATGCAAATAAAAACATCAACATTAATAACAGGAGCTAACGCAAGAGTTATGAATAATTCTACTGGTCACGATACAAGTGCTAAACCTACTGGTCAAGGCTATGGTGCAGCAAGAAAAGGACCTGGAGTAAGAGGACCTATTGAAGCTCAAGTTAAAGAAGATTCTAAAGTTAAAGGAGAATAACTAATGGCTAAAAAGAAAGTATTAGATGCTGTAGTAAAACGTGGTCGTAAATCTAAAAGAGGTAGACCTAAAACTAAAAAAGAAGTAGTTAAAAAAGTTGTTAAGAAACAAGACCCTTTTAAAGTTAAAAAACTTTCTGGTGAAAGTGATGCAGCTTATAAGAAAAGAAAAGCTTTAATTAATAAATTAAAAAATCAGTCTATAAAAGATACAGCTAAAGATTCAGGTAAAAAATTACCTACTACTAAAGATAGAACTTCAAGGTCTATGACTATTCCTCTTAAAAGAAAAGAACAATCTAAAGCAGCTTTTAGAAGAAGAGTTAAACAAAAATTACTTGGTGTAACTAAAAAAGGTGAAAGTAAAGACATAGGTAAAGCAGGTTATCCTGTATCAGAAACTATGAGAGAGTTAGGTTATACTGGTAGTAGAAAAGCTAAAGTTGATTTAACTGATAAAGAATTAGAAGCTTTAGGTTTTCAAATTAAAAAAGCAGGTGGTTTAATAGACCCTCCTAATCCAGGAGCTGCAGCATTACCAAGACCTGTTAGAAATAAAATGGGTTTTAAAAAAAGAGGTGGTAAAATAAAAAGATTAGCTATAGGTGGTGGAGTTGCACTTAAAGGTTTAGGAGCTACAAGAAAAAAATAATGGCTAGAAAAAAAGGCACAGGTATGAAAGGCATGACGATTGGTAAAGGTGATAAAAGACCTACCAAGTCAGGTGCAGGATTAAGTGCTAAAGGTGTAGCTAAGTATAGAAGAAATAATCCTGGTAGTAAATTAAAAACTGCTGTAACAGAAAAAAAGCCTACAGGTAGTAGAGCTAAAAGAAGAAAAAGTTATTGTGCTAGGTCTGCAGGACAAATGAAAAAGTTTCCTAAAGCAGCTAAGAATCCTAACTCAAGATTAAGACAAGCTAGAAAAAGATGGAGGTGCTAACTGTCATATTTAATAAGTAATATTCCCCACTTTAAATGTTGGGTACGTAAAGAATTTACACACAATCATTTGAAATATCATGGTGAATTTTTACATGGAATAGCATTTGCAGTTAATACAATACCAGATAGATGTTTATCTTTTCAAGTAATGTTTACTGGTATAGAAGAAGAAGATAATATACATGGTGGTGCAATGTGGGCAAGGATGCCAATCACAGCATTAGTAGCAGATGAAATACTAGATGAAATACCAGAAAGAATGGATACACATTTAGCACAACCTTGGGATTGCTCATCAAGAACACATACTGTAGTGAAGCTTGATTTATTAACAGCAAGTCCTTGGTATTGTAAAATAGATAACGAATTTTATAAAGGGAAGTATATGTTTACAGTTGATTTTACAGATAGTGATATAAGTGATTGTCCTGCACAACATAAACAAAACCATGTAATACAATTAATTGATGCAGGTAAATGGACAGGTAATATAATAGCATTACCTAATAATAGAGTTAGAGCAACAAGTCCTGCTTTATGGGTAACAGGTGAAGGTGCACCAGACTTTAGACCAAGTCAACATACTCATGCAGCAGAAATACACGATAGTTATACAGACCCAGAAATAACTTTTAATAATTTATACAAGGAGACTAAAAATGGCAGGAGCAAAAACTAAATACATGGCTAAAGGTGGAGCAATGAAAACTAAGTACATGGCTAAAGGTGGAGCTATGAGTACTAAGTATGCTTCTAAAGGTAGTGGTAAAGTTACACTTAGTGGTATGACTGCAAGAAGAAATGCAATGCGAGGAAAGTAATGGCAAAGCTTTGTCCAAAAGGTAAAGCAGCAGCAAAAAGAAAGTTTGATGTATATCCATCAGCTTATGCTAATATGTATGCATCAGCAGTATGTTCTGGTAAAGTAAAACCAGGAGGTAAAAAGAAAAAGAAAACTGTTAAGAAAAAAACTGGTGGTGGCTTACGTAAATGGGTTGGGGAAAAATGGGTTGATATAGGAGCACCAAAGAAGAATGGGAAGTATCAACCATGTGGTAGAAAATCTACTACTAAAAGTAAAAGAAAATATCCTAAGTGTGTACCATTAGCTAAAGCAAAAAGAATGTCAGCATCACAAAAAACATCAGCAGTAAAAAGAAAGAGAGCAAAAAAACAAGGAGTAGGTGGTAAACCTACAATGGTTAAAACATTTAAGAAAAAATAATTCGTTTGACTCGTAAGAGTTGGAAGTAAGTATTAACTGAAGAAACGCACTAACTTTAATTAGGAGGTGTGTTATGGATAGACAAACATTATATATTATTAAAAAACAACAAATGGAAAAATGGTTAAAAGAAAAAGAAAAGAACCTAAGATAGGAACAGGTAAGAAACCAAAAGGTTCTAGTCGTAGATTATATACAGACGAAAATCCTAAAGATACAGTTAGAATTAAATATGCAACTGTAGAAGATGCAAAGAAGACAATAGCTAAAGTTAAAAAAATTAATAAACCTTATGCTAGAAAAATACAAATACTAACTGTATTAGAACAAAGAGCTAAAGTACAAAAGAAAAATGAACAAGCAAGATTAGCAAAAGCAGCTAAACAACAACTAAAGGAAAAGCATAAAAAATATGGCTAGGTCAGGAACATATAATTTTAATCTAGATATAGATGAAGTAATTCAAGAAGCTACTGAAATGATAGGTGGTGAACAAACTTTAGGACATACTCCTCAATCAGCACGTAGGTCTATTAATTTATTATTAAATGATTGGCAAAATAGAGGTGTATTACTTTGGTCAACATTTACTACAGCAGTTACAGTAGCAACAAGTGTTACCTCTTATGATTTAGATGATTCAGTAAATGATGCTTTAGTTATTACAGTTAAAGCTAGTATAGCAGCAACAGAAACACAATTAACAAGAATATCTTTTGAAGAGTATAATGTATTACCTAATAAATCTCAAACAGGTAGACCAACACAATATGCTATAAAAAGAAATGTAGATAAACCAACAGTATTTTTATATCCTGTACCTAATTCAAGTACAGAGATATTAACAATAGAAGGAATAAGACAATTACAAGATGTAAATAAATCTGCAGAACAAAATGCAGATATACCAAAAAGATTTTTACCTTGTTTAACATATGGACTTGCACATCAATTAGCACAAAAAAGACCAGGAGTTACTGATGCAAGAGTTGCTATGTTAAAAGCAAGTTATGAAGAAACATTTAAAAGAGCAATGGAAGAAGATAAGGAAAGAGCAAGTATTTATTTTAAACCTAAACTAGGATATGTTTAATGTCTAAGACAGCTAGAAAAGCAAAAGCAATGTGTGATACATGTTCTTTTGTTTATGATAAAAAAGTAATGCGTTTAAATAGTTATGATATGTTAATATGTCCTCAATGTTTTGAAGGTAATTATGATTTAAAAAATCATCCACAAAATAAATCTGCTGATGTAAGAGATGATACAATAGTTCCTAATGCAAGACCTGATGTATATGGTAGAAACATAACATGGGAAGCAGCTAATATTACATGGAATGATATTCCAGAACCAAATACTAGAACGTGGGGTAAAGTATGAGTGATTTAACAAACAGTTTAATTAATGCGACATATAAAAAATTAATACAAGTTAGTAGTTCTGGTAATGAAGGTATATCAGGTACATTAACAAACGTACAAACAGGAGATGGAACTAATACAGCTTTAAAATTAGCTACAAGTGCTGCTCAAGTAGATGGTACTTTATTTGTAGGACAAACATTTGGAGTATCAGGTGATGCTTCTGTAGCAGGTAACTTAGCTATATCAAATAAAGTTTGTGCATCTGCATATTATGGTGATGGTTCTAACTTAACAGGATTAGTATTTACTGGTGATGTATCAGTATCTAGTTTAATAGTTACTAATAATGTAACTGTAGGTGGTAATGTTACTATAGGTGGTAACGTAATGGTATCTGGTGGTGAGATACAAATAAAGAATACAGGTACACAATCTAATATAAAACTATATTGTGAATCTTCTAATGCACATTATGCAGCTTTACAAGCTCCACCTCATAGTTCTTTTAGTGGTAATATAACAATAACATTACCAACAAGTGCAGCAACATTAGTAGGAACATCTACTACAGATACATTAACAAATAAAACATTTGGTGATAAGGTAGATTTTAATAGTGATGTTTGTATTAGTGGTGATTCAGTTCTTGTAGGTAGTGCAACTATAGGTGGTACATTATCTGTAGGTGGTGCTGTTAATATGTTAAGTACAGCAACTGTATCAGGCACAGCAGGTTTTTTAGGAGCTGTTAGAGTTTCAGGTAATACATCTGTAGGTGGTACATTAGATGTTGGAGGTAATGTAAGTATAGGAGGTAACGTAACTGTAAAAGGTGATGTACATGTTAGCTCTAAAGTATGTGCTAGTGCTTTCTATGGTGATGGTACAAACATTACAGGTATACCTATTACAGGTAATATTTCTGTAGATAATGCTATAGTAGGTGGTACATTAAGTGTATCAGGAGCTACACATTTAAAAAGTACAGTATCTATTGCAGGTGCAGTAAATCTTGCAAGTACATTAACAGTAGCAAGTAATGCTTCAGTAGGAGGAACACTTTCTGTAGGAGGTGCAGTTAATTTATTAGGAACAGCTACAGTATCAGGAGCTGCAGGATTTTTAACTACAGCTAGAGTATCAGGTAATACAAGTATTGGTGGTACATTAGATGTAGCAGGTAACGTATCATTAGGTGGTAATGTTACAGTTAAAGGAGATGTTCATGTAAGTTCTAAAGTATGTGCTTCAGCTTTCTTTGGAGATGGTGCAAACTTAACAAATGTACCTGCAGTTATAACAGGTAATATATCTGTTAATAATGCTACAATAGGTGGAACTTTACATGTAGGAGGAATTACTACAGTAGTAGGATATACACATTTTAAAGATGATGTATCAGTATCTGGTAATGTTCATATAGGTGGTACTACTACAATAGATGGTGCTGTATCATTAGGAAGTACATTAGATATTAATGGTAATACATCAATAGGTGGTACATTAATTACAACAGGTAAAGCAGAGTTTGAAGGTGATGTTTCTGTATCAGGAGATATAAATGTAGGTGGACATGTAACTATTGCAGGAGCAGTACAGCTTGGTTCTACATTAAGTGTTACAGGTTATTCACATTTTAAAGATGATGTGTCAGTTTCTGGTAATGCTATCGTTGGTGGCACAGTAAGTGTTGGTGGTGGTATTATAGATTTAAAAAATACAGGTTCACAATCAGAACTTAGAATGTATTGTGAATCAAGTAACGCACATTATGCTGCACTAAAAGCTCCACCACATTCAGCCTTCTCTGGTAATATAGCTTTAGTAATGCCTGCAACTGCAGATACATTAGCAGGTATAGCAGCAACACAAACATTTACTAATAAAACATTTGGAGATAAAGTAGAATTTGATAATGATGTTTGTATATCAGGTAATGCTTTTATAGGAGGCACAGCAACAATAGCAGGTAATACTTCTGTAGGTGGTACATTAACAGTAGGTGGTAAAGCAGAGTTTGATGGTGATGTTTGTGTATCAGGTAACTCACAGTTAGTAGGTACATTAAAAGTAACAGGTGCTACTACTATAACAGGTAACTCAGGATTTTTAGGAACTGTAAGAGTATCTGGAGCAACTTCATTAGAAGGTACAGCTCATATAACAGGTACAGCTACAATAACTGGTAACTCAGGTTTCTTAGGAACTGTAAGAGTATCAGGTAATACTTCATTAGAAGGACAATTACAATTAACAAAAAGTGCAGCAGCAGTTGTTTGTGCAACAGCTATTAATGGTGTAGCTTCAGTATCATTAGCTTTTGGTAATGCACAAAACTTTAGTACAACAGTTACAGCAGCACATACACTAGCTAAACCTACAGGATGTAGAACAGGACAAACAGGAAGTATTTTCTTGACACAGAGTGGAGGAAGTGGTACAATGGCATATAACGCAGATTTTAAATTTATAGGTGGTACAGACCCAACCTTATCAACAGACAATGGTGCAGTAGATAGATTAGATTATATTGTAGTATCAGCATCTAGTGATGGAGTTGGAGGAGATATACAAATGATAATTTCACAGGCATACGCATAATGGGAATATTTCAAAATAATTTAATGGGAGCAGCTGCAGCAGCAGCAAGTGCAGGTGGTGGTGGATTTTATGGCTATCAGATAGAACAGTCAGCTAGATTTGATGCTGCTTCTAGCAGTAATTTAAGTAGAACTTTTGGTACACCTACTTCTCAAAGAACATATACATTTAGTGCATGGATAAAAAAAGTTGCACTAACAGGAGGAAGTACTTATCCACAGATAATATGTAAAAATAATGGTTTTGATGGAAGTGGTGCATCTTTTCTTTTTGTTTCAGATTCTCTTGCAGTATATGGTTTTGGAGCATCAGGAGGAAATAGAACAGATAGTGATGGTAAGTTTAGAGATATGTCAGCTTTTAATCATATTGTATTTAGATATGATACTACACAATCTACAGCAACAGATAGATTTAAATTATATTTAAATGGAAATAGATTAACAGTAAATGGAGGTACAAACCCTAGTCAAAATTCTGATTTAAGTAGATTTAATACAGCAGATACACACAGATTAGGTGGAGGAACATATTATTTTGATGGTTATATGGCAGAGGTAATTTTTACAGATGGACAATCATATGAACCTACACAGTTTGGTGAATCTAAAAATGGAGTGTGGATTCCAAAAGACCCTAGTGGTACAACCTTTGGTAATAATGGTTTTCATCTTAAATTTGAAAATTCAGGAGATTTAGGTAATGACAGTTCAGGAAACAATAATGATTTTACAGCAAATAACATGCCTGCAGACCATCAGGTGCTTGATAGTCCAACATTTGGGAGTTAAATAGATATGGCAAGTAGTGGAAATTTTAGTACTTTTAATCCTTCAGATAATGCTACTACATCAGGTTATGGAGATTGTACTTTAGCTAATGGAAATTGTAAAGGTACAGGAGCAAGTACAGGTCATTTTGCTTTGGCTTCTACTATAGCAACAGGCAATACAGGAAAATATTATGCAGAATTTTATTTAGTTACAACTGATGGAGGTGCTTGGGTAGGATATTATTCTTCACAGCAAACAGTAACTATGATTACAGCAAGTAATAAATGGGTGCCAAATACAGGTGTAACTTGGAATCCTGCTAATTTAGCTTCTTATTTTCAAGATGGTGATTTATATAAAGATGGTTCAACTACATCAAGTTGGGGTTCTACTTTTGCTGCAACAGATATTATACAAATAGCAATAGATGCTGATAATGATGCTGTATATTATGGTAAAAATAATACATGGCAAAACTCTGGTAATCCAGAAAGTGGTGCTAGTAAAACAGGAGCTGCAAGAACAAGTATACCAAAAAATGTATTACCTGCTGTAGGTATGGCAATAGGTGGTTCATCAACAGCAACTTGGATAGCAAACTTTGGACAAGATTCTACATTTGGTGGAACTATAAGTGCAGGTGGTAATGCAGATGCTAATGGATTTGGTGATTTTAAGTATGCACCACCATCAGGGTATGTAGCTTTATCTACAGCTAACGTACCTGTATCAGATGACATAGACCCTGCACAGACTGATGACGATATACCAACTAAACAATTTAACACGATACTCTATACTGGTAATAGTACAACAGGACAATCAATAACAGGAGTAGGATTCAAACCTGACCTTATCTGGGCTAAAATGTATACTAGTTCACAAAATAATCAATTATATGATTCAAGTAGGTTAAATAGTAGAAGTACACCTACACCATTTGGATTAAGAAGTGATACTAATGGTGCAGAGTTTGATGACCAAAGCACAGGTAATACTAATCCTATTATATCTTCTTTTGATACAGATGGGTTTACTTTAGGAACAAGTGGTAGTGGTCCTAATGATAATGCTAGAGGTTATCTTGCTTGGTGTTGGAGAGCTAATGGAGGAACAACTACCACAGATACTTCAGGAGATATATCAACAGTAAGACAAAGTAATGTTGCTGGTGGTTTTGCAATATTAACTTGGACTGGTAATGGCAGTAATAACCAAAGACTTCCACATGGTCTTGGTAAAAAACCTGGATTGGTAATAGCTAAAAGAAGAGATTCTGCACAATCATGGGGAGTGTGGACACAACATTTAGGTGATAATTCTAAAGAAATGCAATTAGAAAGCTCTTCAGGTTGGCAAAACTCTAGTAATGCTTGGTATCAATCAGGAATGACTACAGATTTTGTAGGTATAGGTTCTGATAGAAATATAAGTAGTAGCACTAATGTGGCATATGTTTGGACAGATATTGAAGGCTACAGTAGATTTGGAAACTACACTGGAAATGGTAATGCAGATGGACCATTTATCTATACTGGTTTTAGACCACGTATGATATTTTTTAAATGGTATGAAACAGCAGCTACTGCTGAACCTTGGGGAGTATTTGATACTGCTAGAGTAACTTACAATCCAACTTCTGAACATTCATATAGTCAGGTATATTGGAATACTACTGCAGCAGCTTCACAAGGTTCTACACATGGTGTAGATTTTCTTAGTAATGGGGTGAAGCTACGTGGAACTGGTGGTTTAAATAATGCTAGTGGTGGAAAATACATCTATGGAGCATGGGGTGACGTACCATTTAAA
>WLWE01003042.1_pt1 | contig 10076 bp, 5 predicted proteins | sample 6718301 | NCBI WGS metagenome assembly WLWE01 (sample SAMN12718691, study PRJNA515312) | sponge metagenome | isolation source: marine sponge | host: Mycale hentscheli | place: New Zealand: South Island, Marlborough, Capsize Point | collected 2003-05-01 | reverse complement strand
CTGGGCTAGAGAGGGCCAAGGTCGAAGAGCTGGTCCGTGGCAACGCTGAACTGCAAAAGCAGATTGACCAAGCGGCTGAACTTGAACAGCTATATGCACAGATCGGTCAACGCGTAGCTGATGGTTTGGTTGAAGGCATCACCGCTGCAATTGATGGCACCAAGAGCCTGCAAGAGGTGTTGGCTGATGTGCTGAAGGATGTCGGGAAAATGTTGCTCCAGTTCGGAATTAACTCAGCCTTTGGCGGTCTCGGGTTACCTGGCTTTGCCGATGGTGGACGCCCCGAGCCCAATAAGCCTTCAATCGTTGGTGAGAAGGGTCCTGAGCTGTTCGTTCCTGATTCTGCCGGGACGGTTATCCCGAATGATGCCTTTGCTGATGCACGCGGTGCAATGGGCGGCAGCGGAGGTGGATCGTCAGAAGCCTTTAGCGAAAACGCCGACGCCATCGCGGTCAGCACCAGTTACGCCCGAGAAAGAACAATGGAGCGGGAAAGGAGCGAAAGCGTCACTAGCGCAGGTTCCATGCTGATTGAGACGCAGGTCATAAATAACGTTGAGTATGCAACTGTTGAGCAAGTGCGTCTAGCCAATGCGGCGACAGCTAAACAAGCACGCGCTCAAGTCTTTTCGGACATGAAAAACAGACCTGCAATTCGCAGGCAAGTGGGGGTGAAGTAAATGCTGGCAATTGGCATCTACCTAAAGCTGTTGCTGCCTGACGGCACAGATAGCGGCTTTCGCTTCCAGAACTTTTTTCAGGGAGAGACTCGCACCTATGACGGCGACAGGTACATCTTTGGATCGTTTGGTTTTAGTGGAGGTACTCTCGACTTAGAAGGCGGCAACATCTCAGCTTCAATGGTGTTCGTACTGAATGAGCTGTCGCTGTCTGTTTTTAGCCAGGCAGCTACTGAGAGATGGCTAGCGCAAATTAGAACAGTCTGGTTAGAGCCAGATACATTTAATGAGACCAGTCAGCATAGTGAGGAGCTGTACGCAATCACCGGCATCAATCACGACAATTCCCAGCTATCCGTAAGGCTGGGCAGCCCCCTGGATGCGGTGCAATCCAATCTTCCCCGCAGGGTGCTCACAACCGCATTGGTTGGCGAGCTACCCAGCACCGGTCAAATCAACTTGAGCTGATGGACATCACCAAGCGTCAAATTGTTCTGCTCCCTCAAGATCGCGTGATCATGGAGATCACGGGAATGGACAAAAAGCAGTACAGGGATTTTGTATTGCAATGCTATAAGTCAGGACGGAGCATACCCAGCGACCAACCTGTAGCGTTTGAGCCGATTTCCGCGCTTATTTACTTAGTCATCGGGCTGGCGTTGAGCTACGTCGCGACTTTGATAGCCCCGAAGCCAAAGCAGGAAGATCCAGCAGAGCAGCGCAATGAAGGCGGTCAGAACTTTGTTACCGGTAACCGCGCTGCACCCACAAGTGGGTTTGACACCGTTCAAAACGTTGTGGAGCTGGGATCTGTTATCCCTGTAATTTATGCCAACCGCAGAGAAGTAGGCGGTGTTTTTTACGGTGGCGTCAGAGTAAACACCAACCTGTTGTGGTCTCAGCTGTACTCAGTAGGTGGCGGTCAATTACTTCGCGCCATGTTCTCTGTAGGTGAAGGTACTTTGCCAGAACCCAACCCAGAGCAATTTGCAATCGGCAATAACCTGATCCGCAATTTTGATCTTGAGAACAACGACGTTTCAAGGATCAGCCTTTATTACGTGGACGGCAGCAGCAGTGCCAACCGGATTGGATCGGCTGACCACATTGCTGGACGAAACCCAGCAACGGACCTTGGCAACGCAGAAACAGCAGGTGGAAGCGATGTCTTTCAGGCAAGAGTGTCTGACGGCTGGGACAGTGATTTTTGCTATGTCTCTAAGCCTTCAAACCAGACCAGTTGTGGAGTGAGCGGGTTTATAGGCAACAACATGCCTTTCCGCCCAAACCCCCGGATTAAGCCCACCGAGAACTATGACAACGAACCACAGAAGAAAAACGCCCAAGGCAAAGCCGATAGAGCTAAGGATGTATGGCGTTACTTTGGTCGGTGTGGCGTTCATGAAGTAAACGGGGCACCCACCGGCAATGAGATTCGTGACCTAAACGTTGGCGACAAAATCAAATACACACTGTTTAATGACAGCGACAACGACGGTGTTTTTCAGTTTCAAATCAGCGGACCTGACGGCTATTCCTACACATCAGACATTGCCAACAGCGTCGCCAGCAGACAGAACAACTATGACGATCAAATCGTTTTAGGTGACAGGTACTTGCTAGGGACAGCAAAGGGAATTTGCATCCAGCGAACTGATTCGCCTTTTAACTCTGAGGTTGTGAACCTACCTGTTGGTGGTGGGAACGCCGTCACCGCCGAGTTTGAGGTAACTGAACCCGGTCAAATTCATACGTGGGTTGAGGCTGAGCTACATCCTCCGCTGGAGGAGCCGAACCTAAATGAGTTTGTAGGGGGCAGAACTCCACGCCGTGCGCCAGAGATTTCAGGCACAAGCCACAGCCACATCATGCGCGTGTCCGAAGCATCCTTTACAACGGAGAGAAAGACGAAGTATGTGGAGGTGGGGCTAAGGAGCCAAGTGAACCTGCAGGTCAGTGGCATCTGCTATTTCAAAGGCATCGCTAAAGACGACAGAACAAGAACGTTGAGTGAGATTGACTTTGACATGGTCGATGACTTCATCTCGTTTACCAATGGAACGTATTCATCACCAGAGACAAGACTGAGCGGTTTCCGTGTTGGCTGGCGAATGACATCGTCATCTGACTATTTGACGCTTCCGTACATCTTTGCGGTGCGCTCGATGATGGACACACCGGCCTATAACTATCTGCGATTCGAGTTTGACACCGAAGCGACTTATGAGTTCAAGCTCACGCCGGTCTCTGGCTACGACATGCGAAACAGTGAGCAGCCAATCCACGTCTTGGATTACAAGAACGCCAATCGCGAAGAAGTGATCGACGGCGGTCTCAAGGTCATCTTCAGTGGCGAGAAGGACTTGGCGAGAACAGCTAGCAATTTTGCGCTGCCCCCACTGACAACCGTTGACGGCGCTGAGCTATCTGACAACAACGGCCCGAGCTTGGAATTTGACGATGAGATCGACGGGCGTGGGTACTTCGCGGATGCGTTTGCGCGTGCAGCGGAATACTTCATGTTTGAAGAGATCCAATCAAGCGCAACCAAGCCCGAGCATGAGATCGTTTATGTAGACACGCAGTCAACTAACGCCGAGACACCGGAATACTCCAACATTGCAATGGTTGGAATGAACATCCGCAGCAGCCGTGAGATCACAGCTCTTCAGCAGTTCAGTGTTTACTGCGATAAAGGCATCAACTCAACCAACCTCTTCCCTGAGGTGCTGCTGGATATGTTCACCAACAAAAGGTACGGCACCGGCAAGATCCTCAATAGCCAACAGATTGATATTGAAAGCTTTGAGGAGATGGCGCAGTGGTGTGAAAAGCGCAAGTATTTCTTTGACGGAATGGTTGATAGCAAGGTCAACATCCGCAGTTGGGGAACTCAGGTGGCGCGCAACTTCCTGCTTGATCTTGTAGTTCGTAACGGTCGATTTGCTCTTCAACCGGTTGCTGAGTTTGAAGCGAACCCAGAAGTGACCGCGCTATTCACGGGCGGCAACATTATTGAGGATTCTTTTGAGTACACAACCGCAGATGATCAAGACAGGATCCTCCCCCGAGTATCAGTCAAGTGGCGCGAAGAAAAGCTTGACGCAAGTAACGGTCTGTTCCCCGTTATTCGTCAAGTCACTGTTCGCGAGAAGGACACACCTGAAGATGCTCCCCTTGAAGCCGTAGACATCTCGGCTTATTGCACATCTCAAGAGCACGCCATTGATCTTGCTAAATGGACCTGCAGACAGCGACGGCTAATCACTCACTCGATCTCGTTCGAGACCACACCAACTGAAGCGGCCCTAGACATCGGTGCCGTGTTCAAACTCGGTATGGAAACAGTCAAGTACAACCAGCCACAGAACGGGGCGATCTCCTCGACTGGTGCCGTAACTTCTTGGCCCCCGCTGAGCGATGGGACTTACGAGGTGTTGCTATGGGACGGCAAGGCTGAAACGCTTCAAGAAAGAACAATCTCTGTGGTTAATGGCCGGACAGCAAGTGAAGACAACTTTGTTTTTTGCGTTAAGTCCAGCACCCAAACCACTCAAACGTATAAAACACAGGCGTTGAGCTATTCAGATGAAGGCAACATCAGCGTTGAGGCAACGGTCTACCCAACTGATGACACCGGGGCAAGCCTACTAACTGCAGGATGGGAAGACTCAGTAAACTGGGTTATCGAGGGGGAGATCTACTGATGGCAACCTCTTTCGGAGACCTGGAAACGTGCGGACCAATCCGCAGATCATTTTCACCGGGCAGTTTTCCCACTAAACGGTTTACTTCTATTAGTGGCGCAGGTTCGACGCGCATCTACGGAAGCAAAGCAACCGGCGCAACACTGCAGATGACCTTTCTTGTAGGCGACGGCGATGTAAACGCAATCCTTAAGTGCTGGGATGATGCTCTGGGGGATTACGACGTTATCAACTTGCCTGCACAGTTTTTAGCTGGTGCCAGCCCAATTTTGGATTCAGGCGTTCCTGAGTATCTAAACTGGAGGTGGGCTGACGCGCCCTCAGTCGAGTCATTGTTCCCCGGCAGATCCAGGGTTCAAGTCAATTTCACCGCAACCCTGGACATCTAATGGCAGTACAAACGGGAGCAGACGGCCAACTCAAATACAACAACCGCACGGTGGCCAAGGTCCGCGACTGGAGCGTCACCGTTCAGAAAGACGTCATTGAAGACACCTGTTTAGGAGCTTTTGACCGAACGTATGTCGAAGGGCTTCGCGGCACAACGGGCAGCGCGACTGTTCTCTATGACCCTGAAGACGCTGCTGCGACAGAGCTACTTAACTCAATCTTTCAGCATGGTGGCCTCAAAGCTGAGGTCGACTTCGTCCTTTCCAGCACTGCCAGCCGAACGATCTCATGCACCGGGTTCATAACAAGCGTTAGCCCTAGCGTTTCTGTCGGTGCTGCAACGGCTTGCAGTGTTTCATTTCAAGTATCTGGCAAACCTAGCGGTGGTTTCTGATGGCGGTACTTGGTTCAGGCGGAAGGCTTCTGCTGAAAAGACCAGCACCTGAAGCCTGCCTAGTAAATGCAGAGTCTGTCATCCCCGAGATCGACAGTATTCAAGGGATCTGTGAGGGGTATTGGAGTGGTGACCACGTCAGCACAATCTGTCTACCTCTAGACGGCGACCGGTATCCCTCTAATCCGGACGGTTACGCAAGCTATTTCGGCAGCCGGTGGTTCTTGGGACCCAACCGAACCCACATCACAACCAAGACAGATGCCTTCTACAAGACTGATTCTGAGCAGTATCCAGACGGTCAATTTGGTGATGATGCCCAGTTTTATGCGCGTGAAGGGGATGTAGCTGACGGCGACATGATCGATAGCTGCGACAACAACGATTATTGGATTCACATTGATTCCCTGGGGCGAGTCAGCTTTTACCGAAGCAGATGTGACGCTCTTGCTGGGTGCATTAGTAAGCGAGTGCAGCTGAATGCTTTATCTGCAGGCCCGATCACCATTGCGCCCTATGGCTCACTGACTTACTCAAATGCTGTTTGGCAGTGCGTCTCAAGCTTTGGTGAGTACAAGTTCAGCGATGGGCAAGACACTGTCACGCTGATTTCAATTTGCGCTGATGCACCGAAGTATGAAATCCCCGAAGCCGGAATAGACGAGTACGACAATGCCGACCTGCTACCTCGTGGCCAAGAAGGGGTTGCAGCGCCGTTTTGGCAAATCCTCTGCGACATTCGCGAGTGGAGTCTTGAGTTAGATGCGGCAGCGGTAGATACTACCGCAGTGTCTGAGAAGTTCGGCACCGCAGTTAAGTCTCTAGTCACTGCAGGCGGTTCCACCGAATTTTTAATCGACCGCAAGTGCTTTGAAGACACACAAGACAACGGCCTAGCCTTAATGCAACTTCTGCTGATGACCGAGAAAGGCTGTCAAGCCAGTGCTCAATTCTGGATTATGTCTGGAACGAATGCGTGCGAAGTGGATTGTGCTGGCCGCATCAACGGCGGGCTCTATTACGAAACAGAAATTCTGATCACTAACACTGCTGTAAACCTCCGTCCCACGGAGATTGTGGCGGGCACCGCAAGTTTTGTAAGCACTGGGGAGATTAGACTGTTAACAAGTCCCTAACTCAGTAGGCGTGGCAGAACTAAACCGAGCAGGACAACCAGCCTCACTTGGGCACATCGATACTACGCAAGCTGAGTTTCGCGGGCAGGTTGATGTTGTTTCAGACGAGCTACGCCAGTTAGCTGGTAACGCCGAACTTCCGACCGATCCGCTTTCAGCGCCTTACGTGCTGTACGTCAATGGCTACACCGGCCAAGATACTTTTGTAGGCGGGACATACCAGGCAAGTGAAGCTGAGATTGAGCGTCGGATCAGTCTGCAAAAGCTGGAGTGCGGATATACAGAAGCCAGACCGTTTAGAACAATCAACCGAGCTGCAATCGAAGCAGCCATCATCACCAGCCGCAGTTGGATTACAACGCAAGGCCAGCGCGACCGTGCCTTGGTCTGCATCATGGTTGCTCCTGGTGAGTACATCGTTTTAAACGATGACGGGAAAACCTTTAGCAACGCAGACTTCCCCGCTCGCGAGAACGGCTACGTTCCAACTGACGCAGAGCTAATTGGCTTTAACGATCCAGACGGTGGGGTGATCCTGCCTCGTGGTTGCAGCGTGGTCAGCCTTGATCTGAGGAAGACAATTCTGCGACCTAATGCTGTCCCAACTCCAGCGAATGAAGCAGCTGATTACAGCAACAGGCGAACCATCTTCGCTGTTTCTGGTACGGGCTACTACTACGGCTTCACCTTTAAGGACAAGCAGAACGCAAGTTATAGCCACCACCTGCTCCACTGCTTTGAGTTCTGCAGCCAAGCGCAACTAGATCTTTATTACCAAAAGATCCTGGCAAGTTTTGCCTCTGCCGATATTTCTGCAGCCAATACAGAAACAGCTGAAAAAGAATATGAGATTGTTGGTCCGCTTCCTCCTGACCCGACAGAAGCTACGGACACCGTTGGCTCAGCAAGTCCCTACATTTACAACACAAGCATCCGCTCGGTCTGGGGGCTTGGTGGTGTCTTCGCGAATGGCGACAAGCCTGAAGGCTTCCGCAGCATGGTGATTGCCCAGTTCACCTCTGTGGCACTAAACAAAGACATGAGCTGTTGGCAGCTTTACTCAGGCGGCAGCTGGGGCGCGGTGGCTGATTACACAACATATATCAATGCAAGTCCTGATGACATCAGGATGAACCCAGACCGCAGATCGTTCCATATTCGTGCAATTAATAGCGCAGTAATTCAAGAGGTAAGTGTATTTGCTATCGGCCAAGGAATCCACCATTGGACTCAATCAGGCGGTGAGCTAACTATTACTAACAGCAACAGTAACTTTGGAGGTTGTGCTGCTTTATCAGAAGACTACAGAGACTACGCTTTTAACAACGACAAGAATTGGACGACCAGCCGCATTCGAGTAGCCAGCAACCTTGCTGAAAAACGCGGCAACATTGTCAAAGTTTACGTTGGCGATGTAGCTGAGAATCAGACAAACGAACAGATACAGGCTCAGCAGTGGTTCAACCTTGAGTTTGACTTAGAAGAGAGCATTATCGAACCCGGTGAGCCTCTCATCCTCAACGAGCGTGGCTATACCTTCCGTCCTGACTCATACCTGTGGATCGAGAACCCAATCGGCGCAGACTATCGCGTTAAGTGCCCGGCTGAAACCTGGAACGTCAACGATCCTTTCAAGATCAACTTTGTAGGCATCGTTGAAAACGAGGACGGCATTAAGCCCGGTCAAGACATCCTTAGCAAGAACGGTGTCCCTACCGGTCAGACCTATCCAGACCTTGAGAACCGTAGGGTTTACATCCGCCGTGTCCGTGACAGCAGAGCCACTGAATCAAGGCGTTTCAGCCTGCTGCTAAACAACACAGACAGCCAGTGCCGCATCCCTGTTCGTGACTATGTGATCCAAACGCCTGACTCAGGCATTCCGGATTCAGACATCTTGACGGTGCTGCAGGTCGGCGGCGAACCACCCCAAGAATTTGGTGTTGATAAGACCGCCAGTGTGGTGGTGCGTCGCGTAAACCCCGCCGCTCCATGGACATCAGGCAGGTACTACCGACCAGGTGACAACGCGACCTTGAATAAGAAGCACTACATGTGCGTCAAGGAAACAGATGACGTCGCATTCCTGCCTAGCGAATGGCAAGAGTCATTCGTTCACATGGAAGAAAGCTATAACGCAGAAGATTTCCTGCCTAACACGCAGCCCGAAATCATCTTCGATAACGATACGGACGGAATTGATACATCAACAACTTGCGGCTACGACCTAGTCACTGTTTGGGCAACCGACCCGCTGGTCATTAACCAGTACCGAACAGCAACGGACTATTTGGGCTTGCACTCTTTCCTGATGAGCATCGGGTTCAGCTCAAACAACGCCCACACAATCTTGTTGCCTCGCGACATTGACGACCGCGAACGTAACCCTGGAACGCAGCTCGACAATATCCCCCCACCAAGTGGTGCGGCAAACTCATGGGCAAACTGGCCTCTGGAGTTCCGCCGCCCGAGCATCGTGAGGTTGTTTGGCCATGCTTGGGAATGGGCCGGATACCTGAACTACACGAAGGCAATGCCTCAGTACCAGCAAGAGCTGGGCAACATTAACCGCTTCACCTATTACTTCACCCACCAAAACGGCGGTCGGGTTTACGCATCTGGCTTCAACCAAGAGGGCTTCCTTGTCAACAACCGAGGCTTAGAAGATCTCGCCACCGGCAACACTCTGAGTGTCGACCAGCTCGGCAGTGATGAGTTTTCCATCGACTTCCCGACTTACTACGAGTCGCTGTCAGTCGACAACTTAAACGTCAACACCCAGCTGAACTTGGCAAGCTCTGAAGTTATCGGGCGACCCACCTGGCAGGAAAGCGGATCTAAGCCTTACCTAGATTCCGTTAACAAGATCAGCATGGGTCCATTCGGTGGTCCGCTACCTGAGCTGCCCTTGTCAACGCAAGAGCAAGAGGGTGTGCTTCGACTTGCTACGACAGCAGAAGCGCAAGCCTTTGTTCGCGACGATCTAGCAATCAGTCCGGCCACATTGATTGAGGCGCTGGGCGATGCGGTCAAGTCAGTCGTCAACTGCCGTATCAGCCTCAGCGCAAGCAGTGCAGTCCCTAACAGCAATCAAAGCGGCAGCACCATTTACCTGCACCCGTACAACGGAAACGAGCTAGCCCTTTATGACAGCATCACTACTCGCTGGCGCGTCAGACGTTTCGGGGGTGTCCAAGGCTTCTCAATGTCTGGAGCAAGTGCATCGAACCGTAACTATGACGTTTACCTCTACGACACAACTAACACTGACCCAGTCAACGCAACATTCGCGATGGAGTACGTGGCGTGGTCAGGGGACCGCACACCACCTGCACGCAGCAACCAAGACGGGATTTTAGTCAAGAACGGCGATCCAACCAGACGCTTAATCGGCGTGGTGCGCACTACGTCAGGCGGCAGAAGCACGATTGATTTGGGCGGTGTAATTGGAGCGCCTGGGTCAAGTTATCCGAAGATGTATCTTGCCAATCTCTACAACTTGTATGACGTAAGAACCCGGTTCTTCTTTGGCACTCAGTGGAACGTACCGGGTTCTGGCTGGAAATTGCCACCACCATATGGCTCCAACGCACGTGTCGCAGTGGTACAAGCATCAAACACTTTGGTGACAACCTTTATGGATATTTATTCCAACGGCGCTGGCCTTGTTTATGTCGCTCCTGGTATTAATAGCTCAGGAGGACCACCAAATGATGCGTTCTATGGTGAGCATCAAGGTGAGAACCAAACTGCCAACAGCCAATGGGCA
>WLWE01003039.1_pt1 | contig 10081 bp, 18 predicted proteins | sample 6718301 | NCBI WGS metagenome assembly WLWE01 (sample SAMN12718691, study PRJNA515312) | sponge metagenome | isolation source: marine sponge | host: Mycale hentscheli | place: New Zealand: South Island, Marlborough, Capsize Point | collected 2003-05-01 | reverse complement strand
CTTTTCAAGCTTGGAAAGTTTATCCTCTCCATCAAATCCTTTTTTCGCAATCATATTTCTTTTTTTGTCTATTGTTCCGCCAAGTTTCGCCTCAAATGACGATAATACGCTCCCAAGTAGTTCTTTTTTGGAGAAATTGTCCATATTTGCCTCTAATGTGGACGCTAAACCGACAATTCCCTTACCAATGTCCGAGATTCTAACAGCATCTTTATCCCATCCTGAGTAGCGTTTCAGCATAGGCGAGGCTTCAAAATCATCTGATCCGATAATATATCCAGCAATATCCATAAGAAAGTTCTGAGGATCTACAGAAACAGAGTTTATAATAACATCTTTGCGGACACGAGAAGTGACTCTCTCTCCATTTCTAGTTCTCGCCAGCACTCCTTCTGTCCCAACAGTCAAAACAAGAGCATCTCCGAGAGCAGCATAAAGATTTCCAGTGATATATCCCTTCAATCCTCTCTCAGAACTATAGCGAGACTTCATCCAGTTGGAATACTTAGGGAAGGTTACGATAGCGTCAACCTGAACGTGTTCTCCATTAGGGAGTTCTACGACAACCATAGGACTGGTTACTGCCTTTACTTCCTTCGGAGAGTTCGGAGACTCAAAGAAGTCTTGCATGAGTTGTCCATACTCTCTCTTAATTTTATTCTCTTCTCGGCGTCTTTCAGTCTCATCACCAGAGAAGTCGGAGGGAAATGGGAACTGGACTAAGTAGTCAACGTCTCCATATATTACATCAGGCGTTCCATATACCCTCTCAAGTTCGTCAGGCTCCTCTGTACTGTCCTGTTCAAAATAGGATGTAGAACCGACTGCCTTTATTGGTTGAACGGATTCTAGCCCCTGTGAGGATAGTGATTTGTTCCAAGCGGAGATTGCTTGTAAGTAAACCTTGTTCGACTGAGAGACGACATTCGGCGTCAGCTTGGTTCCGCTTGTGAGTTCTGGTGCTAAAAGTCCGCCCATTTATCATCCTTTCTATTGCTATAGTAATGTAACCCGTTAGGTATCGTTTGTCAAGTTATTTTATTCATTAAACCAAGGAGAATTTGTAACGATGATGCAGCCAAAATTACTAGCATTCTCGTAGTGCCATCCCATTCCGCTCTCTCCAATGATATTTTTTACTATTCTCTGCATAGGCTCGGATTTTCCAGTAATCACTTTGACGGGCAAATCGTTACTAAATAAAAATTTATATACAAGCACCTCTACTTCCTCATGTCTTATTCCATGCAAGTCAAGTCGCTTCATTTTCTAACCTCATTCCTGTATACAGATGACGCCATTGTGGGCTACTTAGAGTGTTTATCTGCCACTGATTGGCTTGCCCAAGCTTCGGGTTTTATTTTGTATGTGAATCCTGATGACTCTGCATATCCTGTTAACATCTTGCAGAACCTGCTTGTTCCATTACCTGCGTCGGCAGATGATATATCTAAATGCAACTCTATTTGAGCTTGAGGCACTTCATTCGAAACGCTTAAAGCCAATTCCACTGTGTTTTGGACTTCTGCTAAGATTCGAGTCACAAGAACTGGAAATTCTCCTCTATTGTGATATGTCCTGCGATACAGATACTGTCCGCCCTTTTGATCGTGGGCTCCATGAAAGCAAATGGCTGTTGCGAATACGCAGCGATTTCTCTCGACAAAACTATCTGTCCCTAAATATGTTCGCCCACCATTGTTTGAATGTTTTCGGACTTGTTCTATAACTTCTTCATAAGAAATTTCATTTCCATTTGGAGTTTTCCAAACGCTGTCTATCATTTGTCCATCCAATACTGTCATCTTACGACATATATCCTAATTGGAGCCTATAAATATAATTTCTTCCATTGGAATCATAAAATAATTCACACCGTCGTGAGCCAACACTCTTCCCATGCTATCAAGTTCCATGTCGGGAGAAACAGAGACTTCCGATCCTCTAGCTACTTTTACAAACTCTTTCGTAGTTGGATTATAAAAATAAGCAGGACCAGAACCCGAAATCAACTTACACTTGGATGGTTGTGCATTTTTTAGTCGAACTTCAAGCTCTTTGACATATGATGAAAGAAATGCGGAGATTATTGCTGAATCCATATTTTTAGCTTTATTCAATAAGGCTTCGCTGTCAATGTAGGGATAAATATCATAATTCTCTCCCGTATTGTAAGCTTCGGCTATTTGCTCTTCAATGTATTCCGCTAATCGTTCCTCTGCAAGAACTTCGTTTATATCAAAGACGTCTTCACTGTCTCCCTCTGGGATGTTTTCGTCATCACTGGACATTGTATAGTCATTACCAAGTAAGGGTTAAAGGATTTAGACTAAAGAGTCTCAATCCTATACCTAACTATACACTAAAATCCGAAAGTTATAAAATAATTTATTTTACTCAGCTACTGCATTCTTGTCGCTTACCTTCCTGCGCCAATCATAATCGTACCCTGGACGAGTCTCAAAAAGCTCATCTGGTGAAAAATCACTTGGTATACCGACTTTATTTCCAATCGCTGACGCGGAAGGTGTCATATCAGCAAGAGACGCTCTCGTCCTTGCTTGCGAAATAGCTACGGCAGACGCCTGTCCGCAGTCTAAACAGGTATGATATCCTAATTCTAGTCGTTTATCCGAATATTCTTCTTCACATGTAATACAAATTGCCATTTTATTCTTCCTTTTTTGCTGCTTTAATTAGCATTAGCCCTTTCGGACTTACATCATATAAGTTGCCTGTCTTAGAACAAAGCACTTCATAGCGCCACATGCCTTCGATATAATCATCGGGGTCATAACGGGTCGCTTCTATCCATCGCTGTGCGTATGGGCTCCACTCTACAAACTCTTTATTAATTATCACTCCTATACCGCTTTGTTTTACTGAACCCTCACCGTAGTAGTACGTTGTAAAAATGTAATACTTTACTAAATCTCCAACTTCGTACTTTTTGTTTTCATAATTATTTTCATAGTTCTCACCCACATCCTAACCTCCTTCTATAGTTAGGACGCTTTTTGCAAGATCTCCACCTCATTTTCGTCAAACCACAACTGAAACCCACTATCTTGGCTTAAAACACGGTACATATGTGTATAAGACCGCTCGTTGTAGAACACACTGGTAACAACACCTACTCCACCTTCCATTACAACACCATGGGGATCCGTCCTGTAGTAACGCACTAAGTCGCCTACGTCAGGTATACCTACAATCTCGGATTTTTTCTGCTGCATTTTTTTAGCTCTCCGACTTTTGAGGTTGCGGTTGCTTTTGTAGCACTTCTACCTTCGCTTCCAACTCTAATGCATACTGACACACACTTGTAAGTAGCACGGCTGCTTGGGAAGGGCGAATAAGTCCGTTAGCGGAGTCTTCGTGGATTTGGAGTAGTTTGTTCTTGTTCATGAAATCTGGTAAAATTTTCGTGGTGTGTCGTGCGTACCTAATCGGCATATACCCCTATAGAGCCGTATGGCACATACCTGGGGTGCTACCGGGGGGGAGGGGGACGTACCCCTTATACCCCTTGCATGCTTAGTAGTAACTCGCTTACCCCTAGTATAAGGAATAGGCTTACTACCATTAGTCCACCTGCTATTAGTACGATGTCTTCCATTGCTTCCCTCTCTTACTACTGCTATAGTATACACTATACTTACTGGGTTGTCTACTACTATTATGTCAAGTAGTTGTTAAGTTATTTATTTTTATGTTCTCGGCAATAATCAATCTACCACCAGAACGATTTCCTTAGTATCAAAGTAAGGACGCTCGGCATATTGCGGAGTAGTAACCCACAGCCGCTTGCACTTCGAAGTGATAGGCTTGGGCGCCATCATGTCAGTAAGCACAATGTGACCGTCAAAGGACCGCTCGTTAACCCACTTGGTAGGAGCATCAAAGCAAGTACCTCCGTAACGAACACGTTGGGCTTTGTAACGCTTACCCTTCTTCCATTCAAACACATGCTCTTCACACACTTCAGTGTCAAAGGGTACCACGGTAAAGGACGCAAGCTTTGCCAACTTGTCAAGGGCAGAGAAGAACTTGCTAAGCATCTCGTCGTCTACAGAACCACTCTGGTCAATGGACACAGCGAACTTAGCAGTACGCTTAATCTTCTTACCCGGATGGATATATGGGAATCGTTTATTAATTCTACGAACAGTAGATCGCTTCTCTGCTTTCTGAGAAGTTTTAACAAAGTATCTAAGAGCCTTCTCCCAGTTCACATGAACCTTAAGACGGTCAAGGATCTCTCGTCGGCACTCAGCAGGGACAGAACCCCATGACCCAGCTTGGCTAGCTTCCTCAGCAGCTTTCTTAATAGCTTCTTTTAAACGTTCCTTTGCAATCTCATTCTCAGTGTTGTCCACCTGGTCCCAGCCAGAGTGGTCATCAAAAGAATCACTTGGAGAGCCCTCACCTTCTCCACCTTCACCGCCCTCGTTGCCTTCATTGTCCATGGGCTGCCAATTGGCTTTATACCACTCATAGGACTTGCCAGGCTCTGCCCACTCGAAAGGCTTTTGCCCAGGGATGCAAGCACCCTTGGGTAATTCCGAAATAAGATGAGAGTTAATAGCAAGGTCCATACACATGTTGTCTTGCTTGGTCATCCCGCCTTCGGGCTTACGACCGGTGACATGCTCGAACACTAGATGGTAGAACTCGTGCTTAAGCACACCAAGCTTTTCCTTGTCGGTAAGCTTGCCAAAGTATTCGGCATTGTAAAGAAGCTTGAACTGCGCAGTCTTCGGGTCAACGGTAACTCCCGCTGTTGGGATAGCAGTGGTAGCTTGCTTGTCAATCCTACGAGACAAGCCCGCAAAGAACGGCTCGTTCATTAGCAGGCGGGCAGTGTGTTTGTTAAGATCAAACTCTGGTTTCTTTTCCTCTGACATCACTCGCTCCTTACATATATAATGTAGCATATCCCTTAAGGAATAGCAAGGAATATATTGTCAAGGTAATGTCAAGGGATCTCATACAACCTCCGGGCTTTAATCTCTAACCACTGCTACATCATACCATACTTTGAGGGGTTTGTACAATAAAAGTTGTCAATTAAGTGTTAAGAAGGCTACTTATTAAGAGGTTGACAGGTTGTTAGAGAGCGTGTATGAGACCGCCCCACCTTCCCCCCTTCCTTCTAAGAAAACCATAAACACCTTTAGTTGTAGAATACCCAATACTATCGGTAGTTAGTATACCTCTCCCACTTCATCCCACTTTACCTCACGCTTACTCCCCTACACTCCCTGTGTATTCCACTATATTAATAGCTCTTACTTTCTTTCTTCTATTAGGGTGTCCTTCTTCTATAATGTATATGGTATAGTCATAGTAGTAATCGTTTTCTATTTCATCTAAGACTATTGCTTTATACTTTGTATCTCTTAAGGGAGATCTCTCTGAGGGGAATGGATAATACCATACAACATCATCTGTTGCATATTTATTTTTTATGACCTCGGGCATTATTTCTCTTAGGGGTTATGGGTCTTTCTCTACATTCAAAGATATAATCTTTTATGTCCTCAACCAACATTAGTTTGGTCACTTGGATTGTATACTTTAGGAAAGCTATCCTTCGTCTTAGAACCCAAAGGTGATACTTCATTTTTGCTCATGGATTGATATCAGTAGGGTTACCAACAAGAACGATATAAAGACGGATTCAATCATATTATAACTAGTCCTCGGTCTTCTTTGTCCAGCCTGCACCTCTCTTAAGAGTTGTTACCTCTGAGATGTGTACTACCTTTACTTTGCCTTCACAGAAGATCTTAATAAGCTTTGTCCACGGCTCATAGTTTTCCATTACAACGCCTACTTCGGACTTCTTATAAAAGATGGTCTCTCCGTCCTCGGTTGCAACCATCTCTTTGTAGTGTCTGACTAAATCTCCTGCTTTCATTTACATCTGCATTCACGCTCATGGTGCTGGAGTTTGATCTCTCCATTTCCAACAGTGTCAGCGAATTCTTTCAGTTCGTTATAGTCTACTACCCAGTAAGTTCCATACTCGTGTGCTTCGTAAAGATCTTTAAGTTTGATTCCTTTTTTGCGAAGTCGATTAGCATAAGACTTAACATCATTGATCTCTAATGGCTCAGGTTTCCAGCATGTTTCCATGTTTCTGGTCCACCCATGTTCTCGTTTGAGGATGCCTAACACTTCATGGACATTCTCTGAGGTCTGCCACACAGTAATAAAGGTTTTGTATTTGTCAGAAAAATATTGTGCTCTTTCTTTTGTCATGATTATCTCCTAAAAATCAATTGGTCTTTCTTTCTTGGTGGTCTTCCTCTTCCTTGTGCTTCTTACTCTTTTCTTTTTTGGAGCCTCGTCGTCATTGGAAGGATGGATGATGGTTTGTTCGATATGCTCTGCTAGAATCTTCTCAATGTCTGAGAGGATTGTCTTCAGTTTGCTTCTCTTTCTTCTTGGCATTAATTGCTCTCTGTAGTGTTAAGTTCAACAAGACGATCTTCTAACTTCTCAATCTCTGCAATGATGTTTGCGTAAGACCGAAGGTCACCGGATCTTTGGATAGCCACCGCTTTCGCTCGCTTTGCGGCAATCTCTTTTTCTAATTTCTTTACTGGATTTCTTTTAAACCATCCAAACATATTAACCTCGTTATAAAAAAGTGGCAGACTTTGACCGGTCTGCCAGCGGACGTGATTAAATCACTTGGCGGCTGCGTAAGACATCATAACGCAAGTTGAATTTTTCAATGCCTTTTCAAAAGCCTCAACGAACTTTTCTTTCGTTTGCTGGCGGTGATTTGCCTGATGGGGCAAGTTAAGACCACGATGGAAATACTTACTTTCCACAGGCTCAGGGGCACCCGATGCCTCGGCTTGCTCCATCGCTTTCGCGAACTTAGCATGTGAGGCAGCGGACAGTCGTGTAATCAAAGACTGAACAAGCTTATAGAGGGCGTTCGTGTCCTTAATGGTAAGACCATGCTCTTCGATATATTCAGCAGCCCACCACAGCATCCACTGCTCTGGCTTTGATTTAATTTTTACAGGCTTGGGACTCTTGCCGCTAGTGTCGGTCAACTGAGATACCACGCTGGAATAAAGGTTGAACACTCGTGCAACTCTCTCAAATTCAGAGGCGTCATAAGGGCTATTGCATCCAAACATAGGCACAACCTCAATGCCAGCTTCATAAATTTGGTCCAGTTCCTTTCTGGAAAGACCAAAGTTTTCGTTGCTCTTTGTGGCAAGTGTGTCGTTCCAAGTTCTCACGGTAGCAAGAAGCATCTTTGCAATAAACTCCTCGTCACCGGAGCCCGCTAATGATTGCGCTCCTCGCTCACCCTTCAGAACACGGTCCCAAAGTGTATTGTTGTTATTAGCTAAGTTCATAACCCATTCGGTAAGCTTAGTGCGATTTGCACGGCGAACTTGTTGGTCATTCAGCGGAACACCTTTCTGAAGCTTGATAAAGACCACAGAAAGATCTTGAGCAGTAAGATCTTCATAAACTGCTGTCATCGTTGTCGCGTTCATAAAAGACATCTGATATTCCAACGGTAGGTCTTTATAGAATGTGTTTACAAAACGCTGCGACTTGGGTGTCTCTCCAGGCTTAACACTGGAGCACGGAATAGATCCGGTATATGAATAATCTCCGTTGACGTATCCGTGGATCACATCAAAAAGCTTATGGGCACCATCGAGACTAACAAAGCGATGTCCGGTCCCAAGCCTATCACGGTAATACTGCTTACTATCTTCATTCAGCTTATCGTTTGACTGAATCCACTCAAGACACTCAGCAGCATCAGCAAACACGATGGGATGCGACACCAAGTTCCTAAAATAAGATTCTAAGCAGTCATTTTTATCAGCATCACTCCAACATCCTAGTCTTCGCTGGATAATTTTATCGTGATACACTGTATTTTTATTGTACTTGTTCAGAACATCGCTGAACTTCATTTCTTTGTATGTAATTGCCATTTTACTTCTCCTTATGTTTATAAAGTGATTCAACAAACACAATGATGTGGATATTGAATCTGGCTTATTTTTTTTATTGTCGCTTGGACATTTGTAACCAAAACAATTTTGTCTTGATTACTTTTATAATATAACATGACTTTTTTTAGGAGTCAAGTGTTTTTTTAACTTTTTTTGAGTTCATGCCCCAATCACAATCGCATGGGTCACAACCACAATACTCACACGGCTCGGTGTTCATTAAAATTCACCCATATTCTTTTCTGCTCCGGCAATCAGGTTGGAAGAAGACTGAATCTTTCCACCGCCGACTCCGAGAATAACTTCACAACCGACCTGCATTGCAATATCCCATTCAGGAATAACTGTTGGGTCATCACGGTCGCCGCCTTTTGTAAAGGCATGCGGACAGAATAATGCGATTGCCTCTTCTACCGTTTGGGTTCCGTCGTACCACTCGCAAGCCAAGTCTACTCCACGAATACCAGCAACAATCTCAAGTCGCTCTTCGATGTTCATGAAAGGCTTACCCTTCTTGTTGATTAAGAACTGGTCGCCATTCACAAGAACGAGAACCTTGCCATTGCTGTCTTGTGCAAGATTGGCAGTTCCCTGAATGCAACGCAAGTGTCCAATATGGAGTGGGTCAAAGCCACCAGAAGTCATATAAACTTTGTGACCTCCCTCTTTCCATTGGTTAACAATCTTTAATGCCTCGGCTGGCTTCATTAGTTCTCCCATTCTTCGTCATCATAGAGAGAATATCTATCGCTGGATAGACCGGCATCTTGTTTAGCCTTCTTGTTGCTGTAGCTTGAGTCCTCATTAAGATATGATTTATAATCTTCTCTGTTAACAATTTTCAAAACAAAAGAATCCTCATCAACTTCATCTCGGAACAAGCCCAGAGCCTCTGCCTCCGTGATTCCTTCTACGTCTTTTAGGGAGATCTTTGTTTCGCCTCCATTATTTTTAATAATAGCCGCGAGCAAGACCATAAGAAAGTTTGGGTCTTGGAGCAGCATCACATCATCGTCGCGCACTTTTTCTCCTGTTCTTTGCCGAAATCTTATTCTTCAGGCTCTGTGTCATATCGTATGCTTCCTGAAGTTGTTTGAGAGTCAACTCAATCTCTTCAGTAATGTTATCTATCTCTTCAATATAAACCGGCTGCGTCTCCGTGGCTGGCATATCATAAGGGTCAATCATTTGTTGTTCGCTTCTCTCTTTCATGTTATCAAGCTCGCGAGATAAGAATATAATACCACAAGAATGAGCACTTTTAAAGTAAATGGTGCTATTTCAGTTATTAATTCTTTTATCTCTTTTTTATCCAATACCGTTAAATAATACCTTAAAAAGTGTACTGGCTACGATAATCGTGCCTGTAAAGAAAATGATCCAATTAAACATTTGGTCTCTCAAACCTCGAATGCTTTGCTCAATCCTGTTGAGCCGTCCATCCAAACTATCAAGATGTAGCTCAGACTTGTAAAGGCGGCGCTCAAGTTTCCAAAGTTCCGTATCAATATTGTCGTAAGGGGTTAGTTTTTCTGATGGCTGTGGCATGCTCATTCCTTTAAACTGTCTCATTGTCGTGGTGAATGTGTTCTCTGTTGTTTTCTGATAAATCCATGTTGTCAAAGACTTTACCGACTGTAGCTACGTCATGGATGTCTGCAAGACGCTTTGATGCCCTGTCAAGGGTCCAAATCGCAAAATCAGATACCAGACGCGCTGTCACGCCTGCTGTCCAACGTGCTGTATTAATTAAAGACATATTTCACCCACGAGTATCTTTTTCTGGTCAAAAGATAGTCGTCCTTCGTATCATTCCCGTATGCTTCAAGCTCAAAGAGTATCACAGGCACACGGCTGTTCTCAATATAATGGGGCGTCCAAGTTTTCATTTTTCTTTTTCTTTTTACTCTTTCGTCTCTTCGGATAGTCAGCTTTGGTAGCCTCGCGAAGCCGAAGATTCTCCATCTCAAGGATGGTCTTCCATTTAAATAGTCTGATCTTGGCGTTTTTTTCGTCGTCGGGATGTGCAAGCAGCACTTCCTTTACCTGTGCAACACCATTTGAGTCGTGTGTGA
>WLWE01003026.1_pt1 | contig 10111 bp, 5 predicted proteins | sample 6718301 | NCBI WGS metagenome assembly WLWE01 (sample SAMN12718691, study PRJNA515312) | sponge metagenome | isolation source: marine sponge | host: Mycale hentscheli | place: New Zealand: South Island, Marlborough, Capsize Point | collected 2003-05-01 | reverse complement strand
AAATAAAGATTTTGTTTCTGGAGATATTATTAAAAATCCTAATATTACATCTGTAGCAAATAAAGCATTAGAAAATTTAGGACTTGTAAAAGGTGGTGTTCCAAATCAAAAAGGTTCTTTACCATCTATATATTCTAAAGAAGTAATAACTAAAACAATTGAAGGTAAAACGTTTTATTTTCCACAAGTAGACGGGCAGTTGTTGTTTAATAAACTAAAACCTAGCATCGAAGCTTCCGTAGGTGGTATTGTCAAGCAAGGTAGAATTAATGACGGAGATCAAGCTTATGGCTTAATAGTAATGCAAAGCTATGTAGATGATATTTTACCTGATGATATAGATGCTTCTATAGGTATACTAGAACCAGATCCTAAAACAGTTAGTGGTATAAATCAAGAACAATTTGAGAAAATTGCTCTTTATGTTTCTTCTGTAAAACAAGCTGAGCTAAATACAAGAATGCAACCAGACGATGACTTAGGTCCTGAAGCCGGAGATGAATTAACAGCTAATAAACAATTTGAACTAGATGAAACAAATAAAAGATTAAAATCTTTAATTAGTAAACTTGAAAAATTAAACACAAAAAGACCTACGCTTAAAGGTATTAAAAAACAAGATATAATATTTGATTCAGAATTTCAAAAAGAACTTTTACCAGAGTTTAGTTTTAAAGATGTAGAGGGTGACGAAGAGGGTGATTATTTAGAGTTAAAATCAGTGGCTACAGGTAAAGTAGCAGAGATTCCTTCAAAAGGTTTAAGTGATGCTAAACTTAAAATGACTATGTATATTTTAGATGGAGGTAATACTTATGACGAAGCGTATTTAAAATTACAAAAAGAAGCTGAAAAAGAAGGTAAAGTACAAGGTTTACCTATAATTTTTGACCCTATGTCTCTTATAAAAAATTAAATTATAATTATGTTTAAATTTAAAGACAAAACATATTCTTTAGAAGATGTGCAATTAGCTGCAAAAGATTCAAACCTTAGTTTAGATGATTATATTGTTAAAGTTGGTATTGAAACAGATGAAGATGATTCAGTAAAGACAAACGGTGTTGCGGAGACGGATGCGTCTGTAACACCAGAAGAAAATACGGCATCCACATTGGATCCTGGTTCTTTGGTTTCTACAGATCCTAAAACAAAAGAATTGTTCAAAAAATATTCTAACGCTATTGTAATAACTGATGAAGAAGAAGTATTTTTTAATGAACCTATAGATTTTACGCCAAAAGGAACATCTGCTGAATTACAACCTTATAATCCTGAAACAGGTAACGATTTAATTAAATCTGAAATGGAAGCTAATTATAGGGATCCTGCTACTGGAAAAGTGTTTAAAACAAATGAATTAGTCTATAGAACTCAGGTAGACGAAACCGGTAATTTAGTTAATGAACCTTTTATTCCTTACATGAAACAGCTTTCTGAAGCTAAAGAAATGTTAATTAATCCTCTTAAATTTGGAATTAATGCTGAGCCTATTGTAAACCCTACAGCTGATCAAGTAGAGGCTTTAGCAGAAATTAATATAAAAAATACAGCTAGACAAGACTTAATAAAATCTAAAGCTAAAACATTTTTAAATGATTTATCTACAGAAGAAAGAGAAAGTTTAATCCCTTATAAGGTAGATGAAATAATAGCTAAAGATAGTAAGTTTAAAGCCGCTATAGAAGAGTACAAAGTAGTTAATGACAGTTATGCTAATAGTACTAATCTTTTTAATTTAAAATCTATTAGTTCTAAATTTAATAATCCAGATTATAAATTTGATTTAGAAGGTTTAGGTGATTATAAACAAGTGGAATTAATAGAACAGAGAATTAAAGATTTAAAAGATCCAAGATATTTACCAACTCAAGCAAGTGTTGATTTGTATAATAATCTTGTAAACGTGTATGAACAAGAATTAGCTAAGCTTCAAACGGTAAAATTAGGAAATGGAAAAATAGTTCCTAAATCTACTTTTGATTTATATCAATCTTTAGTTAAAGAAAACGAAACTGTAATAAATACTTTAGATAGTTTATTTGATGAAATACAAACTTTACCTGCTGAAATAAAAGATGGTAAAAGTGAATTAGATTTTTTAAAAAAAGAATATTCGTTTTCTAAAAAAATGCTAGAAGAAGTTCAAGCTAATATAGGTATTGCTGCAATTGATGCAGCTGGTGGTAGCGCTAGAATATTAGGAGATTTTGCTGAATTAGTTTATGGTGTAAAAACACCTAGTTTAACAGAGTTCTCGGAGTTTACAGAGAAATTAACTGAAACTAGAAAGCAACAAATACAAGAAAAATACGCGATAGAACCTGTTACTTTTGAAAATGCTTTTGATAGTTTTGAAAACATGGGTACTTTTATAACTCAAGAAACTGTTGGGCAGGCTGGTGTTTTAGCAATGCTTGCGACAGGTAAAGTACCTGGTTTTAGTGGTATTGGTTTAGGAAGTTATGAACAGCAAAGAAGAGTTTTAGAACAAGAAGAAAAAGCAACTGGAATAGAACAATCTCCCTTACACAAAGCAGGTGTGGCGTTAGGTTTTTCTGCTGCAGAAGTTGCTTTTGGCGCTGCACCAACTTTTAAAATATTTAATAGAGGTTTTAAAGCAGCTAACGAAGTTGGTAAAAGAACTTTGGTAAACACCGGTATTAAAGATTATGTTAAGAGTCGTGTTTGGACTGGTGTAAAAGATACAGGTTTAGAATCTGTTACAGAAAGTTTAACAGTTTTAAGCCAAAATGGTATTGATGTTTTAAGAGGTGCTAAAAATTCAAGCGATATATTAAAAGGTGTAGATCATGCGGCTTTTACTGGTGGTGTTTTAGGTGTTCAATTTTCTACAGTACCTACCGTTGCTGGTTTAGCGTTAAAACCTTTTTCAGATTACAACACTAGTAAAAGCGTAAGAGATAAAATAAGGGAAAGAAACGAACTGTATAATATAGGCTACGGAAAAAAAGGAGAAATTGGTTTAGACAAAAGAACTAAAAGTTTTAAAATTATAAATGAAAAAATAAACCAATTAGATGGTGATATTTATGATCTTGTTAGTAATTTAGAAAAGAAAGTTTCAGCTAATTTAACCCCTATAGGTTATGAACTTTTTGCAAAAGCTACATCGGAACAAGAAGTTTTAAGGGTTGAAGCTGAAAACATAATACAAGAATTTAACGATGGTAAAATTACTTTAAAAAAGAAAAACACTATATTAAAAGATTTAAAAATAAATTTTGATGCATTACAGATTGCAAGAAATCAATTTAGAAATGACTATACTGTTAACATAGATCTTATAGATAAAAAAGAAAAAGCAAGATATTTAGATCAAGCTAAAAAAGAATTAGAAAGTGAAGGTGCTAGTACTAAACCTTTGGATATTAAAAAGCGAGCTGAAAAACTTTGGCAAATAAAAACATTTGATAGTAATATAGAAAAAGATAATAAAGTTTTAAAAAAATTAAACAAAAAAGGTATAACAAGTACATATATAGTATCACAAAGTAAAGCTGATGCTATTAAAGACTTTAAAGAAGCTTTAGATAAAAGAGTTGCAGATCCAAATAATAGTTTAACCGAAGAACAAGCCAAAATAGAAATAGAAGAATTTACTAAAGGTGTTAACAATGGTGAAGTTAATGGTTCTAATTTTTTAACTAATAATACTAAAACAGGCAAAAGAGTTTATGATATCATTGTTGTAAGACCTAACGCGTTAGCTAATGGTAAGACTCTTACGGGTGTTCACGAAATTGGACACATTTTGTTTACAGAAGGTATAAGCGCTGATCCAAAAGCTTTTTACCCTATGGCGCAACAAGTTGTAGATTATTTAAAAAATAACAATGAATCTGCTTATAGAAGATTAATGCAAAGAGTTGGATCTCAAGTAGAGCAAGGTAATTTTGACGAAGTATTAACAGAGTTTTTAGAAGAAGTACCAAGATTGAATCTTGAAGCTCAAAAAAATAAAGGATTGTTAGCAATTATTGCTCAAGGTTTAAACCCTGCTCTTAAAAATGCTACAGGTGATGTTTCAGGTTTTAATTTAAAAGGTGATATAGATATTATTGAATTTTTAAAAACACTATCTAATAAACTTACCACAGGTGATTTAACAATAACTGATATTAAAACTATACAAGAAGGTAATTTAAAAGTAAAAGATGAATCTATTGATTCAGTTTCTAAATTATCTAAATCAGATAGTGATGCTGTTCAAATTATATTTGAACAAAAAGGAAAAGAAGGTGCTTTTGAAATAATAGAAAAGTTTAAACCTATTACAAATAGAATTGTACAAAGAAGAAGTGAAGCTCCTGGTTTTGATAGACAATTGTTGACCGATGAAATAGAAACTGGTAAGCGTGGTATTATAGATTTGATAAATGAATATGATGCTAGTAAAGGTGTACCATTAGCTGCTTACATAAATAAATTTTTACCAGCAAGAGCTATAGAAGCTTCTAATAGAATTTTAGACACTGAGTTTAAGTTAGATGTAACAGAGGCTAGAGGAGTTACAGATACTACAACAGAAGAAGTTACTGAACAAGTTACAGAAAAACCTACTAAAGCAAAAGAAAGTTTAAGAAAGAAAATTAAGTTAGATAAAGCTACTACACAAAAGGTTATTGATGCTGTTACAAAAACGTTTGGTACTAAACTACCACCTGTAGATTCATCTCAGTTTAAAAAAGCTTTACAAAAAGGTTTTAGAACAGAACTTAAAACAACTATTGCTAAAGATGTTTTAGGATCAAGAGCAGCTTATGAAACTTTTTTAAGAGATAATTTTGAAAATATTTATGAGGCTATACCTCAAGATATTATAAACAAAAGATTTAGACAATTTGCAGAAGATACTGGTAAAAGAGAAAAAACTAAAGAAGGTAAGAAAATATTTAAGAAAAAAGATATTACTAAAGCTGAATTTATTAATTACTTTTTAGGCAGAGATGTTGGTACATCGACTAAAGGTACTAGAAAAGATGCGTTAGCAGAAGCTTTAGCAGAAGAGTTTGCTTTTGATGCTACGATGGAAACTATACAAAAACCAGAGGTTATAGAAAAAAGAGAGTTTGTAGACAAAACACAAACTACCGAAAAAGTTTCTAAAGCAATTAAAAGACCTGTTGATTTAAAGTTTAGTAAATCTGAATTATTAAACGCTAATGAATCAGTTTTACAAAAATCTTTTGAAATAAGTGACAATGATTTTGCTGCTAATGATAAAGATTGGGGTGATCTTTTGGAAATATTAGATGTTGAAAATTTAGATGTATCAGGAAAAGATAGAGAATTGTTTTTAGAAAAATTAAAAACAACTGGTCTTATTAAAGAATTACCTGAAATATTTATTAGAAATTTTCAAGGCACTACTAAAAGCATAAAAAACAACAAAGGAGAAACAATAGGTAGAGATTATCATAGAAGTGTATTTTTTAAAAATGTAAATGAAGCGAATGCATGGATAAAACAAGCTAAACAAGAGGGTTATACTTTTGCTCCAGAAACTCAAATGTGGAAAGATTTATTTACAAAAACTCCTTACACTAAAACAGTAAATAAAAAAGAAGTTTTTTCTTTAAAAAATAAGTTTAATGATATTAAGTTTATAAAGCAACAAGATAATAAAATAAAAGCTTTAAAAGAAACTTTTTTAATATTTGAGAAATTTATAAAAAAAGGTGAAGGAAAAGAAAATGCAGCTGTTGTTGCTGCGCTTTTAAAATCTACATCTTCATGGCAAGGTCATTTTATAAGATTAAGTTCACCGGTTAAATTTTATTCATTAGGGCAATTATTTGATCCTATAACTAACAAAAAACTATTTACTGAAGAACATACTTTACCCGCTTCTGCTGTAGCTAAATATTTGTTTGTTCAAGCCGCTAATGGAACTGTTAATAAAAACTTTAAAAATATAGAGCGTAATTATTTTCAAGGAGCTTTACTAAATGTTGATGACAATAAGTTGTCTGGTATAGGTGTAGATGGTAAAAAGTTTTCTTACAAAAGTAAAACGCCTGATGGTTGGACATTAGAAGATAATGTTTGGTCAAGATATTTTAACCCTAATGTTGCTAATGTAGGTTTTGGTATTGATCCTAATTCTTTAATGACTTACCAAGGTAAAACTGTTTATGAAATTTATGGTGTAGATAATGCTGGTAATTTTATTGATGCTGATTATAATAAAGCTATAGCTAAACCTGCTATTTTAAATAATGAAAAACTACCTTCTACAATTAAATTTAGTAAAAATAATTTATTTAACAATAGAGTTTTAGATAAAATGAAAACTCTTGATACTGAGGCTCAAGATGCTAGAATTAAATTTAGTAAATCAAAAAATCTTAATAAAGATTTTAATGATATAATTGAAAGAGCTACGGGTATTGGCACAGAAAAAAGATATGGCCAAACTAAAGCTAGAGCTGTAGGTGCAGATAAAGGTAGATTTAATTTACTAGGTATACCACCATCTGCTCAAGATTTTGTAGGTTTAACTAGATATTTTGCTGGTAAAGGTAAACAAGGTGATGAAACTATAGCTTGGGTAAAAGAAAACTTTTTAGATCCGTTTGCTAGAGCTAATATAGATATATCAAACGCTAGAGTTGCTTTAGCTAATGACTTTAAAGCTTTAAAAAAGTTATTAGGTGTTAGTCCTAAAGATTTAAACAAAAAAATAACTGGTGAACCCTATACTGTAGGTAACGCCGTTAGAGTTTACACATGGATACAACAGGGTATGACTATACCAGGTTTATCTAAAGCTGATCAAAAAATACTAGAAGACTATGTTACTGCGGATGAAAACTTAGTTACATTTGCTAACGAGCTTATAGCTATAAACAAAGACAATGGTTATCCTAAACCTATTGATGGTTGGTTAGCTGGTACTATTACAACTGATTTATTATCTGGATTAAATACTGTAGTAAGAGCTAAGTATTTAAAACAATGGCAAAATAATGTTGATGAAGTATTTAGTGAAACTAATATGAACAAGCTTGAGGCAGCTTATGGTAAAGGTTACAGAGATGCTTTAGAAAACATGCTTGGTCGTATGAAAACTGGTAGTAATAGAGGTTTCAAGGGTGATACATTAACTGGTAGATTTATTGATTGGATTAATAATTCTGTTGGAGCTATTATGTTCTTTAATATGAGATCTGCTGTGTTACAAACTATATCAGCTGTTAACTTTGTGAACTGGTCTGATAACAATCCGTTAAAAGCAGCAGCTGCATTTGGTAATCAACCACAGTATTGGAGTGATGTAATTAAACTTATGAACTCTGATTACCTAGTTGAAAGACGTAATGGTTTAAAAATAAATGTTAGTGAAGCTGATATTGCTGAAATTGCTGCTGAGTCTAAAAATAAAGCTAAAGCTTTTATAAGTAAAATATTAAAACTAGGTTTTCTACCTACACAGATAGCAGATAGTTTTGCTATTGCTTCAGGTGGCGCTACGTTTTACAGAAACAGATATAAAAGTTTAAAGAAAGAAGGTTTATCTGATAAAGAAGCTGAGGCGCAAGCGTTTCAAGATTTTAGAGAAATAGCTGAAGAGTCACAACAGTCGAGTAGACCTGATAGAATTAGTCAACAACAAGCGGGTCCAATGGGACGTATTATATTAGCTTTTGCAAATACCCCAGCCCAATATGCTAGATTGATGCAAAAAGCCGCTAGTGATCTTAAGAATCGCCGAGGGGACGACAAAACTAATATATCTAAGATATTATATTACGGAGCTATACAAAATGTTATATTTAACGCATTACAGCAAGCTTTATTCGCTATGGCGTTTGGAGATGAAGAGCCTGATGAAGAAAAACTAAATAAAAAATATACAGGTATAGCAAATGGTATGGCTGACTCATTATTAAGAGGTGTTGGTTTTCACGGTGCTGCTATATCTACACTTAAAAATGTAGTGATGAAGTTAGCTGAAGGCAAAGAAGCTCAAGATGCTGCAATAGAATTACTAGATATTTCACCTCCTATATCTTCTAAAATAGGTAAATTAAAATCTGCTGGCAGAACATGGGACTGGAACAAGAAAGAGATAATGGAAAAAGGTTGGTCATTAGACAATCCTGCTTATTTAGCTGCTGGCCAAGTTATTAGTGCCGCTACAAATGTACCACTAGATAGAGGTATAAGAAAATTACAAAACTTAAAAGATGCTTCTGATGCTGAAAATGAAGAGTGGATGAGAGTTGCAAATGCTTTAGGTTGGGCTAAGTGGGAATTAGAGTGGCAAAAAGATAAACCTAAAAAGAAAAGTAAATCAAGAACTAAATCAAGAACAAGATCTAGAACTAAATCAAGAGTTAAAAAAAGAAATTAATATGGAAAAATCAAAATCACCATTGTTACGAAAGCTAAGCGCTAGTTGTAAAGCCGCTGCTAAAAGAAAATTTGATGTGTACCCATCGGCTTATGCTAATATGTGGGCTTCAAAGCAACAAGGTAAAGGCAAGTGCTAAATGAATGTTTTTAATGATTTTAATTTAAATAAATTTAAAAATCAAAAACCATTTAATGATAGTTCTTTAGCAACTTTTAAAGAAATAAAAGATATAGATAGTTTGTATAGTGATATAAACTTTGTTAAATATTATGACAACATACCTAGAGTTTTTAAAAATTTAATTGAAAAGTATGGTTATAACTTTCCTTCTAATTTAGTTTCTTATTTGTTAAAAAACACTGAATCACTAATAATTAGTTTAAAAAAATATCATAATAGATCAAGACCTAATGAAGTTGCTAAAAATTACAACATAGATTTAAATTTTGTAAAATTAAAAACAGCTCAAACAAAGTCTTATCCTTCTGGACATTCAACACAAGCTGAATTAATAGGTTTAGTTTTGAGTGATATGTTTCCTAACTTAAGAACGCAGATAATGAAACAAGCAAGTAATATTTCTTTAAGTAGAAAAATAGCTAAAGTTCACTACAATTCTGATATTAAAAACGGAAAACATTTAGGTAAAAAATTATATGAACATTATAAATTAAAAAAGCATGCCTTATAAACAGTTGAAATCACCTTTTGCTAAAAAGAGCTATGGACCTTCAAGATGTTGGGAAGGTTGGAAACCAAACCCTGACGGTAGACCAGCTAGCCAAGAAGGAAGCTGTGTAAAAAGTAGTGGCCCTAAAAAAGGTACTAAAGGCGGTGGAACTAGAAAAGTGTGTTTACCTAAAGCTAAAATTGCTAGCATGACTAAGTCTGAAAGACAAGCTGTTATAAGTGCTAAACAGTCTGCGGCTAATAAAGGTAAATATAAGAGATCTAGTAAAAGCAACGTTAGTGGCACTGCTAGTAAAAATTTAAAAGACTGGGTTAAACAAGACTGGAGACAGGTTGGTGATCCAAGTAAAAAATGTGGAGAATAAAATTAAAATATGAAACTATGGAAAATTGTCCTTTTTGTTCTAGCTGCTACTGTAAGTAGTTGCGGAATACAAAAAACACCACCAACACCTTCATCAGGAGTTTGGTTAGATGTTCCTTCTACCGTTAAGATAGATACATTGTCTTATACGAGATTAAACTGGAAGATGAGAAATAGCTTTACGTTTAGATGGAACTACGCTAAGTTTGCATCTAATCAACCATTTTCGTTTTATTCATCTGCATCGTTTGCTAGATTTTGGAATCCATTTAATTCATTTGAAATGTATTGGAACAGACATAATTTTTGGTATAAGTGGGCTTTTGGTTATCCTTATTTTAACTATTATTACTCAATGCCAAGATACTATATGTATGAACAGCCTCGTCGTGTGGCTATAATGAAAGGAAGAAGAGGAGTTGCTAAAAAAGTAAAAGAAGATAAAGTAACTATAGTAGCTAATAGACTAAGAAACGAAGTTAAGATAAATAATAGGCGAAATAGAACTTGGAACGATAGAACTAAATTTGTTCCAAGAGAAAACCCTGGTAATTTTAATCCTAAAATTACTCCAAGAGAAAACCCTAATAACTTTAACAATAACAACAATAATTTAAGCAAAAACATCGGTAGATCTGAAGTTAATTCAACTAAGGTCCTAATGAAAAAATAAT
>WLWE01003022.1_pt1 | contig 10121 bp, 5 predicted proteins | sample 6718301 | NCBI WGS metagenome assembly WLWE01 (sample SAMN12718691, study PRJNA515312) | sponge metagenome | isolation source: marine sponge | host: Mycale hentscheli | place: New Zealand: South Island, Marlborough, Capsize Point | collected 2003-05-01 | reverse complement strand
GGACAATCCGGAACAAATTGTTGCCAACAGCATTTTCGCAGACGGTGCTGCAGCGATCGTTGGTCGATCACCAGACCATCCAACGGCCTCCAGTCAATTTGGCTGGCAACTTCTTGACCAGACAAGTGCAATTATCCCAGATACAGCAGACCAAATGGGATGGATTATTGGGAACACTGGTTTTGAAATGTCTCTTTCGCCGGAGGTGCCTTCGCTGATCGGTAATGCCCTGCCAGAACTAACAGCGACGTTTCTAGAAGAGCATGGTCTTCCACAAAACCAGATCACTGATTGGGCAGTTCACCCTGGAGGCCCACGAATACTTTCAATGGTTGAACAATCGCTTCAACTGAACACTGACGCCCTGGTTTTTTCTCGTGATGTTCTGTCACAGTACGGAAATATGTCGAGTGCGACTATCTTCTTTATTCTCGAAACCGTTTTTGTGCAGGCACACCAGAGTCAATCGCATGGCCTATCAGACACATGCGTTGCAATGGCATTTGGGCCCGGACTTACCACTGAAATCGCACTCTTTCAGCAGATACCTTGATAACCTGACTCTCTGGCAAACAGGACTGGGTTCAACGGGTCGTTCATCACCTCTCCAACCGAGGTGGAGGGTGTCCACTTTTCATGATCAAGCGACTGGTTTGGATTCGACGGTTCTGAGAGCTGCATATTGCAGTCCATATAAATCACAGTATGAACCTTTCGTGGGAGAACCGTAGTATTTGGTCCTGCTCGATGTAACGTCCACCCAAGATGGAACGACACATCACCCAATTCATATGGCTCGATCACTTCAACAACTCCCTGGTCTTGTATTTCTTTTTGAATCAGGGCTTCAGAACTATCGGAAATAGGAAGATCTCTTCCTATTCGCTTGCGATGACTGCCCCGTCCAAAACAAAGGGGCCCCTGTTCCAGGGGTACCGCGTGCAGTGGGATCCACGCTGTTACAGATAGGCTACTGTTCATCGGCCAATATTGTTGGTCGGCATGCCATGGTGTAAAGCCACCAGACGGCTCTTTATAGAGTGCCTGATCGTGCCACAGCCGAACGCCGCTCGATCCGAGTAATTCTGTTGCCATCCCAGCAAGGCGTTGTGAAAAGGTGAGCCGTCGGGCGGCCTCACTTTTTTCCCAAAGGTTTCCCACCTGAATAAAAGCCCTCGAATAGGTATCTCGTTCCTCCATCGGTATGCCATCAAGATCGTTATGAGCGAAGGTGAGTCGGGTAATTTCTGGTTCAAAGTACTGTAGCGTTGCCGCATCGAACACATTTGATACTTTCAAAAAACCCTGTTCTCGAAACTGAACGACCTGATCCGCCGTCAGCGGATACGGTTTTTGCAGGAGTGGTAGATCAATCATGTCTCTGTTCCATTCTTTACCAGAAATGTGAACGTAAAGTTTTTGCGGCCTAAACCTTACGAGAGAAGGTGTTTGCATGAAGGACAGCAACGTCAGGTAGTATAACTTGTCTAGCAGCCACCTCACGGACATTCATACCAACCACTGAGCCAACAGAACCAAAATCATAACTCACGTTGGCATGATTATGAAACCAGCCCATCGCATCGCAATCGATCGAGTATACCCGGATGTTGACGGTGGACGATTTGACGCAAAATGCATTGTGAATCGAGCAACCGTAATCGCTGCAGATATTGTCTGTGATGGACATGACGTATTAGCGTGCTCTCTTCATATCCGGCGGCTCCATGAAACCTCATGGACGACTATGCCTTTAACCCACGTAGGAAATGATCGGTGGGAGGCCGAGTTCACTCCTGACCAGCTTGGTGTCTGGGAGTACACCGTAAGTAGTGGCGTAGATCGGTTCCAGACTTGGCTGCGAGATCTGAAGCGATACTCTCACGCCGGAGATCAGCTTTGTGATGAGTTGGCTGAGGGGGCACAGTTGATTGACACCGTTCTTGAAACTGCACCCAGGCAGGCTGCAGAACAACTCCGGCAAATCAAATCATCTATTCAGCGAACTGATGGATACGCCACAGCTTGCAGTCACCAACTCAGTCTATTGATGGCAGGACACGCAGACCGCTCGGAAGACACCTGGCTCGAATTTCCACGACGCATTCGCGTTGAACGCAAGCGTGCTGCTTTCGGAGCATGGTACGAGGCATTCCCGCGTTCGTGGGGTTCACCCGGCGTGCATGGCACGCTGCGCGATCTTGCCAACTCGATCGACTACATCGCCTCCATGGGGTTTGATGTTCTCTATCTTCCACCAATTCATCCCATTGGGCACTCATTTCGAAAAGGCAGAAATAATACTGCGAACGCGCATCCTGAAGATGTTGGAAGCCCTTGGGGAATTGGATCCTCTTCAGGCGGCCACATGCAGATCCATCCCGACCTCGGAACGTTTGATGACTTTCAAACCCTACAGCACTCAGTGTCTGAACGGGGTATGGAACTTGCACTCGATCTTGCATTGCAGTGTTCACCTGACCATCCATGGGTAACCGAACACCCGGAGTGGTTTCGTCGTCGGGTTGATGGAACCATCCGTTATGCAGAAAATCCACCAAAAAAATACCAGGATATTTATCCTCTCGATTTTGAATCCGCAGCATGGCAGGAACTCTGGTATGCCGTGCGTGAGATTCTGGAGTTCTGGATTACGCGAGGTGTTCGGATTTTTCGTGTCGACAACCCACATACGAAGCCATTTGATTTTTGGGAATGGCTTCTGGATGATGTCCATCAAAGTCATCCGGATGTTCTGTTTCTCGCTGAGGCCTTCACCAGACCGAAAACAATGTATCGCCTGGCAAAACTCGGATTCACCCAAAGCTATACCTACTTTACATGGCGGACTGAAAAGCAGGAGTTGGCAGAGTACCTCGAGGAAGTCACCACGCCTCCTGTTGCCGACTACTTTCGCCCAAATTTTTTTACGAACACACCGGACATTCTTCACGAAACGCTTCAGCGTGGTGGCCGACCAATGTTTATGGTCCGGCTGGCTTTAGCTGCACTTTCCGTTGGCAACTGGGGCATCTACGGCCCCGCCATGGAACTGCAGGAAGCCACCCCACGTGAGCCGGGAAGTGAAGAATACCTCAATTCTGAGAAGTACGAAATCAAACAGTGGGATCGTGAGGCCCCACACACGCTCGCTCCGTTTATCACCCGGCTGAATGAAATCCGACAGTCCGAACCTGCCGTTCGTGAAAATAGTGCTCCATTGATTGAAATAACTGAAGACCCATTTCTGCTGGCCTGGTCTCGATACGACCCTTCAACAGAGAATCACCTGGTAGTCGTGGTCAACCTGAAACCGGAACAAACTCGTACCGATACCGTCAAGTTGAGAGTTGAGCCTTTTGGTAAGAACCCACCGGCAGCCCTTGTGGTGACTGATTTGTTTACAGGAGAACGCTCAACGAGACCACTCAATGATTTTCAGGTGACCTGCACACCAGCCGCGCCAGTGGTCGTACTCCGTCTCTCACCCAATTTTGATGAGTGATTTATGGTTCTACATAACGAGCAGTCTGAAGCATTCGCAGCCTGGCTTCCTCAGTGCCGCTGGTTTAGCGCAAAGAACATACCTGACTTCAAGAGGCACTTGCGATCTATTGATTGCATTGACATATCCGACCACCCTGAAGGTGGCGAGAGCCTTAAAATTGCAGTCATACGCGTTGAAATTGGGCGAGGTACAACAACGTTTCTTGCACCCGTTCTCGTCCATTTTAGCCAGCACTCGATTATGGGGTGTCGTGATGCAGCAACAGATCCGACTATGAGCAAGTGGCTACTTGATCTTATTCAAAGCGGGAAATCACTGCAGACCGCAGCGGGTACATTTGTCGGACATTCAGTGCACCAACACGAGGGTCAGTTCTCCACCATAGAATGCACTTCTGCCCTCAGCGAAAACGCATCAAATACGTCGGTATTCTTCACCACGCGAGATGCCTACGAAAATAGTGTCAGCTATGTAAGCAAATTATTTCGTACATACCACATAGGGATTCAGCCAGAAGTTGAGGTTGGCCTTCACCTCGCACAGAATGGTTGGTCGGGGGCTCCACCGTTGGTGGGCTGGCTTGAATACATTCCCACTGGGGAAGAGCAGGGCGGTGCGGTGGCAACAGTACACGAAGCACTCACTCCGACAACTGACGCATGGACATATTCCATCAAGACTCTTTTAGAAGATTGGCATGCCAGCGACACTTTACTGTGCATGGCCACGCGCGTAGGAATACTCACCGCTGACATGCACACGGTGCTTGCGAACTCTCAATCATCTCCTGCATTCGCACCAGTGACTCCATCAGACGAAGAGAAACGGGAAAATAGTCATATCATGATGGATCATGCACAGAGCGTGTGGGATCTACTCAGTACTGCTAATGTCCCGTCACCCTTCCAGCAGAGAGTCAGAGCTGTGCTTACCCAGCAACAACGCCTGATGGAAACTCTTGAGGCCGTGGCCCACCTTGAGCAAACAGCTGCGTATATTCGCGTTCACGGCGACTATCACCTCGGACAGCTCCTGATAGATCAATCACACAAAACCTTTCATGTGGTTGATTTCGAGGGAGAGCCAGGGCGAACACTTGAAGAACGACGACGAAAAACAAGTATTTTCAAGGACCTCGCAGGCATGAGTCGTTCTTTTGAATATCTTTGTCATAGAACGGAGAATCGTGCACCTCACGTTGAGGCGGCCGATCTGACACGGGCGTTTCTCAAGGCATACTCAGACAAAGCAAACGGGCAGTGTTTTTATCCCGATACCAAAGGTGAGGCCGAGAAACTCCTGAATGCCTTCATGCTTGATAAAGCGATTTATGAACTCGCATATGAAGCCCAGTATCGTCCAGATTGGCTTGATACACCGCTGACCGCAGTTGAGAACTTCCTGCGAACCGGGTGCTTTCTTGTTGTTTAGTCAGCCGCTTCTTCCTGAAGCGCGAGCCATTGATCCTCTGCAGCAGCTAGATCTTTCTCTACAGTCTCAAGATCACTATGAAGTTGCATCGCCTCTTTTGGGTCAGTGACCTCGGCCATGAGCGAGCGTTTCTTTTGCCTCTCGGCATCGAGCCTTGCTACTATTTTTTCTAGTGATGCGATAGCCTTGCGGCGCTTCCGTGTATCCTGTGCACTGTTGCTCTGCCGTCTGCCATGGGAAGGACTTGTCTTGGGTTGAGGTGCCCGAAGACTTTCTGCGTCGTCAACTTCTTGTTCGATCCTCTCTACATACCGATTATATGACCCTGGGTAATGCACCACCCGTCCGGAGGCGACCTCAATGACGTTTGTGGCAACCGCACTCACAAATGTTCTGTCATGGCTGGTAAAGATTACTGTTCCGGCGTATGAGCACAGTGCCTCACCGAGCGCCTCAACGGTTTCAACATCGAGATGATTCCCAGGTTCATCAAGCACAAGAATGTTAAATCCACCAAGTAGCAGACCAGCGAGACACAACCTCGCGCGTTCACCGCCAGAGAGTACTTTAATTTTCTTTTCAACAGCTACACCCCGAAAGAGCATAGCACCGGCCAGATCGAGTATTCGCTGGGTGGGTGTACCCATTTCGGAAACGCGTTGTAAATAGTCAAGGACTGTCTCGTGTTCGGGAAGGGTGGTGTAGACATGCTGAGCGTACGTCCCAACGTCACATCCATAGCCCCACTTGATACGACCATGAATCGCGTCGAGTGAGCCAACCACTGTTCGAAGGAAGGTGGTCTTTCCTTGTCCGTTATCACCAACAATGGCGACGCGGGCACCATGATCAATCTCTAAGGAAATTTCTTCTGCAACCTTCTGGGAGTCATATCCAATCGTGACATCCTGACAGCGAAGCGCCGCACCCTGTCGTGGGCTTACTTCGGGGCATCGAATTGCGGCTGTTGGTGCAACTGATTCCAATTCTTCAAGCTCGAGCCGCTCGAGTTGTTTTGCTTTGGATCGAGCTTGTGATGCAGTGGATGCTTTGGCGCGATTCTTATTGATAAACCGTTCGAGTTGTTTCTTTTTGGCGAGTGTGGTTGCATTCACTCGCTGCAGATGTTCTTGCTGTTCTTTCTGCTGCTCCAGAAAAGCGTCTATTTTCCCTGGATACGTTGTCAGTTTGCCCCGTGAGAGGTCGAGTGTTCGATCACATGTAGCCGTAAGAAACCCACGATCATGCGACACGATCAGACAGGCTTCCCTAAAGTTGCGCAGGAAGTGCTCGAGAAGAACCTGCGTTCGGAGGTCGAGAAAGTTCGTTGGTTCATCAAGCAGTAGCAGGTTCGGTTCATGGAGGAGTAGGGCAGCGAGTTTGACGCGGGTCTGCCAACCGCCGGAGAGTTCTCGTACGGGCCCGTGCAGGTAATCTCCCTTGAGTTCAAACTGCCCAGCCACTTCACCACATTTCCAGTCTGGCTGATTACTGTCGCGGACAAGAAAGTCGAGTGCAGACTCCTCTGGCTGGAATGGATCGTGTTGTCGGAGGTATCCAAGTCGTAATCGTGGGTGAAGAATGATTTCACCGCCGTCAAGTTCCTCCTCACCAAGGATAACCTTGAGCAGGGTACTCTTCCCGGCACCGTTTCTTCCTACAAAACCGACTTTACCGTCATCGGTAATTGTTGCCGAGGCTTCATCAAGAAGAACTTGTTCACCGTAGCGTTTCGAAGCATTCCGTATCTCGAGTAGAACCGCCATACGGAAGAAGCACACCAGACGAGGAGGGAAAAGCAACAGACGCGCAAAGCGGAGGGCATAGGACTAAGAAAAACTAAAATCCCTAATTAAAGTCCTCAAAAGTTTAACAACATTTATTTTGGAAGCGAGTAGGGTAATTGAAAATTGGGGTGATCAATCAACCACCATTTTAATAAGGGATAGATTTTTTCGCCTTGCCCCTCGAGCTTTGACATTTCCTCACCATGTTCATATCCAAAAAGGTGTAGATTTTCATGAATCACATAAGGGTTGCCCCCACCGTTGGCAGCCTCTGAAAATTGAGACCAACAGTACTGCAGGCCGTTAAAAGGCAGGCTCATCCACAACTTCCTCTGTCCGCCCACCTTGTTGCCAATATTTGCTTTGGCTGCGCCACCAGGACTGTATCGCCAGTCAACGTTTACAGTTGCTGGGCCACGCCGTTTTGTAAGTACTTTACATATGTCGAAACAACGTTCGAGCATCATTAAATAATTAGCACACTGCCAACGATACGTATTGGGACATGAAATTGAATAGTGAGTGGATGAAACCTCATGAAGCCCTTCTGGCTTAATGGTGTCGGTGTGAGGAGAACCCCACCACCATTCTAAATTCATAGATACCGCACTAGCAGGGTTCGAAAAGGCCTGCTTCTGTGATTTATCTAACCTTCCCTTTGGCAAAGGCTGACCGTCTTTGGTTAAGAATGTTTTTTTGAACAAGATCGTTGATCGTCTCGCGTCAAGCACGTGCCCCGAAGCATCTACAACACCGAGGCCATATCGCAAATAGGGTTCCCAGCCATTTGGGGTTTCTTCATACAAAAGAAAGGCCCAACCCTGTGGTTGCAGATCACCACCAATTTCAATGGTATTGTTGCGTCCGAGATTGTACGGACGTCGTTCAAGCATGGCTTTTTTTCCATTGCCAAACGTTAATATGTAGTTCATCAGAAGCTGACGACGATTCGTCAGCAAAATTGCCTCATCTGAGTAAGTCACCGACAACCATTGCTCAGGGAAACCGAACCATATTTCTGCTTTATCAAGTTCAGGCGTGCCTGGCCGCACTTTAAATTGAATTTTATTAGCGTTATCAACTTTGATTTGTGACCCACTGGCTGAATTAATTTTCTCATTAATAAGAGCGGATATAGAGTTCAGTTCAGCGTGTGCGGCAACGCGGTAATCAGTGTCGGGTGAAAGCAACAAATTAACGCAATTCTCTCCTTGCTTTGACTTAAGAGATAGGAACCCATCGACGGCGCAAGAGCGAATATGTACGGCTTTTACAGGGAGGGTCTTATCTTCGTATGTCAAATAGAGTTTGAGTGGGCCCTCACAACCAAGAAAGATTACGTTTTCTCCATTAGCTGTTATTGCCTTCGTTGAGCTACGCACAGCTAGCAGAGTATTGTCATTGATCTTATCTAGAATCTCGAACACGTAACGACCGGTTGGCAATTCAAATGTCCCAGCCCCTTCTGAATCCAAGGTGACATCTCGCTTTGTGTTGATGAATCCACGATAGAGGGGATTCCACTCGAGGACCCGTACACGACGATTACAAAAGATCTGAGTGTCACTCGTTTGGATCCGGACAGTATTTCCTGCCTCTACGTCGACATCCTCTGCAGATATCGGGAACAGTACGCAACAAAGTAGTAGCATGCAAAAGCCGAATCTCTTCAGGCCTTTTCTCCAATCTCCATAACAAATTTTTTTAAAGGCCATTTGAAATGAATTCTCTTTGACCGCAACAACTCATTCACCTTAATGACAAAAGTCTAAACGAATGCTGAGAACATTTGCAGTTGAAATGTCCCGCATCGGCATGGCGACAGTCAGAACCACCACCATGCCGATTTCGAAACACCAACACACACGTCTTCAACTATTTTGCCGCTGGCAGTGGTGCGAATAACAGCTTGGATCGCTTTGTGCTTGACTCACCACCATTTGAACCTGAGGTTCCAGCGGCACCTGAAGCGACAGCTGATGCTGTCTTGGCAAAGCTCTGCATTTTCTCCGCTTTGGCATACTCAAGGAACGCCCGAGCACGTTCGTTTGCTCCAGCAACGGCTGGTGCAACGGTTGCTGACCCAAACTGCCCGTTTTGGCGGAAGATTACGTTCATTGTCTTTCCGGAAGCGTTGTTGCTTGGCCCAACTGAGCTTCCATCGCCCGGGACACTTGCAACCAAACCACTGTCATACATCTTGATATCTCCATTACCGGAGACATCAGCAACAACAACCGGGTCAACCATTGGATAGGCAGCAAGTCCTGTGTCTTTGAAGGCAGCGACTCGTGCAGCAAGAACAGCATCGAATCCTGAGTAACTACCATCTCCACTGGTATCACCAAGTCGTGCAGCAACATGAACAGCACTTGATCCAGTGCCAATCGCCTGACCACCATTCACAACAACGTCTTTAATTGTGACGACTGACGAGGAGGCATAGTCTGCATCATCAGCGATTGAAGCATTGACTACGGCCAGGGTGGCTGAACCAGCATCAATCGCCTGTGAGCTCGTGATGGTGACTGCAATAATACCTGGTGTTACCATGCTGTAAGTCATGGTTGCACCCGCCGGCAGTGACGCACTCTTCTCGAGTGACTCAACACTAATTACTGCAGGATCATACTTAACAGTAAATGCTACTGACTGCACGGAGCCGTCAGAGGCTAATTGGATCGGTAAACCGTTCTGCGTGCCGCTAAGCAGATCGACTGACTCACCCGGTGCTCGAGCGAAGCTTGGGGTACTGACAACCGTGCTGCTTGCATCACTGATTACAAACGAATCTGTATAATTATCACCAGCAGTGCCATCACTGTTTCCATCGAGTAATCTTCCGTCAACGCCGACAAAGGCCTTTTCACCACTGCTGAGCACAACTGTGTATGTGTCATTAGCAAGCGGCGTTGAACTGACGAAGACTAGTGACATTCCATCATTACTCAAGACGGCTGACCCGGTCACAGCACCTGAAACTGCACCAGTAAGGGTAATATCAGCTGCCCCATAGGTGCCAAATCCATCATAAAGATTGAGCTGATCTTCACTTACTGCTTCATTAAAGGACACAGTAAAACCACTCTGGTTTGATGTCAGCCCTGTGACTGTAAGGCTTTCAATGACATCGCCAACTGTGATCACAAAAACTTGTTCAACAGACTGCCCAATTGTATCGGTTGAGCGAACTCGAACTGAGTATGAAGACTGGGTTTCATAATCGAGTGGACTCAACGTTCGCAGGACGTTGCCGTCTATGACAAAGTCACTGTTATCAGTTGCTCCATCACCTGCAACCAATTGATAGGTGAACTGATCGGTCGTATCGATATCTGTTGTTTCAAAACTCCCGATGGCTGTGTAGAGAGGCGAATTTTCAGCTACTTCAGTAC
>WLWE01003019.1_pt1 | contig 10138 bp, 7 predicted proteins | sample 6718301 | NCBI WGS metagenome assembly WLWE01 (sample SAMN12718691, study PRJNA515312) | sponge metagenome | isolation source: marine sponge | host: Mycale hentscheli | place: New Zealand: South Island, Marlborough, Capsize Point | collected 2003-05-01 | reverse complement strand
ATTTAAAACCTTGGTCTCTATACAAGTAGTTTAGTTTTGGTACAATAAAACTTTCATTTTTATTCAACAAATCCTTGACATCTTTAAACTCTTGAGATAAATCGTTTACCCTTGATAGTTCTGTATCAGTAGAAACTATTTCACCTACTTTTCTTTTTTGCTCTTCTATGTTTGTGTTATCAAAACCTTCAACCGGTTTTATAAGAGCATCTCTTTGCTTAGTTAAAGATTCTAGCTCTATCATTGCAGGGGTTTTCTCTGCAGGCTTACCTAAAGGATACAATTTCTCTTCCTCTTCAGATAAAGGAGTTTCAGCTTCTGTTTGAATTTGTTTTTCAAGGTCGGCTATTTTTATAGAAAGGGTATCTATTTCACGCCCAGTTTGTAGCTCCTGGTTTTCTGATAAATCCGAACCACCAGCTGCCAAAGGAGAATCCATAGGTTCGTCTTCGATTTTTTTTTTTGAAGAATACTGATTGTTAAAAGTTTCTTTGTCTTTTGAATAGAGCTTTCTATCGGTGACCACATTGTAAACTTTATCTACATATTCAGGGTCAGAAAACTGCTCTTCAAATTCTTCTAAAGATTTTGAATAAAGTTTTTTATCTATTAATACGTTATATAATTTTTCAATTTCTTCCATATTAATCTAATATAAATTCTTCTTCTACTTCTACATCACTTTCGTATGTATAGTCTGGATTACTTCTTCTAAATAAAGCATATATCTCATCTTCACTTCCAGCTATCAATGCTGTTTTTAACAACTTCAATCTATCTTTCGTTACTTCCTTTCCTAAATTTAATACAGCTGTGTTGCCATTATAAACTATAACATTGTCAACATCTTTTTGAATATTTAAACCAAGAGGTGTAAGTATAGTTTCGATTTCAGCATCAGTATATTCATCACCTTCGGCTGGTGGTATAAATGCTCCGTTCTTTGTAAATAAGTTTTTGGTTAAATAAGTTTTTGCTTCATCTATTTTAATAGCATCCCTTAGAGCTTTTTCCCTATCCAGTTGTTCTTTCAATGCAGTAGCAGATATTTTTACAGGAACATCTGTGAACATTCCACTACCTAATGCAGATGACAATGCTTCAAAATCTAAACCACCTTTAGCACCAGCTAATAAAATACCTAAACTATCTTTATCTATTTTTTGCCCACTCCTCTGTGCTATTAATGTTAAATCTAATATTGTTTTTATATTATCATCAAAATTACTGGTTTGTATAGGGTCTACTCTTGTATAATCAGCAGCACCCTTAAGCATCTGCTCTGCATTTTTTAATATAATTTCTTTAGCTTTATCACTTTCATATATTCTACCAGATAAGTCTTCATAAAATAAATTAGGATTTTGATTTTGTAATTTTTTTAATTCATCTTCTGGTATATAACCACCAACACTATAATCACCTATAGGTGTAGAAGCATAATTAAATTCTATAACCTCATCAGTTAACTGTCCTTTTTCATCTACATTATATATAGTATTTGACATAGCAAATCCTCTTAAGTCTCTTGATTGCCCAAGCATTGCTTCAGCTGCATTTTTTAAAGCTTCCCCGCCTTTATCAGTTGAAATAAACCTTCCAACTTCTTGTTTACCACTAGCCGTAGTTATATCTTGCACGCCTGTTAAATTTTTCAGAGTCGATGTTATTGCACCAGAAGTGTCATACTGTCCTTGAAACTTCATGTTAACACCATTAAAATATTGATTGATAGGCATTACTTCATAGCCACCTTTTATACCCTCATTTACTTTAATCAAGCTAGCTTGGTATGACTCTGGGTCAAATGCTATACTTACGTTTCCTAAATCAGAAAATTTTTGAAGTTTATTTAATCTAAATAAATCGTAATCACTTAATTCGCCAGCTGCTTTTTTTTCTTCTATGTCATTTATCATTGTAGCATACTTAGTCATAGAATCTACTGTCATAGAAACTTGTGAGTTTAAGTTAGCCATAAGTATGTCGTAGCTTCTTTTATCTATATCACCATTAGCAAACTGCTTGTTTACTTTTGATGCAGCTTGCATTGCTACTTGTGATGTATCTCCAAAAAATCTATTGTATTCTTGATTAAAACTTGTAGGCATTTTACCTAGAAGCTCTGCAAACTCACGACTTGTATTTGCTACACCTGCTGTTTCATCTGCCTTCTTTTGTTCGTATGCTTTTAAATCGTCACTAAGACTCTTAGTAACAGTAGCCATGTCTATGCCTAAAGCATCTCCTGGTCTTAATCTTTCGTATCCGTAGTATGACATAAAATTAAAATGTTTCTGATTGTCTTCTAAATATCGATGAATAATCTATTGGAGGCGGTGGCGCTAATGATGTAACACTATTAAGTAACTCAAAATCTGTTGGTATACTACTTACATCAACGCCCAATTGTGGGGCTTGACCGCCTATCATTCCTTCACCTGCATTTATTACACTACCACCTGGACGTGAACCTTCAAACAATCCTGAGGTTATAACTCCTGTTACTCCTTTTACACCTTGTTGTATACCTTGCTGCTTATAGAATTGAGCCCTCAAAGCTGCATCTTGCGCTGCTTTTTGAGCTCCTGCTGCTTCACCTAAATCTATAGTGGCTCTTGCTGTACCAAGTCTTGATTCTTCTTGTGCTGCAAGTTGTTCTAGCTGCTGCATTTCTCTTGACATTGCAGCTCTTTGCTGAGCTTGAGCTGCTTGCTGTGCCATAAGTACTTGGCCGGCAGTCGCTGCTGCACCTCTTGTTTCTCCTTCAACACCTACTTGTAAAGCTTGTGCGCCTGCTTGTAACAAAGCTTCTCTTTCCAATTCATAAGGTTCTTTTGCAATTGATAAACCTTTCATATAATTGACAGATAATTCTTTTTTAGCCTGAGCTGTCGCTTTAGCTGCAGCTGCCTGAGCTTTTTTCATTGCATTTTTCTGTTTCTTTGCTTCACTAAAACTAAATATTGAACCGGCTATTTGTGCGCCAGCTGCTGCGAGAGGGATTAACAAGGGTCCTGCCATAATAATTTTTTATATTTACAAAGATACTAATTTTACGGATAGCTTTTCATAACTTCCGATTGTACAGCAAATAATTCAGTAGGCTGTGAGCTTTCGTTTATTAGTGTAAATACACAGTAGTGTCCAAGTAAACCATGTGATTCTGCAACTGAACTTTTAATATAAAGTATATAAGGGTCTTGAATTGTGATAGTCGATGCTCCAGTAATACTTGTATCAATTACAATTTGATTTATACCAGCTGGTATATCTACGTTTATGTTTGTTATTTGTCCACCCAAACTAATTGTTGTATAGCTTGGTAAAGAAAAATATAAATAATCACCTATACTTACAATGTTTCCTATGCTAACTAATGGATTTGTTGAAAAATTAATTGTAGTAGTGCTTCCTATTGCTGAAACACTAGCAGACCTTCCTATACCATTAGCAGACCTCATAGCATACTGACCTGATAAAGCTGGCACTTCTCCGGTTTGTCTTAGAAATGCAAAATAATCACCTTCTTTTTTAGTAAACCAATTGCTGTCAATAAATCCGTTTTGCTGTATATCAGTTTCTAGATTTGCTTGCCATGCCTGAGTTGATTCTAAATTAATAGTTTTAAATATCTTATTTTCAAGAGGGTTTTGATTAAAGACTGTTGTGATTTGAGAATTATATTGCTCACCATAAAAATTATTTCTACTTCCATTAGCATTGTGTTGGTATAAATTACCACCATTAAATGTATAAAAGTATTGATTCATTCCAAGCATATAATCAGGTATGTATGAATAAAACGATGGCCACCCTTTTGAAGTTTGACTATATGTTAAAGTGTACTCCGTTTCAACCGGTGAAGGTATTGGAGGTACAACACTTGTCGGAGTAGGTGCTGTCGGAGTAGGTGTAGGCGTCGGAGTCGCAGTTGGAGTAGCTGTAGGCGGTCCAGGTGTTGGCGTTGGCGTAGGAATTGGAGTCGCAGTTGGCGTGGGAGTAGGAGATGAACATGCAACATTTTCACTACGTGCTTGTCCATTTTGTACAGTTGGTATATTACCATCTTTTACACAAACTTCATATTCTGTGTCAGTGAACAAAGTACCGGTTTGCACTACATTAGCACAATCCCTATAAGAAAAATTACATGTACCTGGCGCAGTACTAGGACACACTAAAACCCATTCTGTACATCCTGTTGAAGGAGTAGGAGTTGGTGTAGGAGGGCCAGGTGTAGGAGTCGGCCCTGGCGTAGGTGTTGGATTTGCTGAACATGCAGCAATAGGCCCTACTGCTGTACCACCACTTATTATTGGAATGTTGGGAAATAAAACACAAGCGTCTATGTCTCTGTCCGGCTCAATTGTCCCAGTTTGAGTTACTGCGTTACAGTCTATGTATTCATAACTACAACCATAAGGACTTGTACTAGGGCATAATAGTTCCCATTCATTACACTGAACACTTATTGGAGTTGGTGTGGGTGTCGGACTAGGCGTAGGCGTAGGAGTAGGCGTAGGTACTCCTGGTGTCGGACTAGGCGTAGGCGTAGGAGTAACTGTTGGCGTTGGCGTAGGTGTAGAAGTAGGTACTACCGGAATATCGCCACAATCAGAAGAACATGGGTCGATTGTGTCAAAAGCTGACCCAGATATAGATGTTACAGTAACTGCTCCCTCTTCGAGTACACAGGCCTCAATAATAGTATCAGGCTGCATAGTGTAGTTAATTAGTTGTCCATCACAACAATCAATTTCAAACGTACACTCATCCCCTACTGCTCCTATAGGACAAGATAATATATAAATGTTACAAGCCATCCGCTAAATATTGTTACAAATTTACGAATTTAAATGCAATGTCTTTTATCGGGATTTTTTTTAATTAAAAGAATTTAATATTTTTGATTTAGGTATTTGCCAAATCCAGTTTTGAAAATCTTCTAATCCGCCAGATAGAGTTACTGTATCTCCTGTATTGAGCATGGTCATAACAAAAAATAGTCCATAGCCTATATGTTTGTTTATAAAAGGAACAGAAGATATCTTTATAAATTTAAAATTACTGTCAAGCATTACTAACCAATGATTATACTTTCTTTCGGTATATACTTTTGTATGTATCAGATATACCATCTTATCGTCTATCATTATAGGAGAAGCTGAACCTCCTGTCGTAACATTAGAGAAATACATCTCACCCCTTGGTATATTGTGTTTATCATCAGTATGTTCTTTATGATAAAGTTTAAAGTATAATGTATTCCAGTCTTCACATTTGTATATCTGTAAGGAGGGTGTTGTTGAGTAAATAAAGTAAAGCTCATTATCTTTTTCAAAAAATAACCAATTCTTTTCAAAGTAAACTTCTGGTCCAACTCCAAATTTCATCTTGTTATACTCGTCTATAATAACATCTCCCAGAAAATTATATTGATTATCTAAAATAGCCATGTTTGTATTAAACTCGTTATCTATATACGCTGCACAAAAGTAATCTTTACCTTTGTATGAAAAATGTCTAAAGTCTTCAAACTTTGCTTTTTTACTGTATCCTTCTATAGGCAGAACTTTTGAGTTGATAACGTCAAAATCTTTATTAAACAAATACTCTTTTAAACTTCTACAATCACCAATCTCTTTCATAAACAAAGTTCTTTCAGTATTCTCATCATATCTTGATACGCCTTTATATTCATCTCCATAAGGAAATATTGTTAGGTTGTGTGTAACAGAGGGTCTTGTTAACGTATCTAACTTTTTTATGTCTTTGTTTTCTTTTGTTCTCCAGGTGCCCTCAAACATGTGGGTTATATAAATATCATCTCTTGTTACTTCAAAAGGTTTTGATGATTTAAATGCATTACTATGTGATTGGTTAGACCCAAAACGATTAATTGACAGACATACTGAATTGTCTATAAATACGTCTTTTGTATAGTCTTGTGTTGTTCCAAAATAATCTATAACGTGTTTTGTAATTCTACCAGGGCCTGTGTTAACTAGAGCACCTTTATCAACTGGATTATTCATTATATCTTGTATAACTTGTAACATAAGAGGATGATTTTTTTTAGAAGCAATTGCCCAGTTACATACTGAAACAATTTTGTTATCTATCACATAACCTATACCAAAAAAATTATCTTTAAAAAAACCTTCTTTAACAACATTACCTTCTAAGCCAAAAATTATATCTTCATAAGTTATCCATTCATCTAAAGGCTTATTACAAAAAGTATCTGTATCTACATAAACACCTCCATTTTCATAAAGATAACAGTACCTAAAAAAATCACTTATTTCTCCTTTGTTTGAAAGAGTACGGTAAAATTCATTATATATTGTATTTTCAAACCATTTATCAACTTGTGTTTGGTCAAAAAATAAAAACTCATAATCAGGGTTATGCTTTTTAAAACTATCAATCATGTAATCATTAACACCAAACAAATCTAAAGCTGTATAAATTATTGTTCTAGGTATCTCTCTAAATATTCTGTGTTTCTCAACATTATCCCAAAAGTAAGAGGGTAAGTTGTCTTGTTTTTTTGTAGGATATTCACATTTTATGTAATTCTTTTTATTAAAAATTATATGACCATTTTGATGTTGAACGACTAACATATTACTTGTTGTGTCTAAACCTAACTTAAAATCTTGTTCTGTATCTCTTCCAAGATATTGATTTATTGCTTTACCAAACATAGCAGGGCCTGTGTATTCAAGATAAAATCTTTCCTTTTTACTTTCAACATTTGACAGAATCTTTTGTATAGCAATCTTTAAAGCAGGGTGTTTTGGCGTTGAAGCTATAAAGCCGTTCCATAGCCATTTTTGAGCCATAGGGTCATCTCTACAAACTATAAGGTTAACGTTTTGATTTAAAAGTTTTTTAAGGTCTTCTAAAAGTATTGTATCTATATCTGCATAAACTCCACCATGAATATACAAAACACACAGTCTGAATAAATCAGCTTTGAATGCACCAGGAACAAGGTCTATAAATGCGTTAACTTCATTTTGTGAAAAATGTTTTTTTATAAAGTCAAGACATTGTTTATCGTCGTAAAAGTTATAAGCAAAGTCTTTTACAGCCCATGTTTGCTGAGCTTGTTTCATACCCTCGGGTAATTGGGTTGTTTTAAATGTTTGAAATATTTTTTTAGGTATTAACATTATCCTAAATTATATATTTTACACAAAGGTTTATTAATAGATATCTCTTCACATAATTTTACTAAACCATCAACACTTGCTTCGGTTTCATTAAATAACTTTCTTTCAGCATTAGCAGCTTTTTCTAAATCACCTTTCTTTCTAATATTATTTATTTCTTCCTGACGTGCTTTAACCCATGTTTCTTTTCCTAATGGTTCTACAAACGTGTGAATTTCAACTGATAAATTGTGTATAGGAATATTTCTAATTTTAGCACTATGTTCTAATATATCGAATTCACTTCCCTCACAATCTATTTTTAAAAATTTTATTTCATTTATATAAAACTCATTTATTATATCATCTAAAGAAATAGTATTAACCATATATGTTCCTTTTGATTTTGTATTTGATTTAAATAAACTTGTAGAACCCGTATTTGTATAACATAAAGATAATTCCTGTAAAACATTACTGTTTTTACTGACAGCTTTTTGTATAGGTATAATATTATTTACATTATTTAATTCAATATTTTGTAAAAAATTCTTAAAATTAATTGGGTGAGGTTCAAAAGAATATATTTTTAACTGAGGGTATTTTTTAGCTAACAATATACTTACTGAACCTACATTTGCTCCTATATCTAAAACTATATCATTATCTTGGAATTCTATTTCATTTAACTTATATTCATCATTAATAAACACTTCATTTTTAATATGACATAAGGTTTCACTTGTTTCTATATCTTGTAACAATATATCAATTCCATTAACATTAAACTTATGTATTTTTTTATTCATTAAACAGGAATGACTAATCGTTCAGCCCACCCTTTAGATGCTGAATGTGCCCAAACAATTATATTAGCAGGTTTTTTAGTATTTGATTCTACCGGTATATTAAAATTATCTTTATTTTTTATTAAGTGATTTAGATGGGTTATGTCTTTTCTATATAATTCTTTTTTCTTTTCATCTTCAAATATTATAGCACAAAATGTATAATCATTATGTTGAAATTGATTTCCATTTAAATTTAATATATGACTGAATTTAGGATGATACAATTCATCTTTTTTACCTAACGTTGGTATTTCATTATTTAAACATGATTGTCTAATAGCTCTATCCTTAAATCTAATTCCACTATATTCTTCGTAATCCTGTAAAGTTCTTTCTTTACCAAGACCATAGACACCAAAATGTTTTTCATTACAAGGAGAACAAACTTCACCATCTACTCCTAATAGCTGTCTTACTCTATTATGTGTATGTGTGTTTTTTTCTACCCAAGTTGAATCGTCGTCCCAATGTTTTGTTCTACCTGTTCTTGTGTATTCATGATAAACAATTATTTCATTTGGATGAAATAAATCATAACCATGAGTAAAAGACCTAACAGCAAGAGTTATTTCTTCACCGTGAAAATAAAAAGAAGGGTCATGTTGAACCTCTTCTACGTGTTTACCTGTTGTAAAAGCAAAGTGTGCTGAATAAAACCTCGCTGGTAAAGGTTTGCTTGTATCTTCAATTGTATAAGGAAGGAAAAAAACTACACCTTCAGGAGTAAATCTATCAAATTTCATTCCCCAAACCTCAGCCTTATTTTTAATATCAAAATTATTCGGGTCGTATGCCGTGGCATAAGTAGTAAGAAGTGGTTTTTTATGTCCTAATTCTTGCACATTCTCATACATAGTAATCAACTTAGTATCCCAGCCTTTTACAAACCTATGGTGACTATCAAGTTGTAATGTATATTTTTCATTATTATATTCTTGCTGTATTAAGTTACGTGCCCAACACGCTCCGTGTGTTTCATTGTAAGGTATATCTAATATTTTAACCCTTTGGTCTTTTTTGTATTTACCTAAATCATCCCATTCATCTTCTATTGAATGTTGCCAAGCAACACAAACCGTTAAATTATCAGGAAATTCTGCGTTGGCAAATAATGAGTCTAATGTAGGTACTAATTCTGGGTCACGGTATGATGCAATTTGAATGAATATACTATTTTTCGACATTGTTAAATTAGATTAAATTTAATTAAAGTTATTAATTATAAATTAATTAAAAAAATATTAAAGGTTATATAAGGTTTTTAGCTTTTGTATTTTTTGTAAAACCCAGTCCTCATTTAAATCTTCATAAACTTTTTCATGAAAATTAATACCAGCTTGTGGTGTTTGTATCTTTAAACCATCTATATTTTTATACTCAGGCATATCATTAGTCACAAACACATCTAAAAATTTTCTTTTTTTTCTTTCACCACACATTACTATAAACTGATTTACAATCGTTTTACCCCACGAGTGACCTCCATTAATTTCAAGTGGTATACCTAGTTGCGATATCAAGTCTACCGACTCTGGAGTAATGGCGACATCTACCCAGTTTTTTTCATAATTAGAATAGTATCCGTCATAAAATTTAGACCACCCACCTAAAATAATTACTTTTCCATTGAGGTGATTGTTCACGTTTTGAATAAAATTTTTCATATTTACGGACAAGATGGACAAGATGTTGGTCCTGCTGTTTTTACACCATTGAAAAATTCATAATAAGTAGAACCAAATTCACTAACATAAATTGTTCCGCTCTCAAGTGCTGTACAACCTAAACCAGTGTATAATCTTGTTGCTGTAGCTACAGAATTTGCATTAAAGTATTTAATACCACTACTGTCTGGAGGTACACAACAACCATTATAAAGACCTGTCGAGTATCCAACATTAATTGCAATACAAAGCCCAGGTGTTGGCGTAGGTGTTGGCGTAGGGGTTGGCGTTGGTGTCGGACTCGGTGTTGGTGTTGGTGTCGGTGTCGGTGTCGGTGTCGGACCAACCGGAGTAGCTGTTGGTGTCGGTGTAGGTGGCCCAGGTGTCGGACTCGGTGTTGGCGTCGGACTCGGAGTAGGACTCGGTGTCGGTGTTGGCGTTCGTGTAGGTAGTTCAGTTG
>WLWE01003018.1_pt1 | contig 10142 bp, 13 predicted proteins | sample 6718301 | NCBI WGS metagenome assembly WLWE01 (sample SAMN12718691, study PRJNA515312) | sponge metagenome | isolation source: marine sponge | host: Mycale hentscheli | place: New Zealand: South Island, Marlborough, Capsize Point | collected 2003-05-01 | reverse complement strand
GATATGTTTGATAATGCATTTACTGGAATTGAAGATGAGACTAGAGAATATTATTTAAAATATTTAGAAGATAGACCGGAAGGATCTAAAGGAAAACCTATTCCATTAAAAGATTTTGCTCCAGAGTTTATAAGAGAAAATGCAGCTGAGGGTGGACGGATGAACTTTGATAATGGTGGTGGTGCTGACAAATATATAACACCTTCAAGAAGAAGTGGTGCCGAAGGTTTTCAAGGTCAAAAATTTATAAGTGTCGAAGACTCAAGTTATTCAGACGGAAGAAAAAGAGTTAAAACTCCTGAATATGAAAAATATTTAAAAGAAGAAATAAAAAAATCTAAACAAAGACCAGATGCGTATGCAAAAGGAAACACTCGAAGACAACCCGGTTTACTTAGAATTGCAGAAGCTATGCAACAAGCAGATATTTATAATGATCCAGAATATATGATGCCAAACAAAGAAGCTATGAAAGTTAGAGAAAAAGATTTTGGTAGAAAACAAAAAATATATAAAAATGGAATGCTAGAAGCAGGAGATATTGTTTACATTAATGGTTTAGAAAAAAATTTTGATGATGTAATATTTATTGCGGATCAATTAGGAGAAGATCCTGATTGGGTTTTAGATCAATTAGATGAAAGAATTAATTTTAGAGATTTTGAAAAAGATAAAAAAGATGTTTATAAAAAAGATGAAAAATACAAAAAACCTAGAAATGATTATTTAAAAGTAGAAAATTGGGTTCAACGTAATGCTAAAAAATACGCTAACCCAGATACATTTGAAAATGCTTTAATAAAAAGATTTGGTAAAGATAATCAATTTGTAAAAGATATGAATTCTAAGAAAGGAAGAGTTACGTCTTATTTTAGTGATGATTTTAAAAAAATGATGTTTAATGCTGACCCAAGAACACAAATTGTTCCATCTCATTTAAAACAATTTATTAAAAGTTCTTTGTATAATTTTAATCCTAAAATTAAAAATGCTATAACAGAAGAAATAAAAAGTATATTTAATTCTGAAAATTTACCTAAACTTAGGTTAGAGGCTAGAAATTTATTAAACAATAATAAATTGTTATCTAAGTTTGGTATTAATAAAGCAATTACAGGTCCTTTTGCAAAAGTTATACAAGCTGAAATAGGCAAAGATATGTGGAATGATATAACTAATTTTAGAAATCCAAGAGTAGGTACATCTGAAATGTTATCTACTTTAAAAAATTTAGTAGATCCAGAATTTAAACCTATGTTTGAAGAAACAATTAAAGCTATAAATTTTTCTAAAAAAAATCAATGGCAAAAAGCTAAAGATGTTTTTGGTTTGGCTGACGACATTATGTGGGATCATAAAGTTCCTTCTTCAATAATAGATAAAGGTTATGCAGATAGAATAGAATCTATAAAAGTAAATCCAACAACATCTGATTTTAACGCAAGAATTAAAAACGCAGGTTTTGATCGTCCTATAAATAAACTTATTACTAAATTTGAAAACGCAACCACATTAGATGCAAAAGTAAAAATTAAAAATGAAATGGACATTGTTAAAAATAATTTTAGTAAAAAATACGGGGGTTATTTAGATGAAGTAAGTATTAATTTAGATAAAAAAGGAAATTTAAAATTTTCTAGTTCGGCAAAACCTTTGACTATGGCAGATGAAAGAGTAGCAATGTTAGGAAAAAGTTTAGTTCAGGAAGGAAAATTTACGGACAAAGAAATTAAAAATATAATTAAATCAGTTGGCTGTCCTAATTTTAAATCTGCTGGTGGACGTATAGAATTTGCAGAAGGTGCAGATTGTTTTGACAAAGGTCAGAAAATTATTAATAGTGCACAAGTAAAATCTCCAGCAGCACAAAAAAATTTAGCTAAATTAATAAATGGTCTAGCAAAAACTGGAACTTTTGCTAAAAACGCTTTAAAGTTTGGTGTTGTGCCAGAAGCTTTACTTGTAGGTGCAGAATCTATTATTAGAGCAGGAGGTGATCAAACTCTTGAAGAAGGTTTTAAAAGTGCAATTGGTTTTTACACTGACTGGACGGGTAAAACTAATCTTAAATCAGACGCAAGAGCTTCTCAAAATTTACGTAATATAGGTTTAGACGGAACACTTAATATAGAAATGTTAAATGAAATGAGAGATGCTTCTGAACAAGTTAAAAAATTAGAAAGCAATCAAAAGAATGTTTTGTCTGTGTATGATCAAAGTTTAATGGGAGAATCAGAACAAGATTACAAAAAAAGAAGTGACAAACAAATTGAAGATGCAAAAAAATATTTAAGTAAAAAATATTTAACTGATAGTCAAAAAAACTTTTACACAAGTCAAGAAAATGAAGCTCAAGATATTGCAGGAACCAGAAGTCCTTTTCGAAAATTTTTAGGAGAAGCTAGAAATAAATCTGAAAATATGCGTTATGAACCTGACTTTTCAGAAATGCAATCAGATATTTTTACACTTGATCCAATGTCTGCAAAAGCAAAAAAAGATAGTATAAAAAATTTACCTTTAAGAAATCAATTATCAGGAAGTCCTGGAGAAACTGCTTTTATGAATTTGTCTCAATTACCAAAAGGTCCAAGACAAGGAAGTCAAATAGATGATTTAGTAACTGCATCTAATGCACAATTTAAAGCTCAGGGTGTAGACACAAGAGTTAATTCTTCAGTTCTTAAAGCTATACAAGACGCTAAACAAAATTTTAAAAATATGACAATGGAAGAAATGATTCAAGCTGGACTTCCTATGGAAGCTATTCTAGGATTTAATCAACCAGAAGTTATTAAACCAAAACCCATGTACGATTACGCAGAAGGTGGTATAACAACATTAAGGAGTAAATATGAGTATAAAAAATAAACCAACAAATAAGAAAAAACCAAACTTAGCACAAAAGCTGAGAGCTAATCCTGGTTTTAAATGGTGGGCAGTGCCACCTAAAAAGGGACCTTTATCACAAGGGTTGAAATTACCATCAAAACAAGTTAAGAAAGTATAGGAGAATAAATATGGCAGATATGGATAAAAGTCTCCCTAACGAGCGACCGGAAGATGATGTTCTAAGAGAACAAATGGAAGAAGTCGATGTTGCAGAAGAGTTAGGTAAAGGACCAGTAGAAATTACAGAAGACGAAACCGGGGCTACAATTGATTTTGACCCTAATGCAATGCCGATGCCTCAAGAAGGTGGAGATCATTTTGCAAACTTAAATGAATTACTTCCAGAAGACGATACTGATGAAATAGGTAATCAGTTACAAAATGATTACATGGAGTACAAAACTTCAAGAGCCGAATGGGAAAGAGCTTATATTACTGGCTTAGATCTTTTAGGATTTAAATACACAAACAGAACAGAACCTTTTCAAGGAGCATCTGGTGCAACTCACCCAGTTCTTGCTGAAGCTGTTACACAGTTTCAATCATTAGCTTATAAAGAATTATTACCTGCAGATGGACCTGTACGAACTCAAGTAATGGGCGCGACTGATGCTGCAAAAGAAGCACAAGCTTTAAGAGTAAAAAATTTTATGAACTATCAAATCATGGATCAAATGAAAGAATACGAACCTGAGTTTGATCAAATGTTATTTTATCTACCTTTATCAGGTTCGACTTTTAAAAAAGTTTATTATGACGATTTAATGGGAAGAGCTGTTTCTAAGTTTATTCCTGCAGATGACCTTGTTGTTCCGTATACGGCTACCTCATTAGACGATGCGGAATCAGTCATCCATGTTGTTAAGATGTCAGAAAATGATTTACGTAAACAACAAGTAGCTGGTTTTTATTCAGACATAGAACTGACAAAACCAACTGGAACGATAACAAATGATTTAGAAGAAAAAGAGAGAGAAGTAGAAGGAATTAATAAATCTCAAAGAACCGACCCTCTATACACAATTCTAGAATGCCACGTTAATTTAGATTTAGAAGGTTTTGAAGATGTTGGTCCCGACGGAGCACCAACTGGAATAAAATTGCCTTACATCGTTACAATCGAAGAAGGTAGTAGGAAAGTTTTGTCTATCAGACGAAACTTTGCGCCCAATGATCCAACCAAAAAGAAAATCCAATATTTTGTCCACTTTAAATTTCTGCCAGGACTAGGGTTTTATGGTTTAGGATTGATACACATGATTGGCGGATTGAGTCGTACTGCAACTGCGGCTCTCCGTCAGTTACTAGACGCAGGTACATTATCAAACCTGCCGGCCGGATTTAAACAAAGAGGTGTCAGAGTAAAAGATGATGCCGCAAATATACAACCAGGAGAATTCAAAGATGTTGACACTCCAGGTGGTAATTTAAAAGATGCTTTTGTATTCTTACCTTACAAAGAACCGTCACAAACTTTATTACAGCTGATGGGAATTGTAGTTCAAGCAGGACAAAGATTCGCGTCCATTGCTGACATGCAGGTTGGGGACGGGAATCAACAGGCCGCTGTTGGTACGACCGTAGCTCTTTTAGAACGTGGTTCAAGAGTAATGTCAGCAATCCATAAAAGACTTTATGTAGGTCTTAAACAAGAGTTTAAATTATTGTCAAAAATATTTAGTGAATCTCTTCCACCAGAATATCCTTACGATGTTCCTGGAGCTGCAAGAAATGTTAAACAAGCTGACTTTGATGAAAGAGTAGATATTTTACCGGTAGCTGATCCAAACATATTTTCAATGTCTCAAAGAATTTCAATGGCACAAACTCAATTACAATTAGCTCAGTCTAATCCTGAAATGCATAATATGTATATGGCTTACAGAACTATGTATAGTGCGATAGGTATAAAAGACATAGATCAGATTTTACCACCTCCACCACCTAATCAACCAAAGGATCCTGCGATTGAACACATTGATGCAATGGGACAAAAACCTTTTCAAGCATTTCCAGGACAAGATCATAGAGCGCATGTTACAGCTCATTTAAATTTTATGGCAAGTAACTTTGTTAGAAACAATCCTAGCATTACTGCAGCGTTGGAAAAAAATATCATGGAGCATATATCATTGATGGCACAAGAACAGGTAGAGTTAGAGTTTCAACAAGAAATGCAAATGCTACCTCAAATGCAACAACAAGCTACTAACAATCCACAAATGCAACAACAGTTAGAACAAATATCTCAAAAGATAGAAGCAAGAAAAGCTATTTTAATTGCTGAAATGACTGAAGATTTTATGAAGGAAGAAAAAGAAATTACTTCTCAGTTTGATCATGATCCATTACTTAAATTAAAACAAAGAGAAGTTGATCTAAAAGCTATGGATGCGGAAAGAAAAGCTAAAGAAGATGAAGCTAGACTGAATTTAGATAAAATGAAAATGATGCAGGCTAGAGAAATTAACGAAGATAAACTACAACAAAATGAAGATTTAGCTAAACTAAGAGCTGATACAGCCATTGAGAAATCAATGATGTCTGCAGAAGTAAAACTAACCTCAGATGCTATGAAAGCCCGAGACGTAAATGTCTTGAAAGGGCCTAAAAGATAGTATATTAAAACTCAGGAGATAAATTATGAAGAACCCAAAAATAACAAAACCAGTTGGAGTTAACAAAGACGGATACGCTAGTGGTGGAGTAAATATAGAAGTGCCTTCTCAAAACTTAGAAATGGACCCTAGAGGTAAGACAAGTTTTAGAGCTAAAGGTGTTTACATTGCTCAAGGTGATAACGTTGAAGTTAAAGGAACTAAAAGAATGTTAGCTACTAAGAGTAAAAAAGCTACTTGGTACTAATATGTGGTTATCGGCAATTAAATTAGCCGTCTCTGCTGGTAGTAAAATTTACGCTAACAAACAGAAGACTAAAATAGCTATGTCGGATGCACAGCTTATGCATGCATCTAGAATGGCTGAAGGTAAAGAAGCTTACCAAGGTAAACTTCTTGAAGCTAGACAATCGGACTGGAAGGACGAGGCAGTTTTGATAATTCTTTCGGCGCCAATAGCAATTTTGGCCTGGGCAGTTATAAGCGATGATCCTTCTGCTATGGACAAAGTTGATTTATTTTTTCTACATTTTTCGGCACTCCCTTCATGGTTCACAAATCTTTGGATCCTTGTCGTGGCGTCGATATATGGTATAAAGGGTACACAAATTTTTAGAAACAACGGAGGAAAAAAATGAGACAAAACGGAATAAGATCAGACGTTAGATTTCCAACAGGAGCTGCTGGAATGAAAAAAGGTGGATCTGCTAAAAAGAAAAAGCAAGGATACAAAGATAGAAAAGATGAATCTATTGCTATGAGAGTTAAAAAGAAAAGAAGTGCAAAACAATTAAAAGCTTCTGCTAATGAGTCTTATGGTAAGTTTGGTTCTAAAGCTAAGAAGTCTGGTAAAATAAACAAATAATGTTTAAAAAAATTAAAAATTTTATTTGTAAGATTTTTAACATCAAAGCATGTCAATGCAAGAATGAAGACATACTTGTTCTAAATGACTATGTAGTAAAACCAACGCATTGTGGATCGCATACAAGATTTATAAAATCTTGCCATCAATGTATTGCAATAACAAACTAAAGGAGAAATTATGCCAGGAATGAAAAAAATGATGATGATGAAAAAAGGTGGAAAAGCTAAGAAGAAAAGTAAATTTCCAGATCACTCAGGTGATGGTAAAATTACTAAAAAAGATATTTTAATGGCAAAAGGAATAATTCCTAAAACCAAAAAAAAGAAGGGAAAAAAATAATGGCTAAAGCAAAAGGATTATACGCGAATATTCACGCGAAAAAAAAGAGAATCGCTGCTGGCTCAGGTGAAAAAATGAGAAGACCGGGAGCTAAAGGTGCACCAACTGCTGCTAATTTTAAAAGAGCAGCTAAAACAGCTAAGAAACCTAAAAATAAAAAGAAAGCTTAATGAGGACTAGGTCACCAAACGCGGGCCAAACTGCTTTAACTTTGCAACATGCAACAAGTCCAAGAGCTGGTTATAAACCACCTCCTGGTCACAATACAGATGGTTATACAATGGCAGAAAAAGTAAGTAATTATGCTAAAGGTGGTAGAGCAGAAAACCCTATAAGAAAAACTACTACAGGTAAGGGTGCAAACTATAGAAAAACAAAATCTGGAGCTGGAATGACAGCTAAAGGTGTTAAGGCTTACAGGGCAGCAAACCCTGGAAGTAAATTAAAAACAGCCGTGACTGGTAAAGTGAAAAAAGGGTCAAAAGCTGCAAACCGACGTAAGTCGTACTGTGCAAGAAGCGCAGGTCAATTAAAAAACTCATCAGCTAAAACACGTAACGATCCTAATTCTCGAATCAGACAAGCACGGAGAAGATGGAAATGTTAAATGGAACCGGAACAAGTATTAAATAGTTTAAGAAGAACTATTTCAAAAAGACTACAATCATTAACGATCTCAGTAACCTCTGGTGGGGTTGACAATATGGGAACTTACAAGTATATAATAGGACAGATCAATGCATTGGAATCAGTGCATCAGGAAATCTCTAACCTGCTAAACGATAAGGAGCAAAATGAAGACAGAGGAACAGTCATCAACATCGGTGACACCAAAAATAATAACACCAAATAAAGAATTACTTGGTGTAAAAAAATCAGAAAAAAAAGAAGTAACAAAAGAAAAAACAAAACTTCCTGTACCTACGGGTTGGAGAATTTTAGTTTTACCATTTAAGATGAATGAAAAAACTAAAGGTGGAGTTTTGTTAGGACAAGATACTTTAGAAAGACAACAAGTAGGATCTCAGTGCGGTAACGTATTAGCAATGGGACCTGATTGTTATAAAGATAAAGATAGATTTAATGATGGTCCATGGTGCAAGGTCGGAGATTGGGTAGTCTTCGCACGTTATGCAGGATCACGTATTGAAATTGAAGGTGGGGAAGTTCGTCTTCTTAATGATGACGAAGTACTAGCAACTGTGCAAGATCCAACAGATATCTTACACAAATTTTAACATAGGAAGGACACTATGCCAGAGGAAGAAAACAAAACAGTAGACATTGATACATCCGGTCCGGAGACCGAGATTAATGTACCTGAAGAAAAAGATGAGTCGGTAGTTGATACCGCTCCAGAGACCACGGAACAAGAAACAAAAAAAGAAGAAAACGAAACAACTAGCGATGAAAAATTAGAAGACTACAGTAGAGGTGTGCAATCTAGAATTGCAAAACTTACGCGTAAGATGAGAGAAGCAGAAAGAAGAGAAGCTGCTGCTGTTGAATATGCGAATGCTGTAGAACAGAAAAGAAGAATCGATAATGAAAGATTTCAAAAAGTTGATTCTGATTATACTGAAAAACTTAAAGAGAATGTAACGAGTGCAATGGAGTCAGCTCAAAATGAATTGAGAATGGCAATAGAATCACAAGATGCAAATCTACAAGTTACGGCAAATAAAAAAATTGCAGCACTTGCGTTGGAGAATGCAAATCTGCAAATGAGAAGACAACCGGTTGCACAGGAAACACCTGTACAATTATCGGATGGTGGTAGACTACCAGAACAAACACCAAAATCATTACCAGAAGCAGATCCTCAAGCAGAAGATTGGGCAGCAAAAAATAGATGGTTCGGAACAGATAGAGCTATGACATTTACTGCGTTTGAAATTCATAAGGATTTAGTAGACAAAGAAGGTTTTGATCCCAAGTCTGATGAATATTATCGAGAAATTGATAAAAGGATTAGAGTTGACTTTGGTCATAAATTTGGTACTAATGAAGACAAGGCGACGACCAAACCCGTTCAGTCGGTGGCTTCAGCCAATAGAAGCGCAAAACCTGGTCGCAAAACTGTGAGACTCACATCTTCACAGGTAGCAATAGCTAAAAAATTAGGTGTGCCACTCGAAGAGTATGCAAAACAATTAAAACTCACGGAAGGAGCATAAGCATATGACAAAAGAAGAACAAAAAAAACCTTTACGTGCGGCTGAGACTCGGACAAAGACTGAACGTCCAAAAGAGTATAAGCCCCCATCATCTCTAGATGCACCACCAGCGCCTGACGGATTTAGGCACAGATGGATAAGAGCAGAGTCAATGGGTTTCAATGATTCCAAGAATATTCATGGTAGATTGAGATCTGGTTATGAGTTAGTGAGAGCTGACGAATACAATGACGATTCTTTCCCAACTGTCTTAGACGGAAAATACGCTGGAGTGATTGGAGTAGGTGGCCTTCTCCTGGCAAGGATACCCGAAGAACTCGCACAGTCTCGTATAGATTATCAGAGAAGACAAACTGAAGGTCAAGACGAGTCAGTAGAAACCGACTTACTTAGGGATCAGGATAAAAGAATGCCTATCAGTGTTGATAGGAATTCTAAGCACACTTTCGGTGGTACCAAGAAGTAATTCTTAACATCGAAATAATATCAACCGAACTGGAGGCCGTTTTACAACGGCAGGTTCATAAGGAGTAATAACTATGGCAAATAGAAACACACAAGGTTTTGGTTTGATCGCTCAGGGTACTGTTGGTTCAACAATGGCATCTCAAGGTCAAGGCAAATATCTTATTGATGCTGGCATGGCTGTTGACCTGTTCCAAGGGACTGCTGTAAGAAGCGCCGCTGGATACATTGTAACTGCACAAGCTGCCATCACTAACACTTGTATAGGTGTGTTGAATGGAATATTCTATAACGACGCTTCAACTAAGAAGCCGACATTTGCGAATTTCTACAACCAACCTATTACTCCAGCTAATAGCGAAGATATAACTGCTTTTGTAATTGACAATCCGAATCAACTTTTTGTTGCTTCGATTGACGCTGCAGCAGCACAGGCTGAATATGGTAAAACATACGGTCTAACTGTAACAGCGGCTGGTTCAGAATTATCTGGTCAGTCAAGTTCAGAGTTAACTTACGCTACAAGGCACGCAACTAACAATCAATGGAGATTGGTAAGAACTGCAGAAGACCCTGAAAATAACGATATCGCAGCAGCGAATTGTTCAGTGGTAGTCGCGCACAACTTAAACCAATATTTCACTGGTGCGGTTACGTGGCAATAATAGGAGCATAATATGGCAATATCACGAGCACAACTAGTTAAAGAACTAGAACCAGGCCTAAATGCTTTATTTGGGCTGGAGTACAAAAGGTATGAAAATCAGCATGCTGAGATTTATA